>Ga0302313_10001660_pt1 | contig 16458 bp, 14 predicted proteins | sample III_Palsa_N2_2_FD_200454 | JGI IMG/M metagenome (GOLD analysis project Ga0302313, IMG submission 200454) | Peat permafrost microbial communities from Stordalen Mire near Abisko, Sweden - III_Palsa_N2_2 | ecosystem: Environmental > Terrestrial > Soil > Palsa > Peat permafrost | place: Sweden...
CCATGCCGATGTTGCAGGCGGAGGCCGGCTGGTGTTTCATGTGACGGACCGGCCGGAGGGCAGCTTCGGCCAAAGCGAAGCAACACGGCCGCACTCCGACCTCGCGGTGATGCTGTAGGTCAAAGAAGGGAGCTGGGCACTCACGAATTCCCAGTTCCCTCGTCTATTTCTCTTGTCCGGGACCAAAGGCGCCAAGTACCTGGAATTTCATTTATTGGCAACGCTGATTTCATCCCACGGGGTGGCTGTTGCCTGCGCGAGAAGTACGGGCAGAGGTTGAAACTCCAAGACCCGCTCGTCAAGAAATCGCAGTAATTCCCACGTCCCTAAATTCTCAATGAGCGCTGATTTTGCAGGATTGATCTCAGTTTTTGAAGAATTGTGAACAATTTGATCATTATTGTGGACAAATAGATCAAAATCAATTAACGTTCTCTTGGCGCGAACGGAAGCCAGGGATCCGCAACAACCACGTTAATCGTACGAAGGTAATGCGCGGGATCCAAGGTGCTGTACATGCGACTCAATCGAAGACTCACGAATTGCGTTGACTTGAAACCTTTCGCTTGCCGCCCGAACGGCTCACGGCCGTCCTCTCCAAAGCCCTCATCCAGACACCAAAACACCAAACTTCCAGCAACCCGTTTTGCAGCAATCGATATCAGTGAGGCCCCAAATGAAATCCATCTTTCTCAAGATCACGTTTGCACTCGCATGCGCAGTGTTGATGTGTACGTCCATCGCACTGGCGCAGACGGTGACCGGTTCAGTGACCGGCACCGTAACAGACCCCAGCGATGCGGTCATTCCCGGCGCGAATGTTGTTGCGCACAATGTCGATACGGGAGTGAACTCCCCAACCGTAACGAACAGTGATGGCTTCTACCGCATCAATCAGCTGCCCATCGGGCGCTACACGCTAACCATTGACGCCAAAGGCTTCGGCACAGAGACCGTACCCAGCTTCAACCTCGAAGCAGTACAGATCGCGACCTTCAATGTGAAGCTATCTGTCGGGGGCGCTTCGTCGACAGTCGATGTTTCTGCCGCGGCTCCTATCCTCAATACCAACGACGCTTCGCTCGAAAGCACTTTCACCGCGAACACAATTGAGAACATGCCGCTCAACGGCCTCGACTTCTCTGCATTGACCCTCTATGTGCCGGGTTCCGTGAGCACCGCCGGCACCTCGGGCACGACCAGCATCGAGCGCAGCACCTACTACACCGATACCGTCAATCTCAACGGCAACCGTGCTCAGGCCAACAATTTCACCCTCGACGGCATCGACATGAACGAGACCTTCAACAACCTGATCTCCTACAGCCCCGCTCCCGCGGCGCTGGCCGAGATCAACGTGTTGACGGCCAACTCCCCAGTCGATTACGGCAATGTCAACGGCGGCGGTGTCGCGAGTGTGCTCAAGAGCGGCACCAACCAGTTCCACGGTTCTGCATACGGTTATGTGCAGGACTATCGCCTGAATGCCAACTCCTGGCAGAACAACAATAAGTCCCCAATTATTCCGGTCAATCCCTATTCCGAAGATCAGTTCGGCGGAACCTTCGGCGGCCCCATCCTTCACAACAAGCTCTTTTTCTTTGTCGATTACCTCGGCAACCGCTACCATACCGGCGGCATCGGCTCAGACAGTGTCATGACCCAGGCCATGCGCAACGGCGATTTTTCCGTGCTGCTATCGGGCGCCAACCCCATCCAGCTCTACGATCCGCTCAACAACTTCGCTCCATACCAGAACAACCAGGGCGTTCCGATCGTTAACCCTGTGGCCAAGTTCCTGTTCGCAAATCAGACTCTTTACCCGTTGCCCAATGCGACGCCCACGGATGGCATCGCCAACAGCAATTACCAGGCTCCCACTCGCAGTTTCAAGGCCAATAACCAGGGCGATATCAAGATCGAATACGACCTGCGCCCTCAGGACAAAATCAGCGGCTTCTACTCCATGTCTACGGCCTACGACGGGTCGACTCCGGTGCTGCCTATCAGCTTTCCTGGCGTGAACCTGTATCCGAGCAAGCTCTTTGGCACGACCTGGGTGCATACCTTTTCGCCATCTCTCATCAACACCGGCCGCATTGGATTTACCCGCACGGTTTGGGCGCAGAACTTTCCCGTCGATACCACGGGTCAGTTCGGCGATTCCGGCAACTCCAAAGTGGGTATTTCGTTTCCCAACCAGCAGTACGCGGGCTACTCGTATCAGAGCATCAGCGGAGGTCTCTTTGCTGGTGGTAACCCGGTCTATGGCGGCGGCCTGATCGACAACACGTTCAGCTACATCGACAACGTGACGTGGGTCCATGGGCGCCACGTCCTCACTGTTGGCGCACAGGCGCTTCGCTACCAGAACAACTATCCCACGGCTAATAACAACGGCTATCTGGGCTCTCTCGGATATAACGGCAACTTCACGTCGAATCCAGCAGCTGCGAACTCAGGCTACGGCGGCGCAGACTTCCTGCTCGACCGCGTGAGCACCGCAGCGGTTACTCTGGCCAGTGTCAACGTCGGCCAGCGCCAATGGCGCGCGGCTGAATTCTTTAACGACGATTACAAGCTGACGCCGAATCTCACGCTGAACGTCGGCTTGCGCTTCGAGCTCGATGAGCCATGGGTCGAAGAAAACAATAAGACAGGCAACGTGGATGAGAGCACCGGCCAGGTTCTCTACGCGCACGCCATCCCAGCCGGTGTTGTACCTCCAGGATCCGGCCTCTGCAGCAATCGCGGCTGCTATGACTGGAGCTTCCACCAGTGGATGCCGCGCGTCGGCTTTGCTTACCAGGCGAACAACCGTTTTGTAGTGCGCGGCGGCTACGGAGCTACGAGCTTCTTTGAGGGCAACTCGTCCAACCAGCGCCTGACCTCGATTACGCCCTTCATCCAGGCGATCAACATCAACGTCAATGCGCCTACGCCGGGTGCGATCACGACACCGCGTACCGCGGAAGAAGGTTTTGTCGGCAACATCAGCTACGGTGGTACGTACAATGTCTATCCGAAGAACATTCAGCCGGCTTATGTGCAGGAATGGAACCTGACGACGGAATATGCATTGACCAACACGCTTTCGCTCCAAGTCGGCTATCTGGGTGAGCAGGGCCAGCACATCGAAGACTACGGCAACCTCAACCAGTACACGGTCAACGGGGATCCCACCAGCGCGCCGTTCTACAACAGCCCGTACATCGGCATCAACACCCCTTCGGCAACGGCGGTGGGAAACAACCCGTTGCTGGTGACTGAGTCCCGCGCGATGATGAACTACAACGCGCTGCAAGCAGTACTCCGGCAGCGCATCAGCCACGGCCTCGAGTACACCGTCAACTACACGTATGGCAAGGCCATGACCAACAGCCTTGGCAACTACGCACTTGGGGTCAACGGCTATAGCGGCGCATTCCAGAACTACTACAACAGCGCAGCAGACTACGGGCCGGCCGGCTATGACGTGAAGCACAACATTTCCGCGACCGGCGTTTATGCGCTGCCGTTGGGACACGGACAGCAATGGTTCTCCGGGGCCAATCGCGCCATGGATGAAGTGCTTGGCGGCTGGAAGATTTCGACCGCGGTCGTCAGCTACTCCGGATTCCCGGAGACGATGACCACAAACGTCAGCAGCAACTCCAACAGTTACGGTACCGAACGCGCTAACCAGTATCGCAAGTTGAAGATTGTTGGTCACAGCATCGACAATTGGTTCGGCACCGACCCATCGGCACAGCCCTGCACGACGCCAGGTGTGGACAACGGTGTCTGCGCATTCGGCGCACCGGCAGTCAACACCTTCGGTACTTCGAGAAACGGCGCGGTTCGCGGCCCAGGTTACTTGAATGCCGATATGTCGGCTTTCAAGGACTTCCACATCGCAGGGGAGCACTCGGTCGGTTTCCGTTTCGATGCTTTCAACGCTTTCAACATCGTCAGCTACGGCAACCCGGATACCGGTATCAACGACTCGGGCTTCGGCGAGATCGGCCAGCAGAACTCGATCCGCTCCGTCGAGCGCCATCTTCAATTCTCAGCCCACTACAACTTCTAACCTCGGGGCTGCCGGGTATCCACTCGGCAGCTCTGCTTCTTCTGGAAAGTTTCTGCCCGCGACTCCGCGCTGAACTGCCGTACTTCAGGACTGGGTCGGGCCTTTTGCACGCTGCTCTCGCTCAATAGGTAAGTCGCCATGATGGAGCTCGAAATCTGCGTCGATTCAGTGGAATCGGCGATTGCCGCGGAGGCCGGCGGTGCGCAACGCGTGGAGCTGTGCAGTGCACTTGCGGAGGGTGGTCTCACCCCAAGCCTCGGCATGATCCACGCCGTCCGCTCGAAAATTCAGATCGGTATTTATGCCATGATCCGCCCGCGCGGTGGAGATTTTTTCTACTCCAGCGAAGAGTTTGACGTCATGCAGCAAGACATCGCCCTCGCTGCTGAAGCAGGGGCCAACGGAGTAGTCCTGGGCCTCCTTACCACCGACGGAAGCGTGGATATAGAGCGCACCCGGCGGCTCGTCGAGGACGCGCGTCTAGCCAATTCGAAGATGGAAGTTACCTTTCATCGCGCTATCGACATGGCTCGCGACCTTGAGCGCGCTCTGGAGGCGGTGGCCGAGACTGGCGCCCATCGCGTGCTCACCTCGGGTGGCGCACAAAACGCCATGCTCGGCTGTGCCCGCATCACAAGCTTGGTAGAAGCCGCGCACGGCCGCATCGGCATCATGGTCTGCGGCAATGTGCGGGAAGAGAATGTGCAACAGATCGCGCAAGCCACCGGAGCGCGCGAGTTTCACGCCTCACTGCGCAAACCTGTTGCCAGCCCGGTCCAATACCGTAATCCTGAATTGAGTCTCGGCGACCCTGGCAGCGATGAATACACGCGCTATGCGGTCGCAGCGAAAGATGTGCGCAATCTGCGCCAGGCCATGGACCGAGCTCACATCTTCAGTTCGAACCCCTCCCGATAGACAAGGCCGCGTCCATGCGGCATTTCCGTTGCGTACAATTGGAACGCAGTGAATCCGCGATCCACTCTAAAGAACGGCCAAACATGTCTTCGAAGACCGATAAGCGCGCCAAAGAAATCCTTCGCTTGCTGTTGAATCATGGAAAAACCTCCGTCGAAGAGCTGACCGGGTTATTCGCAACCTCACCGGCCAGCGTCCGCCGCGACCTGGTGCGCCTTGAGGAGCGCGGCCTGGTGCACCGCACCCACGGTGGGGCCATGCTCGCCGGTCAGGCCGTCTACGAGCCTTTCCGTTTCGACGCTTCTTTTCGGGTGCGCGAAGATCGTTTCGCCCCGGAGAAACAGCGCATCGCCACAGCCGCCGCCGCATTGGTCCAGGACAATGAAACCGTCGGCTTCACCGCTGGAACGACCACCACCCAGGTCGCGCGCAGCCTGCGCCATCGCAGCGGCCTTCACATCATTACCAACGCGGTGAACATCGGCATGGAACTCAGTTCGAGCAATGGCCTCGACACCACCATTACCGGCGGCTGCATGCGCTGGCCGGGGGCATTCTCGTTGATCGGGCCGACAGCGATCGAGTCGCTGAATGTGGTGGTCATGGACCGCGTGTTCATCGGCGTCTGCGGCGTCGATCCCGACCGCGGCGCAACAACCATCGAAGCCGATGAGGCCGCCGTCTTTCGCGTGATGGCCCGCCGCGCCAAACAGGTGGTGGTCGTGGCGGATTCCAGCAAAGTCGGCATGACGAGCCCGGCCGTCATCTGCCCGGTCTCGGACATCGACGTGCTCATTACCGACGATGGCATCTCCGACGAAGCAGTCAAGGCTTTCAAGGATTGCGGCGTGCAGGTTGTGACCGTGTGACCGCACGTGTCGAACTCTCTTCCCCGAACTCCGTTCATTGCGATGATTCGCAACAGAAACGGCCCACCTTCCACCCGCTATACTTGGGATAGAGATGTGCGCGTTGAGATCGATGAACCGCCGTTCAGGCCCGGTTGAGGACAACACAGTATGAGCGCCAACGTAACCATGGAAGAGGTCGAACGGGTCGCGGAGCTGGCCAATCTTGATCTCGCCGACGACGAAAAGCCGCGCATGCAGCGCGACCTCAACGCGATTCTGGATTATGTGGCTCAGCTGAACGCTCTAAACACGGCCGGCATCGAGCCCATGGCCCAGGTCAGCGATCTTCTCGATGCGGGCACAGACCTGGGCCACGGCGCCGCCTTGCGTGTCGATGCCTTGCGTCCTTCGCTGGATCGGGCAGAAGTGATGGAAGAGGCTCCAGAGACGGATGGAGCGTTCTTCAAGACACCGAAGGTGATCGAGCGGTAGTTTTCGCCAGGATCGACGGAATTCTTGTAAGACGAGGATGCGTGTGACGACCGAAACATTGCTGGAAAAGCCGGCAACCATTCGAGAGCTGCGAGAGGGAATCGTCTCCGGCGTGGTAAGCGCCGTGGAGCTGGCGGAGCAGTATTACGCCCGAATCGCGGCCCACAACCCGTTGCTCAATGTGTACCTGTCGCTGACCCGCGATCAGGCGCTGGAGCAGGCGGCCAGTGTAGACGCTGCAGCTGCAAAGGGCGAGAGTTTAGGGCCGCTGGCGGGCATCCCGGTCGGCATTAAAGACGTGCTCGTCATGCAAGGCGCCCCATCCACGGCCGGCTCGGCGATCCTCAAGGGCTATCATCCGCCGTATGACGCTACCAGCGTCTCCAAGCTCAAGGCTGCTGGAGCGGTGCTCCTCGGCAAGCTGAACTGCGATGAATTCGCGATGGGCTCGTCGAACGAAAATTCGGCCTACGGGCCGGTGCGAAACCCGGTCGACACGGACCGCGTCCCTGGCGGCTCCAGCGGCGGCTCCGCGGCAGCGGTTGCGGCCAATCTCGCTGTCGCTACGCTCGGCAGTGACACCGGCGGATCGATCCGTCAGCCGGCCAGCTTCTGCGGCGTAGTCGGCGTTCTGCCCACCTATGGGCGCGTCTCACGCTACGGCCTGATCGCCTTTGCCTCTTCGCTCGACCGGGTAGGACCCTTTGCCGCCAACGTGCGCGATGCCGCAGAGATTTTGCAGGTCATTGCCGGCCCGGATGTCAATGACGCCACCAGTTCGCCGCGCCCGGTTGAGAACTACGCCGCCGAATCCGACAAAGACGCAAGAGGTCTCCGCATCGGTATCCCCGAAGAGTATTTCGGCGACGGTCTTGACCCGGAGGTCCGCGCTGCTGTCGAATCGGGTATCGACTCGCTTAAAGCGGCGGGCTGCGAAATCAAGCCGATCAACCTCAAGCACACGAAATACGCGATTCCCGTCTATTACCTGGTCGCGACTGCGGAGGCCAGCGCCAATCTCGCTCGCTTCGACGGCGTGCGCTACGGCCATCGCTCGGCGCACGCTACCAATCTTTCTTCCATGTACCGTCTCTCCCGCGAAGAGGGCTTCGGCCCCGAGGTTAAGCGCCGCATCCTGCTGGGCACCTACGCGCTCAGCGCGGGGTATTACGACGCGTATTACAAAAAGGCCCAGCAGGTCCGGCGATTGCTGGCGGAAGAATTCCTGACTGCATTCGGCGAAGTGGACGCTATCGTCACACCCACAGCGCCCACAGCGGCCTTCCGGCTCGGCGAAAAGACCGACGATCCGCTGGCCATGTATCTGGCGGACATCTATACCGTCACTGCCAGCCTCGCGGGCATTTGTGGCGTCACTGTTCCTTGCGGAGCGACTTCCTCAGGATTGCCAGTCGGCATGCAGGTCCTGGGACCTCACTTCGGCGAGTCAACGGCCTTTCGCGTAGCCCGCGCCGTCGAACAGGCGCAGCCATAGGCGCAAGCGACGGCTTTCGTGAACGAGAAATCAGATTTCCCGCGCGCCAAATTCGAGTACTATCGCTCCGCATATGCGCCTTCCATCGAAGCCCGTCCTCCCGTTTGCTCTACTGCCCACGCTTCTCGCCTTGGGACTAACGGTCGTTGTTCCGGCGCCGGGCGCTGTCCCGCCCAGGAAACCGCACGTCGTCATATTAGGCGCCGTTAAGCAAGTGCCATACTCGAAGGCCGGCGATCCAGCAGGAGCAGGTCCGGACGAGACCACATTGAAGATACGCCCTCTCCTGGTCGACGGCCGCGCCAGCGAGTGGACAACCGGGGACGCGCACGATGTCACCGACCGCAGCTTCGTCGTCCGCCGTGCGTTGCGCATCAACGACTCCCTTCCCAACGACAAATCGCCGGACAAGCCAGAATCGAAGCCCGACAACAAGCTCGACGCCAAGCCGGACACCAAACCCGACCCTAAGCCTGCACTGGGCCCGCAGCCGTCGCATTGGGTCTGGCAGAGAGGCCCGTGGCTCCTCATAGATCGCCTCACCGGCCGGGTCACCGCGCTCAAGCTACCCGACTACGACCCTGCTGCAAGCGATGTGGCCTGGTTTCGCGACTATGCGGCGTATTGCGGAGCCACAGCGACCCACAAGAGCCTCTTCGCCGTCGTGGCCCAGGTTGGAGTGCGCAAGCCTATTCTGGCCAAGAAACTATCCGTATATGAAGCGGACAATCATCCCTGGCCCATCTGCGGATCGCCGGAATGGCAGCGCGAACCGCTGCACATCACCTTTCACCCAACCGGCCGGGACGCCGCGGGATTTGACCTTGCCGGCGGTTCCGCAGTGCTGGTCGAAGAGGACGAAGCTGAAGCTGGTTCTAAGCCCTGAGGCTGCCACACGTCCAGCTTCGTAGGCTAAATTCATCGATTCATCCGTCAAAGGTCCATTTTGGCTTGCCTTTTCGTTCGTTTGCCTTAGCGGTTTGCTAGACTGATTGCGATGCTTTCGAGGAAATAAAGACGCTGGTATGCGGCGTTTTCGTCGATTCGGAGCCTCCGGCCGGGAAATTCGGCATGGTAACAGGACGAAAAGAAGCGGTGTCGAACAGGAAGTAGAGGTCAATCGGGCTGTTTCTGCGGATGGGTACTAGATCCATGGGCCGCGACCCGGTTGCCGTTGTTGTCAGGGACGGAGGAACGCTTTAGCGTTTAACCGCTCCCGGCGGACCATTCCCGGAGACAAAAACTTATTTGCGGTGCGAGCAGGCGTTGCGCCCGAACGCGCCGAGATCTTGGCTTGAGAGCCGGACAGAAAAAGGAAGTGTGTGTTGGATCGATTTTTGATGTTGGCGGCCGGACCCGGATTTGGCGCTGGTGGCTCGGGTTTTTCTCTATTGCTGCCGGTGCTCATGATTGGCGCAGTCTATTTGATGATGATTCGCCCCCAGCAGAAGAAGCAGAAACTTTGGACGCAGATGCTCTCGGAGCTGAAGACCGGCGACAGAATCACCACTACGGGCGGGATTCGCGGCACCATTATCAGCCTCAAGGATGACTCGTTGATCGTTCGCGTAGCTCCCGACGGAATCAAGATTGAGGTGGTCAAGAGTGCAATTGCCTCTGTCACCACCCAGGAAGAAGGAACCAAGTAGCCGCGGACTGTTTCCAGTCTGGCGCGCACTGACGATACAACCATGAAGAAAAATCTCAACGGCAAGATTGCGACTATATTCGGCGTCCTGTTGATTTGCCTCTACGGCATCTTCGGCATTCCCCATGGCGTCACTGGATCGGCGCTCCTGACTGCAATGACCCAGCGCATCCACCTTGGTTTGGATCTGCAAGGCGGCGCTCACCTCATCCTGCAAGTCCAGGTGAAGGACGCCGTCAATGCCGAGACTGACAATACGGTGGCCCGCATCCAGCAGGATCTGCAGACCTACAAGCTGCAGGGCCAGCCGACCAAGCCCGACTCCGTCGGCAGCCCTCAGGTCATCAAGATCGTCGGCATCGATCCGGGAAAATCGAGCGATGTCCGCAACGATTTGTCTGACCACTATGGCACCGAGTACGACATCACTGGGGGTTCGGACAACTCCGTAACCCTGACCATGAAGCCCTCGCAGGTCCTCGCCCTCGAAGATAAGACCGTAACCCAGGCGATCGACACGATCATCAATCGCGTCGACTCTCTCGGCGTCAGCGAGCCGGTCGTCGCGCCTTACGGGCTTGGCGAACACCAGATCCTGGTCGAGCTTCCGGGCGTGAGCGATCTGAATCGTGTCCGCGACATCATCCAGTCGACCTCGCAGCTCTCGGTGCATGAAGTCGAGGACAACTCCAGTGGCTACGCCAGTGAGCAAGAGGCTCTGGCCGCGCTGGGAGGCAACCTTCCCGCGGACGAAGCGATCTTGCACGGCGACAGCCAGGGGCTGAGCTCCGATGGCCAGGACCACTTCTTTATCGTCAAGCGCGTGTCGATTGTCGGAGGACTGGATTTCCGTGACGCCAGCGCCATCGGCGTCAACGACCAGGGCAAGCAGGGTGTGAATTTCGTCCTGACCAACGCCGGCGGCGAGAAGTTTTACGACTACACCTCGAGCCACATCGGCAGCTACATGGCGATCGTTCTCGGTGACCGGGTAAAGAACGTCGCGGTGATCAAGGGTGCGATTCGCGACAACGGCCAGATCGAGGGCCAGTTCAGCAAGCAGCAGATCGACGATCTTTCGCTTACTCTGCGCACCGGTGCTCTGCCGGCAACGATTACTTACATCGAAGAGCGTACCGTGGGAGCTTCCCTCGGCGCCGATTCAATCAAGCAGGGAGTTACCGCAGCCGTCTTCGGCATGTTAGCTGTCATGGCCTTCATGCTGATCTACTATCGCGGCTCCGGCATCAATGCCGACCTTGCCTTGTTTCTGAACCTCGTCATCCTTCTAGGATTCATGGGCTTCTTCAATGCCACGCTTACGCTCCCAGGCATTGCGGGCGTGATCCTCACCATCGGTATGGGCGTCGACTCCAACGTGCTGATCTTCGAGCGCATTCGAGAAGAGATTCGCGCAGGGAAAGGCCCTGCGCAGGCCGTGGATCAAGGTTTTGCGCATGCCTGGATCACCATCGTCGATACTCACGTGACGACCATCGTCTCCGCCGCCATTCTCTTCATGTTTGGCACCGGGCCGGTGAAGGGATTCGCGACGACGCTGGTATTTGGTCTACTGGCAAACCTGTTTACGGCGGTCTTTGTGTCCCGCGTAATCTTTGATTCGCATGTGAATCACAAGCTGGCTGGGCAGAAGCTTTCGATCTAGGCGGCTCAGCCGGCCCCGGTGGCTGGCAGCCGCAGTTGAGTTAGGCAGAGTTATCAAGATACCAGTTGGCGAGGGCAGGCCAGAAAGGCATGGACCTCCAACTCAGGTACTGGGGAAGGTATAGAAATCGTGGAACTTTTTCGTAGTGTAAATGTGGACTGGCTGGGGAAGAAATGGTACTTCCTCGGCTTTTCATTGATCTTCAGCATCGCCGGCGTAATCTCGATGGGCGTGCACATGGCGCGTATCGGCAGCCCGGTACCGCTGGGCGTCGACTTCAAGGGCGGCACCCAGGTGCAGGTGCAGTTTCAAAACCCGCCGGACGACAGCGCCATCCGCCAGGCAACCGCCGCAGCCGGCATCAAGGACGCCAACGTCGTGCGCTTTGATACCGCCGAGAAGCGGGAGATGCTGATCAGCCTGCCGACCCCAAGCGACGCCTCGCTCGATACCGGCCGCAAGGAGATCGTGGACGCGCTGAACGCGCATTACAACAACCCCATCGTCAGCACCAGCGTGCAGGTCGTCGGTCCAACAGTAGGCCATCAGCTTGAGAAGCAGGCAGCCCTGGCGACCCTCTACTCGCTTATCGGCATGCTGGTCTACCTCTGGTTCCGCTTCGAGCTGATCTATGGCGTGGCGGCCGTCGTTGCTGTCTTCCACGACACGCTGATTACGGTGGGCTTCTTTGCCCTCACCGATCGCGAGCTAAGCCTCACGGTGATCGCGGCCATTCTCACCCTGGTCGGCTACTCGATGAACGACACGATCGTGGTCTTCGACCGCATCCGCGAAAACCTGCGCCTGTCGCGCCGCGAGCGCCTTACCGACGTGGTGAATCGCAGCATCAACCAGACCCTGAGCCGGACGGTGCTTACTTCCGGACTCACCTTCCTCACCGTTCTGGCGCTCTTTGTCTTCGGTGGACCGGTGCTGGGAGGTTTCTCCTTTGCGCTCGTAGTCGGCATTCTGATCGGCACATACTCTTCGATCGCAGTGGCCGCTCCGATGCTCGTGGCATACCAGGATTGGCGCGCCAGCAAGGGCAAAGGCGCAGTCCTGCCGGCAGCGAAGCGGAACAAATAGCCGGAAGGAAGCCGTCTCCAACCTTGTGCAAAGTGAACAGAAAATTGCACAGGTTTTGCATCATGTTTTGCAGGTGTACGGTTGTTCTGATATAGGTTGAGCACACTTGCGTTGGCCGCAAAGCGGCTGCCAACAGGCTCGGGAACAGTATTTGAGTCGCCGGTGTCTAAAGTGAAAGAAACTTAAAACAGATTCGAGGTCGGCCATGTTTGAAGATTCAACGTTCGAATCCAGCAACCGGATCAAGAAGCGGAACCCGTGGGTGGTAGCGACGTTCACCCTGAACATTGCTGTCCTTGCCGCCGCGATCATCTACCCGCTGATCAACTATGAGGCGCTGCCCAAGGCGGCTCTGACCACACTGTTGGTTGCGCCTCCGCCTCCGCCTCCACCTCCGCCTCCGCCGCCACCGGAGGTGCATCAGGCAGTCGTGAAGCCGCAGATGATGAACAATCAGCTGACGGCTCCCACCCGGATCCCCAAAGAAATCAAGATGGTCACTGAGAAAGAAGCTCCTCCGTCGAGCTTCGGCGTGGCTGGTATGGAAGGTATGGGAAGCGGCGCCGCAGGCGGCGTAATCGGCAGCGTGTTCGGGAACGCAACTCCGCAGCCGGTCGTCAAAGTCGCGACACCCAAAAAGATCGCCATCTCCTCTGGCGTCGCGACCGGACTTTTGATCCAGCAGGTCCGTCCGATCTATCCTCCCATCGCCAAGGCGGCGCGCCAGTCTGGAACCGTAGTTCTGCAGGCCACTATTTCCAAGTCAGGCACAATTGAAAATTTGAAAGTAGTCAGCGGAAATGCCATGCTGCAGTCGGCTGCGTTGGATGCAGTGAGACAGTGGCGCTATCGTCCCTACATGCTCAATGGCGAGCCGGTAGAGGTAGATACAACCATCAACGTGGTCTTCAATCTCGGTAGTTGAAGCACATTTAAGGTGGTTTTCCCGGTCCCGTGAAGACCACCTTCGCAACGTCCTGAATGTGGACCGACAACGGACGCATTCGCCCGCAGCGGCAACTTGAAGCCTTGCGGCAAACCGGCAACTCATCTCTACGCAGCAAAAGAAAGTACCCCCAGGAGGAACGATTCAGTGATTCTCGCTCAGCTTGCACATTTCGCCTCGCACCCGGCCAGCCTCGCCATGTTCCAGGACGCCGGCGCCCCTGACTTCAGCCTTCTGGGCCTGTTGAACAACATGGGATGGCCGGCACGCATCATCGCCTTCATCCTGTTCGTGATGTCCATCTGGTCTTTGGCCGTCATGATTGACCGTTATCTCTACTTCTCGGCCGCCCGCAAGCAGTCCCGCGAGTTCGCCCCGAAAGTGGCCGGCGCGCTGAAGGATAGCAAGCTGGAAGAAGCGATCAAGATCGCCGACCGCAGCAAGAAGTCCCACCTCGCCGAAGTTGTCACCGCTGGCCTTCAGGAGTTCCGCAGCAGCCAGGGCGTGGTCAACGAAGAGACCATCGAGAGCTCCAAGCGCGCTCTGGAGCGGGCTGAAGCTATCGTTCATGCCAAGCTGAAGCGCGGCCTGGGTGTTCTCGCCACGATCGGGTCCACGGCTCCCTTCGTAGGTCTGCTCGGAACGGTTATCGGTATCTTGAACGCCTTCCAACAGATCGCCACCCAGAAGTCCTCCGGAATCGGCGCAGTTGCTGGCGGTATCTCGGAAGCGCTCGTCACCACGGCCTTCGGTCTGCTGGTTGCGATCCCTGCCGTTATGACCTTCAACTATTTCAGCGGTCGCGTTGAAGCCTTCGACGTGGAGATGGACAACTCCTCCAGCGAACTGGTCGACTACTTCATCAAGCAGAGCCATAAGCGCTAATCAGGCTGGGTAAACTGCCAGTACGGCCAACAAATCAGGGTGGGCGAGACTCTTTGCCGGCAGTGGAAACGATCTTTCCACTGCCAGCTTTTCCAAGAGAAGATCCATCTGAACAGAGCCGGACGATAGTTAAACCAAGTGCATTTGACCGGAATTAATTTCGCCAATTCGCCGACCGATTGATGGAATGCTGCAACAATCCCTAGGCGTGGAGCACAAACATGGGTATTTCAGTACGCAACGAAGGCGCTAAGGTCAACTCCAACATCAACGTCACCCCCATGGTCGACGTGATGCTGGTGCTTCTGATCATTTTCATGGTCATCACTCCGATGCTCCAGAATAAGGTCAACGTAGATCTGGCCAAGACCGATAACCCCACTTCCATGCCCGATGCTGATAAGGAAGATGCGATCGTGGTTGCAGTCACCCGCGACGGAACCCTCTACCTGGGCCAGGATAAGATCGCACCCACCGAACTGGGCGCGAAGATTCGCGACAAACTCACCGACAAGCCAGGCAAACAGATCTTCGTTCGCGCCGATGCTCGCGCCAAGTTTCTCGATGTCGAGAATGCGATCGACGATGTCCGCTCCGCCGGCGTCGAATCTGTCGGCCTTCTGACCGAAAAACGGCAGACTCCAGGTTCGTCCGGCGAATAATCCGCGATTCATGACCGCAATCTTTGCGGGAAAATTTCAGGAGTTCACAATATGGCAATGACAGGTGGCAGTGGTCCTGGAGGACTTTCCTCCGACATCAACGTAACCCCCCTTATCGACGTGCTGCTGGTGCTGCTGATCATTTTCATGGTCATCGTCCCCGTGGTTCCGAAGGGCCTGGATGCGCTGGTCCCTCAACCGCCGAAGGACAAGACGCCGCAGCCGCCTGATCCGCGCACCATCGTGGTCTCGGTGCTGCACACCAACGGCACGCAGGTCGCCTATAAGATCAACCAGGACGATGTGGCCAAGGGTGATCTTCTCGCCAAGCTCACTTCGATCTACGCTAATCGGGCCGAGCGCATCATGTTCATCAAGGGCGACGACGACGTAAACTTCGCGCAGGTGGCGGACGTCATCGACATCGGCCACTCGGCCGGCGTCGACCATGTCGGCCTGATGACGCCCAAAATCCTCGCAGGAGAGTAGCAAGAAAGCCCCGCCCTTTCGCGGGGCCTTGTTCTTGTTGTATCCTGCGTCACTGAAGTATGCTGCGCAGCAAGTTGAAATGGAATTTGAACCACCCTCAGGATTTTGGCTGGAGCGGGAGTCTCCCACCGCTTCCAGCCGCGCGGAGACTCCAGGCGCGATAACCTGGCGACGACTCGAAGGAGAAGGATAAGAATATGAATCGAATCGCACGTCTGCCGGTGCTTGCGGCTGTAGTGGTGGCCATGATGTTCTCGCTTACCGGCTGCGACAAACTGAAAGCCCGCGACCAACTCAATAAGGGAGTAGAAGCTTTCAAGGCCGGCAGGTACGAACAGGCCATCACTCACTTTCAAAATGCTGAGAATCTCGATCCGAAGCTGCCTACGGCCAAGGCATTCCTCGCCACCGCCCTCTCGCAGAATGTCGTGCCAGGGTTGACCACTCCGGATAACCTCAAGACCGCCCAACAGGCGATTGACACCTTCAAGGAAGTGCTGGCAGAAGACCCGACCGACGTAAACAGTCTGAAGGGCGTCGCCAGTCTCTACTTCAACACCAAGAAATTCGACGAAGCCAAGGAGTGGCAGAAGAAAGTTCTTGCTATCGATCCCAAGGACCCAGAAGCGGCCTACACCGTGGGTGTAATCGACTGGACCCAGGCTCACGAAAACCTGCTTAAAATGAACGCGAATAACGATGATGGCGCGGGCAACGTAAAGCTCCTCACCAAGAAAAATTGCGCAGACATTCAGCAGCAAAATGGACCCCTGGTTGAGGAAGGTCTGAAATACCTCAATATGGCCCTCGAGAACCGTCCCAGCTACGAAGAAGCCATGGACTATCTCAATCTCGTCTATCGCCGCAAGGCGGATGTCGATTGCGGCAACGCGGCAGCGGTCAAAGCCGATGTGGACACGGCGAACGATTGGAGCCACAAGGCCATGGGGCAGCGTAAAGAGAACGAAGCCAAGAAGAATCAGGGACCCGGCGGCATCACCCTAGACTCCAACGGCAATATGAAGTAAAGCAAGCCGCGAAGTTCAGCGAACAGCAGAAAGGCCTCTGAGACGGAGGCCTTTCTCTTTGCTCCGAGGATTTCCGGGTCAGCTTTCCTATCCGGGTCCATTCACCTTTCGATGCAAGGACGCGGCGAAGCCGCTACAGCCGCGGGAAAAGGCATGAACTTCCGAAATCGGGTGTCTTTGGATGTCCGTCTTATGGCCGGTCGGCGTGGCAGAACGGGATAGA
>Ga0302313_10001662_pt1 | contig 16452 bp, 17 predicted proteins | sample III_Palsa_N2_2_FD_200454 | JGI IMG/M metagenome (GOLD analysis project Ga0302313, IMG submission 200454) | Peat permafrost microbial communities from Stordalen Mire near Abisko, Sweden - III_Palsa_N2_2 | ecosystem: Environmental > Terrestrial > Soil > Palsa > Peat permafrost | place: Sweden...
AAGCTCGCGCAGCACGCGGCGGCGGCGCAGCCTGGGCGCGATGGTGTCGGCGATCAGCACGAGGAAGAACACGGCGTAAGCCGGCCACACATAGGCGGCGTAACCACCCATGGCAAAAAAACCCTGCAAGGTATGCGCGTTCACTGGCCAGCCTCGCTTTCGGCGATCCGGCGGACCCAGTCCTTGCCGCCTTCCAGCGCCAGCAGGTCGGTACGCACACGGCGAAACAGGCTGGCAATGTAGTAGAACTTGGTCGCCAGCATCATGCAGAGCAGCGGCCACAGCATGTCCCAGGAAATCTTCGATTGGCCGAACAGGTTGATGGTGCTGCCCTGATGCAGGGTGTTCCACCAGTTCACCGAAAAATGCACGATCGGCACATTGATGATGCCGATGATCGCCAGAAAGGCCGCAGCGCGCGCGCCCTGACGGCGATCCTCAAACGCGTGGTACAGGCCGATCACGCCAAGATAGAGGAACAGCAGCACCAACTCGGAGGTGAGCCGCGCATCCCATGTCCACCAGGTGCCCCACATCGGCTTGCCCCACAGGGAGCCGGTCACCAGCGTGATGAATGTGAACGCCGCGCCGATAGGCGCCGATTCCATCGCCACTACTTCCGCCAGCTTGATGCGCCATACCAGCGCGATGAATGCCGCCACGCCCATCACCGCATAGATGAACATGCTCATCCAGGCGCTGGGCACGTGGATGAAGATGATCCGGTAGGCCTCGCCCTGCTGGTAGTCGGCCGGTGCCAGCACCAAACCGCCGTACAGCGCGACCGCGCCGAACAGGAACGCCAGCGCCATCGCCCACGGCCGCACCGCGCCGGCGAAGCGGTAGAACGTCGGCGGCGAGCCGAGCTTGTGCAACCAGAGGGGGATCCAGTTAGACATGATGGGTGGTCAAGCGTCCAAGGCAATACGAAGGGCGGCTGCGCAGGCCAGTGGCGCCAACACCACGGCGAGCACCAGTGCGGCACCGAGCCAGGCGATCGGCGCGAGCCACGGCAGTCCCTGTTGAGCGGCCGCCACGGCTCCGGCGGCAAAGATCACCGCCGGCACACACAGCGGCAGCAACATCAAGGCGAGCAGCATACCAGAGCGCCGGGTTCCGGCCGTCAGCGCGACCAGCACGGCACCCAGCAAACTGAGCAGCGGCGTGGCCAGCAACAGCGCCAGCAGCAGCACCGGAATCACCGCGCCGGGCAGGTGCAGCATGCCCGCCAGCAGCGGCGCGATCACGATCAGCGGCAGCGCGGTGGTGAGCCAGTGGGCGAGGATCTTCATGCCCAGCATCAGCGCCAGCGGCTGTGGCGCCAGTACCAATTGCTCCAGCGAACCGTCCTCGATATCGCTGGAGAACATCGCATCCAGCGCCAGCAGCATCGCCAGCAACACGGTGACCAGCACCACGCCGCCAGCGATCCGCTGCAGCAGCGTGTCTTCCGGCCCCAGCGCAAACGGAAACAGCATCGTCACGATCAGCGCATACAGCACCGGCATCGCGATATCGCCGCGCCGACGCCAGGCCAGCGTGAGATCGCGCCGCAGCATCGCGGCGCAGGCGGTGAGCAGACCTGGGCGGTTCATCGCTGTGCTCCTTCGCCTGCGACCGAAGAGAATCCCTTCTTCGGGGCGACCGAAGGGAGACCCGTATTCGGGACGAGCACGGGGATGAGTCGATGGGCTGGCAGCTGCGCATAGGTCATGAGTGCGGTTATCAGGCCCAATGGTTCATTGCTGTGCTCTCTCCCCTTGTTCGGGGCAGCCCGCGGGAGCAACCGTTGCGCCAGCGGCTGGGAATCAGTCATGCATGCGAATCCGCTGCGGCTCGCCGCCATGAAAGCTCACCGCGCCGTGACTAGTGACCATCGCCGCACCACCACGCGCGGCGTGCATCTCAAGCAATTGATTGACCAGCGCGATGCCGATGCGGTCGAGGTTCGCAAAGGGCTCGTCGAGCAGCCACAGCGTCGCTGGCAGCAGCAGCAATCGCGCCAGCGCTGCACGCTTTTTTTGGCCGGCGGAAAGCCGGCGCACGGGTTCATCTTCGTAGCCGCCAAGGCCGATCTCGGTTAGCACCGCCGCTGCGCTCAAGCCCTCGCGACGACCGTTCAGGCCGGCCGCAATTTGCAGGTTTTCACGCGGGCTGAGATCGGCCTTGAGACCGAGCTGATGGCCAAGAAACAGGATGTCGCCGGCACAGCGGTCGCGCTGCAGCGGCTCACCGCGCCAGCGCAGTTCGCCGTCGCCGACGTGCAGCAAACCGGCCAGGATGCGCATCAAGGTGGTTTTGCCGCTGCCATTGTCGCCTTCGATCAGCGCCAGTTCGCCTTCGTGCAGCCGAAAATCCAGCGGCGCGAACACCGGTTCGTCCTGGCGCTGGAAGCTCAAGGCCCGCGCTTCAAGCAGGGGCACGGCGGTGTTTGCGGCGGTCATTACCGTGATTGTCCGCAATGCCGACCGCGCTTGTCCATGCGGCTTGCTGCCGCTGGTTCAGGGGCTCTGGGCATTGTCTCAAGAACGCAGCAAACGCAAGCGGGCGATTTCGACTCCGTGGCCGTGCACGTAGGCGTTCTGCTGATAGCGCTGGCCGAGTGCGTCCAATGTGGCGAGGTCCGGCCCGATCACGAACAGGCTGGGCTCGCTCCAGCCGCTGGCGCCCACCCCGATGGCCGGATAGATCACCGCCTGCGGCCATGCGCGCAACGCGGCCAGCAGATCGCGTTGGGCGGTGAGATTGTCCGCCGGCGAGCACGCTTCCGAGCGAGGATTGCATGCCGTAATGAAACCCCACGATCGAGTGCCCACAAGGGCCTGCAGGGGTGCCGGCAGCGGCTGGTCGATGCGGATGCTTGCCCATGCCACCTCGTCGAGGCAGACGAGGTAATCGGTGGCGCGAAACGCGTCGATCAGCGCCTGATCCATGTCATCCCTGTCGTAGCGGCTGCAGCGGCGGCAGGCTGGTCCGTAGCAGGCTCACTGCCGCATCGAGATCGACGTCCGCCACGCGGGTCGTACCGTGCAGCAATTGCTCAAGCAGGACGTCCTGCGCCTGGCCGCGTTCATGCGCGTAGGCGTAGGGCAGGTGGGTGAACGTCACCATCCGATAGCGCGCCATGTAGTGCTCAGGTGCGCGTTCGGCCAGCAACGCGCCCAGTTCGCGCTTGGCCAGGTAATGCGGGTCGGCGACCGAGTCGCGCATCTCCAGGTAGTTTTCCAGCGCCATCGTGGCGATCGCGTTCGCATTGGGCTGGCGTACGCGCTGGAATTCGGCGAACACCTCGGCGCTGTCGTTCGGCGCGGCGGCCAGCAAATTCGCAAGTACCACGGTGTCTTCAAAACCGCAGTTCATGCCCTGGCCGTGGAACGGCACGATGGCGTGGGCGGCGTCGCCAATCAGCAAGGCGCGGCCATCCAGGTGCCAGCGGTCCAGATAGAGCGTGGACAAGGTGCCGACCGGGTGGTTGTCGTAGTCTTCACTGAAGCGCGGCAGCAAGGACAACAGCCCCGGGAACTGGTCGCTGAAAAATGCCGCCGCGGCATCCGCATCGGGCAGGCTGGCGAAACACGGTGCCGTGCTTTGGGCCGGCGACTGGCTTGCCAGGAACAAGGTGACGGTGAAACTGCCCTCGGTATTGGGCAGCGCGATGCACATGTAGCTGCCGCGCGGCCAGATGTGCAGCGCGTTTGGCTCCAGCGCGAACTGGTCGTGGCCACCGCTGAGCTGCAACACGGCGGCGGGTAGCTGGCTGGCTGGCGGAATCTCCAGCTCCTTGTAGCCGTGGCCGAGCGCTTCGATACGCTCACCCAGCGGGGTGTGTGCATTCATGGCGGCGCGTACGGCGGAGCCGGCGCCATCGGCACCGATCAGCATGCCGACCGGCTGGCTGCGCTCCACACCGGCCTCATCGACCATCCGGATGCGCTGCTGGTCGAAGTCCGCGCTGACTAGCGACTGTCCGAAATGAAACTGCACGCCGGCCGCTTCGGCGGCATCCAGCAGCAGCATGTTCAGGGCGCCGCGCGAGACCGACCAGATCACCTCGCTGTCGTCCACACCGTAGCGCTGCAGGCCGCTGTTGCCATCGCGGTCGTGCACCATCCGTCCGCGCATCATCACGGCGCGCTGGAGCACGTCGTCCGCTAGCCCGGCGCTGCGCAGGGCCTGCAGGCCGCGTTCGGCCAAAGCCAGGTTGATCGAGCGACCGCCAATGAAGCCAGCCAGCCGCGGATCGGCGCGTTTCTCATAGACCTCAACGGTAAAGCCACGCTGTGCCAGCTGCTGGGCCAGTAGGGCGCCGACCAGGCCGCCGCCGATGAGGGTGATGGGTTGCTTCGCCATGCTGCGATCCGAGGGGGTAATCCGCCCACTGTTCCGCAAGCGGCGCATTACTGCAATCCCGGCAACGCGGTGGGAGCACACCTGATGCGCGAGTGATCGCCGCGTCGCCGCGTCGCCGCGTACGAGACAACACGGGTCGGCAGATTTGCTCAATGGACATGGTCATGCCGCAGGGCAGCACATGCTGTGCTGCAGCGGCAGAAGGCATTGAAGGGTGGCGACGCGGCAATGCGCGTCGCGGCCCGGACCGCTATCAGCCGGGCTTCTTGCCGCCGCGTCCGGCCGTGCCGGGCTGCGGAATCACTTGGGCGGCGGTATCGATCAGCCCGCGCTGCATCGCTTTCCACGCATCCATATTGCGCGCGGTCAGGTCGTTCAGCGTGGTCCAGGGGGTCTGCCCCATCAGGCTGTTCAGCTGGCTGCGGAACTGCGTCTGCTGATCCAGGAACACCTGCAGGCTGCGCTCCAGATAAGGCCCCATGAAGCCCTGCAGCGAGTCGCCGTAGAAACGGATGATCTGGCTGAGCAGCTGCGGCGACAGCATGGGCTGTCCCTTGTCCTCGTGCTCGGAGATGATCTGCAGCAATACCGAACGCGTCAGGTCATCGCCGCTCTTGGCGTCGCGGACTTCGAAATCCTCGTTGTCCAGCACCAGCTGACGGACTTCCTCCAGCGTGATGTAGCTGGAGATTTCCGTGTCGTACAGACGACGGTTCGGATACTTCTTGATGGTGCGCTTGGTTTGTGCCATGCGGAACAAACTAGCAGAAGATATTGCGCTGCACCAGCCGCCGGGGAACTTTTTTGCTGCAGCTACCAGCTGCAGCAAATACCTAGTGTCCGTGCCCGCCGGCACTGCCGAACGGTGGGCGCGCCAGCCACAGCAGCGGGATCAGCAGGATAAAGATGATCGAGCAGGTCCAGAACACGTCGTTGACTGCAAGCGTGGCCGCTTCGCGGCTGAGCAACTGGTCGACCACGGTCAGGCCGCGCTGGCCGGTCAGGCCCATCGCCTTCAATTGCTGCAGATATCCGCTGGTGGCGGGTGCCGCAGCGGTGATGTTTTCAGTTAGCGAAGCGTGGTGGAACTCGGTGCGGTGCTGCCATAGCGTCACGGTCAGGGCGGTGGAGACACTGGAGCCGAGCGTGCGGAAAAAATTGGCCAGGCCCGAGGCGCTGGCAATCTGCTCCGAGGGCAGTCCGGAAAGGTAGATCTGGTTCAGTGGAATGAAAAACAGCGGGATGCCCAGGCCCATCACCAGTCGCGGCCATATCATGCTGATGTAGGAGGCACTGCTGTCGAACGTGGACAGCCAGAACGAGCTGCCGGCGAGGATCACGAAAGCGGTGGTGATCATCGCGCGCAGGTCGAACTTGCCGAGCATGCTGCCGACGAGCGGCGAAAACAGAAAGGCCAGTACGCCGACCCAGGCGGCGGTGAGACCGGACCAGGTGGCGGTGAAGCCCAGGGTGGTCTGCAGCCACAGCGGCGAAACCACATTGACCGCGAAAAACGCCAGCATACCGAACGACATCGCCGTAACACCCACGGTGAAATTGCGCTGCTTGAACAACGACAGGTCGATCACCGGATGTTTCGCGTTGAGCTCCCAGGCGATCAGAAAGCTCAGACTCACCAGCGCTATCAGCCCCAAGGTGAGGATCATCGGTGAGGCGAACCAGTCGTTGTCGTTGCCGTTGTCCAGCATGAACTGCAGGCAGCCGATGCCCGCCACCAGCAGTACCAGGCCGATGACATCGATCGGCGCCCGTGCGGTTTTCGATTCGCGCTTGTGCAGCAGGAACCAGGTCGTCACCGCGGCCATGATGCCGACCGGCAAGTTGATATAGAAGATCCACGGCCAGCTGAGGTTGTCGGTAATCCAGCCGCCAAGGATCGGCCCCAGCACGGGTGCAATCACCACCGTCATCGCCCACAACGCCAACGCGATGCCTTGCTTGCTCTTGGGATAATTGGCCAGCAACAGGGACAGTGCCAGCGCCACCATCGGGCCGGAACCCGCACCCTGCAGCAGGCGGCCAACCACCAGCATCGGCATGCTGGTGGCCAGTCCGCACAGCATGGAAAACACCACGAACAGGAACACCGAAAAGACGAACGTACGCACTTCGCCGAAGCGCTTGGCGATCCAGCCGGTGAGGGGCTGCATGATGGCGCTGGCCATCGAGTAGGAACTGATCGCCCAGGTGCCTTCGCTCGGACTCACCGCCAGGCTGCCGGCAATATGCGGCACGGCCACGTTGACGATGGTCATGTCCAGCACTTCCATGAAGGTGCTGAACGCGACGGCGACCGTCATCAGGGCCAGCATGCCGCCCTGCAGCGGCTTCAGGGGGGCGGCATCGGCGGGCGCTGCGTCGGAAGAGATGGCGGCCATGGGGTCTGATTCGGCCTCAGTTAGCTGGATTGCTGCGCGCGGTGCCGGAGGAGCTCAGGTTGGCGCGGATCACCTGGTCGGCTTCGGCATCGGCCTTGCTGGCCATCTGGTCATACACGGTGGTTTCAGCCACCGGTGGATGCTCGGTCTGCGGGGCGAGCACAGCACCGCGATCGTCGGTGATGTCGACCGTGACATCGGTGGACAGACCCACGCGCAACGGATGCTGGTCGAGTTCCTGATTGTCCAGCGCAATGCGCACGGGGACGCGCTGCACTACCTTGATCCAGTTACCGGTGGCATTCTGCGCGGGCAGCAGCGAGAACACGCTGCCGGTGCCGGCACCCAGGCCAATAACCTTGCCCTTGTATTCGACGCCGCTGCCGTAGACGTCTGCCACGATCTTGGCTGGCTGACCTATACGGATATGGCGCAGCTGGCCTTCCTTGAAGTTGGCGTCGATCCACAGGTCGTGCAGCGGCAACACGGTCATCAGCTGCTGACCGGCTTGCACGCTGTTGCCCAACTGCACGCTGCGCTGCGCCACGTAACCGGAGACCGGCGCGTAGATCGCATTGCGCTGCGCCGCTACCCAGGCAGCACGAAAATTCGCACGTGCCTGCAGCACCGCAGGGTTGTTCGCGATGTCGGTGCCTTCGATCGACGCATGTTCGGCCGATGCCTGGGCTTGCGCGGTGGTCAATGCAGCGCGTGCCTGATCGACGGTGTCACGCAGGTGCTGAATGTTTTCCGGTGCCTCGGCCTGTTCGGCGATCAGCGGCAGGCGTCGCTTGAGGTCGGCCTCGGCCTTGCTCAGGTCGATCTGACGCGCGGCGACGGTGGCGTCGCTTCCGCTGGCGGAATCGGTCTGCTGGCGCACCTGCCGCACGGCCTGTGCCAGCGCGCTGCGGGTCTGGCTCAGGCGTACATCGGCGTCGGTATTGTCCAGTTTGACCAGAACCTGGCCGGCATCGACGTGCTGGGTGTCGTCCGCAAGAATTGCCACCACGGTGCCTGACACCTGCGCGGAGATAGCCACCTGGTTGCCGCCCACATAGGCATTGTCGGTAGTTACGCGTTTGGAAAACACCAGCGCCCACAGCAGGATCCAGATCACGCCGATCAGCACGAACGCCAGCAGCATGATCAACAGTGTCTTGCGGCGTTTGGCCGGATTTTTCGCCGCCAGGCCGCTGTCGTTGTCGTCAGCAGGCTTGGTCTGTGGCTTGTCGGACTCAGTGGCGCTCATGGGCGTCGTCTCCGGACGAATTCAAAAGGGGCGGATTCAAAGGGGCGGATTTACGGGGGAAGGAGCGGTCGAGCTGCTGCTGGTTTCGCCGGGTACGGGTTCGACGGCGGCGTGGTAGCCGCCACCGAGTGCCTTGATCAAGGCCAGATCCGTGGAAACGGCCTGGGCCTGGAGGCTGGCCGCATCGTCTTGTTGCTGCAGCAGCTGTGCCGCCGCGTTGAGGCCTTCGCGCGCGTCACGCACGCCTTGATAGGCGCGAGCCTGCGCGGTGGCCAGCAGGCGTTCGTTGGCAACAATCTGCGCGGATTGCTCGGTGCGTCGCGCGGCGAGCTGTTGCGCCGTGAGCGCCTGGGTGGCCACGTCGTGTGCGGCGCTGATCACGGTGCTGTTGTATTGCGCCACAGCGGCCGCGAGTTGGGCTTTGCTGACGCCGAAATTGGCCTTCAGCTGACCGCCCTCGAAGATGGGCAGGTGCAGGGCGGGAGTCAACGCAAAGGTGCGGCTGCCGGCATCGAGCAGCTTGCCCAGGTCGAGACTCGATAGGCCGACCATGCTGCTGATGCCGATGTCCGGGAAGAACTGGGCACGCGCCACGTCGGTCTGTTTCAGTGCTGCCTCGACCTGCCAGCGGCTGGCGGCAATGTCGGGGCGACGCGCGATCAGGTCCAGTCGCGCGTCGGTGGGAATGCGGCTATCCACCTGCGGCAGTGGCCGTGGCTGCAGGGCGGGGAGCTCCGCTGGCGCGATGCCGAGCAGGGAGGCCAGTGCGACCTTGCGGATCTCGCCCGAGCCTTGCAGGTCGACATGCATCTCGCGCGCCGCGGCGAGCTGCGCCTTGGCCTGTTGTTCGGTATCGGCCAGATCCACCCCTTGCTTCACACGCAGCTCGGCAATGTGCGTGAGCTTTTCCTGCGCGCTGACCAGCTCGGTGGACAGCGCCAGCCGCGCCTGATCCCCTTGCCAGCCAAAGTAAGTGTCGGCGACGGCATTCTGGAGGGTCAGCGCAGCGGCGCTGTGTTGCGCCTCGGCAGCGTGTGCCTGGTCCAGTGCTGCTTCGATGCTGGAACGCTTCTTGCCCCACCAGTCGAACGTGTATTGCGCCTGTAGGCCAAGATCGGTCTGGTTGTACCAGGGGTCGATCGCAAAGGCCTTCGGCAGGAAGCCGATGATGCCGTTTTGGCTAAGGCGCTGGCGTTCCCATTGCGCGCTGCCATTGACGTTGAGGCCAGCCTGGGCTGCGGCGACGCGCACCGATTGTTCGGCGTTGACGACACGGCTGTGCGCTTCTTCAAGGTCGGGTGAATGCTGCATGGCGATGGTGATCAGCTGATCCAGCTGTGGATCGCCGTACGTACGCCACCATTCGGCATCCGGCCATCCGTCGCGGACGGGTGCCTGAAGGCCGGCAAGCGGGACATCATCGCGCAGAGTCGGGTGGCTCTGCTTGGCCGGAATCGCACAGCCGGCCAGCAGCACCGTCAAGGTCATGGCGATGGCTGTGCGGTGAAACCGGGGCCGTTTCGGCGGGGCCAGCTTCATTCCGGCAGCCGGATCGATCTGTTTGGCGTGAAGCGATCTGTTCGGCATGACGTTCCCTTTGGCCGGTGGTGCGGTCCTGTCCACAATGAGACAGAGTGTGCTTATGTTATTGAGAATCATTCTCATTTGCAAAGCGTCGATCTTCCTTCGCCGGGACCCCATGGGGTTGCCTCACGCGGAGGCGTCCGGATCCAGCTGATCGAGATTGTTCGCCAGCTTGCGCAACAGGCGACTCAGGTTGCGTTTGTCGGTCTCGGTGAAGTTCTCAAACATCGCGTCGACGCGAGGGAACATCGGCGGCAGCATCTTCTGCACAAAGCGCCTTCCGGCCGGCGTGATACGGATAAGTACGCGACGGCGATCCTCTGCACTGGCACCACGCGTGATCAGTCCGCGTTTGACCAGCGCGTTGGCGATACGCGTCATGTTGGTGGCGCCCTGGGTGGCGAACTCGCATAGCTCGCCCGGCGTGGAGCTGCCATCCGGACGGCTGTACAGGATCATCAGGGTGAGGAAGTCGCTGTGGTTGAGCTTGTGCGGCTTGAGCTTGAACTCCAGTTCGCCCTCGAGCGCGCCGCCAACCATCAGCATCAATCGGCACAGCCGTGCTTCGACGAGAGGCATCTGCGGGATGATCTGACTCACCCGTTCGATACCTTCGTCCATCATCGCTATGCAGTTCGTCAGTTGCGTCATTTCACCAAGTTATATTTCACTGATGAAATAAACCATAGCAAGAGTGGAGCGGGCGCCGCAAGTGACAAGTGTCAGACGCTGCGGGATGTGTTAGCTGGCGTGCCGATCGAGCTGAAACAGGCGGCGCACGTTCGCTGTGGTGGCCTCGGCGATGGACGCCTCCGATTCGTCGCGCAGCGCTGCGATGCATCGCAGTACTTCGGTGATGTGGGCCGGTTCATTGCGCTGACCGCGATGGGTAGCGCCGGGCTGGTCCGGTGCGTCGCTTTCCAGCATTAGAAATTCAATCGGCATCTGCGCGACGATGCGGCGCAGGCGCTGGGCGCGGTCGTACGTCACCGGGCCGCCGATGCCGATGTGAAAACCCATGCGCCACAACTGCTGTGCCTGTTGCTCACTGCCAGAGAAACTGTGCACCACGCCACGTATGCCGGGCATGCGGCGCAGAGTCAGGATCACTTCCTCCAATGCACCACGGGCATGCACGATCACTGGCAGCTCTCGCTCGCGGGCAATCATCAGCTGGCTGGTGAAATAGTGCCGCTGCAACTCGTGATCGAGGCCCTCAACGTGAAAATCCAGGCCGATCTCGCCGACCGCAACGACGTTGGCGTCATTGAGCCATGAGGGCAGCGTGTCGATATGTTCAGGCGCATGCTGTGCCAGGTACATCGGGTGCAGCCCGAAGGCTGGAAACAGCTGGGGATGATTCGCGCAGAGCGCCTTGATCCGCGGCCAGCTGGTGGCGTCGACGGCCGGAATGATCATCGTGCCGACCCCGGCAGCGCCAGCCCGTTCGATCACTGCGTCGCGATCGTCGGCAAAGGCCGCATCGTCGAGATGCACGTGACTGTCGACAAGGTTGAGCATGATCCGTTTAATCCCATGGCCGCGCAGGACTTCTGCGACCTCGACGTGAAGATAGTGTAGCGAAGGCGAGCTAGGTTCGATTCAGTTGGATAGCGGTTCAATACCTCCCGGAAGTCATCGCACACAAGCGTGGCGTGAGGGCATTACCGCAATGAACAGTAGAAGGGGAGTGTAATGAACAGGTTGATGATCAAGGTGCTCAATGTGAGCCTTGCGGCGGCGCTCGCAACAGGTCTGGCGGCCTGTAACCGCAGCGCGGATTCAGTGGCCTCCGGCAATGCAGCCACTCCAGTGGGTGCTGCCAGCGTGTCGGGCGCGGTGAGCGTTGCCGACGCCACTGTCAACGCGGATAGCGGTATCCGGTATGCCCAGGTCGTCAGCGTCGATCCGGTGCGGGCAAGTACTCCCAGCCAGGTCTGTCACGACGAAACGGTCACCCATACCGAGCCGCCAAAGGATCAGCACCGGATCGCAGGCACCGCTATCGGCGCTGTCGCGGGTGGCTTGCTTGGCCATATGGTGGGTGGCGGCAAAGGCAATACGCTGGCCACCGTGGCCGGTGCGGTAGGTGGCGGTTACGCGGGCAATCGTATCGAGGCCAGCCACCAGCAGGGTCAGATGGTTTCATCGGTGCAGCACCGCTGCGAAACCGTCAATGACCCGAATGGGGATATCGTCGGTTATGACGTGCACTACATGTACAACGGTGTCACCCGCACGGTGCGCATGGACCATGATCCTGGCGATCGGGTGCAGGTGCCGGATGATGTGGCGGCTGTTTCGAATGCTCGTTGAGCGAGGCCACTGAGCCGGGGCGATTATGAATGCATAATCAGGCAAGGTTGCTCTGATTGTCGTGAGCATGACCCTTGTTGGATGCGTCAGTGATGGTCTTGGATGCCTGGTATTCGATCGCTGATTGTTTGTAGTTATTTGGACGTCCATATGTATGGACGTCCAAACAAAAAGGCCATCTTTCGATGGCCTTTTTGTTTGGAGTGATGGATGAGCTGCCGTAATTGGCTGGGTCAGTTCAGCGCATAGAACGCATGCTCGCCAATCGTGACGCTGCGATGGTTGTGTGACCAGATCGGCGTGACGTCAACCGTCGCGAAGTGATCGGCGCGTGGAACCAGCATGTGACGTTTCGCTACAGGCAACTGCCAGTTCTGGATCGATCTGCTGGCAACCTGCCAAGCCTTGTCGAAGGAATCGAGATTGTCGATGTCGAACGAGCCGGGTGTGGTGGTGGTTGCGAACTGATGTGGTGATGTCACCACCGAGCACACAGTCTTGCCATAACGACCCTGGTCGCGGCGGCGTAGTGCTACTTCCGCCACGGCAAGTTGGCCGACTGTCGGTTCGCTACGGGCTTCCAGGTACACGGTCGTGGCCAGGCAAGCCTGATCCGCGACGGGCTGGGGCATCAATGACGTCAGCCACAACAGCATGGAAAGTTTCATGGTTCTGCCTCCAACGTGCTGTACGCGCAAAGCAGACTGCAAGCTTTGTGCGCCATTGCGGTGGACGGGCGGGCAGGCCGTTCCACCTGGATAAAACGCCACAACCGAAACTTTGTGGTTGGGCGCATTGCCACGGGATTGTGGCGTTCGAACGGCGCGTGTAGTGCCGATCAGGATTGGGTGCTGCTTGGGCGTTGCGCGGCCGGTCGGCCGTGTTGCCTGCAACTGCTCCGCATTCGTGGTTGCGATGCGGGTATTCCATCCGGTTGTATCCCGGGTCGCGCCGATCCGGACTCTTCCGGTTCGTCGCGTACATCGGCATCCCGTGTTCTGGACGCCGCGATATTCGATCGACGGAGACTAGTGGCGCGTTTCGCTTCTGGCAAGTGCCTGAGCTTTTGAATTCACCTTGCGCTCACACTTCATTGACGAACTCTGCACAAGTTTTTGCGTCTCTATATAAATTCTTTACGCGGGCCAGGATGTGCCGAGATGCATCACGAGCTTGTCGTCAAAAGCATTTAGACGTCCATTGTTTGCGTGCAAAACTACATCATCGTGCAGCACGGCCAACGCCTTGATGCCTTCATCAGTGGTGATCACGTCGAGCAACACGCCGACTTCGCGTCCATCACGAAGTAGGGCCTTGCCGGAATTTTCCAACTGCGACAATTCGACGCTATGCAGATGCTGCTTGTTGCCTCCGCGATAGTGCAGTCGCGCAACAATTTCCTGGCCTGGGTAACAGCCTTTGTCGATGGCGACCGCTTGCATACGCTGCAGCGACAATGCCGGCGGCAGCAGCTCATTCAATGTTTGCTCGGGCAGCCATGGCCATCCTTCATGCATTTGCAGCAACTGCCAGTGATCGTCGCCGTTGCCCGTGTCTGTGATCTGCACGCTGTGGGTGCCGCAGCCGAACGCAAGTGTGTCGTTGTCGACGCGTATCACATGCATCGGCAGAGCGGGACCGGTTGCCAGCGTGCGCGCAGATCGGGCCGTCAGCGTAAGTTTTGAACGAAACACGAAACGCTGCAGAGCTTCGGCCATCGTTGCGGCGCTACCGCCGCGCAGTAGCAGCAACAGGCGATCGTCGGCGATCCTGGCCAGGTGGAACAGGTTGCGTACGCGGCCTTGTGGATTGAGCCATGCACTGAATTGCCATTGGTCGATGGCGAGTGAGCTGACTGCGCTGCTGAACTGGGCTTGGGCAAACGCGATGGCGTCGGGGCCTTCGAGCAGCAGGGTTTCCGCGGGGTATGGTGTCGACATAGGGCAAAGAGGATTGGGGCGATGGGAGCCAAGCGCAAGTATCCGGTCGCTTGAACCGAATAGGCATCGCCCGTCGCGGGAGTCGTCGAGGTTGTGCTGCTTTGCCGCAAGTATTAACCTTTGTCGGCTTACAAAAACCATGTCCGATAACTCTTCCTCAACCGAGTCCAAACCTGCTCCCGTTCCGACGGAGTCAGTTGCTGTGCCCGCAAGGCCAGTGCCGGACAACGCGCAGGTGGAGCGGCCGGCTCCTGATCCCACTCGTTACGGCGATTGGGAAAAGAACGGTCGCTGCATCGACTTCTGAACGACCGCAATGGCGGCGCTCGTCGCCGATCATGCGCAAGGACCGGAGGTCGGGGACGGCTCGGACATCAGCGATTCCACTCAGGATAGCCGCCATGGCAGATACGCGACGACCGCTCTCTCCGCATATGCAGGTCTACAGATGGCAAGTGCAGATGGTGAGTTCCATTCTGCATCGAGCTACCGGCATCGCCCTGGCCTTCGGCAGCCTGCTGGTGATTTACGGCCTGGTGCAACTGGCAGCAGGTGAAGACAGCTTCAATCAGTTCAAGAGCATCATTGGCAGCCCGGTTGGCATGCTGTTGCTCATCGGCTGGAGCTGGGCGCTGTTCTATCACCTGTGCAACGGCATTCGACACCTGATCCAGGACGCCGGCGCGGGTTATGCGATTGCCCAGTTCGTGCGCTCGAGCTGGTTGTCGGTGGCTGGCAGCATCGTGCTTACGGTGCTGGTCTGGGCTTATGTGCTGATGGCCGGAGGTGCGGCATGACCGCGAAGGACACCATCAACGACCGGCGCGATCCGCTGAAGATCGCCCGCGGCCTGGGTTCGTCACAGTCCGGCGTGAGCCACTGGTGGGCCCAGCGGCTGACTGCCGCTGCACTGGCACTGCTGGGTGTGTGGTTTGTGATCACCGTGCTGTGCCTGCTGCATGCCGACTACGCCACTGCGCGTGCTGCGGTGGCCAAGCCATGGAACGCGTTGCTGCTGATCGCATTCGTGCTCAGCATGTTCTGGCACGCCGTGCTTGGTTTACAGGTAGTAGTTGAAGATTACGTGCATACCCGCTGGAAGGAAGTAGTCCTGCTGGTGGCGATCAAGTTCCTTGCGGTGCTGGGTGCGCTGGCGAGCGTGCTGGCCGTGCTGCGCATTGCGCTGACTCCATAAGACGCGAGGATAAGGTTTCATGGAAAGCTACAAGATTCAGCAGCACAACTATGACGTGATCGTGGTCGGCGCCGGTGGCGCAGGTTTGCGCGCGACGTTCGGTCTGGCCGAGAAGGGCCTCAAGGCGGCGTGTATCACCAAGGTGTTTCCGACCCGCTCGCACACGGTGGCGGCGCAGGGCGGCATCTCCGCTGCGCTGGGCAACATGGGCGAGGACGACTGGCGCTTCCACTTCTACGACACCGTCAAGGGTTCGGACTGGCTTGGTGACCAGGACGCGATCGAGTACATGTGCCGCGAGGCGATCCCCTCGATCATCGAGCTGGAGCACTACGGCGTACCGTTCTCGCGCACCGACGAAGGCAAAATTTATCAGCGCCCGTTCGGCGGCATGACCACGCATTACGGCAAGGGCACTGCGCAGCGTACCTGCGCCGCGGCAGACCGCACCGGCCACGCGATCCTGCATACGCTGTACCAGCAGGCGCTGGCGCATGACGCCACGTTCTTCATCGAATACTTTGCGATCGACCTGATTTTCGACGCGGAAGGTGTCTGCCGTGGCGTGCTCGCGCTCGACATGAACGATGGCACCCTGCATTTCTTCCGTGGCCACGCTGTGGTCATGGCGACCGGTGGTTACGGCCGCGCGTACTTCAGCGCCACCTCGGCGCATACCTGCACTGGCGACGGCGGCGGCATGGTGTTGCGCGCAGGTCTGGCGCTGCAGGACATGGAGTTCGTGCAGTTCCACCCGACTGGCATCTACGGTTCGGGTTGCCTGATCACCGAAGGCGTGCGCGGCGAGGGTGGTTACCTGACCAACTCGAACGGCGAGCGCTTCATGGAGCGCTACGCGCCGAACGCGAAGGATCTGGCGTCGCGCGACGTGGTCAGCCGCGCCATGACGATGGAGATCCGTGAAGGCCGCGGCGTCGGCGAGCTCAAGGATCACCTCTACATCAACCTGATGCACCTGGGCGCGGACGTGATCCACGAGCGTCTGCCGGGCATCGCCGAGTCGGCACGCATCTTTGCCGGCGTGGATGTGACGAAGGAGCCGATTCCGGTCATTCCCACCGTGCACTACAACATGGGCGGCATCCCGACCAACTACCACGGCGAAGTGGTGCAGAAGAAGGGTGATGACGTCGATGCGATCGTGCCGGGCCTGTTCGCCATCGGTGAAGCGGCCTGTGTGTCGGTGCATGGTGCCAATCGCCTGGGCTCCAACTCGCTGCTCGACCTGGTCGTGTTCGGTCGTGCGGTGGCGCATCGTTGCGCCGAGCTGATCCAGCCGGAGACGGCGCACCGGGATCTGCCAACCAGCATTCTGGACAAGGCGCTGGAGCGTTTCGACGGTCTGCGCAATGCGAACGGCAGCAAGCCGACCGCGCAGCTGCGTCTGGAAATGCAGCG
>Ga0302313_10001667_pt1 | contig 16406 bp, 10 predicted proteins | sample III_Palsa_N2_2_FD_200454 | JGI IMG/M metagenome (GOLD analysis project Ga0302313, IMG submission 200454) | Peat permafrost microbial communities from Stordalen Mire near Abisko, Sweden - III_Palsa_N2_2 | ecosystem: Environmental > Terrestrial > Soil > Palsa > Peat permafrost | place: Sweden...
ACGACAATCCATTTATTCTCGAGAAAATCGGCTTCCCCCAATTCATTGGGGTCCGTAACTCGAATTGGGATGTATATCTTCAGGACGATTGGCGGTTGAACAAGAGACTCACGATCAATCTGGGATTGCGTGCCGACACTAATACGGTGTGGAAGGAAAGAAATCATTTACAGCAGAACTTCGACTACCAGACTCAGTCCTTCCTCTCGCCCAATACGCCGTTGTACTCGAGCCCGACTGTCGATGTCGCGCCTCGCTTCGGGTTCAGTTACGATCCGTTTGGTCGTGGCAAATTCGTAGTTCACGGTTATTACGGTCTGTTTTACCTTCCACTTCAATTTGGCGCCAACTTTGTCGGCAATATTCCCGCGTATCAGAGTTACTCCGTCAATGTCTTTCAGGCGCCCATTGCGTATCCACAACCCAACCCGGCGTTGCCTGCTGGCACTCAGAATGTCAGCATCATGCCGCAGGATGTGCACGATGCCTATTCCGACAACTGGCTCTTTGGTGTTCAGCAGGAGGTGATGCGCAACACGGTGTTGACCGTCAACTACGTTGCCAATGAAACGCAGCGCATGCAAGCTGGTCAGAACTTTGCAGCGGTCAACCTCAATCCGGCTAACTTTGTTACAGATTCGGGACGTCCGTTTTCCGGCTTCGCAAACGAGAACCTGGAAGCCTGCGAACTGAATGGCGACTACCACTCCATGCAGGTTCAGTTGCGCCACAGCGCGAGCAAGCTCAACTACGAAATCAACTACACCTGGTCACACACCATCAACGACATGGTGAATTTTCTGAATAATTACTCCGATCCTTATGACCCGAGGAAGGACATGGGGAATGCCGATTGGGACATCCGGCATAACCTTACAGGCAGCATGACATATAACCTGTCCGAGTTGCGGGGATCGAATTGGCTGGTGCGAAGCATCCTTGGCGGATGGCAAGCTTCGAGCATCGTTCAGACTCGTACGGGAGCCGCGCTCAATCCTACACTTACCGGCACGTTCTTCGGCTTGCCCTCGCGTCCCAATGTTGTCCAGGGAGTTGCCCGCCGTAACTCCGGCGGCTCGTGGACCAACTCCGTTACGCCTTTCTACAACTATGCTGCCTATGCGGTACCAGCTGGCTACAGTGGGGCTCCTGGAGATCCTACAACCCTTGGAAACGCGCCGCGGAATAGTCTCCCAGGCCCTAAATTCTTCCAATGGGATTTCTCAGGAATGAAGAATTTCCCGGTAACAGGGAAAGTCAAGGTGCAGTTTCGCGCGGATCTCTTCAATATCCTGAATCATCCGAACTTCGGAAACCCTGGCAACATGGGAATCTGCACGACTATCGCTGTACCCGCCTCGGGCTGCACACCAAACCTTGAATTCAGTGAAGTTGGCGAGACGATCGCGACAGCCGACAATACCCTCGTCGGTTCGGGCACGGCGCGCCAGATACAACTCGCTTTGAAGGTGATCTTCTAGGGCTGAATGAGTTTCTTCCTCCAGGGCGGCGGCGAAGAGCGTATCTTTTGCCCGCCGCTCTTTCATTGTCTGTCCATCATCGGAAGTCAAAGCAAGAAGTCTTTGAGGCGGTTCGTGTGAACAGAAGGGCATTCATCCTATTGTCGTCTTCTCTGTTGGTCGGCTCTCTACTGACGGCGTGTGGCGGAGGCGATGGAAGCACGACCGTAACTTCGTCTGTGACACCCCATCCTCCGATACTTTCCCTATCAGCCGGTTTATGAACTCCTTTAGGGTCAGCATCCGGTTGGCATCGCGCTACCTTGATACGGTAGAGGCCTCCGTTTCGAATCCGGACATGCCTACAAGCCCTTTCAATCAATCGCATCCGAATAGGTGAAGAACCTGCATCCCGATTGCGCCTGCAATTGGCCGGGCATAAGTATGTTTGCGCGTTGTAGTATGTGTTGACGTTGTTGCGTTTGGCATTACCTCAGCTACGACTAGCGCTTCCAGCTGCGACGGAAGAAGTTCATCCAGTTCGCATGAAAGATGCCTTCAATGTCCTGAGCGCTATATCCGCGCGTCGTGAGCATCGGCCGTAGCCGTTGCAGATCGGCAATCGTGTCCATGTCGTCCGGGGATTGCTCTGCGCCAAAGCCGCCGTCGAGGTCGCTGCCAATAGCGACATGTTTGGCATTCCCTGCGATCTGGCAAATATGGTCGATATGCTCAATGGCCTTTTCAATCAGAACCGGCTGACGGTCTGCCCGAGATTCGGTCCACTCCGGAGCGAGCATCCATGCATCAAACGCAGCGCCGATGACGCCATCGCGCTCGATGATAGCGCGAATCTGGTCATCGGAAAATTGACGTTGAGCGGGAGTAATCGTGCGGCAGTTATTGTGGCTCGCGAGAACGGGACCGCGAAACGTATCCAATGCTTCTATGAAAGCCTGGTCTGCAAGATGCGTGAGATCGAGAATGATTCCCAGCTCTTCCATGGCCCGCAGCAAATCATGTCCCGCTGGCTTCAAACCGCCGACACTGTTTGTTCCGTAGGCATACGCACTCGGCCCGTAGTGCGTCAGGCCGATGATGCGTAATCCCTGGCGATACCACGTCTCGGCATGGCTCGGATCGACGATTGGATCGGCACCTTCCATGCTTAGGATGAAGCCAAAGGGAGCCGTTGCAGGAGAGCTCTGCCACATCTCATAGGCTCGTTCAAGTGCGGACAGTTCGTCGATCATGTTGCAGAGGCCGCGCCGTTCCAGCAGACGGTAATATGCAAGCTGCCCAAACGCGGTGGCCGAAGCAATATCCTGATTACGAAAATCGAGTGGGTTGTTGCTCACAGCGTTCGCGCGCGAAAGCACGGTGATGATCGCGATGCCAACCTCGGCTTTCCGCATCTCGGGCAGGGAGACTGTATTACGTCCTCGGCCTTTGCCGGCCATGCCTTGTTCAGCCGCGCGAATAGCGCTGATTTCCTGGCAGAGATCGCGGTTCCATCCAAGTGCGTTCCATGCGAGGTCCAGATGAGCATCAATCAGCAGCATGTCGTAATTCCTTCTTTCTTCGCGTGACTTCGAGATCAGCGAACACATCCGCGCGCAGCGACGTTCCAAGAGCCCAGCACTTCGCCGCTGCGGTGATACCAGATGCGGTCGTGCAGATTAACCGTTGCGCAAACGTGGTTTGGCACGATGGATAGCCGATCGCCGATTCGCGGTCGGGTGCTCGCATTCACAAGATTGATTTGCCCGTGCTCTTCAGAGAGCCGTTCAAGCTGCATCGCAGGATCTTCAACAATCAAGCCATGAAACCGCTGATTGCCTGAGATCAGCCGGTCGCTCGAAAGTGTCTTCGTGCCGGCGTCGACGACAATCCATCCATCGACTGCGGTGCTGACCACTGTGACCAGCACACGTAGCGCACAATCATCCAGCGTGCATGCGCCTGCGTCCATCGTGTTGCGGTCATTGAAGACATACGTGCCCGGACGAATCTCCGTGAGGCTGCGAACATGATGGCTTTGGAACGCGGTTGGTGTACTGCCGCCACTGACCACCTCACAGGCGAGCCCGCTGGCCGCCAGCTGTTGAATCACAGACGAGGCGCATTCATCGACAGCCCGCAAATGTTCCTGCTGCTCCTCGGGTTTCGCCGAGATGTGGCCAGGATAGAGATTGAGTCCCGCGAACCGTACGCCGGGTGCGCGGTCGATCGCCTGCGCCAACGCAAGCAAGTCTTCCGGCGCCGCAAGCCCGCAGCGATTCATGCCAACATTCAGCTCGGCGAGGATATCGAACGTCACACCCGCAGCCGCAGCGGCTTCAGCCAGCGGTTGCAGTGTGTTCGCGTCGTCGATGGCGATGGTGAGATGTGTGCCTTTGCGCGCAATCTCGGTCAACCGCTTGAGCTTCTGCGCTCCATAAACGGGATACGCCATCAGCAAGTGGTCGATGCCCGCTTCCGCCATCACCGCAGCTTCCGTACTCTTCGCAATGGTGAGACCGTATGCGCCTGAGTCGATCTGCATCCGCGCGATCTCGGGAATTTTGTGTGTCTTGGCATGTGGGCGCAGCTTGAGCCCATGCTGCTGAACGTAGCTGCCCATACGCGCCAGGTTATTTTCCAGCTTGTCGAGATCGACGCAAAGTGCAGGTGTATCGAGTTCCTCAATCCGCATGGGATCCTCCCGCATAACGATAGGCTAACTCAGTAAGCAATGCCTCTACGCAATCCATCGGCTACCATAGCGCAATGGCTGACGGCAGACCACAAGAGACCGCGACTCCACTGGCCGCTAACTTCGACCAAATCGCTCCTGTTTACGACGCAACATTTACGGCGAATCTCTCCACCCGTTTGCAGCGCGAACGGACATGGCGTTCCATGGAAGAATACTTCCCACCTGCCTGCCGAATTCTGGAGATGTCATGCGGCACCGGCGAGGATGCTTTCCATCTCGCCTCCCTCGGCTATCGTGTAGAGTCCTACGATGCTTCGCCTGGAATGATCCAGCAAGCCACGCAACGCGCTCTCGAATTTCACGGCCCCGGGAGCGCCCGGTTCGACCAACTGGCCTTTGAGCAGATGCATGTTCTGCGCGGGCAGGCCTTCGATGCCGGCCTCACCAACTTCGGCGGACTCAATTGTTTGGAGGATCTCCCTGCGGCCTTTCGCGGTTTCGCCACGGTGCTTGCCCCGGGCGCGCCTCTGATCGTGAACCTCATAGGACGCTTCTGCCTGTGGGAGATGGCGTGGCCACTTTTGCGCGGACGATGGCGCGACACCTTGCACCGCGCCAAAGGATATGAAGAGGTTTCCGGTGGAAGGGTTCGCTATCCGTCGGTACATGAGGTAAGGCGCAGCTTTGCTCCGTGGTTCCGGGAACGCAGTGTGCAGGCACTTGGCCTTACCCTTCCGTCGTACAGGATTGCGGCAAAGTTCGAGAACCACTCGCGTCTTCTGCGGTCGCTTGCTGCGCTCGATAGCGTCATCGCGTGCTGGCCCGGGCTTCGTGCTCTCGGCGACAACACAGTTTTTGTGCTGGAGCGTAACGCGAGTTCCGTCGCCGATTAGAGCGAACCCGGCTCGAATCCAAATGTATCTGCCATCTCCATTATGGATTTGGAAGCTGGGTTGTACTCCAACCGCCGCCTAAGGCCGTGATGAGACCAACGCTGGCTGCGAACCGGCGTGTTGTGATATCGGCTTGCGTGCGCTGGTCAGCAAGCTGTGCTGTCTGTGCGGTCAGCACTTCGAGATACGTTGTGACACCGCCCTTATAACGCTTCGTGCTGACGGATAACAAACGCTGCGCGGAGTCCACCGCATCTGCTTCGGCAACGGCTTCCTCGTCGAGGACACGCAGCGTCGAAAGATTGTCTTCGACTTCCTGAAATGCTGTGAGCACTGTCTGTCGATAAGTCGCTACCTGCATGTTGTAGGCATCCTGCGCCTGGCGCGTAAGCGCGTGACGGCGGCCAGCGTCAAAGAGAGTTTCAACAGCAGAGCCACCGAGAGACCAAAGCGCACTCGGCCCTTGCAGCCAGTTGCCTGGATGGCTGCTCTCGAAGCCGCCGGTGGCGCCGAGTGAGATGGTGGGATAGTACGCGGAGATGGCTATGCCGATCTGAGCATTCGCGGCGTCGGTGCGGCGCTCCGCGGCAGCAATATCAGGACGACGCTCCAACAGTGCGGACGGCACGCCCGGTGGAATGACAGGAAGCTGGAGATTGAGCGGAGATGCAGGCAAAGAAAACGATGATGCCGGGACGCCGATAAGAGTCGCAATGGCATGTTGAAATTGTGCTCGCGCAACGCCAACATCGATGGCTTGTGCTCTGGTGGTCTTCAACTGCGTTTCAGCTTCGGCGACATCGACATCCGTGGCTACGCCGCCTTTGAAACGAACCTTGGTGAGGTTGTAGAAGTCAGTGAATGCAGAAACGGCATTGTCGAGCAACTGCTGCTGGGTGTCGAGGCCGCGCATCTCGAAGTAATCGGTAGCAAGCTCGGAGCGCAGGCTTAGCTCGGCGTTGGCGAGATCGGCCGCGCTGGCCTGGGCATTGGCGCGCGCCTGCTCGACGGTATGGCGTACCTGGCCCCAGAAATCGGGCTCCCAGAGTGCCTGGCCTTCGAGAGCGTAGGTGTTGTATTGGTATTGCGTGACGCCGCGCTCCGTGTTGGGCTCGTTGTAGGATTCACGCGTGCGCGAAGCCGATGGCCCGGCAGTGAGAGTGGGGTAATAGTTAGCGCGGGCAACGTGAACCTGCTCGCGCGCCTGAAAGTACTGATTCATGGCAGCTTTAAGCGTCTCGTTTGAAATGGCGAGTTTCGCTTCGAGCGAGTTCAACTGTGGATCGTTATACATCTCCCACCACTTGCCGCGCAGCATCGCGTCGCTCGGCTGCGCCTGTTTCCAACCACCGTTAGCGGGGTTGGGTGGCGGCGTGGCTTCGCTATAGGCAGGCGCTGCCGGAGCGTTGGGACGCTGATAGTGCGGACCAACAGAACAGCCGGACACGATGAGGCATAGAGGCACGGAAAACGCAGCCCGCAACAACAAAGATGATTGGCGTTCGCGGCTCAACGGCTTTCACCCTGAGGTTTCGTGTTTGCCACTGCTGGAGGATTTTGCGCCGGAGCCGGTTGACCTGCAGTCTGATTCGGCTGAACGACATGCACCTTCTCGCCGTCGATAAGCGAATCTGGTGGCGATTGAATCACCTCATCCTGAGGCTGCAGACCGGATACCACCTCAGCAACCTTGCCATCATCGCGGCCGATAGTAATGGGAACGAGCTTGGCGGTATCGCCATTTTGCACGATGCCCACCTGCAGGCCTTCAGAGCGGAAGATGAGTGCTGGCACCGAGATGATCATTGAGGGCTGCGCGTTTTTCAGCTTGAAGTGGACCTGCGCATAGGCGCCGGGGAAGAGCTTGCCTTCGCGGTTGTCGACATCCACCTCAACCAGAAGAGTGCGCGAGGCAGGATCGATCGCCTTGGACGTGCGAACGATTTTGCCTGTAAAGCGAACCCCCGGATACTCGTCCAAAGTAAGGTCGGCGTTAACGCCGGGCACGCTGGCTTGCGAGTACACTTGCGGCACATTGACGTACACGCGCAGCACGCGCTCGTTGGCCATGTGGAAGAGTTCTTTGTTCGCGCCTGCATCGATGAGAGTGCCGGTATCTACATCGCGCGCGGTCAGCGTGCCATCGAATGGGGCATAGACTTTTTCGAAGCCGACGAGCTGCTCCAGACGCTGGACGTTAGCGAGCGCGGACTTTACCTGCGTACCTGTGGAAGCTTCCTGCGTGGTGAAGTTATCCGTATCCTGCTTGGAGACGGCGTTGTCTTTCAGCAGGTCCTGGTAGCGCGAGGATTGAACCTTCGCGTTGCCCGCATTGGCCTGAGCAGTGGCAAGATCGGCTTTGGCCTGCGCCAGCTGCTGATCGACTTCGGGGCTTTCGATGATAGCGAGCAGTTGGCCTTTCTTAACACTCGCTCCAATATCGAAGAACCACTGCTTCAGATAGCCGCTGGTGCGGGCATAGATGGGCGAGTCGGTATACGCGTCCATGTTGCCGGGAAGCACGACCTCCTGCGAGGGCTGCCCAAGTACCGGCGTGGCAACCTGAACATCGGGTGCGGCGAGAGCGTCAGTTTGACGCTGCAAGGTGGTGCGTGCGCTGAGACGAGGGATGATGCCGGTGATCGCAAGAACCACGGCGATCACTAGCAGAACAACTACCCAGACTATGGCCTTGCGACCGGAGATGGGCGGCTTATCGTCGTGAACTTCGACGTGGAAGGCCGGGCTTGGCTTCTGCGAGGCTTGCTGATCTTGATTTTCTGATGGCGATGGCTGGCTCATGAGGTGCTAGGACTCCGACGGGGAAGGCAGGTTGTGCTGGAGATGCGTTTCGCGTTCGCGGCGTCGTTTTTCGCGACGGCCATGCAGAACGCTGAAGAACGTGGGTACGAAAAAGAGAGTGGAAACCGTGGCGAACAGCAGGCCGCCGATCACGGCGCGGCCAAGAGGAGCATTCTGCTCACCGCCGTCGCCGAGGCCAAGCGCCATCGGCACCATGCCGATCATCATCGCCAGCGCGGTCATCAGTACAGGACGGAATCGCACGAAGCCGGCGTTCAATGCGGACAGGATAGCATCGCCGCTGGTTTCTTCAAGCTGCTCGCGCGCAAAGCTGACAACCAGGATGGAGTTCGCTGTGGCTACGCCCATGCACATGATCGAACCGGTAAGCGCCGGCACGCTGATCCGCGTGTGGGTAAGAAAAAGAAACCATACGATGCCGGCGATGGCCGCGGGCAAGGCCGAGATGATGATGAATGGATCAAGCCACGACTGGAAGTTGACGACGATGAGCAGGTAGACGAGCAGGATGGAGAAGATCAGCCCACTGTAGAGACCGAAAAAGGAAGACCGCATGGTCTGCACCTGTCCGCGCACAACCAGCTGAGAGCCGCGTGGAAGTTGCGACTTGGTGTCGGCGAGAATTTTCTCAATCTTCTTGTCGACGCTGGCGAGGTCATCGCCGACGACGTTGCCATAGATGTCGATCGCGGGGGCAATGTTGTAGTGGCTGACGGTGCCGAGTTCATCGCCCGGGGTGATCGCGGCGACATTGCCGAGGATCTGTACCGGACGGCCTCCCATGGGAACGCTGGCCTGCCCGGCCGGAGTCTCGCTACCAGCTCCATTGCCGGTTGTGGATACAGGGGTCGCGCCTGCACCGCCGCCTGGAGTGAGAGAAATATTCCGAAGATCCTGCAAGGTATCGAGCGAGTATTGCGGCGACTGCACGGCAATGCTGTAGCTGACATTATTTTTCGGATCGAGCCAGAAACTTGGAGAAGTTTGAAAGCTGCCGCTGGTCGCGACAAGCAGGCTCTGCGCGACATCGCGCTGCTGCAAGCCGATTTGCTCGGCCTTGGTGCGGTCCACATCCACAGTCAGTTTGGGGTTGTCGAATGGTTGCTGGATACGCAGATCAGCCGTTCCGGCAACCATCTTGAGCTTGTTGAGCAACTGCTCGGCATACGCACGGTTCCCGTACATATTCGGGCCGACGATCTGGATGTCGAGCGGCGCGGGCAGGCCGAAGTTCAGGATCTGCGTCACCATATCGACGGGCAGCGTGTAAAAGGTGACACCAGGAAAATCATGCGCCAGCTTTCCACGCAACTCCTGTACATAGTTGTCTGTCGGGTGATGGTCTTCAGAGAGCGATACCTGAATGTCGGCATCTGCCGGTCCAACAGCCGCGGAGTTTGAGTACGACGTATTGATACCGCTATAGGGCAGGCCAATGTTATCGATGATGGTGACCAGTTCCTTCTTCGGAATGGTCTGGCGGATCACGTTGTCGATGTGATCGCAGAGCTCAGCCACATCTTCAATGCGAGTTCCGGTGCGGGCGCGTACATGCATCTTGAATTGACCGCTGTCGATCGAAGGAAAGAAGTCCTGGCCGAGGAACGGGTAAAGCCCAACCGCCGAAAGGACGGTGAAGGCCATGAACAGCGAAAGAAAAACCCCCGCATGATAGACGCACAACTGAAGGACGCGATGATAAGCGTCGCGAAGCTTCTCGAAGTAGTGCTCGAAGGTCTGCTGCATTCGCACAAAAGGATTGCGCGTGGTCCGCTTCTTTTGCTGTGCCTCATCGTCATGCTCCTTCAGCAGGTACTTAGCCATGGTGGGAACGACGGTACGCGAAAGGAAATAGGAGGCCAGCATGGCGAAGCATACGGCTTCGCCGAGCGGGACAAAGAGATATCTCGCCACGCCGCTAAGAAAGAACATGGGTACGAAAACAATGCAGATGGAGATCGTCGAAACCAGGGCAGGGATTGCGATCTGCGCCGCGCCGTCGAGAATGGCCTGCTCGATAGGCTTGCCTTCTTCCAGGTTGCGGTTGATATTTTCGATTTCGACGGTAGCGTCGTCGACGAGGATGCCGACGGCCAGGGCCAGACCGCCGAGAGTCATGATGTTGATCGTCTCGCCGAGCGCGCTGAGAATGAGCAGCGAACAAATGATCGACAGCGGAATCGACACGGCGATGATCAGCGTGCTGCGCCAGCTGCCGAGGAAAATGAGGATCATGATGGCCGTCAGGCAGGCGGCAATAATCGCTTCGCGCACGACGCCATCGATCGAGGCCCGGACAAAGACCGATTGATCGGCCAACGGTGTGATTTTGAGTGCAGCGGGCAGTTGCGATCTTAGGATGTCCAGCTTGGAGCGTATGCCCGCGACGATGTCGAGCGTAGAAGCATTGCCGGTCTTGATGATCGAAAGCAGCGCGGAGCGCTGGCCATCGACACGGACGACGTTGGTCTGGGGCGGGAAACCGTCGCGAACGTTGGCCACGTCGTGAATGTAGACCATGGCGCCGTTGACGGCGCGGATCGGAAGGTTATTGAGGCCTGCAATCGTGTCAGGCGCACTGTTGGTTTCAATCTGGTATTCGAAGGTGCCGACCTTCGCCGTGCCGGAAGGCAGAATCAGGTTCTGTGCGGAAATGGTGTTGACAACATCCGAGGGCGAAAGTCCCTTGGACTGGAGTGCCGGAAGGTTCAGGTCGACCTGAACCTGGCGCTGCTTGCCGCCATAAGGGTAAGGGATGCCCGCTCCGGGCACCGTGACCAGTTGCGTGCGGATGAAGTTGACGCCGTAATCGTTCAAAGCCTGCTCGGAAAGCCCCTGGCCGGAAAGCCCGAGCTGCAGGATGGGCACGCTGGAAGCGCTGTACTGCAGGACGAGCGGCGGTGTGGTGCCTGGCGGCATCTGCTTAAGCTGGGTCTGCGCGATGGCCGTTACCTGCGCGACAGCATTGCCGATGTTGACGTTGGGCTGGAAGTAAATCTTGATGACGCCGATGCCGTTCAGCGACTGCGATTCGATGTGCTCAATGTCGTTGACGGTGGTGGTCAGCGACCGCTCGCTGAGTGTGACGATGCGGTTGGCCATCTGCTCCGGCGAAAGCCCCGTGTACTGCCACACCATGGAGATAACAGGAATATTGATATTCGGGAAAATGTCCACCGGCATATTGAGAATTGCCAGCGGCCCGAGAATCATCAACAACAACGAAAGAACTGTAAATGTATAAGGCCGTCGCAGTGCGAGGCGGACGATCCACATGAGCTTTCAACTCTCCCTGTTTACTCGGCAATGTGCCCGGTGCGGATTTGCCACCAACGATATAGCGGGTAAAGTGCCGCGCTGCGAGGAGTATCCAAACCGTCTTAATAATTCTAGTAAGGTTCAATCTTCTTAGGCGCACTCGATAAGCGTGTGCGGCTGCTTGAAGACAAAATTCATGGTTGACTCCGGTCCCAGGACGCTCATCGAGCAGCCGATACCGTACGCAAACGCGCTAATCTGCCTCTCTGCGTTTCTGTAAACGATACGCTCCAATGTCGAAAAAAGACTCTAACCACGTCTGCCCTCATACAGTTCTGTATGTATTGCATTCAGCGAAGTGATTCAATATCAATCGGTTCGGGCGAATTAATGCCGTCGGGTTGGGCCACCATATCCGGGCAGGACGCCTCTAACAAAGGGCTGCTATCATCGGTCGGTTGTTTGCACGAAAGGGAGGTATCAAATGCAAATCAGTAAATCTCTCGGGCTCCTTACTCTCGCTATTGGCTTACTTTCAGCCGGCAGCGCCAAAGCTCCTGCGCAGATATCGGTTGGTATCGGCGTCGCGCCGGTCTGTCCGTACGGTTACTTCGACTACGCCCCGTATGACTGCGCTCCCTATGGCTATTACGGGCCGGATTGGTTCGCAGGCGGCTTGTTCATCGGAGCCGGTCCCTGGTTCCACGGTCCTCGCGGCTTTTACGGCCATGTAGACAATCGCTACGATCCTCGCAACGGTTATCACGGGCCGATGCCGGGACGCGGAGACCAGGCGTTCAGCCATTTCCATGCAAACGAAGCGCGCGATGGACAAGGCCACGTAGGCAACGCCGGCCACGATGGCGGCGGTGAGCACAGCGGAGGATTCTCCGGCGGTGGTCATGCCGGTGGCGGTCGTCGCTAGAGGTATCTGTTGCACAACACAAAGGGGCAGGGTCGCTTAGACCCTGCCCTGATTTTTGCGAACGACGATGCTATTCGCTAGCGTTCGTTGATGACGATCCGGTTTCTCCCGGCCTTCTTAGCCGAATACAAGGCATGATCGGCGGCGTCGATGAGAGCGTAGAAGGTTTCTCCGTCCTGCGGAATCATTGTGGCTCCGCCAACGCTGACCGTCAATTTCTGGTCGGACGAACCATCTTCTTCTACGAGTGACAATCCTTCCACTTCGATTCGCAATCTCTCGGCCATGGCCATGAAATCGTCTGGTTGCAATGTCCGCAGCACAATCGCGAACTCATCTCCACCGAAGCGTGCGGCGCAGTTCGCTGAAGGGAAAAATTTCTGGATGAGCTCACCCATCGTCCTCAGAATCGAGTCGCCGATCAGGTGCCCGCACGTATCGTTGAAGTGCTTGAAGTAATCGACATCGACCATCAGCAGCGAAATCACTGTCTTGCCCTGGTGAGCCCGTATCCATTCGGCATCGATCTGCTGATCGAAGTACCTTCGGTTGCTCAAGCCTGTAAGGCCATCCAGGTTCGTCAGCCGCTGTAGCTCGAAATTCGCTTCCATCAGCTGGCGTTGGCTTTCCCGCAAAGCGCGGTACGCGTCGTCACGCTGAAGCTGGTTCAGGTACGCCTTGGAGTGATGCTGAATGCGCGCGATCAGCTCGATCTCATCCGGAAGCTTGATCAGATAATCGTTGGCCCCGGCTTTGAAGGCTTCACGCTTCACCGCAGGCTCTTCTCTGCCTGAGAGAACAATAATCGGCGTGTTTCTCGTCGCCGGGTCCGCACGATATTGCTGTACCAGCTCCATACCGTCGATACCCGGCATCACCAGGTCCTGCAGAATTACGGTCGGCTTTACTTCCTTCGCAACCGCAAGTGCATCCTGCGCCGACGGACAGTAATGAAAATCGATATCTACCTGCCCGGCGAGCATGCGCCGGATGGCCTCGCCAATCAGCAACTGATCGTCAACCAGAAGCACCATGATGGCATAATCTTCCGGAAGCTCAGCCAGCGACGGCGCAACTACAGATACATCCTTAATGGGACTTCCCCTTCCAGTGATTGATTGCTTGCTGAATTGTATCCCCGGAAGGTCAATAGAAGCTCCGCTGCAGCTGGCGATGGTATAAACACTACACACAACTGAAATTTTGGAGTCGACCACATGAGCCTCACACGACGCATGTTTGTCCAGCGCATAGCCCAGCTTGGCGGATACTCCGCGGCTTTTTCAACCATGCAGGTCCTCGGCTTACTGCCGGCGGTCGGTCAGTCGACGCTGCCGAAGCTTTCCGCCGGGTTTGGCGCAGGCAAAAAGGTGGTGATCCTTGGCGGAGGCATCGCCGGCCTCGTTGCCGCGTACGAGCTGCGCAAGGCCGGGTTCGATTGCACCATTCTTGAAGCCCGCAACCGCCCTGGCGGACGCAGTTGGTCGGTGCGCAACGGCAGTAAGGTCGAGTTCACGGACGGCACCGTCCAGCACTGCGACTGGCAGGATGGCGGCTATCTCAACGCTGGCCCGGCGCGCATTCCATCCATCCACACGCACCTGCTGAACTACTGCCACGAGCTGGGCGTCCCGCTGGAGATCGAGGTCAATGTCTCGCGCTCAGCGCTGATGCAGGCGGCCGTGCTCAACGGTGGCAAGCCGGTAGAACAGCGTCAGGTGGTGCATGATACGCGCGGCTATCTTGCCGAGCTGCTGTCGAAAGCCATCGACAAAAACTGCCTGGATGCCGAACTCACCAAAGAAGACGCAACGCGGATGAAGGACTTTCTCAACGGGTTTGGCGACCTCGACGCCGGCGGCAAGTACACCGGCACAACACGCGCGGGCTTTACCGTTCCTCGCGGCGCGGGGATGGCAAAGTTCGCGCTGCACCAGCCGCTCAGTCTGTCCGAACTGCTCGCCGCCGATTTGTCCAAGGGCGAGTTCTATGAGGAGGCGATCGACTGGCAGGCGACCATGTTCCAGCCCATCGGTGGCATGGACAGAATCCCGTATGGCTTCGCAAAAGCTCTCGGCGATCTCATCCACTACGACTGCCCGGTCACCGAAATCAAGACCGGTGACACCTCCGTTACGGTCGCCTACACGCAGGCTGGCACTCCCAAAACGTTCACTGCCGATTTCTGCATCTGTACCATGCCGATCTCCGTTCTCGCGAAGACGAAGAATAACTTTAGCGCGCAAACCAACGCCGCTTTCACCGGTATGCCCATGACCGCGCTGTACAAAATCGCGTGGGAGTCGCCGCGCTTCTGGGAGACGGAAAACAACATCTACGGCGGCATATCTTTCCTCAAAAACACGATCGACATCGTGTGGTATCCCACCGACAAGATGTTTTCGAAGACAGGCGTGATCGTCGCCGGCTTCAACTCCGAGCGCGACGACGTCACAGGCAAGCCGACCGCCTTCGGCGCATTGCCCACGACGCAGGCCAAGCTCGACGCCTCGCGCGCCGCGGTAGAAACGCTGCACCCTGGCCGCTCCGGCCTGCTGACCAAGCCTATCTACATCAACTGGACGAAGACGCCCTATTCGCTGGGCTGCTTCGCTAACAACCACCTCGCCAGCAGTGATGCAGCCTACGCCCAACTGGAAAAACCCGAAGGCCGCACGCTGTTTGCCGGCGACTATCTGTCTCACCTGGTCGGCTGGCAAGAGGGCGCTGCGCTGTCGGCGCACCACGCCATCGAGCGCATTGCCTCGCAGATGAAAAGCTAAGTGATGTTTCGCTTAAAGCGAAACATCACCGCAGAGATGCACTTCCACACCCAGCAGCCGTAGAACCTCGGCCTTGAGCGCGAGCGCACGTGTTGCCCCTGCGGCATCTTCGGCATACGCGATGCTCACATGGTTGGCTCGATGGCGCGCCATAAACTGATCGCGTGTGATGCCATGGAAAACGGTGTGCACCATCGGCCACTGGCTGGTCGTCTCTTTCCAGCGGCGCGCTGTCTCTTCTTCCGGCAGCGAGACAACAGAAGCGCGCCCGATATCTGCATGCAACCGGCCGCCTTCCTGAAAAACGCGGCTCCAGACAACCTCACCAGGCTTGCCCACGCCTTTCAGGGTTCCACCGCCGAGCGGGAAGTACATGGATGGCTGACGTTCGGAGCTCGAACCAGCGTAGCCCCCAACGAAATGCGATGCCGGCGCTGCACCGGAGATCTGCAACACCCACACGAATGCGTCGAGGGTATCGTCCTTGTAAGCCTGACCCCAACGCAGATCATGCAGCGTTGTGGAAGGATCAAGGCCGAGCTTCACCCAGCAGCGATTGGTGATAAGCGCATCGACGGCAGCGCCCTCGTCCACTTCGTTGAAGTGTGGCAGCGCTTTGCCGGCATAGAGTTCTTCGCCCGTGTTTTCATCGAAAACTGGCGGACGGTCAGGATTGTTGAGCAGGCCTTCAACGAGATCCGAAGCCGGTACAAGATCCTTCAGACCCTGCTGATACTGGATGCCGATCGCATCGCAGCCAAAGTCCTTTGCGATGCGTACCGCGGCAACGTACATCTTGCACTGCGAAAGAATCTGCGCGTCGGTGAGCTCGGTCGCTTCATCCGATCCGGTCTTGAACTGCAGGCCACGCTTGTCCAGCCATGTGCGCACGGCTTGCGCCTCTTTGTCTGAAACCGTCTTCATCCGGGCCACAAGAGCAGACTGGCTGAGCCGCTCTTTGTAGATGCCGGTCGGATTCAGAAGCTCATCGTCGAGGATGGCGTTATACATACCCATACAGCCTTCGTCGAAGACGCCGAGGATGGCATTGCGAGTCTTAATCTCTTCAGCAATCTGCTGCGCGGTCGATTTGATTTCAGCGGGTATCGCAGCTGCGTCAACCGGCCGCACATGGGTCAGCTTGTGGTCGACACATCCACTGGCAAGCCACGCATCAAGGCCGTTCAGGAAGAAAGCATCGGTGAAATCAACGCTCCACAGCGTGGAGAATTCAACACCGGCTTTAACCAGCGAACCGTTGAGATTCAGCAGACCGACAAGACCGGGCCATTGCCCCGACCAATTGGCCACGGTGAGAATAGGCCCGCGATGCTGGCGCAAACCAGCGAGCACATGATGCGTATACTGCCACGCCGCTGTCGCAAAAATCAGCGGAGCGTCTTTCGGGATGTTCTGGAAGACATCCATCCCCATGCGCTGGCTTGAGATGAAGCCGTGGCCAGCAGCTTTGTCGAAAGGGAAGGCGCGAATTACCTCATAGCCACGCGCGGAAAGGCATTCGTTGAGCTTTGCTTCCAGGTCGGCCTGTGCCGGCCAGCAGTTTTG
>Ga0302313_10001676_pt1 | contig 16335 bp, 15 predicted proteins | sample III_Palsa_N2_2_FD_200454 | JGI IMG/M metagenome (GOLD analysis project Ga0302313, IMG submission 200454) | Peat permafrost microbial communities from Stordalen Mire near Abisko, Sweden - III_Palsa_N2_2 | ecosystem: Environmental > Terrestrial > Soil > Palsa > Peat permafrost | place: Sweden...
TTTTCGCGCCCATCGGGTTCAACTGGCAGATCTCCGTTGCCTTGGTCCCCGGCCTCGCGGCGCGCGAAGTAGCCGTGGCGGCGCTCGGCACCGTGTATGCGCTGTCCGCCACCGGCGAAGACATCAGCGGCGCGTTGACACCTTTGATCTCCCACTCGTGGAGTCTACCTACCGCGCTGTCGTTGCTGGCTTGGTACGTGTTCGCGCCGCAATGTCTGTCGACGTTGGCCACCGTGAAACGCGAAACGAATTCCTGGCGCTACCCCATCATCATGGCGGCCTACCTGTTTGGACTGGCCTATGCGGGGTCGTTCATTACCTACCGCGTTGCCCTGGCGCTGACCACCTAAGGACGAGGTATATGCACAGCGTTCTCGACGACGTATTGGTGGGTGCGGTGCTGTTGGCCAGCGTCGTCTATGCGGCTTATTCGTTGGGACCCAAGGCGCTGCGGCGACGCCTCATGCAGGGAGCCGTCACTCTATTGCGCAAGCTCCCGAGCGCGCTGCATTTACAGAGTGCGGCGCAGCGCCTGGAGGCGGCTTCCCTGAAGGCCGGCGGTTCCTGCGGTGGCTGCGACAGCTGCGAATCGGCCAAGCCGGCGGCCGGCACGGAGTCCACCGTTGCAACGGCCGGCTCCGCAGCGTCGACCGAAATCCGCGTTCCGCTATCGGCTATCCGACGACGATAACCGCGCCGCGGTTCGAAACTCCTGGGCGCTCAGCGCGCCGGCGTTGCAAACTACGCCCAGGGTAATAAAAAAGAGAATGGCCAATGACGCTTCGTGAACTGCGTTACTTCGTTGCGTTGGCGGATCGCGCGCATTTCGGGCGAGCGGCCGCGGATTGCAACATTTCCCAGCCCACCATGAGTACCCAAATCAGGAAACTGGAGGAGTACCTGGGCTCACCCTGATAGAGCGCAATTCCAAGTCGATTTCGCTCACCCCCATGGGGCAGGAAGTCCTGGAGAAGGCACGCCGAATCGTGGCGGAGGTGGAGGATTTATTGGCGACGACCCGGTCACCCCGCGGCCCGCTCATAGGTCCGCTCAATTTGGGCGTATTCCCGACTTTGGCGCCCTACTTCCTACCATATAGGGAGCGGTGAGGCCCACGTTGCGAACCTGTTCGGTCTTGAAGGCGCCGATGTCTTGGCGCTGCCGGCTGACCAAGAAACGCCCCAGCTCCGAGAGATTGGTTTCAATGGCCAGTTTGTCCAGGGCCTGTTCGTCGCTGTTGGCCTGGATGGCGGCCAGGCCCTTCTGCGCCAGTTCTTCGAAGTTCTGCTTGCGTGCCGAGACACCGATGTTGTGGAAGAGATTGTCCGTGCCGAGCGGGTTCGATGAATTAATCATGTGACAGCTGACGCAGCGGGCCTTGCCGTTGAATAACGCCAAGCCGCGCTGTGCCGCGGGCGAGATGGCTTTGGAGTCACCGGCGAGATAATGGTCGAAGGGGGCGTCCAGGAAAATCAGTGTCCGCTCGAAGCTGGCCAGCGCGCGACCGAGATCGTCGTAATTCGGTGCGTGGCCATACGCTTTTTGAAACAAGGCGCCGTAGCTCGAGTCGGCGTTGACGGCCGCCATGACACTGGCGCTGTCCGGGTGAACCCATTTCGACGGGGTTCAATAGGGGTAACTTGGCCTGTTCCTCGAGAGACGGTGCGCGTCCGTCCCAGAACATGGATTGCAGCAGCGCCGCGTTCATGGTGGTCGGCGAACTGCGCTGACCCAGCTGGTCCTTGATGCCCTCGGATACGCTGCGGCGGTCGGTGAAGCCTCGGCTGATATCGTGGCACGTGGCGCAGGCCACGGTGCCGTCTTTCGACAGTTTGGTGTCGAAGTAGAGCTTGCGTCCCAGGGCGATGCGATCCGGCGTCAATTCGTTGTTGGCCGGAACGTAAATGTTGGCCCAGGCGATGGGGTCTAGCCCAAGCGGCGGCGCGCTCGGATTGGGAATGAGTTTGTCGAGCAGGCTTTGCTGCTCGTCCAGCGGCATGGCGCCGTGAGGTCCCGTGGTCAACGCCCAGGCAACTCCGAAGGCGCCTCCGATCGTTACGGCCGCTGTGAGAATTACCGTCCTACGAACCGAGCGTGATCGCTTGGAGTGCTGCATGGCCCATCCCCCGAAAGTTACCCGGGGGATGTTGCGCGCGCGAGAGGCGAGATGATAATCGAATCTTTGAATGGCGCCGATAGCGTGGGTGAATGTCGACTAGATGTCGAAGGCCGGCCCTTGAGCGGGAATTTCACGCTCGCAGACGGCAATGCCCGTCCTATCGTCGCCGGGGACGGCCACGAAGCGGCCGCCGGCGTCGTAGTCGCGAAAGCGCGCAGTCCAGGCGGTAATGTCGAGCTCTCGGGCGCGACGCCATGCCGGATCGTAAATGGTGTCGGCGTAGCGATCGCCGGCATCGCAAATCAGGCTGGCGATGGAACCTCGGTTGCCGCGGGCGTGCATGCGCTCCGCCAGCAGCAAGGTGCCGACGATATTCGTGCCGGTGGAGGGTCCGACACGGCGTCCCATCCGGGATTCGAGCCACAGGCAGGCGGCCACCGAGGCGGCGTCTGGTACTCGAACCATGCAGTCGATCACGTTGGGGACGAATGAGGCTTCGACTCTCGGCCGGCCGATGCCTTCGACGATGCCGCTGCTCGCGCCGACGGCCCGCGGATTTGAATCCTTGAATGCGGGAAAGTAGGCCGACCCCTGGGGATCCACCACGCAAAGCCGGGTGTGGGTGACGAGCTCCGGCCGGTAGCGAATATAGCGGCCAATGGTGGCCGAGGTGCCGCCCGTGCCGGCGCCGACCACCACCCAATCGGGGATGGGATGGTGTTCGCGGGCCATTTGCGCAAATAAACTTTCCGCGATGTTGTTATTGCCGCGCCAGTCGGTGGCTCGTTCGGCATACGTGAATTGATCGATGAAGTGGCCATCCCATTGCGCCGCCAATTCTGTGCAGCGGCGGTCGAGATGGGCGGCGCTGTCCACGGTCTCCACGCGGCCGCCGTAGAATTCGATGGCGGCGATTTTCTTGACGGCGGTGTTGGCGGGTACCACGGCGATGTAAGGCACATCCACCAACGAGGCGAAATAAGCCTCCGAGATGGCGGTGGACCCCGAGGAGGCCTCGATGACCGGGCGTCCTTCGCGAATCATGCCGTTGACGATGCCGTACAGGAACAATGATCGCGCCAACCGGTGCTTGAGGCTGCCCGATGGATGCGCGGATTCATCCTTCAAATAAATCGGCACATCGGATGTGCGTCTCGCGTCCAGACGAATCAAATGGGTATCGGCGGAGCGCGAATAATCCGCCGCGAGGCGCTCGGTGGCCATGCGGATCCAGGCGCGCTGCCCCACGAGGTGCCCGCGGGCTATGGTGCCCCCGCTCATCCCGTGCTTACGAGCCGCTGAATTTGGGCGCGCGCTTGGATCTGAACGCCGCCACTCCTTCGGCGAAATCCTTGGTGTCCGCGAGTTCTGCCTGTGCCACCGTCTCCCACGCAAGTTGCTCAGGTAACTGTTTGGCGGGTTCCTGATTGAATATGGATTTGATGCGGGTATAGGCCTGGGTTGGGCCCGCGGCCAAACGCTGCGCCAAGGCCTCGGCCTGAGGTATGAGCGCTGCGTCATCGACGCAGCCCCAGATGAGACCCCAGCGCTCGGCATCTTCGGCCGATAAGGCATCGCCCAGCATGGTCAGGCCCTTGGCGCGCGCGGTGCCGATCATGCGCGGCAGGAAGTACGTGCTGCCCAGGTCGGGCATCAGTCCTAGTTTCGGCGCGAATAATTGCAGGAAAGATGCCGAGCGAGCCGCAAGAACGATGTCGCCGACGAGCGCCAAACTCATGCCCGCGCCGGCGGCCACGCCATTCACGGCCACGACCACGGGAACCTTCAAGTCGTACCAAGCCATGACCATGGGATTGAAGTGATGCAACAGACGATGGCGGATGTTTTCCCCGCTACTGCGGCTGGGATCATGGAATAAGTCATTTCCCGCGATATCGGCGCCGGAGCAAAACCCGCGTCCCGCGCCGGTGAGCAGCACGGCCCGAATCTCCGGATCCGCGGCAATGGCGGCGGCGGCGGCGCGCAAGTCCTCGATCAGGTGCAGGTTCAGCGCATTGAGCTTATCGCCCCGGTTGAGCGTGACGTGGACCACATGTTCTCGTCGCTCGAACAATAAGGTGTCGAATGCCATGTTTTTCCCTTCAAGTTATGAAACAACTGCGGTCCCGGGGCCTTCAGCCTCTACCAGCCAGGCCATGCAGTATAATGAACGCATGACCATTCCCGCCATTTTACAAGATCGTTTGCGACTTCCCATTATTGCGGCGCCCATGTTCATCATCTCGACGCCGCAACTGGTCATGGCGCAGTGCAAAGCCGGCATCGTCGGTTCGTTTCCCGCGTTGAATGCGCGGCCCGCTTCGCAACTGGATGATTGGCTATCGCAGATCACAGAAGAGCTTGCGGCCTACGCGCGCGCGAATCCGCATCTCAAAGTCGCGCCCTTCGCGGTGAACCAGATCGTGCACGCCAGTAACAACCGGCTCGAGCATGACGTGCTGAGTTGCGTGAAGCATCGTGTTCCGATTGTGATAACCAGCTTGCGGCCGCCGGCCGAGGTGGTGAGCGCCGTGCATTCATACGGCGGCATCGTGCTGCATGACGTCATTAATTTGCGTCATGCACAAAAAGCCGCGGAGCAAGGCGTCGACGGCATCATCGCGGTGTGCACGGGCGCCGGCGGTCATGCGGGTTTGCTCAGTCCCTTCGCGTTGGTGAAACAGATTCGGGAGGTGTATTCGGGCGCCATTATTCTATCGGGCGCGATGAGCACGGGCGCGGATGTGTTGGCGGCGCAAGCCATGGGCGCGGACTTCGCGTACATGGGCACGCGCTTCATTGCCACCACCGAAGCGAATGCGAGCGAAGCCTATAAGAATATGGTGGTGGACAGCAGCGCGGAAGACATCGTCTACACCAACTTATTCACGGGCATTTCGGGCAATTATCTGCGCGGGAGTGTCATGAATACCGGCCTCGATCCGGATAATCTACCGACGGCCGACAAGACGAAAATGGATTTCGGCAGCGGCGGCAACACCGACGCAAAGGCGTGGAAGGACATCTGGGGCGCTGGCCAGAGCGTCGCCGGCATACATGCCGTGGAAACGACGGCCGCTCTGGTGGATCGGATGGAGCGCGAATACGAAGACGCTCGAGTGCGTGTCCGTTGCGGCTGAACGCGGAGCAACTTTCCCCAGCGCTCCACCGCGGACTCGCCGGGATTTACCTGGTCTCGGGCGATGAGCCGTTGCTGGTGGGTGAGGCGGTGGACGCCATCCGGGCGGCGGCGCGCGCCGCGGGCTACGCCGATCGCACGGTGTTGTTCATCGATCGCTCCTTCGACTGGAACGAATTGCGTCAGGCGACGCAGTCCTTGTCCTTGTTCGCCGACCGCCGTTTGTTCGAGCTGCGCATGCCCACGGGAAAACCTGATAAGGGCGCGCCATTGTTAGTGGACATTGCGGCTCGGCCGCCGCCGGATACCGTGTGCGTGGTGGTGACGGACAAGCTCGACGGCAAGACCGGTGATTCGCCCTGGGTCAAAGCGATCGAGCAGCATGGCGTGTGGGTGCGCGTGTGGCCCATCGATACCGTGGCGTTGCCGGGATGGCTGCGTGCTCGAGCCGCCTCGTTGAAGGTGGACATGGATGGGGAGGCGGCGCAACTCCTCGTCGAGCGCGTCGAGGGAAATCTTCTGGCGGCGAAACAGGAATTGGAAAAGTTGGCGCTGCTCTGCGGCGGCAAACGCATCAGCGCCGACTTGGTGCTACGGTCGGTGGGCGATAGCGCCCGCTACGACGTATTTCAACTGGCCGAAGCGGCCGCGGCGGGCGACGCCGAGCGGGCGCTGCGCATCTTGTTGGGTTTGAAAGGCGAAGGCGTCGAGCCCACGCTCATTTTATGGGCGTTGATTCGCGAGCTGCGCGGACTGTGGCAGACGCGGGAACGGAATCGGTTGCGCTCGAATAGCCGCGGCGGCGGCTGGAATCAGGCGGCGACGCCGTCACCGCGGGCTTTGGCGCGCATGGGGAAAATGCCGCTGGCTCGTCTACTGCGCCAGGCGCATCACACCGATCGGGTGATCAAGGGCTTGGCGGGCGGCGATGCGTGGACGGCCATCACCGGGTTGACCGCTGCCATGGCGGGCGCTTTGCAAGCGTCGGCGGATTCAAGCAGAGTAGCCGTATGAATCCCATGGGCATATTCGGCGGCACTTTCGACCCCATTCACTACGCGCATTTGCGTACGGCCTTCGAGTTGCAGCAGGCGTTGCGTCTCAAAGAAATTCGTTTCCTGCCGGCTGGCAATCCACCGCACCGGGACAAACCGTTTGCCAGCCCGCAGCAGCGGCTGAAAATGGTGGAATTGGCGGTGGCCGGTCAACCGGGCTTTACCGTCGACGATCGCGAGGTGCGCAAAGAGGGTCCGTCGTATTCCGTGGAGACTTTGGCCGAATTGCGCCACGAGTATCCGGATCGCAGTTTATGTCTCATTGTTGGGATGGATGCCTTCCTCAGCCTACCCAAGTGGCATCAATGGCGAGAACTCTTGCAGTTGGCCCATCTGGTGGTCGCGCATCGTCCGGGGTGGCGAGCGCCTGGAATGGGGCCCCTGGGCGAGCTTCTGGTGGACCGCGGCACCGGGCGAATCAATGACCTGCACGAACAACGCGCCGGTTGTATTTACATTCATGCTGTCACGCAGCTGGAGATTTCGTCGACGGAAGTGCGGCAGCTCATCGCCATGGGCCGAGATCCGCGCTTCCTCATGCCCGATCCAGTGCGTAAACTGATCCTCGAAGCAAATTGCTATTCCAAAACACGGACAAGTTAGTGCCAGTCAAAAAGAAAACGAAGACTACAACGAAGAAAGCGGGGGAGATGAGTGCGGGCGCCGTTAGGCCTAAGCGCAGCGTTAAGGCGAAGGCCGGGGCCAGGCCTAAGGTTGGGGCCGGGCCCAAAGTGGGTGCCGAGCACAAAGTTAGCGCCAAGCCCAAGAAGACCGCGGATCCTGCCGCTGCTAGAGCCGACTCGCTCAAAGCCGTGGTCATTCGCGCGCTCGAAGACATGAAAGCGTTGGAGATCAAGGTGTTGGACGTGCGCGGGTTGACCGACGTGGCCGACACCATGGTGATCGCCAGCGGCACCTCGGACCGTCACGTGCGGTCCGTGGCGCAAAACGTCGTGGAAAAGACCAAGCAGGCGGGCTTCCGGCCGCATGGGGTCGAAGGGCAGCAGGACAGCGACTGGGTGCTCATCGATTTGCACGACATGATCGTCCACGTGATGCTGCCGCGGGTACGGGAGTTCTACGGCCTCGAGAAGCTCTGGGACATGACCGCCACGAAGCGCGCCGCCCGCGCTTGAAATGCCGCCTGATTGCCGCCGGAACTCGCTTACCCGATTGGGTGAATGAGGGGTTTCGCGAGTATCAGAAGCGCCTACGTTCTCCCTTGAGTCTCGAACTGGTCGAAATACCCGTTCCGAAACGCAATGCCGGCGAGGGTCCGCAGCGGGCGATCGCGCACGAAGGCGAGGCCATGCTCGCGGCGATCGGGCGCGACGATTATGTCGTGGCGCTCGAGGTCAAGGGTAAGGCCATGACCACCGAGCAGGTAAGCGCCTGGTTATCACAGCGCTTGCTGGATGCCCGACCGTTGGCGTTGCTCATCGGCGGACCCGACGGGCTGTCAGAGTCTTGTAGAACCCGCGCCAATCAGGCCTGGTCGCTGTCGACGCTGACGCTGCCGCATCCCCTGGTGCGGGTGGTACTGGCCGAACAGATCTACCGGGCCATGAGTTTGCTGGCCGGACACCCCTATCACCGCGCTTAATCCGCCTAGGAGCCTGTCAGTCAGGCTCCTAGGTTCGGTATCCTGGCGGTATGGCCGCTGACTTCGTCTACCTTGCCTCCGGTTCACCCCGCAGGCGCGAACTTCTCACCCAGATCGGGGTGCCTTTCCAACTGCTCAACGTGGCCGTGGACGAGAGCGTGGTCGCCGGCGAGGCGGCGGAGGCCTATGTGGTGCGCCTGGCCCACCTCAAGGCCCTGGCGGGGTTGCGTGCCCGACCGTCCGGCGAGACCGCACCGATATTGGCTGCGGATACTTCGGTGGTACTCGATGGGGCCGTCCTGGTTAAACCCACTGATCGCGCCGATGGCGAGCGCATGCTGCGCCAGTTGTCCGGCCGCACCCACTCCGTGCTGACGGCCGTGGCTCTGGCGGGCGCTCTGGGTGTGCAGGCGCGCTTGAGCCGTAGCGATGTGAGCTTCCGCGTTCTGAGCGCCGCCGAAGTCGCCGCCTACTGGGACACGGGCGAGCCGCACGACAAAGCCGGCGGCTATGCCATTCAGGGCGCGGGCGCCGTATTCGTGGCGGACCTGCGCGGCAGCTACTCCGGCGTCATGGGCTTGCCGCTGTACGAAACGGCCGAATTGCTGGCTCTGCAAGGCGTGCCGCGCTGGCGTTTCGCGGCTGGTCGCGAACATGGGCGTTGAAATTCTCATCAATGCGGGTATTCACGAGGCGCGCGCCGCGGTCGTCGAGAACGGCGTGCTGCAGGAACTCTTTATCGAGCGCGCCAGCCGCCGCGGACTCATTAGCAATATTTACAAGGGACGGGTCTCACGCGTGCTGCCCGGCATGCAGGCCGCTTTCATTGAAATCGGCATGGAACGCACGGCGTTTTTGCATGCGTCGGATATTTTCGATGCGCGCCACGCCGGCACCGGCATCGAAGCGCCGCGCACGGACAACATTCGCGCCCTTGTGGCGGAGGGCAACGAAATACTCGTGCAGGTGGTCAAGGATCCGCTGGGCACCAAGGGCGCGCGCCTGACCACGTACATCACCTTGCCGTCGCGCTATCTCGTGTACATGCCGCAGAGCCAGGGCGTGGGAGTGTCCGCCCGCATCGAAGATGAGGCCGAGCGCGACAGGCTGCGCAGCGCGGTGCTGGCCGGAGTCGAGGCCAATGAGGGCGCGGGTTACATCGTACGCACCGCGGCCGAGGACGCCAGTTGCGAGGCCTTGCTTGCCGACATGCACTACTTGCGCAAGCTCTGGCAAGTCGTGAGGCACACGGGGCTGCGTACCCAACCGGGCAACCTCGTGCACGGGGATCTGCCGCTGCACCTGCGCGTGCTGCGGGACTTGATGCGACCGGCCGTCGATCGGGTGTTGATCGATCACCCCGTGGCTTTTCGCGAAATGCAGGATTTCGCCGGCACCTTCATGCCGGACGCGCTGGCGCGGCTGGAGCTGTACGCCGAAGGCCGGCCGGTTTTCGAGCTGCATCATGTGGAGGAGGAAATCCAAAAGGCCTTGGATCGCAAGGTGTCGCTCAAGTCGGGCGGCTACGTCATTATCGATCAGACCGAGGCGATGACCACCATCGACGTGAACACCGGCGCCTTCGTCGGTCATCGCAACCTCGAGGAAACCATTTTTCGCACGAACCTCGAAGCGGCCGTGACCACCGCGAGGCAACTCCGCCTGCGCAACTTGGGCGGCATTATCATCATCGATTTCATCGACATGGAGGAGCCGGAACATCGTCGCCAGGTGATTCAAGCCTTGGAAAGAGCGCTGAGCGACGACCATGTGAAAACGAATATTTCCTCGGTCTCGCCTCTCGGACTGGTCGAGATGACTCGCAAGCGAACGCGCGAAAGCCTGGAACATCTGCTGTGCCGTGCTTGTCCTACCTGTGAAGGGAGGGGCTTCGTGAAAACGGCGGAGACGGTGTGTTATGAGGTGTTTCGTGAAATCGTGCGTCAATCTCGGCAGTTCGAGTCCCAGCAATTGATGGTGCTGGCGCATCAGGATGTGATCGAGCGCCTGCTCGATGAGGAATCCTCCGCCCTGGGTGAGTTGGAATTGACCATCGGCAAGCCCATACGTCTACAGACCGAAGCGCTCTATACCGTCGATCAGTACGACGTCGTGCTGATGTAAATGGCGTTGCGCAAGGCCGGCAAGATCCTGCTGTATGTGTGTGCAGGCACCCTGGGGATACTGCTGCTGATCCTGTTGGGCGCCAAGCTGGCGCTCGATCGGGCGCCACGCTACCAGACCCAAATCAAAGAATGGGTGCATGAGCGCATCGGATACCACATCGCCTTCGCCAGCGTGTCGCCGGCGTTTCGCTGGTATGGACCGGAATTGTATTTCGATCAGCTGGAATTACGGTCGAAGGACGACCAACGCGTGCTGGCGCGAGCCGCCGGCGGACGCTTAGGGCTGGATGTATGGAATTTGGTGCACAGCGGAAAGCTGCTGGCTGGGAGCATCGAGCTGGATGAGCCGGTGGTGTCGATTACCCGCACGGGGCCGGATACATTCGCGTTGGCCTCCGAGATCGAGCTCGGCGGCGGCGATTCCAAACTGCCGACGATGCGGCTGAACGATTTGCCGGCCGGCACGCTGGCCATTCGCGGCGGCGTCGTCACCTTCGACAACTGGAACCCGACGCTGCCCCGCCTGGAGTTGCGCGACGTCAACTTGAGAATTCGCCGCGGCACCTCGGTGGCAACCGTAGGCTTGGCGCTGAAGCTGCCGGAGGTATTGGGCGGCGATGTGACGGCAAACGGCACGGTGCAGGGCACGGGACCGCTGAACATCTTGAACTGGACCGCACTGGGGCGCACCCAGAATTTATCGTTGGCCGGGTGGCGACAGCTCCTGCCCGAGTACCTGCCGCGACTGGATGGCGGGACCGGCGGATTCGAGGTCGCTGCACGCGGGGCCGGCGCTACTCTGGCGCGAGCGGATCTGGATTTCGATGCCGCGAATGTGACCACGAAGCTGGTCGACGAACCCAACGTGAAGTTCGATCAAATTGCCGGTTCTTTCACCATTGCCCATGGGGAGGATCGCTGGACGCTGCTCGGCCGCCGCGTGCGCGCGCAGCGAGGCGAACGCAACGATCCCGATTCCGAGTTCGACGTGAATTGGCGGGCCACCGACGCGGGACTGTCTGAATTGCATTTCAGTGCCAGTTATTTACGCGCCGAGACGCTGCTTCCCTTGGCTGGGCTGTTGCCGCAAAAGGACTTACGCGAACGGCTGCAGGAACTGGCGCCTTCCGGTGAGTGGCTGGACACGCGGGTGAGCGTGTCGCGCGCGACCAGCGCCGATCCTTGGGCGTTGACCGTGCAGGCGAGGTTTCGCGGCGTGGGCTTCGCGCCCGTGGGCCGTGCTCCCGGCCTGCGCGGACTGGATGGCACCATTGCCGGTACCGGAGACGGCGGCCGCGTCGATATCGACACGCACACCGGCGTATTTGCATGGCCCGCGCAGTTTTCGCAGCCCGTGACGCTCGACACCTTCAAGACCACGCTGTATTGGCGGCGCACCCCGGAGGAATTTCTGGTCGCGACGCCCTCGCTGGACATCAAAAATCGTGATGCGGCGATCCACGCCCGAGCGGCGTGGCACCAGCCCTCCGATAATAATTCGCCGGTGCTGGCCTTGGCTGCGTCGGTGGACAACGGCAATGTGGCGAATACCCACCTGTACCTGCCGCATGCGCTGTTGGCGCCCTCGGTGCTCGCCTGGTTGGATCGCGCCTTCGTTGCGGGTCACTTGTCGCATGCGGACGCCGTGATCCAAGGGCCGGTATGGCATTTCCCGTTTCGCGACGGCGCGGGACTGTTTTTGGTGCGTGCGCATCTGGACGGCATGACGTTGGATTACAGCGAGGGTTGGCCCCGCGCCGAGAATCTCGGATTGGTCGCGGAGTTTCGCAACGAAGGCTTAAGCGTGCAGCTGCAAAACGGCAACATCGGCGCGTTGACGCTGCAAAAGGGCAATGCGCGCTTCGTCGATTTCAAAAACTCGGAGCTGCTATTGCATGTGACGGCCAACGGCGATGCGAGCGACGCCATCGGGTATCTGCGCGCGACACCGCTCGATGCCCTGTCGGAGCATTCGTTCTCGGGGGTCGAGGCCAGGGGGCCCATGGCCAGCGATGTGGATCTGGATCTGCCCTTCAAGGACATGGATAAGCGGCGCGTTTTGGTGCAAGCGCATCTGCATGATGTGAGTTTGAATCGGCCCGGGTCCACGCTGGCGGCCACCGAATTGAATGGCGACGCCGATATCGACGGCGCGCAGGTGGCGCACGCCGATGTGCACGGCAAGATTCTCGGCGGAACATTTCAAATGCAGGCGCGCTCGCCGCGCGACCGGCCGGTGACGCGCACGCTGTTGGTATTCAACGGGAATTTCAGCGGTGAGGCGCTGCATTCGGCACTCTCTCTGCCCGCGAGTATCCCCGTGAACGGCACGGCAGAGTGGCACGGGGTGCTGCGCGTGTCACCCGAGCCTGCACGCGAGCGCACGCTGCGTCTCAGCAGCAGCCTCTCGGGTTTGGAGCTGAATCTTCCCGACCCCTTGGCCAAGCCTGTGGGTACCGCGCTGCCGACCTCCGTCGAGGTGCAGTGGCCAGCGGCCGGCGGGGCGCAGGTGCGGCTGGCCTTGGGATCGGTATTGCGTGGCCAGATCGCGCTGGATTCTGGTGCCAATGGGCCGCAACTCGGACGCGCCGCGGTGACCTTTGGCGGCGGCAACGATCCCGCCTTCAGCGACTCGCAGGTGGTCAATACCGGCGGTAAGATCGGCAGGCTGGATCTGGCAGGATGGCTGCGCCTTTACACGCCCGACAAGAACAGTAAGCCGGTGACGGGTATCCTGCGCACCGCTCGTTTCGACGTGGGTCAGATCGATTATCTGGGGTTGATGTTCCGCGATGTGTCCCTGGATTTGGCGGTGAGTGACGCCAGTTGGCGTGTGGGAGTCGACGGCCCGAATGTGGTGGGCACGATTGTGGTGCCGAGTGCGTCGGACTCTGTGGAGCCGTTGAAGCTGGAATTCGACCGGCTCAAATTCGACAGTGCCGGCGCAACCGATCCTCCGGGCAGCGCCGCCAATTCGAATGGGGTCCGGGGCAATCCTCACGGCATACCGGCCATTCAATTTCATGCTGCGGATTTGATTTGGGGGGAGCGTCAGTTTGGCGACGTCAAAGCCAATATCGTCAAGCTGGATGACGGCATCGGCCTCACGCAGCTGACCGTGACCGGCGGCAGCTTCTCGGTGAATGCCAAGGGCGAATGGCGCGGTAAGGACGAGGGCGTGGGCCGGATCGAGGGCACGCTGAGCAGCACCGATGTCGGTGCCACCCTGAAGCAGCTGGACTATGACGTGGTGATCGAGGCCAAGAGCGGCAAAATGGATTTCGACTTGAGCTGGCTGGGGGCGCCTACCGAGGCGGCCCTGAGCGTGGCCACCGGCCACGTGCAGGCGGCCCTGGATAAGGGGCAGATCACGGGGTTGAAGCCCGGGGCGGGACGGGTGGTGGGCCTCGCCAGCGTCGCGGCCCTCCCACGCCGGTTGGCACTCGATTTCAGCGATTTGACCGACAAAGGCTTCGCGTTCGACACGATACGGGGTGACTTCGATCTGGCCGACGGCAGCGCCAAGACCGACAACGTCCTGGTCAAGGGCCCGGCGGCGGAAATCGGCCTAATCGGCCGCGTCGGCTTGAAAAACAAGGATTACGACCAAATTGCTGTAGTTACCGGCAATGTCAGCAGCCCCTTGCCCCTGGCGGCCTTTGCGGCAGGCCCCGTCATCGGCGGCGCCGTGCTCTTGTTCACACAGGTGTTCAAACAGCCGCTGAAAGGACTGGCACGGGGTTATTATCGAATTACCGGCAATTGGGATAATCCAACGGTCGAACGTATCAAGAGCGCGGAAGCAGCCGCGACAGAGGCACCGAAATAAATGGGAAAAGTAGCCGCCATCCAAATGACCTCGGGTCACGTCGTACCGGACAATCTGGCCGTTGCAGGCAAGTACTTACGCGAGGCCAAGGAACTGGGCGCCGACATCGCCTGCTTGCCGGAGAATTTTTCCTTCATCGGACTCAAGGATGCCGACAAGGTGCAGGCGGCCGAGGTCGATGGCGTGGGCCCTATTCAGGGGTTCCTGCGCGATACCGCCAGGGAGCTCAAGATGTGGATTCTGGCAGGGACCACCGTGATTAAGGGCGACTCGCCCACGCGGGTGGCGAATGCGTCGCTGCTGATCGATGCGCAGGGCAAGCGAGTCGCGCGCTACGATAAAATTCATTTGTTCGACGTGGACATTCCGGGTCGCGACGAACGTTATCTGGAATCCAAGCATGTCACTCCGGGAAGTGAAGCGGTCGTCGCGGATACGCCGGTGGGCAAACTGGGGCTTTCGGTGTGCTATGACATGCGCTTTCCGGAGTTGTATCGGGATCTGGTATCCCAGGGCGCCGAGTGGTTGGCCATGCCGGCCGCCTTCACGGTGCCGACCGGGCGAGCGCATTGGGAAATCTTATTGCGGGCCCGCGCCATTGAAAATCTCTGTTACGTGGTCGCCCCGGCCCAGGCCGGCACGCATCCCAGCGGCCGCGAGACCTATGGTGATACGTTGGTGGTGGATTACTGGGGTCAGGTGTTGTCGCGGTTGGCGAAAGGAGCGGGTGTGATTACGGCAGATATTGATCTCGCGAAGCAAAAGGAAACGCGCGCACGGTTTCCGGCTCTGGATAATCGACGCTTGGGGTTGGGCGCAGCAGAACCGTTGCCAGCACGGGCGGTGTCGGCATGAGCGCCGCCCCGATGTTCGATGTTGCCGAACGCATGATTTTGACGCCGTCCGGCCTCGATGAAGGGCGTTTATCCACGGTGCTCGGCACCGTGATGAGCCGCGGCGTCGATTACGCGGATTTGTATTTTCAGTTGTCGCGCGAAGAGTCTTGGTCGCTCGAGGATGGCATCGTCAAGGAAGGCTCGCACAGCATCGAGCAGGGTGTGGGTGTGCGCGCCATCAGTGGTGAGAAAACCGGGTTCGCCTACACGGACGAGGTGCTGCTGCCGGCGCTTGTGGAGGCTTCGGATGCGGCACGCGCCATTGCGCGCAGCGGCAGCAGCAATGCGGTACGGGCCTGGCAGCGGCCGCTCACGCATCGTCTGTACATGCCCATCGATCCGCTCGATACGGTGCGCGACGAGGATAAGGTTGCCTGGTTGATGAAAATCGACGCCGACACGCGCCGGCTCGATCCGCGGGTGAAGCAGGTCATGGCGTCCTTGGCCGCCGTGCACGAAGTGATATTGATCGCCTCGAGCGACGGCACGCTGACGGCGGATGTGCGTCCCCTGGTGCGTATGAACGTGTCGGTCATTGTCGAACAGAACGGGCGACGCGAGCAGGGTTACAGCGGCGGCGGCGGGCGGTTTGGCCTGGACGAACTGCTGCGCGGTGATGAGCCCTTCGAACATGGCCGGGAGGCCGTGCGCCAGGCGCTGGTGAATCTCGAAGCCGTCGCGGCGCCGGCGGGCCCCATGCCCGTGGTGCTGGGGTCGGGCTGGCCCGGGATTCTCCTGCACGAAGCCATTGGTCACGGTCTCGAGGGCGATTTCAACCGCAAAGGTACCTCTGCATTTTCCAATCGCATCGGTCAGAAGGTGGCTGCGGAGGGCATCACGGTGGTGGACGACGGCACGCTGGATCGGCGCCGCGGTTCCCTGAACGTGGACGACGAAGGGACGCCTACGCAATGCACGGTGCTCATCGAGAACGGGATATTGCGCGGGTATATTCAGGACAAAATGAACGCGCGGCTCATGGGCATGCCGGCCACCGGCAACGGCCGCCGCGAATCCTTCGCGCATATGACGCTGCCGCGCATGACCAATACGTACATGCGAGCGGGAACGCGCGCGCCGGAGGAAATCATTGCATCGGTCGAGAAGGGATTGTACGCGGTGAATTTCGGCGGCGGACAGGTGGACATTACGTCGGGCAAGTTCGTGTTCTCCGCCAGCGAGGCCTATTTGATCGAGAACGGCAAAATCACCGCGCCGGTCAAGGGCGCGACCCTGATCGGCAACGGACCCGATGTTCTGACCCGAGTGAGCATGGTGGGTAACGACATGAAACTCGATGGCGGCGTCGGGACTTGCGGCAAGGAAGGTCAGTCGGTGCCCGTGGGGGTGGGCCAGCCCACCCTGCGTGTGGATTCGCTGACGGTGGGCGGTACCGGGTAGCCGATCTTTCGGCGCTTCACATGTCCAGCATCAAAAGACCGGTTCCATTCGTACTGATCTCGTCGAACCATGGAACGATGATCATGAACCGCAATGACTATTGCCAGGGCGGTGACGGTACCGCTTGGGGCGTGGGTCTTCAGCTGCTCCAGACGGGGGAGCCACGA
>Ga0302313_10001678_pt1 | contig 16327 bp, 7 predicted proteins | sample III_Palsa_N2_2_FD_200454 | JGI IMG/M metagenome (GOLD analysis project Ga0302313, IMG submission 200454) | Peat permafrost microbial communities from Stordalen Mire near Abisko, Sweden - III_Palsa_N2_2 | ecosystem: Environmental > Terrestrial > Soil > Palsa > Peat permafrost | place: Sweden...
AGGAGGCTGCGCAATGTTTATCCCCCGACGGTGCCGAACGCTTTGGGTCGTGATCGCCAGCGTCAGTGCTTGGCACACGTCAGTTACCGTGGCCACCGGCCCCGGCTCACCGGCGAGCGAGGGGGCTGCCGCCAGTGCGTGCCCGCAGAATGATGCCGGATTGAAGTTGCCTGCAGGGTTTTGTGCAACCGTTTTCGCAGACGGCATCGGCCACGCCCGACAGCTGGTGGTTGCGTCCAATGGCGTTGTCTACGTCAACACCTGGTCGGGGCGCTATTACGGCAACGACACGCCACATGCAGGCGGTTTTCTGGTCGCGCTACAGGACACCACCGGTGCCGGCAAGGCGGACGTGGAGCAGCGCTTCGGTGAAACCGTGCAGAGCGGCGGCGCCGGCGGAACCGGGATTGCGCTGTACCGGGGCAGGCTTTATGCGGAAATCAACGACAAAATCGTTCGCTATGCGCTGCCGAAAGGTTCGATTGTCCCAACCGCTTCGGCGGTGCCAGTCGTCACGGGGCTGCCGCTCGGAGGCGACCACCCCATGCATCCCTTCGCGATCGATCGCCACGGTTCACTGTACATAGACGTAGCCACGGCGACCAACGCCTGCCAGATGCAGAACCGCACCCCGGACTCACCGGGCATCCAGCCGTGCACCGAGCTTCAAACCCGCGGCGGCATCTGGCGCTACGACGCGAATGGGTCGCACCAGAGGTTCTCGCCAGCCGGGCGTTTCGCCACCGGCATCCGCAATGCGGAGGGGTTCGCGATCGACAGCGCCGGTCGCATCTTTGTCACACAGCACGGGCGCGACCAGCTTCATGCCAACTGGCCGAACCTGTACAAACCCGAAGAGGAAGCCACGCTTCCCGCCGAAGAGCTGCTGCTCCTGAAACGGCGCGGCGACTACGGCTGGCCCGAGTGCTACTACGACGGCATTCAGAGCAAATTGGTTCTGGCGCCTGAATTCGGCGGTGACGGCGGCAAGGCAGCCGGAGTGTGTGCGACCAAGGTCTCCCCCATCGCCGCATTCCCAGCACATTGGGCACCCAACGGGATGTCGCTGTACGACAAACGGCAATTCCCGGCACGCTACCGCCACGGCGTGTTCATTGCTTTCCATGGCTCCTGGGATCGGGCGCCCTACCCCCAGGGTGGCTACAACGTCGTGTTCCAGGCCTTGGCCGGCAAGCATGCCTCGGGCCAATGCGAGATTTTCGCCGATGGTTTTGCCGGAACGGTGGCATCTCCGGATCAAGCCAGACATCGACCGTCCGGAGTGGCAGTCGGGCCCGACGGCTCCGTCTTCGTTGCCGATGACGTGGGCGGACGCATCTACCGCATAACCTATCGAGGCGGTGAGGGCGCTGGAGTTGGTGCGGCGACTTTCATGCCCTGCCCCGCTGCAACGGCGCCGGCAGGAGATATCGGGGCCAACGGCGCCAAACCCCCAGAGGGCACTCATCCGGATGCAGGTGTCGCCGCCGAGACGGCCAGTCTGCCCGTTCCGGCGGGAGCAACCAGGCAAATGGTCGCACTCGGCGAGCGCATCTTTCACGGTCAAGTCGCCGCAGCGACCTGCACCGGATGCCACGGCGCAGCTGCAACGGGCACTCCTCTGGGTCCTGATCTGACCCAGGCGCGCTGGCTGTGGGGCGACGGCAGCTACGCCGCCATCGTGAAGACCATCGCGGCCGGCGTGCCGCAACCCAAACAGTATCGCTCCCCCATGCCCCCCATGGGTGGTGCGCAACTGACCCCCGACCAGGTGTCGGCTGTCGCAGCCTACATCTGGGGGTTAAGTCACCGGCCGCGGACGACACCGACCGAAACGGCCGGGCAGTGACGCACCGGGCGCCTGCAGGGAGACCGAAATGAACAGCAAACTATCGAACACCGACGCGCGCCAGGAGCCATGGTCATCATCCGGCCCTGGCGAGCAACCTTTCCTCGGCGCTCACCTCATCACCAAGCGCCATGGCTACAGCCATCACGGCATCTACGTCGGGGCCGGCCGCGTCGTGCACTACGCCGGCCTTTCCGGAGGCTTGTGGCACTGCGGTCCGGTCGAGGAGGTCTCCCTGTCGCGTTTTGGCGGCGGAAGCGCCATAGGGACCGTCGAATACACCACGGTTACGTATTCCCCTGAAGAGATTGTCAGACGCGCGCGCTCGCGCCTCGGAGAGAACGACTATCGGCTTCTGACCAACAATTGTGAGCATTTCTGCAACTGGTGTGTCAGCGGTGTCAGCCGCAGCGCTCAGGTGCAGCGGCCGTTGCAGTTGCCGCTGCGAGCGCTCGCGGCCCTGTTTCACACGTAACCGACCGCTGCTGCCGTGAAATCCGCAGGATATCCATCGCGCAGAGCCTATAGCCAATGAACTCGTACCCACCACCAGGAGCATTGGACATGAAAATCGGTTTTATCGGCTTAGGACAGATGGGCTCGGCCATGGCGGCAAATCTGCTCAAGGCCGGGCACACAGTTACCGTGTTCAATCGCAGACCGGAGAGACGCGCACCGCTGGTGAAGCTGGGCGCACACGAGGCCAGCGTCGTTGCCGATGCCAGCCAGGGTGATGTCGTAATCACGATGCTCGCAGATGACACCGCGGTCGGGGATGTCGTGTTCGCGACGGATGGACTTCTGGCAAACCTTCCGAAGAATGCGATCCATATTTCCATGAGTACGATCAGCGTCGCGCTCTCGAAGCGCCTGGCACTGGCGCATCTGGAAGCAGGTCAGCGCTACTTGGCCGCGCCGGTGTTTGGCCGTCCGGATATGGCTGCGGCTGCCAAGCTGTTCATCATTGCCGCCGGCGAATCCGCGACCATCGATGCCTGCATGCCGATATTCGATTCACTGGGACAGAAGACATCGAGAATCGGGGCGGAGCCATTCGCCGCCAATCTGGTCAAGCTCAGCGGTAACTTCCTGTTGGCGGCCGCCATTGAGGCATTGGGAGAAGCGATCGCCCTGGTCGGCAAAGCCGGGATCGATCGAAGGGCATACGTGGATTTGCTGACGTCGACGATCTTCACGGCACCGGCTTACCGAACCTATGGCTCACTGATTGCCGCGGGCTCCTTCGAACCCGCCGGGTTTGCCGCGCCCCTCGGATTCAAGGACATACAGCTCGGCCTCGCCGCCGCGGAGAGTCTGCGTGTACCCATGCCCCTTGCCAGCCTGTTACGCGACCGGTTCCTGACACTCTTCGCCCAGGGCGGAAACAAGCTCGATTGGTCCGCAATCGGCGGATTGGCCGCACAGGATGCCGGCGAGCATCACGCGGGCTCTGCCCCCTTCGTATCGTCTACCGGCTGAGCCTGTCGCTCAAGCAATCAGGATACCCGAATGCTCGCCATCGTCCGCATCGCCCTAGATCGGCCGTATACGTTCGTCGTAGTAGCGTTGCTGATTTTCATCGTCGGCACGTTGTCCGCCCTGCGCATGCCTGTCGATATATTTCCGAGCATCAACATACCCATCATCGGCGTGGCATTCCAATACCAGGGCTTACCGGCCGATCAGATGGCGGGGCGTATCATCACACCATTTGACCGGGCACTGACGACCACAGTCAACGACATCGAACATTTCGAGGCCAATTCCTACACTACCTACGGCATTGTCAAGATCTACTTTCACCCGACGGTCAACATTGCCACCGCCAACGCCCAGGTCACCGCAATTTCGCAGACTTTGCTCAAGCAGATGCCGCCTGGCACAACGCCGCCGCTGATCATCAACTACAGCGCCTCCACGGTACCGATCATTCAGCTTGCCTTGTCCGGTGACGGACTGACCGAACAGAATCTGGCTGACCTGGGGATGAATTTCGTGCGCCCGAGCCTGGTCACGGTACAGGGCGCGGGAATTCCCTGGCCGTTTGGCGGTAAGACGCCGCAGGTCATGTTCGATCTTGATACCGCCGCGCTGCAGTCCCGTGGCCTCACCGGAAACGATGTCGCCAATACACTCGCCGCACAGAACCTCATCACGCCGGTGGGAACCGAGAAAATCGGCAGATTCGAATATGTGGTCAATGTTAACAGCGCGCCGGACCAGATCGCAAAGCTCGCCGACCTGCCGATCAAGGCAGTCGGTGGGGCGATGGTCTACATGCACGATGTCGCGCAGGTCCACAGCGGCAGTGCGGTGCAGACCAACGTCGTCCATGTCGATGGTAATCGCTCAGTCCTGATCAGCGTATTCAAGAACGGAACTACCTCGACGCTCGATATCGTCAGCGGAATCAAGAAGATGCTAACGGTCATCAAGCCATCGCTACCCGACGCCCTTGAGATCAAACCCATCGGCGATCAGTCGCTGTTCGTGCGTGCCTCCATCAACGGGGTGGTGCGCGAAGGGCTGATTGCAGCCGCGCTGACGAGCCTGATGATTCTGCTGTTTCTCGGCAGCGCACGCTCCACGCTCATCGTCACCACCTCCATTCCCCTGTCGATCCTCGGTGCGATCGGCGCCCTGTCGTTGCTCGGCGAGACCCTCAACATCATGACGCTCGGTGGTCTGGCGCTGGCCGTCGGAATCCTGGTCGATGAAGCAACCGTAACCATCGAGAGCATCAACTATCACCTGGAACAGGGTAAAGAAGTGGAGACCGCAATCCTCGATGGCGCCTCGCAGATCGTGGTTCCGGCTTTCGTTTCCCTGCTGTGCATCTGTATCGTCTTCGTGCCGATGTTCTTCTTAAGTGGCGTGGCGCGCTTCTTGTTCGTGCCAATGGCAGAGAGTGTCATGTTCGCCATGGTCTTCTCATTCATGCTTTCGCGCACGTTGGTGCCGACCATGGCCAAGTATCTGCTGCGGCGGCATGCCGTCCCCGGCGCGGAAGGTGGCACTGCCGGTGAACCCCCGTCGCGGAGCCCGTTGGCGCGCTTTCAGCGCGGCTTCGAAGCAGGCTTCGTCCGCTTCCGCGCCCGATACCATGACCTCCTGGCGCAGTTCCTCGAGCACCGCGGCCGAATGGTCCCGGCGTTCATGGCGTTCATCGTGATCTCGCTGCTGCTGACACCCCTGCTCGGCCGCAACTTCTTCCCGCAGGTTGACGGTGGCCAGATTCTTCTGCATGCGCGCGCACCCGTCGGCATGCGCCTCGAGGACACCGCAGCACAGTTCGCTGATGTGGAGCAGGCGATTCGGCAGATCATTCCGCCTCGCGAAGTAGCGGCGGTCGTAGACAATATCGGCACCTATCTTTCTGCGATCAACACCATCTACAACAACACCGGAACCATCGGGGAGTCGGACGGCGATATCCAGATATCGCTCAATGCCGGTCACGCGCCGACTGCTCAATACGTCAATCGCCTGCGCGAGCAACTGCCGCGGCGCTTCCCCGGCATGACCTTCTCATTTCTGCCCGCCGATATCGTCAGCCAGATTTTGAATTTTGGGGCGCCGGCGCCGATCGACCTGCAGATCCGTGGCAATGATCTCGCGGCCGACTATGCCTATGCCGACAGGCTATTGGCCCAGATCCGCGACGTCAACGGCGTTGCGGATGCGCGCATCCAGCAGTCCGCCTCATTACCGACTATCGACGTCGATATCGACCGCACGCGAGCCCGCTACATCGGAATGACCGCGGCCGATGTCACCAACAGCCTGGTCGTCAATCTGGACAGCTCCATCCAGGTTGCGCCCACCTATTGGCTGAATGAGGCGAACGGCGTCACCTACCCGATCGCACTGCAGACGCCTCAATACCAGATCGACACACTTCCGGAACTGCAGAATCTGCCGATCAACGCCGCCGGTGCGCCCACCACGGTTCTCGGCGGCATCGCCGACGTCCGCCGCGGCCACGGGGACGCCGTCGTTTCGCAATACAATATATCCTCGATGGTGGATATCTATGCCACCAACAACGGGCGTGATCTGGGGGCCGTCTCGAGCGATATCCAGAAGATCGTCCTCCGCAACGACAAGGGCAAGCCCAAAGGTTCGATTATCGAGCTGGTAGGCCAGACGGCAACCATGAATAGCGCCTACTCCGGCCTGCTGTTCGGTTTGCTGGGCGCCATCGTATTGGTCTATTTCGTGATCGTGATCAATTTCCAGTCGTGGAGCGACCCCTTCATCATCATCACCGCCTTGCCTGCGGCGCTGGCGGGAATCATCTGGATGCTGTTCGTCACGCAAACCACCTTGTCAGTGCCGGCTCTCACCGGCGCGATCATGTGCATGGGCGTGGCGACGGCGAACAGCGTGCTGATGATCAGTTTCGCACGCGAGCGCCTCAATGCGACGGGCGATGCGGCACAGGCTGCCCTCGAGGCCGGGTTCGTGCGTCTGCGGCCAGTATTGATGACAGCTTTGGCGATGGTCATCGGGATGCTGCCCATGGCGCTCGGCCTGGGCGAAGGTGGCGAACAGAATGCGCCGCTTGGTCGCGCCGTGATCGGTGGCCTGATCTTTGCGACCGTCTCCACGCTCTTCTTCGTTCCGGCAGTTTTCAGCATCATTCACGGGCGCGGCCCACGCCTCGCGCCCGCCACTCACGAGGGAGCAACCCATGTCCACGCCTAATCCCGCATCTCACCGCAACGGCCTCGTTCATTTTCGGTTGTTTGCCCTCTCATTCGTGGCCGTTGCCATCATCCTGGTCACCTATGGTCTTGTGTCCCGCGCGAGCCAGAACGCCCGGCTGCGCGCCGCGACCGCCGCCGAGGCCATTCCAACCGTCGCCATCGTGGCCCCCGCTACCGCAGAGAATCGCACGGATCTGGAATTGCCTGGGCGCCTGGAGGCCTACATCAGGGCGCCCATTTACGCGCGGGTTCCAGGCTATCTGAAGAGCTGGCGGCACGACATCGGCGGTAAGGTGAAGGCTGGTGACCTGCTTGCCGAGATCGACGCACCCGATCTTGATCAGCAACTCGTCCAGGCGCGCGCCGATCTGAGCGTCGCTCAGGCCAATTCCAAGCTCGCGCAGATCAGTGCCGAGCGCTGGCAGTCCCTTGCCGGCACCGATGCGGTCGCGAAGGAGGACGTTGATACGCGCACCTTTACCTGGAACGCGAATGTCGCGCAGGCCAAGGCGGCCGAGGCCAACGTGGAGCGCCTGGTTGCCGAGGAAGGCTTCAAACGTCTAGTCGCACCCTTCGATGGCGTCGTCACCGCTCGCGATACCGATATCGGTGCACTGATCAATGTGGGATCCACCGGCGGCCCGGAACTGTTCGAAGTCTCCGAGACGAGCAGGCTGCGCGTTTATGTCAATGTGCCGCAGAATTTTGTGCCCGATGTTCCGCCCGGCACGATGGCCACAATCACGGTTCCCGAACGCCCCGGGGCCACCTTTAGCGCCACGGTGGAGGCTTCGGCGCAGGCGGTTGATCCGAGTACCGGCACGACATTGATGCAGCTGATTGTCGATAACAGCGCCGGCGAGATGATGCCCGGTGACTACGCCAGCATCCATCTGTCCATCGCCCCGGTATCCTCGGTGCTCAGCGTGCCCTCGAGTGCCCTGGTATTCGACTCCAAGGGACTCTCTGTGGCCACTGTGGGTACTGACAATCGGGTGCGACTCAAGCGGGTATCGGTCGGACGGGATCTGGGTAACGTGGTGGAGCTGACCTCGGGGCTGGTGCCGACCGACCGGGTAATCGAGAATCCTCCGGATGGGATCAGCGATGGTGCCGCCGTGCGTCGCGCGGCAACCGCGGGCGTCAGCGCAGTTGCACGCGCTCAAGGGAAGCGTGAGCATGAAAAGGGTTGAACAAATACTCGGGTCTACCGCGATCCTTGCACTGTTACTCGGTGCCTGCTCGTTCGCGCCGGTGCTCAAGACACCGGATGTGCCAACCGGCTCGGTCTATAAGGAGATGGGCTCCTGGAGCCAGGCGCAGCCGGCCGACCGCCTTGCGCGTGACAGCTGGTGGACCCTCTACGACAACGTCGAGATCAATGCCCTCCAGCAACAGCTGATCGCTGGAAACCCGACTCTGGCCGCGGCAGTTGCCAACTACGCACAGGCCCGCGCACTCAGCGATCAGGCGCGCGCCGGGCTGTTTCCCACCCTCGGGCTCGGCGCCAGCACGGCGCGTAGTCGCGAGTCGGTCAACGCGCCGCTTAGAACGACTGTCACGCCAACCTACTATGATGACAATACCATCGCCGGCAGCGTGGGCTACGAGCTCGACCTGTGGGGACAGATCCGCAATGAGGTCGCCGCGGGTGAGGCCAATGCCGCCGCCTCCGCCGCCGATCTTGAGAATGCTCGCCTGTCCCTGATCGCCCAGCTGGTCGAGGACTACATTCAGTTGCGCAGTCTGGACCGTGACAGCGAAATTCTCGATGAGGCCGTCAAAGCGTATGCGCGTGCGGTGACGCTCACGGGACAGCGTCACGATGCCGGCATCGCCCCGGGGCTCGACGTCTCTCAGGCGCAGACTCAGCTTGATGCCGCCCGCTCCCAGGCTGCGCAAACTCTCGCACAGCGCGCGCTCATGGAGCACGCGATCGCGGCGCTGCTGGGCGTGTCCGCCTCTACGTTCTCGATCAAGCCGCAGATCATTCCAATCGGGCTGCCGCCGATCCCCACCGGCGTCCCCGCCAGCTTGCTGCAGCGACGCCCGGACATAGCCGCCGCACAACGACGGATGATCGCGGCGAATGCGAACATCGGGGTTGCGCGTGCAGCCTATTTCCCGACCCTCACACTCGGGGCGCAGGGCGGTTTCCAAAGCACGGCGGTTTCAACCTGGCTCACCGCGCCAAGCTCGTTCTGGGCTATCGGACCCAACGCCCTGCTCAGCGTGTTCGACGGCGGCCTGCGCCGCGCCCAGGTAGCCCAGGCGCGTGCGGAGTTTGACGCGTCGGCCGCAAATTACCGCAGTGTCGTCGTCAGCGCGTTTCAGCAGGTGGAAGACAGCCTCGCAACGCTCAACCACTACCATGACGCCACTCTGGAAGAGAAGGCTGCCGTCGACGCTGCGCAGCGAACTCTCGACCTGTCCATGCAGCTGTACGTCAAGGGCGCTACTGACTACCTGACTGTCGTTACGTCCCAGACCGCCGCCTTGCAGTCCCAGTTGGAGGCGCTGAATCTCGAAACCCTGCAGTTGCAGGCCAGCGTCGATCTGATACGGGCGCTCGGGGGTGGCTGGGAGGATTCAGGCGCAGTGCACAACGCCAATACCACGGTGATGGGTCGGCAGGGTTAGAGGCCGGAGGAAATGATGAGGCCGGGTCATCATTGATCGCCTGCACGAATTCCAGGCTTGCACACAGCATGGCGTCCCGAAACCAGGCTCGACGACCGCAGTGGCTGCAATGATGAGTGAGGATCAGGCGCAGGCTTCTGCCGCGTATTTGTCGCGATCCGGCAGCCAATAGCTTGCCGCGGCCACACTTGCCGCGCCCGATACACCCTTCGGGATTCCGGGGTGGGCGATTGTCGAGTATCGTGCTCATAGTTACGGTCATTCTAGGGGAGGCCGGATGGATTCGGCATGGCAGGCCACGGCGCTGGAACTGGCGGACGGAACCTTCCAAACGCTGCGCCAGGATGGCGAGTTCACCCTTTACCGCGGCCGCTATCGCGACGCGATAACCGGCAGATTCCGGCAAGCGCTCGTGCTGGCCCCGCTGCGGGAACACGCCCCTCCGCGGAGCCTTCGCCAGCTGGAGCAAGAATATTCCTTGCGCGACGAACTGGAGCCCGGATGGGCGGCTCGGCCCGTTGCCCTGGCGCGGCACCAGGGCCGGCTCGTTCTGGTGCGTGATGATCCGGGAGGCGCGCCGCTGGACCGCCTGGTCGGTGCGCCGATGGAGATGCGCCAATTTCTGCGCCTCGGCGTCAGCCTCGCAGCCGCCCTTGGCGGCGTGCACAAGCACGGTCTCATTCACAAGGATGTCAAGCCCGCCAGCGCCTTGGTAGACATTGCCACCTGCAGGGTATGGCTCACGGGCTTCGGAATCGCCTCGCGCCTGCCACGGGAACGCCAGGCGCCCGAACCTCCGGCGGATCTGACTGGAACGCTTGCCTATATGGCACCCGAGCAGACCGGACGAATGAATCGATCAATTGATTCCCGCAGCGATCTGTATTCCCTTGGCATCACGCTGTATCAGATGCTCACGGGCGAGCTGCCCTTCACCGCCTCCAACCGCATTGAGTGGATCCACTGCCATATCGCCAGACATCCGGTGCCGCCCAGCCAGCGTCTGCAGGCGGTGCCGGGACCCGTTTCTGAGATCATCATGCGCCTTCTGGCCAAGACGGCCGAAGAGCGCTATCAGACTGCGGCCGGTGTGGAAGCGGACCTCAACCGGTGTCTGGCCGAATGGGAGGCTACCGGAGCCATTCGGGCGTTCAGTCTCGGCGCGTACGACCAGTCCGATCGGCTGCTGATGCCGGAAAGACTCTACGGCCGTGAGCGGGAATGCCAGGCCCTGCTCACCGCCTTTGAAGAGGTGGTCAGCTCCGGTTTGCCGGTTCTGGTTCTGGTCTCCGGCTACTCCGGCATCGGCAAATCCTCAGTCGTGAACGAACTGCACAAAGCGATCGTCCTGCCGCGCGGGATCTTCATCTCGGGAAAGTTCGACCAGTACAAGCGGGACATTCCCTACGCACCGCTCGCGCAGGCGTTCAAGACCCTGGTGCGACAGATCCTCAGCGCGGGGGAAGCGGAGCTTGAGGCCTGGCGGGAAGCGGTACGCAAGGCCGTTGGCCTCAATGGCCAGCTCATCGTAAGCCTGGTCCCGGAACTGGAGTTTGTAATCGGCAAGCAGCCACCGGTCGCGGAACTGCAGGCCATGGAGGCCGAGAGCCGCTTTCACCTGGTGCTGCGATCATTTCTGAGCGTATTCGCCGACCAGCAGCACCCGCTCGTGATTTTTCTCGATGATCTGCAGTGGTTGGATGCGGCCACACTGAAACTTCTCGAGCATCTGGTCACGCACCCGGATGTCCGGTACCTGCTCTTGATCGGGGCATACCGTGATAGTGAGGTCGGCGCCTCGCAACCCCTGTTGCAGACCCTGGGCGCCATCCGCGGAACAGGTGCCGTGGTGCGCGAGATCGTTCTCGCGCCCCTGTCCTGCGATGATGTGACGCAATTCGTCGCGGACACGCTGCATTGTGAGCCCGCGCGGGCCAGTCCTCTCGCCCAGCTCGTGTTCGAGAAGACACAGGGAAACCCGTTCTTCGCAATCCAATTCCTCACCGTGCTCTCCGACGAGCAACTGCTGAGGTTTGCGACGGATGCCGCCACGGAAACCGGGGCCGGCGCCTGGATCTGGGACCTGCAGCGCATCCGCGCGAAAGGCTACACCGACAATGTCGTGGAACTGATGATCGGAAAACTTCGCCGGCTGCCCGATGCCACTCAAGAGCGATTGAAGCAACTCGCCTGTCTCGGAAATGTGGCCGAGATAGCCACCTTGGCCCTGGTTCACGGACTTTCCGAAGAGGCGATCCACACGGCACTTTGGAATGCTGTCCTGGCGGGTCTGATCGTCCGTCAGGATGGCGGCTACGCATTCCTCCACGACCGCGTGCAGGAGGCGGCGTACGGCCTGATTCCCGAGGAGGAGCGACCCGCGATCCATTTGCGCATCGGCAGGCTGTTCGCAGCCCGCACGGACCCGGAGAAAATCAAGGAGAGTATCTTCGAGATCGTGAACCAGCTCAATCGGGGCGCCCGCCTGATCAGCGACCCGGAGGAGCGCGCACGAGTCGCCGAGTTGAATCTGATCGCGGGCGAACGCGCCAAGACCTCGACAGCGTATACCGCGGCACTCACACACTTCGTAACTGGACAGGCGCTGCTGCCGGAGGACGCCTGGGAGCGGCACTATTCGCTGATGTTTGCGCTGGGATTCCACCGGGCTGAGTGCGAAGTCCTATGCGGTCACCTAGCGGAGGCAGAAACACGGCTCGCCCTGCTCGCAACGCGTGCTGAGACCTTGGTTGACAGCGCCGCCGTGACCTGCGTGCGACTGGAGCTGTATACGGCCCTCGATCGCAGCGATCGCTGTGTCGAGTTGTGCCTGGAGTTTCTGCGCAGGATAGGTGTGCACTGGTCGGCGCATCCGTCCGAGGAGCAGGTGCGCGCCGAATACGATGAGATCTGGAGCCGAATTGGCAGCAGCCGCGTCGAGGCACTGGTCGACCTGCCGCTGATGAACGACCCGATGTGGCGCGGCGCCCTGGATGTGCTCGCGCAGGTGGTCACACCAGCCCTGTTTACCGACCATAATCTCCTTTGCCTGGTCCTGTGCCGCATGGCGAACATCAGCCTCCAGCATGGCAACAGCGGCGCCTCATGCTTCGCGTATGTCTGGCTCGGCATGATCGTGGGCCCACGCTTCAACGATTATCCGACGGCCTTCCGCTTTGGCCAGCTCGGTTTCGAACTCGTGGAAAAGCGCGGTCTGGATCGCTTCAAGGCCCGCGTTTACATGTCCTTCGGCAATCTCGTCAGTCCGTGGACCAAGCACTTACGCATCGGCCGCCCACTGGTACGGCGCGCGTTCAATGCGGCGAACGAGATCGGCGATCTCACGTTTGCCGCCTACAGCTGCAACAATCTGATCACCAATCTTCTCGCCTCTGGCGAACCACTGCCGGACATCCAGCGCGAAGCAGAAAGCGGGCTGGAATTCGCGCGCAAGATCCCCTTTGGACTCGTCGTCGACATCATCTCGAGCCAGTTGCGGCTGATACTTACGCTGCGAGGTCTGACTCCGACCTTCACCTCCTTCAATGATGAACACTTCAATGAGTCGCACTTCGAACGGCACTTCGAGATCGATCCTCGCCTCGCGCTGCCCTCGTGCTGGTATTGGATCCGCAAGCTACAGGCACGGTTTCATGCGGGCGAATACGCCTCCGCGATCGACGCGGAACTGAAGGCAAAAGAGCTGCTGTGGACCTCGCCGTCCTTTTTCGAGGTGGCCGAGTATCACTTTTTCGCGGCGCTGTCACGCGCGGCGCACTGCGACACGGTTCGTGCCGAAGAGCGTCCTCTGCATTTGGCGGCGCTGGCCGCCCACCATCGACAACTTGAGACCTGGGCCCATCACTGTCCGGATAATTTCGGAGCCCGTACTGCGCTGGCCAGCGCCGAGGTCGCTCGCGTAGAGGGCCGTTACCTCGACGCCGAACTTCTCTTTGAGGAATCCATCCGGCAGGCGCGGGAACACAGCTTCATCCACATCGAGGGTATCGCCGGAGAACTCGCGGGCCGATTTTATGCTGCACGTCGCTTGCGGACCATAAGCCAGGCGTACCTGCGCGACGCCCGGCACTGCTACCTGCTGTGGGGAGCCGACGGCAAGGTGGGACAACTGGATGAGTCCTACCCTTTCCTACGCGAAGAACTCGCGACATCCCAGCCGACATCGTTGAGCGGCGCCTCCCTCGAACAAATGGATCTCGCGACCGTTGTCAGACTCTCACAGGCGGTCTCCGGAGAGATTATTCTCGAACGATTGATCGATACGCTATTGCGAACCACGCTCGAGCATGCGGGAGCGCAGCGCGGGCTCCTGTTCGTCCAGCAGGCAGGGGTGCAACAGCTGGAGGCGGAAGCGAGAACCAGCGGCGATACCATCAGCGTCAGCTTCCGACAGCTGAGCGTTTCGGCCGCGGAAGTCCCCGAGTCGGTGCTCCACTTTGTCATTCGGACCCAGGAGAGGGTGATCCTGGATGATGCCTCCGCGCAGGGGCCATTTTCCGCCGACGAATATATCTGCCGTAACCGTATCCGTTCCGTTCTGTGCCTGCCGCTGGTCAATCATACCTCGCTGATCGGTGTCCTCTACCTTGAAAACAATCTCGCGCCCCGTGTCTTCACACCCGCCCGGAGCGCAATACTGGAGCTGATTGCCTCCCAGGCGGCCATCTCGCTGGAAAACTCACACCTCTATTCGGACTTGAGGAAGGAGAACAGCGAGCGCGAGCGCGCCGAGGAGGCATGGCGACGCAGCGAAACCTACCTCGCACAGGCGCAGGCCGTCAGCCATACCGGCAGTTTCGGTTGGAGTCCGGTTACCGACGAGATTTACTGGACGGCCGAAACCTTCCGGATCTATGAATTGGATCCCGCGCGAGCTCCTGACGTCGCGCAGATCATCGATCGGACCCACCCGGAGGATAGAAACTTCGTCCGGCAGACCCTCGATCGCGCCCGACACGAACAAGCCGACTACGACATGGAGTTTCGGCTCTTGATGCCCAATGGGGCAATCAAGCACGCCCAGGTTCTGGCAAGGGCCGTTAGCGACGAATCCGGCCGGCCCTTGTTTGTCGGGGCCGTCATGGACATCACGCCGCGCAAACTCGCGGAGGCCGCGCAGCGGGAGCAGGCTCTCGAGCGCGAGCAGATGCAGCGACAGCTGCAGCAGGCAGCCAAGCTGGAGGCTATCGGGCGGCTGGCCGGGGGCATCGCCCACGACTTCAATAATATCCTCGGCGCAATACTCGGTTATGGTGAGCTGGTTCAGAACAGTCTGATCGAAGACAGCGGCGGCCGCCGCCACATCGATCAGGTAATGCAGGCCGGCGCGCGGGGCAAGGACCTGGTCGAGCGAATCCTGGCTTTCAGCCGTAGCGGGATCGGCGTACGCGTCCCCGTGCCGGTGCAATTGGTCATCGATGAGACCCTGGAGCTGCTCTCCGGCTCGCTACCTCCCGGCGTGAGAATGGAGAAGCGTCTTGAGGCGCTCGGCACGACGGTTCAGGGCGATCCGACGCAGTTCCACCAGGTGGTGATGAATCTATGCACGAATGCGGCGCAGGCCATGGCCCACGGGGGCGTACTCGGCGTGGCGCTCGAGCGGTTGACGCTGAAAGAGAGCTGTTTGCTCTCCCATGGAGCCCTATCTCCCGGTATTCATGTGCGCCTCGCAGTCAGCGATACGGGCAGCGGTATCCCGCCAGCCGTGCTCGAACGCATGTTCGATCCATTTTTCACGACTAAACGCGTTGGCGATGGCACGGGACTCGGCCTTGCGCTGGTACACGGCATTGTCGCTGACTTCGGTGGCGTCATCGACGTAACGACTGAACTTGGACGCGGCTCAACCTTCTCAATCTGGATGCCTGCGGCCGACCAATTGCAGGGCGCGGCGCCTGCGCTCATGCCCGCGAGGAATATACCGCGGGGGAATGGCGAAACCATACTGATCGTGGATGACGAGCCGGCACTCGTGGCACTCGCGGAAGAGATACTCGCCGGACTCGGCTACGAGCCGGTGGGGTTCGAATCGAGTCCCGCCGCGTTGCAGGCTTTTCGCGCGGACTCCAGGCGCTTCGATGTGGTGCTGACGGATGAGACCATGCCCGACCTGACCGGAACGGAACTGGCTTGTGAGATCCGGCGGATGCGTGCGGATATCCCAATCATACTCATGAGCGGCTACAGCGATGCGCAATTGAGCGAGCGTGCACAGTCTACAGGCGTGGTCGACGTGTTGCGTAAGCCCCTCATCCGCAGAGATATTGCTGAAGCGGTCGCGCGGGCGTTGCGAGCGGCGCCCGAACGCTGAGCTCTCCGTCACACTGGTCGCATCGTCAGAGGGGGCCGCTGGAAAAAAAGCCCCTGCTCCGCGCGGGGTGGCCATCGGGGGGAGATTGGCTTGGGGGTGCGCGATTCGTCGAGCAGGGGCTGTTCAACTAATTGTCTACGAGACTGTCAGCAATCCGGGAACTGTTGCTAGGTTGATGGCACGGGATTGCGGCACGATTGCAAGGCTCGGCGCCCGTGTTTCAATCGAAACCGGGTCTCATGACGACCGCGACCCGGCCGCCATCGGCGAGCAACGCAACCACCCAGGCCGCGAAGCCGGCGAGCGCCAGTCCGCATCCCACCCATCCGGTTGAGGTCCAGCCAAACCCCGCCGCAATCGCCAGACCCCCAAGCCACGGTCCGAGTGCGTTCGCAAGATTGAATGCGGAATGATTGAGCGCTGCGGCCAGGTTTTGGGCCTCACCGGCGACATCCATGAGACGGGTTTGCAGAACCGTCGCCAATGCTCCACAAAAACCGATGGCTGCCGTGTCCAGCGTGATGGTCCACAGGTGCAGCGCCGCGGCTGGATAGAGCGCCAGCGTCGCGGCAGAACCCAACAGCAGCAACCCGGCTGTTCGCATCACGGCGCGGTCGGCAAAGCGTGGGACGATGATGTTCCCCGCCGTCATTCCGACACCAAAGGCGCCGAACACCATCGGGATGATGCGCGCCGGGACCCCTGTCACGGATGCGAGAGTGGAAGCAAGATAGGTATACACCGCAAATATACCGCCAAAACCAATCGCGCCGATCGCGAGGGTCATCCAGACCTGGC
>Ga0302313_10001679_pt1 | contig 16327 bp, 12 predicted proteins | sample III_Palsa_N2_2_FD_200454 | JGI IMG/M metagenome (GOLD analysis project Ga0302313, IMG submission 200454) | Peat permafrost microbial communities from Stordalen Mire near Abisko, Sweden - III_Palsa_N2_2 | ecosystem: Environmental > Terrestrial > Soil > Palsa > Peat permafrost | place: Sweden...
CGATCGCGCGCTTGGATTCGAGCTCGAAGGTGTCGGCGACTTTCAGCAACATGGTGTCGAGCTGGCCGGCTTCTTCGCCGACCTGGACCATCTGCATGGCCAGTCGCGGGAATAGCTTCGACTGGCCCAGCGCGAGGCTGAGACCGGAGCCGCCCTTGACCTGCTCATGCGCCTGAATCAGGGCGGCGTCCAGTGCGCGGTTGCTGGTGACCTGACGCGCGATGGTCAGCGAACTCAGCAGCGGCACACCGTTTTTCAGCAGCGTGCCCAGCGTGCGGGCGATGCGTGCCGTTTCGACTTTCAGCAGCAGCGGACCCACCAGCTTCATCGTCAGCATTTTCGTGTTCCAGGCCAGCCGCGCCTCGGGGTCACGCAGGCGCGCGCGCCAGAAAAAGATGCCGCCGCCGATCAGCAGAAGGATCAACCACCACCACGACTGCAGCGTATTGCCCAGCACCAGCACGGCCTGGGTGATCCACGGAATGGGTACCTGCATGTCGGCAAAAATCGGCACGAACTGCGGCACCACGTAGGCCAAAAGCAGCACCAGCGATCCAAGCACGCCTACCATCAGAAACGCTGGATAGATCAGCGCATTGACGATGCTGCCGCGCAGCGCCTGCGCGCGCTCCAGATAATCGGCCAGACGGCGCAGCGTTTCTTCGAGCGAGCCGCCGGCTTCGCCCGCGCGCACCAGGCTGATGTAAAGCTTGGGAAACACGCCGAGCTCTTCGTCCATCGACTGCGACAGCGTGGTGCCGCCGCGCACGCGGTCGCGCACGCGTTCGACCATCTTCTTGGCGTGCTCGCCCTCGGGCAGGTCCAGCAGGATGCTCAGCGCGCGGTCGAGCGGCTGGCCGGCGCTCAGCAGGGTCGCCAGCTGATGGGTGAACTGAGCCAGCTGATCGCCGCTGAACGGCCCTCGCTTGAACAGGCCGGCCAGCCCGCTGCCGCCGGCCGCGCCATCGGCCGGTTGGGCGGCCAGCAGGGTGTGGCCCTGATCCTGCAGGCGGCCGATCACGTCCTCGACGCTGAGCGCCTCCATCTGGCCCTGCAGCATTTCGCCCGAATCGCTGACCGCCCTGTAGCTGAATTGCGCCACGTCAACCGTCCTGCGTGACGCGCATGACTTCTTCCAGCGTGGTCACACCGGCCACGGCCTTGGCGATGCCGTCTTCGTACATCGTGCGCATGCCCTCGCTGCGCGCCTGGCGCTCGATCTCGCCGGCGTCGGCGCGCTGCATCACTAGCCGGCGCAGCGGATCGCTCATGGTCAGGAATTCCATGATCGCGCGACGGCCGCGATAGCCGGTGGGATTGGCCGCGCTGGTGCCCGGCTTCCACAGGCGGATCGGCCGCTCGTCGGTGTATTTTTCCAGCTCGAATTGTTCGATCACTTCGGGCAACGCTTCGTACGCAATCGCCGTTTCCGGATCGAGCCGGCGCACCAGCCGCTGGGCCAGGATGCCGTTGATGGTGGAGCCGAGCAGGTAATCCTCCACGCCCATGTCGAGCAGACGCGTGATGCCTCCCGCCGCGCTGTTGGTATGCAGAGTCGACAGCACCAGGTGGCCGGTGAGCGCGGACTGAATTGCGATGCGGCAGGTTTCCAGATCGCGCATTTCGCCGATCATGATGACGTCCGGATCCTGGCGCATGATCGAACGCAGCGCACCGGAAAAATCCAGCCCGATCTGCGGCTTCACCTGAATCTGGTTGATGCCTTCAAGCTGGTACTCGACCGGGTCCTCGACCGTGATGATTTTCACGTCGGGCGTGTTGATCTGCGACAGCGCGGTATACAGCGTGGTGGTTTTACCGGAACCGGTCGGACCGGTGACCAGCAGGATGCCGTGCGGGCGTTGCAATACGTCGACAAAGCGCTGCTGGAAGCTGTCGGTAAAGCCGAGCGACGCAAAGTCAAACACCACCGATTCGCGATCGAGAATACGCATGACCACCGACTCGCCGAAGCTGGTCGGCACGGTCGACACGCGCAGGTCGAGCTCCTTGCCCTGCACGCGCAGCTGGATGCGGCCGTCCTGCGGCAGGCGGCGCTCGGCAATGTTCAATCGCGCCATGATCTTCACGCGCGAGATCACCGCGGCGGTGGATGAGGAGGGCGGCGCTTCCACCTCGTGCAGCACCCCGTCGATGCGATAGCGCACCTTCAGGCGGTTCTCGAATGGCTCGATATGCACGTCCGAGGCGCGCTGCTCGACCGCGCGCTGCAGGATCAGATTGACCAGACGAATCACCGGCGCCTCGGAGGCCAGGTCGCGCAGATGCTCGACGTCGTCCTCTTCGGCGGCGCTGCCGTCGAGGTTTTCCACGATGGTGCCCATCGCCGAACGGCCGGTGCCGTAATAACGTTCGATCAGCCCGTCGATTTCCGAACGCAGGCCGACGCGCAGCGCCACCGGCCGACCGGCGGCCAGGGTGACCGCCTGCAGCGGATACGGATCGGCCGGATCGGACACGATCAGGGCCAGGCCGTCTTTTTCGTCCAGCACCGGCACCACGTGCTGCTGCTTGAGAAAGCGCAGGGAAATATCCAGATCGGCAGGCGGTAGTTCAGGCGCATCGCGCGCCGCAAGCAGCGGCACCTGCAGCAGTTCGGCCCAGGCTTCAGCCAGATCACGCTCGGAAACCAGACCAAGGCGGGCCATCAGCGTGGTCAGCGTACCTTCGGCCGACTCTTCGTGCAGACGACGCGCGCGGCCGAGGTCGCTGTCCTTCAAGCGACCGCGCGCTACCAGCCACGCGCAGACTTCCGCTTCGCGATCGTCCGCCGCCGTGCTAGCCCCGCTTGCCGCCGGCTTGATGACTGCCGACATGATTCCACCCCGCTCAATTGCCTGTGTGAGCCGTCAACGCTGGTTTTCGCAAACCACCAGCTCCGACGACATGACCGCCATAACTAGCACAACTTGGTTATCCAGATGTGGCCGCCGATGAATGCAACGACGGCCATCACATCCTGTCGCCTGCGATGGCGTCTGAACGACCCAGCGACACGTATCGCACGCAAAACACCCACCATTGTGACGTCTCCACCCGTCCAGCGGCGTATTCCGATCTTAGGAAAATTTCCTGCATCCCTCCTCGGTTTAAGAGCGTATCTAAGTCTGACCTGAGCGCCGGCGGTTAGTTCGAACAGCCGGTCAAGGGAACTGCGGAAGATGCCGGTACGATGGATACGGTTTGAACTGGGGAATACGTTGATCACAGCGCGCAACAGCTTTGCCCGTCTAAAAATGGCGTCGTTCCGGTGCGCAAGCCTGATGGTCTTCATGACCGTTTGCGTGCATGCCGAGCCTGCCGACGCCCCGGCCGACAACAGCGCGCCGGCGAGCGCGTCCTCCTCCGCGAAAAATCTTGCCCCCGTCAAAGTCGAAGGCCACTACAACAACGGCATCGGCACGTCGGATGCCGCCTCGCAGGGTGTCATCCTGGGTTCGCTGCTGCAGGATATTCCGCTGCTGCGTCCGGGCGAGGTGCTCGAAGCCATCCCCGGCATGGTGGTGACCCAGCATTCGGGCGACGGCAAGGCCAACCAGTATTTTCTGCGCGGTTATAACCTCGATCACGGCACCGACTTCGCCACTAGCGTCGACGGCGTGCCGGTGAACATGCCGACCAATGCCCACGGCCAGGGCTACTCCGACCTCAACTTTCTGATTCCGGAACTGGTTCAGCAGATCGACTACCGCAAGGGCACGTATTACGCCGAGAACGGCGATTTTTCCGCCGCCGGCTCGGCCGATATTCTCTATCGCAAGGACTTGCCGGCGCCGATCCTCAATCTCACTATGGGCAGCTTCGACTATCGCCGCGTGCTGCTAGCCGGATCGACGCCGGTGTCATTGCCGGCCTGGACCGGTGCCGGTAACGGTAGTGCCGCCGGCCCGACCCTGCTCGGCGCGGTCGAGGTGATGAGCGAGAACGGCCCCTGGCGCCTGCCTGAGGACATGCACAAATTCAACGGCCTGGCCCGCCTGAGCGATGGCGACGACGCGCGCGGGTGGTCGATCGACCTGAATGCCTACGACGCGCACTGGGACTCCACGGATCAGGTGCCCCTTTCGCTGATCCAGTCCGGCGCGCTGTGCCGGTTCTGCGCGCTCGATACCAGCGACGGCGGGTACAGCGGCCGGGACATTCTCTCCGGCGAATGGCATAGCCAGGATGCCAGCGGCTATACCCGGGTTTCGGCCTATGCCGAACACTACCGACTGCAGCTGTTCTCCGACTTCACGTATTTCGAGCTTCGCCCGGATACCGGCGATCAGTTCGAGCAGGCCGAATCGCGCAACCTGGTCGGGACCAAGATGGCCCAGGGCTGGACCGGCAGCCTCTTCGGGCACGATTCGACCACCGAAGCGGGCTTTCAGCTGCGCCACGACCATATCGACGTCGGCCTGTTCAACACCGAAGATCGCCTACCTTTCCAGACCGTCAACGACAACCGCGTCAATGAAACTGAAGCGGCCGTGTACCTGGAAAACACCACGATCTGGAGCGACTGGTTTCGCAGCCAGATCGGCATCCGCCAGGACAACATCCACCTTGGCCTGACTGAGCTGAATATCCCGCAGAACACCGGCACCGGCTCGGGCAACCGCACCTCGCCCAAGCTCGCCCTGGTGTTCGGCCCGTGGGCCAAGACCGAATTTTTCCTCGACGCCGGCAATGGCTTTCACAGCAACGACGCGCGCGGCGTCATCTACCGCGTCGATCCCACCACCGGCGGCCCGGCCTCGCCCGTGCCCGCCCTGGTGGGTGCATTCGGCCAGGAGGTCGGCGTGCGCACGGAAATCATCCCGGGCCTGCAAAGTTCGCTCTCGCTGTGGCGACTGAACAGCGAATCGGAGCTGGTCTACGACGCCGATTCGGCCGTTGGCAGCACGACGCCCAACGGCGCCAGCCGGCGCTACGGCGTGGAGTGGAGCAATCACGCCGTAGTGACCGACTGGCTGTTGTTCGATGCCGATCTGGCCTATACGCACGCGCGCTTCGCCAACAACAACGACAACGGCGAACTGGGCGACCACATTCCCAATGCGGTTCCCAAGGTCGGCTCGATCGGCCTGACCATGCACGATGTCGACGACTGGTCCGGCGACATCAAACTGCGCTATATCGGCAAGTACCCGCTATCGCAGGACAACACCCTGGTCGGCTCATCGGCCATCGTCACCAACCTGCGTCTGGCGCGTGCGCTCACGCCATCGATATCGCTGTCGCTGGACGTGCTGAACCTGTTCGACCGCAAGTACTACGACATCGAATACGATCAGGACTATCGCGCCTCGCTGGCCAGCGCTCCGGTTCCCAACGGCATCACCGTGCACCCGGGCGAGCCGCGCGAGGTGCGGCTAAGCCTTGATCTGAAGCTCTGACCGATTCGCTTGTCGCCGCACCAATGTCTGGGACAATGGCGCTTTGCCTGAAGCGGTCCCACCATGCAGTTGCTCGATATCGGCGTCAATCTCGGTCACGAATCGTTTCAGCCTGATCTGGACGCAGTGCTGCAACGTGCGGCCGAGCAAGGCGTCGGCCGGATGATCGTGACCGGCGCGTCGCGCGAGGGCAGCGCGCATGCGCTGGCGCTAGCCAAGGCGCATCCCGGCCGGCTGTTTGCTACGGCTGGCGTGCATCCGCATCACGCGATCGACTACGACGACGCCACCGATGCGCGGCTGCGCGAACTGGCGCGCGATACCGTCGTACGCGCCATCGGCGAAACCGGGCTGGACTACAACCGCAATTATTCGCCGCGCGAGGTGCAGCTGCAGGTATTCGAGCGGCAGCTGCAGATTGCTGTGGACCTGCAGCTGCCGCTGTTTCTGCACCAGCGCGACGCGCATCAGGATTTTCTTGCCGTGCTGCAGCGCTATCGCGACAAGGTGCCGGCCGCGGTTGTGCACTGCTTTACCGACACCGCTGAGGCGCTGCGCGATTATCTGGCGCTGGACTGCCATATCGGCATCACCGGCTGGATCTGCGACGAACGCCGCGGCAGCCATCTGCGCGAGCTGGTGCGCGAGATCCCTGCCGACCGCCTGATGATCGAAACCGACGCACCGTATCTGCTGCCGCGCACGATACGGCCGCAGCCCAAACATCGGCGCAATGAGCCGATGTATCTGCGGCATATTTGCGAAGAGATTGCGCGCGATCGGGGGGAATCGGTCGACGTTACCGCGGCCAACAGCACAGCGACGGCCGAGGCCTTTTTCCGGCTGTCGTAATTGAAGATGCCGCCGCGGCGCGACGCCCACGGGCTGTCGGGGTGTGCCTGTTTACCGGGACAGCACGCGCGTCTCGCCCAGGCCCAGACCACCCAGCGCATGCTCACCGATCTGCACGCGTATCAGGCGCAGCGTGGGAAAGCCCACCGCGGCGGTCATTCGCCGTACTTGGCGGTTGCGGCCCTCGCGTATGGATAGGCTGAGCCAGCTGGTCGGCAGATGTTTGCGAAATCGGACCGGCGGATCGCGCGACCACAGCCACCGCGGCTCGTCGACGCGCTTCGCGTCGGCTGGAAGCGTCGGCCCATCGTTCAACGACACGCCGTTTCGCAATGCGAGCAGCGCCATGTCGTCGATCTCGCCGTCGACCTGGACCACATACGTTTTCGGCTGCTTGTGCCGCGGGTCGGTGAGCCGATGCGCCAGCACGCCATCGTCGGTCAGCAGCAGCAGGCCCTCGCTATCCTGATCGAGCCGTCCAGCCGCATAGACGTCTTTTTGCTTCACGAAGTCGGCCAGCGTACGCCGGCCGACTTCGTCGGTGAACTGGCAAAGCACGCCGTAGGGCTTGTTCAAGGCGATCAACATGGCGCTATGCCGCTTTGCTGCTTCACCCAGCAGTTCAATGGGCGGAACTGGAGGCCGCCGGACTCACCGGCTTGACGAAGCGCAGCGTCATGCGATCGGATTCGCCGATCGCCTGATACTTGGCCTTGTCGGTATCGCCCAGCGCGTACGTCGGCGGCAGCGTCCAGACGCCCTTGGGATAATTCTTGGTGTCTTTCGGATTGGCATTGATCTCGCTGCTTTCTTCGAGCACGAAGCCAGCGTCGGTCGCCATTTTCACCACATACTTAGTCGGAAGGTAACCGCTCTTCTTCACCGCGTCGAGCGCCGCGCTGTCGTCGGCACGATGGTCGACCACGCCGAGCACGCCACCGGGCCGCAGCACGGTATAAAACGCTTTGAACATTGCCGGCGTGGTATCGGCCATGACCCAGTTGTGCACGTTGCGAAAGGTCAGTACCAAATCGGCCGAGCCGGGCGCACCGAACACCGGCGCCTTGGGATCGAACGCGATGAACTTCGCGTTGCCGTAGCGCATCAGGTCGGAAGCAAACTTGCGCTGCAGTGCATCCTGATCCTTGCGCGCCTCGTCGCTGCTGTCGGGCTTTTCCACGGCGGCCACGTAGTGGCCATTGTCATGCAACACGGGCGCCAGAATCTCGCTGTACCAGCCGCCGCCGGGAGTGATTTCGACGACCGTCTGATCCGGGCGTATGCCGAAAAACTGCAGCGTCGCCTTCGGGTGGCGATAGACGTCGCGCGCGCGATTGTTCGGCGAGCGCCAGTCGCCAGCTAGGGCAGCGTCCAGCTGCTGGCCAGTGAAATCACTGGCACTCGTGGGAGGAACCAGGGCATCGGTCGGCTGATCCTGCACGGACGAAGCCGGTGCGGCCTGCGCCATCGCCAATGTCGGCATGCCGATACAGGCGGCCACCAAACATGTCGCAAGCGCGCGCGAACGATTCATTTCCATACTGCCTGCCCCTTTGCCTTAGCTTCAGTGATGATTGACCCCGCGACGTTTTCAGTCAGCGCAAAACAACCGTAGCGCATGCGCAAGCGCGTTCGCGTGAAGGCATTCTACGTCACGCTCGGTCGCTAATCAGGCAGCAGATTGCCTATGACCCCCGGCTTCATCCGCCGTTCCCCGACTCGGTCATCGCCGCATCGGCCAACGCGTGCATCGACATGTACGCCATCGATTCGCCATAGCGGTGCGCCTCATCGCGTATCCATTCGCGGAAAACACGGAAACCGGCGTGCCCAAGCGAGCGCTCCGGATAGACAAGATGGTAAGCCTCCGGAACATGCAGGTAGCGCTGACCCAATACGTGCAGCAGGCCGGCGTCGATCAGCGGGCGCGCCATGACCATGCGTCCCAGCGCCACGCCCATCCCTTCCAGCGCCGCACGCTGTAGTGCGTCCGTCGTGTCGAACTGTGCCACGAAGCGCCTGGGCATGTGGCCACCGATCTGCTCGAACCAATCGCGCCACCGTTCACTGGGATCGCCAAGCAGTGGCCACAGGCTCATGTCGTCCGGATCCCCGCCCGGCAGATGTTCCAGCAGGGCGGACGACGCCACCGGCACGATCCATTCGTCGAACAAGTGTTCGCTGCGCACGCCTTGCCAATGGCCTTTGCCGTAGCGAATGGCGACGTCGACCGAATCGCGCGCAAAGTCGACCAGCGCACTGGAGGATTGCAGATTGAGTTCCAGCTCGGGATGCATCGCAACCAGGCTGGCCACCCGCGGCATCAGCCAGCTCGACATCACGCCGGACAGTGTGCTGACGGTCAGCGCCTCCTCGCGACGACACTGATAGGTCGCCATCGCCAGCTCGATTCCCTCGAAGTGATGGGCGACCGCCTCCATCAAGCGGCGACCTTCGGCGGTGAGCCGCACCCCGCGCGGACCGCGGTCGAACAGCTTGCGTTCCATCCGCTGCTCTAGCTGGCGCATTTGATGGCTGAGCGCACTGACGGTGAGGTTCGCCTGATCCGCAGCGCGCGACAGGTTGCCCAGGCGGGCGACCTGTACGAACTGTTGCAACAGGCTCAGCGGCAACCTTCCCATCTTGAATTTCTCTCAAGTCTACCTTGTGAATATATCGCTTTTTTTGAGCACTGATGTAGATCTACCTTGAGCACAGCCCAAACCGGGGCATTCCAGGGAGCCACCTCATGAACCCGCTGTGGAAAAATCTGCTTTACCTGCACGGCCACATCACCCACGCCGAGCTGGCCTGGAAACCCGACTCGCACGTTCCGACGAATCCACCCAGGGCAGACATCGCCATCAGTAGGCCACGGTCGTTGGTGCGGTCGGCATGCGCACTGGCATGGCCCCGGCTCATTGCACCACGCTGAGGTGAACGGCGTATCGGTCTTCGCTGCGCCACGCACCCCGATACGTCACGCGCGCTTTGCCTGGACGAGTGCATTCTTGGCACTTTCCATCGCACGAGGTATCTCTCCATGCAGCAGCGTTCCCTTGGCAAATCGTCGTTATCCGTCGCCCCGCTCGCGTTCGGCGGCAACGTCTTCGGCTGGAGCGCGGATGAGAAGCGCTCGTTCGAACTGCTGGACGCATTCGTCGACGCCGGCTTCAATCTGGTCGATACCGCCGACGTCTATTCGGCCTGGGTACCGGGGAACAGCGGTGGCGATTCGGAGACCATCATCGGAAAATGGTTCAGGCAAAGTGGCAAGCGCGACAAGATGGTCATCGCGACCAAGGTGGCCAAATGGGACAAGCAGCCCGGCCTCTCGCCGATCAATATTGCGCAGGCGGTGGAAGGGTCGTTGAAACGCCTCCAGACCGACCATATCGACCTGTATCAGGCGCATGAGGACGACGCCAGCGTGCCGCTGGAAGAAACGCTCGACGCCTTCAGCCGCCTGATCGAGGCCGGCAAGGTGCGCGTCATCGGTGCGTCCAACTACACCGCCGACAGGCTCGCCGAGGCCTTGAAGGTATCGCGCGAGAACAACCTGCCGCGCTATGAAACCCTGCAGCCGGACTACAACCTGATCGATCGTGCGGGCTACGAAAAAGATCTCGAGCCGCTGATCCGCGACGAACACATCGGCGTGATCAGCTACTACTCGCTGGCCAGCGGCTTTCTCAGCGGCAAGTACCGCAGCGAAAGCGATCTGGCCAAGAGCAGCGCGCGCGGCGGCGCGGTGAAGAAGTATCTCAATCCGCGCGGCATGCAGATTCTGGCCGCGCTGGACGACGTGGCGTCTTCGCACAACGCCAAGCCGGCCCAGGTCGCGCTCGCCTGGTTGATGGCGCGTCCGGGCATCACCGCGCCGATCGCCAGCGCAACCAGCGTGGAGCAGCTGCATGAACTGGTGGGCGCGGCCAAGCTCAGTCTGAGTGACAAAGACGTGGCTCAGCTCAATACCGCGAGCGAGTGATCGCTCCAAACCGTTGAAAACGGACGGCGCTCAGCGGTGCTGAGAGCCGTCCAACTTTTGCGGGGTCGCCGGATCATCCGTCGCGGCATCGCTCAACCCATCCGGCAGGATCACCGTATAGCCCTTTGCCTGCAGCGCGGCCATGTAGCTGCCATCGCCGAGCAGGCGCTCCATCGGCAGCTGGGCAAACGTCACGCGATTCGTCTCCAGGGCCGTGCTCGCGGCCGCCACCCAGGTGGCTTCGACCCGGGCTTCGATATCGGTCAGGCCCAGCTCGTGCGCCACGCCCGATTCGTTGACCGCGGCCAGACACACCTGCAGCTGGTCGCTTAGCGGCAGCCGGCGTAGCGCATCCAAGTCCCCGGTGGCCCACGCGTTCGCGCGGGCACGCATCAACGCGACGTCGCCATCGAGATGATCGAGTGTCTTGGCGAAGCAGTCGCGGTCATCCATCGGGGCTTTCTTGAAATCCTTCACCACCGCCTTGGGCTGATCCACGACGATGGTGTAGGTGACCGGGGTCGGGCTGAGGTCGTGCTGCGCCGCCGCCTTCTTGATCAGCGGATCGAGCATGTCGTTGCTCAGATCGGCCTGCTTGATCGCGGCGATGAACAGCGCCGCCGCGGCGAAAATCGGCCGCTGTTTTTCGACACTGTTGTCCCAGCCCAGATAGCGCTTTTTCAGGACCAGCCAGCGCGCGTACTGCTCGGGCGGCACCACGTCGACGAGCCGCTTGCCGTCGGGGTTATTGCGAACGCCGATCAGGCTGGGCAGCAGGCCGAGCGTGCCGAAAAACCCGAGCTTGGCGTCCACCTTCACCTGTGGCCGGTCCAGCACCTGCTGGGAATCGGCAATAACCGCCTGCACGTCGCGCGCCTGCCAGTCCATATGCTTGGGCAACAGATCGAGCGTGCCGAGCACCCACAGCACGTGATCTCCCTTGCTGACCTTCCACAGGCCCGGCCCGGGCTGTACGCCACTGACGCTGACACCCTGCAACTCGGTGACCTTGCCCGGGGACGGCGGGGCGACCGAGGACGAAGGTACCGGCGCATCGACGGCAGCGGCCACCGAAATCAGGCCGGCAAGGCACAAGGCCATCAGACGTTGTGCAATAGGTCGCAAGATCGGCATGCTCGGTTCGCTCCGTCAGCTCAGTGCCGGGTTGGCGACGCGGCTGGCGCCGACGTACCCGATGCCGGACTCGCGGCCGCCGAACGGGCCGAAGCGGGATCGCCGTCATCGCTGTCGTCGTCCGGCGCTTCGACCTGATAGCCCTCGGCCTTGAGCTTGGCCAGATAACCATCGGGCGAGAGCAGCTCCTTGATCGGCAGCATGGCGAAAGTCTGCGTGTTTTTTGCCAGCGCGGCACGCGCCAGCGCCAGCCAGTTGGCTTCCATCTTCTCCGGCACATCCGACAGCCCGAGCTTGTGGGCAAAGTCCGCATCGGTGACCGCGGTGATGCAGGTGCCTCGACGATCACTATCGGGCAGCTTGCGCAGCGCCTCCAGATCACCGGTGGCCCAGGCGTTCGCGCGTAGGGTCATGGCCGGCATGTCCTGTTCGACCGCATCGAGCGTACGGCCGAAGCAAGCAATATCGTCCAGTCCGGATGACTTGAAGGCCTTGATCGCATCGTGCGGATGCTCGATCACCAGCGGATAGTCGGTAGAGGTTTCCGGGACATTGTACTTTTTCGCCAGTGCGTCGATGCTGGTCTGCACACCGCCGGACTTGCTCAGCTGGTTCGCCTTCAGCGCCTTTTTGTACAGCTCCTGCGAGGCGAAAATCGGCTTCCACCGCTCGATCCCGCTGTCCCTGCCGATGTACTTCAGCTTGAGCGTGTCCCAGCGCGCGTACAGCGGCGCCGGCAGCACCTGCTGCAAGGTGGCGCCGTTGTCGTTCTTGCGGGCGCTGTACGCGGACGGCAGCAGAAAGAGTTTGCCAAAGAAACTCACATCGACCTTGAGCTTCACATCCGGCAGCTGCAGCACCTGCTGCGACCCGGAGATCGCTGTTTCGACATCGGCCGAGCGCCACTGCATGAGCTGCGGCAGCGGCGAGATTACGCCCAACAGCAGCATTGTGTGGCCGCCCTTGCTCACCTTCCACAGGCCCGGTCCGGGCTGCACGCCGCTGACCGCCACGGCCGCAAGGTTGGTCACGCTGGAGGGCGAGGCGGGCATCGTCGCCGGCGCGGTTTGCGCCGCTGCGCCGAGCGATAGAGCAAGCAGGCAAAATGCCGATACCACGCGCATGGAGTTTCCTTGAGGATCCGATCGTCGGGCTGCAGTATTGACCGCCAGTTTCATCGAAGGTGCGTGAGGGCATGTGGGAGTACATCCGGCATTCACGCTTGTACTCATGGCGACGCGTTTTTCTGATCAGCGAGCGCCAGGTCATGGACCAGGCGCGCTCCGGGGGGGTAAGGCGGCACGTCCACGTAATCGCCTGCGCGCAGGCGAGCCTGCAGACTGCGCCACCATGACGGATCGAAGATTTCGCCGTGCGCTTCGACCAGCGCATCGCGCAGTGTCTTGGGCACGCCGAGGAAATTGACGAAAAGCTCGGGAAACACGTCGTCCGGCGCGGCATAGACCGAATCCTGCAGCGACTGCATCTCGTCGTCCTCATGCTGTTTGGGCAGCGCGCGAAAATGGCATTCGCCCAGCGAGCACAGCTCGTCGTAGTCGTAGAACACGGCCCGACCGTTGCGCGAAATACCGAAGTTCTTCAGCAGCAGATCGCCGGGAAAGATATTGCTGCCGGCCAGATCCTTGATCGCCTGGCCGTAGTCGCACATAGCGCGAACCGCCTCGGCCGGTTCGACCTCGCGCACGTACAGATCCATCGGGCGCATGCGGTGCTCGACGTAGCAGTGGCCGATGACGAGATCGTTGCCGTCCACGCGCACGCTTTGCGCGCATTCGTCCAGCAACTCCTGCAGCAGCTTCTCATCGAACTGGCGCAGCGGAAAGCGCAGCTGGCCAAACTCCTGCGCGTCGATCAGGCGCCCCACGCGGTCGTGATGAAACACCAGCCGGTATTTCTCTTCGACCTGCTTGCGCACCATGTCCTTTGGCCATGCAAAGCGGTCGCGTATGAGCTTGAAAACGACCGGCAGGTCGCGCAGGGTGAAAACCGCCATGACCATGCCGCGCTTGCCGTCAGCGTGTACCAGTCGCTCCTGCGGATGGATGGCCAGATGACTGAACACGCGACGGTAGCGCTCGGTCTTGCCCTGCTTGGCGCGGCCGAGTACGGCGTAGAGCTCCTCGAGCGGCTTGTGCGGCAGCAGTGCACGGATGAACGCCACCACCGCACCGACGTTGCCGATATCCGCATGGAAATAGCTGCGCGCATAGCCGAAAAGAATCGAGATCTGCTCGCGCACGGTCAGCAGCGCATCCACGCGCACGCCATCATTCGCGTTCGTCAGCGCGATCACCAGCGGATGGCGCCGGTGGCCGACGCGCAGGCGCCCGACGAGATAGGCGCGGCGGTCGCGGTAGAACACTGCCTGCAACAGATCGATCACCTCGACCGCAGGCAGCCCAGTGGCGCGCAAGCGCGCGCGGAGCGTGTCCGCCAGCGCGGCCGCGCACGCGGATAGATCGGCGTAGACGAAGCCGGCGTCCGACAGGAGACATGCGCAAGCAGAGGTGAGATCGCCCTCGACGTCATAGTGGCGATGCGGCGCGGCATCGCTGCCTTCGGAATCCGGCTCGCGTTCCAGCGCCAAGAATTCGATATCCGAGGCGATGCCGCGCGTATGGAAGTGGCGGCGCGACAGCGAATTGAACCAGGTCTTGTAAAACTCGCGATCGGTCAGGGCGGCAATCTGCAGCTCGAAGGCCTGCCGCATCGACGCCCACAGCGGACGTGAGCGCACGCGATCATCCAGCAGGCCGTCCAGCCGTCCCTGGGTCTCGCGGATGCAGATGTCGTAAAGATCGATACGCTGGCGCGCATCCAGCGCGCTGCCTTGCCAGTCGCGTCGCTCGAATCGCCGCTGTGCGCGGCGAGTGATATCCGCGAAACGGGCGTTGTAGTCGGCAAACGCATCCACCAGCAGCGCCGCCGCCGCGCTTGCCTGCGGCATGGCCAGAGCATGGGCGGGAGGCTCGCGCGGTGGATTCATCGCCCTAGTCTAGCGCTGGCCACGTCGCCCATGGATGAGTCGCGTTTTTCAGCTGGCCTGCTCAACGCGGTTGCGGCCTTGGCGCTTGGCTTCGTAGAGCGCGCGATCGGCGCAGCCGATCAGGCTTTCCGCCGTGCCGGCTCTGACCAGGGACGAACAAGCAACCCCAGCACTGACCGTGACATGCCCGAAGGGGCTGCCCGTGTGCAGCAGCGCCAGCTCATGGATGCGCTCGCACATGCGCAACGTTACCGCACTGGCCGCCGCCAGCGTCGCCGCCGGCAGAATGACCACGAACTCCTCACCGCCGTAACGGGCAAGGATATCGGCTGGCCGCAGCGACTTCTGAAGCTCGTCTGCGACAAGCTTCAGACAGGCATCGCCGGCGGGATGGCCATAGCTGTCGTTGTATTGCTTGAACAGGTCGATATCGATCAAGACCAACGAGATCACTTGATCGCCGCGCTGCACGATATGCCACTCCCTATTAATGGCCTCGTCGAAGGCGCGGCGATTGAGCAGGCCGGTCAGCGCGTCATGCATCGCCAGCTCCGCTAGCGTCGTGCGATCGTGCCGCAGCAGGTCTTCGGTTTCGATATGCCGGACCTGACTCAGAATACTGCGCAGCCCGTAGCCGAGCACCGCGATGACCACGCCGGCAATACCCAGATTGGTGTGCTGACGCTGGTAGAGCAGCAACAGCGACAGCGTCAATACCGACAGCGACAGCAGCAACGGGCTGCCGCTGCGTACGAAGTGGACGAACAGGGAACTCTTGCGGACCGCCAACACACGGGACCAGGGCGACCAGGCCACGATGGCAAAAAGTAGAAACGGCAACTCAACGACCGTGTCGTAATAGCTGCCGATATCTGGCGCGACGCCCAGCGCGACGTGGTGGTTGTAGTACGCGGCGCAGACGACGTATAGCCACGCATAGCTTGCCAGCGTGCGGAACAGATGCCGATCGGCCAACGCTTCCGATGCCACATAGCGGATCAGGGTCGTGACCGCGAGAAAGGCATTCTCCAGATCGAAGGTATAGACGATCACGCTGGCGGACTGATCGCTGAGCTCGCCATGCAGCGTGGTCCACGAAAACGTCAGCACGAAATAGAGATAGCCCAGCACGATGGCGAGCAGCCCGTCGATGCTGCGCTGCACGCCGTTGCTGCGATCCACGCCGATCGTGGCGACCGCATAGGTGATCGGCACGCCGTAGAGAATGTAAAGCAGCATGCTTTCACCCGGCACCTGGCTCGGATCGGACAGCGAAAGATCCGCGTCCAGGCTGCTGATCATGCCCAGCGTCCACAGCAGCAAACTGATCGCCGCCAGGCTCCAGCCCTTCGACAGGGCAAAACCCTCAATCCGGCATCGACGAAATGCGATCGCCGCACCCAGCAGCGGCGCGGCGATCAGAAACACATAGGACGCCACCATCGCGTGGGCCGGCCAGAGCGTGATGGCGGCCACGTGCAGCAACACAAACGCAATCGCCAGCACCCACTTCATCGTGCGCCAAACACCTCCTGTCCGTTCGCCCCAAACACCGTCGGGATTACCTTAGTACAAATCAAAACGACCGGTGTGCATCGCGGCAACAAAAAAGGGGCCGCGAACGCGGCCCCTTTTTACTTCAACTGGCGTACCGGCGAATCAGAGTGCCGCGATCAGCGCGTCGCCAAATTCGGAGCACTTCACTTCCTTGGCGCCGTCCATCATGCGGGCGAAGTCGTAGGTCACCGTCTTGGCGGCGATCACCTTGTCCATCGCGTGAATGATTGCGTCGGCTGCCTCGTTCCAGCCCAGGTGGCGCAGCAGCAGCTCGCCGGACAGGATCACCGAACCCGGGTTGACCTTGTCCTGGCCGGCATACTTCGGCGCCGTGCCGTGGGTTGCCTCGAACACCGCGTGGCCCGTGACGTAGTTGATGTTGCCGCC
>Ga0302313_10001683_pt1 | contig 16310 bp, 10 predicted proteins | sample III_Palsa_N2_2_FD_200454 | JGI IMG/M metagenome (GOLD analysis project Ga0302313, IMG submission 200454) | Peat permafrost microbial communities from Stordalen Mire near Abisko, Sweden - III_Palsa_N2_2 | ecosystem: Environmental > Terrestrial > Soil > Palsa > Peat permafrost | place: Sweden...
TGCTCGGCGGCTGTCGGCTGAAGCATGTGCGCGCGCCGCCAGCCGCCATAGCGGTAATAGCCGATCGCCATCAGCATCGAGACCAGCGAGCCCAGCGGAAAGCTCCACCAGATCGAATCCGCTCCCAGACGCGATTGCAGCAGCAGCGCGAAGGGCGGGCGGATAAACCACATCGAAATCAGCAGCACGAACAATGGCGGCCACACGGCGCCGGTGGAGCGCACCACACCGAACAGCACGAAGGTGGCGCCGAAGAACAGGAACGACCACACCGCGATGATGTTCAAATGCATGGCCAGCCGGATCGCCTCGCCGTCGTTCGGCAGAAACAGGCCAAGCGCCGCGCGGTTGAAAAGGTAGATGATGCCGATCAGCGTGCCGCCCAGCAGAAAGTTGTAGACCAGCCCGGCGCGCGCAATGCGGCTAACGCGATCCCACAGTCGCGCGCCCACATTTTGCGCGGCCATCGACGATACCGCCGCGCCGATCGCCATCGCCGGCATCTGCACATACGTCCACAGCTGGCTGGCCGCACCATAAGCCGCCACCGTGTGCGAGCCGTAGGCGTTCACCAGGCGCATCATCAGGATCGCCGAGCTGGAGATCACGATCATCTGCAGGCCCATCGGCAGGCCTTTGAATACGAGCGCGCGCAGCAGCGCGGGATCCGGCTTCAGATAGCCGAGTTCGGCGCCGGTCAGCCGAAGAAAATGCTTGCGCCGGTACAGCGTGGCGATGAGTGCGGCCAGCGCGATGATCTGCGCGATCAGCGTGGCCGTGGCCGAGCCGGCGATGCCCATCTTCGGAAAGGGACCGACGCCGAAAATCAGCAGTGGGTTGAGTCCGATATCCAGCAGCACCGCCAGCCCCATGAAGACCAGCGGGGTCTTCGAGTCGCCGGCGCCGCGCAGCGTCATCATCAGAAAGTTGAGAAAGTACATCGCCGGCATCGCAATAAAGATCACGTGCAGATAGGCGATCGCGAAGGGCAGCGCATCGCGCGGCGTACCCAACAGCCGCAGGATCGATGCCGTGCCCAAGTAGCCGGCCACCGACACCAGCACTGACAGCGCCACAAAGAACCCCGTGCCGGTGCCGACCACGCGCTTGGCCTCGTCGATATTGCGTGCTCCCAGGCTTTGGCCCACCAGAATCGTGCTGGCCATGCTGACGCCGAAGACCATGCTGAGCAGCAGAAAGATGATCAGCGACGAGTTGCTTCCTGCCGACAGCGCGGCTTCGCCGAGATAGTGGCCGATCCACATCGCGTTGACTGACGCATTCAGCGATTGCAGTACGGTGCTGCCGAGAATGGGCAGCGCAAAGAACAGCAGCGCTGAGGCGATCGGCCCTGAGGTGAGCGACGTTTTGGCATTCGAGGTGTGCGGGGGTCGCGTTGAGGACATGGCGATGGTTCCGGAATGGGCCTGTGCAACCCACGCATCATCGCTCAGTTTGGAAGCGAAGGCTCGAGTACGCGCCCCAAAAGAAAATCCCCGGCGCCGGGCCGGGGATTTTGTCATTCGAGATACCGCTGTCGTGCGGGTTAGAAGCTTACGCCGATCAGGCCCATCGTCTCGCCGCGGTTGGGCTCGTGAATACCCGCGTTGGAGATGTGGCGGATCTGCAGGCTGAAATACCTTCCCTGCCAACCGAACGTGCTGGCAAATTCCAGCGGTCCGCTCAGCGCTGGCGTGCGGCCGGTGTTGTAGGTCGGCTGGAAGCTGAAAAACAGATGCCGGTACCAGTCGCCCTGCTGACCATATTGGAAGCGCGCGCCGGCGCCGAGCAGAAAGGCGTTATCGCGCGTGTTCTCGCCGTCGATGCGGTGGTCGTAAAGGTTGCGTCCATCAATCCATCCCAGCGATACATCCGGTGCCCAGGTGAAGTTGCTGCTGCCGATGGGCTGCGCATCAAAGATGCCTTCGGCAAACACTGCCGGCGTGCCATGACTGTTGGAATAACTGCGGCCTGCTTCGATTTCGAAAGTTGCGGCGGCCGCCGGGATGCTCAGGCCGACCAAGGCGAGACCGAGGGTGGTGCGCAGGAATTTTTGAAAGAGGGGCATGACGAGTCCGTGGTTGCGGAAAAATAATGTGCGGCATGATTTGCGATGACGCGTTGCTTGTAAGTGAATCCTCGCTTAGCGGAAGTGCTGGCAAAGTGAAAAATTCAAGCCGTCATCGGCTGGATTCGGCGCGCTGTCACACGCGGATGCCTCAGTGGCCGCCGGCAGCCGGGCCCGCTTTGGCCGCGAACGGCGGGCGGGCCAGCCAGATCACCACGATCAGCGAGAGGAAGACCCAGCCGAGCAAATGGAACACCTCGTTGAACGAGATCTGATAGCCCTGCTGGGTGATCATGTTGTTGATCATCGAGCTTCCCGCCGTCGAATCGCCATGGCCGAGTTGGGCGATGGCGGTCTGCGCGGTCGGGCTATACGGCGTGATGCCCTCGGCCAGCTGCTCGTGATGCACGATGGCGCGGCGGTCCCACAGAAAGGTGGTGAGCGAGGCCGCAAAGCTGCCGCCCAGCGTGCGCAGAAAGGTCGCCAGTCCGGAGCCGGAGGCGATCTCGCTCTGCTTCAGATCGGACAGCAGGATGGTCAGTACCGGCATGAAGAACAGCGCTACGCCCAGACCCTGTATCAGCTGCACGATGGCCACATGGTAGAAGTCGATGTCGAGATAGAAATCCGAGCGCATGAAGCAGGTGGCGCCCATCACCAGGAATGCGCCCGACGCAAGCAAGCGCAGATCGAAACGCGTGGCGTATTTGCCGACGACGAAGGTCAGCAGCACCGGAATGATGCCCAGTGGAGCGGTGGCGTAACCCGCCCAGGTGGCGGTGTAGCCGAGGTTGCGCTGCAGCCATTGCGGCACCAGCAGGCCGATCGCAAAGAACGCGGCATACGCCAATACCAGCGCCAGCGTGCCGTAGCGAAAATTGCGGTGGCGAAACAGCCGCAGGTCGACAATCGGGTCCTTATCTGTCATTTCCCAGATGACGAACACGATCAGCGCGATGGCCGAAATGATGCTGGTGACGATGATGAAGTTCGAATTGAACCAGTCCTCGTCGTTGCCCTTGTCCAGCACGATCTGCAGTGCACCGACGCCGATGATCAGGGTGATCAGGCCGACGTAGTCGATCTTGGGTCGCTGCAGCTGCTCGACGCGGCCCTTCATCTGGTTCGCCACCACCATGCTGGCGAAGATGCCGATCGGCACGTTGATGAAGAAGATCCATGGCCAGGAATAGTTGTCGGTGATCAGGCCGCCGAGGATCGGGCCGGCGATCGGCGCCACCACCGTGACCATCGCCAGCAATGCCAGCGCCATGCCGCGTTTCTCCGGCGGATAGATGCCGATCAGCATGCTCTGCGTGATCGGATACATCGGACCGGCCACCGCACCCTGGATGGCGCGGAACATGATCAGCATGCCCATGCTCTGCGAGATGCCGCACAGGAACGAGGTCAGCGCGAACAGCAGGGTGCTCCAGACGAACAGCTTCACTTCGCCGAAGCGCCGCGTGAGAAAGCCCGTCAGCGGCAGCGAGATCGCCATGCTCACCGCGAACGAGGTGATCACCCACGTGCTCTGATCGCTGCTCACGCCGAGGTTGCCGGCAATGGTCGGCAGCGACACGTTGGCAATGGTGGTGTCCAGCACCTGCATGAACGTGGCCAGCGACAGACCGATCGTGCTCAGTGCAAGGTTGGGTGGACGGAATGCTTCGGCCATGAGGATCTGCGTCAGTGAAGAGTGTCGGGCACGTCGCCATCAGCGGAGAGCGGCACGGCCGCGCTCACGCTGATGGCGAACGATGCGATCAGTTGTTGCCAGCCATGTTGGCGTGGATGACCTTGGCGATTTCCAGGTCGGCATTGGCTAGCTGCTGCTTGTAGACATCGGTACTGAACACCGGCTGGGTCGGCGAATGTTGCGACAGGGTCGGACCGTTCTGGTCGTGCAGGCCCACGTCGACCGTCACCGACATACCCAGGCGCAGCGGATGCTTGTCCAACTGCTGCAAATCGTCGAAGAACACACGAACCGGGATGCGCTGCACGATCTTGATCCAGTTGCCGGTGGCGTTCTGCGCCGGCAGCAGTGAGAACGCGCTGCCGGTGCCGACACCCAAGCTCTCGATCTTGCCCTTGTACTTCACCGCGCCGCCGTAGACATCCGAACTGATCTCTACCGGCTGACCCAGACGCATCTTGGTCAGCTGGGTTTCCTTGAAGTTCGCGTCGATCCACACCGCGTGCAGCGGCACCACGGCCATCAGCGCAGTACCCGACATCACGCGCTGACCCACCTGCACCGAACGTTTGGCCACATAGCCGTCCACCGGTGCGACGAGGGTCGAGCGCACGTCATCGAGATAGGCCGAACGCAGCTTGGCAGCGGCGGCCTGCACGTCCGGATGGGAAGCGACCACCGTGTCGTCCACCAGCACCTTGTTGCTCTGGTATTGCTGCTGCGACGAGGTCAGGCCGCTCTGCGCAGCGTCCAGCGCGTCGCGGGCATGCGACAATTCCTCGGCCGAGATCGCGCCGGATTTGGCCAGCTCACGACGGCGGTTGTAGTCGGCACGCGCTTTCTCCAGCGCAACCATGCGCTGGGCGACGTCCGCCTTGGCGCCATCGACGCTGGCGTACAGGCCGCGCACCTTGCGCACCGTGTTGGCGAGGTTGGCCTTGGCTTCGGCCACCATCACTTCGGCGTCGCTGGGGTCGAGCTGTACCAGCACCTGGCCGGCGTGCACGCGGTCGCCGTCGTCGGCGCCAATGCTCACGACCGTGCCGGCGACCTGCGGCGTGACCATCACCACGTTGCCGTTGACGTACGCGTCGTCGGTGCTTTCGTGCCAGCGGCCGTCGAGGAAATACCACAGCAGCCAGGCGATGATGCCGAGCACGACGACGACGACGAGGATGCGCAGCATCATGCCGCGCGAACTCTTCTTCGGCTTGTTGGCACCGGCATCGGCCGGCTTGCCGGCGAGCGTGGACTGGTCGGGCTTGCCCTGACCAGAGTTGTTTTGATCAGCCTTGTTGTTCTGATCGGGTGGTTGGCTGGACATGGTGCTGCCTCAGGAACGTGAAGGGGTAGGGGAAGAAGGGGAAGCGGAGCTGCTCATCGGCTTGGCGCCATCCTGGCCCGGCAGACCTTGCGGACGGAAACCGCCGCCCAGCGCCTGGATCAGCTGCACCGAAAGATCGACCTGCTGCGACTGCAGCCCCGCCATCTCGCGCTGCGCGGCGAGCAGCTGCTGGCGCACGCTGAGCGCTTCCAGATAGCTGCCGACGCCGGCCTGGTAGCGCTGCTGTGCCAGCTGCCAGGCGCCGTTGGCCGCGTCGATGGCCTGCTGCTGCGCGGTGATCTGATCCTGCAGCGAGCGCAGGCCCGACAGGTCGTTGGCCACGTCGTTGACGGCGCCGACCAGAATCTTGTTGTACTGCGCCACCGCCTCGTCGTACTGCGCGTCCTTGCCGGCCAGATTGGCGCGCAGACGGCCGCCGTCGAAAATCGGCAGGCTGATCGACGGCGCCACGCTGAAGAAACGTGCAGGCGCTTCAAACAGGTTGCCGCCGCCCAGCACGACCAGCCCGGCATAGGCACCGATGCTGACGTTGGGCAGAAACTGCGTTTGGGCGACCTTGATGTTCTTGCTCGCAGCCTCGACGCGCCAGCGCGCGGCGACCAGATCGGCGCGATGGCCAATCAGATCCACCGGCAGGTTGTCCGGCACTGCGACAGTGGCGGGATTGAGCGTCTGCGGACGGGTGATTGCCAGGCCGCGATCCGGACCCTTGCCGAGCAGCACCGACAGCATCGACTGCGCCGATTCGATCGAATGCTTGGCGATGGCCAGCTGCTCGTTCGCGCTGGCAACTTCGGAGTCGCTCTGCTTGAGCTGGATCTGGTTGTCGATACCGGCGGCCACGCGCTGACGAGTCAGCGTGCGTGCGCTGTCGGCGCGGGCCAGTTCGGCCTTGGCCACGTCTTGGCCGGCGTAAGCGTAGCCCAGCTGTACGTAGGCGCGGGCGACATTGGCCGACACTTCGATGCGCGCGGCGCGGCGTTCGATCTCATAGGCGCGCGCCTGGCCCAGCGCCGCTTCCCACGCGGCGCGCTTGCCGCCCCACAGATCGAGGCTCCAGCTAAAGCTGACGTCGGCGTATTTGAACGGGGCGGCGTGACCGTCGCCGAGCGGCTGCGCCGTTACCGGCAAACGCGCGTCGCCGACGCTGCCGCCGGCGTTGATTTTCGGCAGCCGCGCCGCATTGGCGATGCCGGCCTGAGCCTGCGCTTCGCGCGCCCGCGCGTCCGCCATGGCCAGATCCGGGTTGGTTTGCAGCGCTTCGTTGATCAACGCGCTGAGCTGCGGATCGCCCAGCCCCGTCCACCAGTCCTCGCTTGGCCACGCAGCGGGCGAGACGTTGAGCCGGGCCAGACTTTGCTCGGTCTTGAGCGAGTTCGGATCGGTCAGCGTGCCGTCCGAATGCAGGCCGCCGCTGCTGGCGCAGCCGGCCAGTGCCAGGGTGAAAGCAGTCGCTGCTGCGAGTCGATGCAGGCGCATGTTCAAGTCCAAAAGGTGAGATCAATGCTTGTCGCGGAGCGTGTTCAGCACGCGCTCCAGGTAATCGTGCAGCTGCGCGCGCTCAGTACTGCTCAAAGTGCGCTGCGCGGCTTTGAGTACGCGGTCGCTGCAGACGTGGGCCGTGTCGCGCCACATCGTATTGCCGGATTCGGTCAGCTCGATGCGAAGGGCGCGGCGGTCCTGCGCGTGCGGCGTACGGCGCAGATAGCCTTTGCGTTCCAGATGATCGAGCTGGCGCGTCATGGCGCCGCCATCCAGTTCCACGGCGCGGGCCAGTTCGGTTGCCGATACCGCACCCAACTCGTGGGACTTCTTAAGTATCAAATACTGAGTAAAGCTCAGGTCGACGTTCTTGTCGGCGAACTCCGCCTCTATGGCGCGCACCAGCTCAGCGCGCACTGTCGCCAGCAGCCAGCCGAGCGTGGGCTTGGGCGGTTCCTGTGGGGCAAAGGCTTCGGGGGAGAGGCTCGGTTTCATAAGCCGTGCATTCTATTGCCCCAAATATATTTGTCAAGGCAAATATATGTTTAATTATATTTGTCGAAACAATGTGATGGTGCGCCGCCGCGAATTTTGCACTACCCAGCGGTGCGTCTCATGCGGCCTGACGAGATGGATGACTTCTGGGCGATGAAGCCGCGTAGCCTCGGTGCGTATGCTGGCGGCTTGCCCGAGGCACTTCGCCGGTGGGCTTTGAGGATCGGCCACCCATGCGCAAACTTCCCCTCGCCGCGGCGCTCGCTGCCCTTTTGCTGGGCTCAGCGGCTTTTGCCGGCTCGTCCGACAAGAAGGACGAGAAAAAGGACGACAAGCCCGAATCCGCGCTGGTCAAACCGCAGACCTCGATGACCGACGGCTCGGTGTCGGTAGAGGGTCACAGCATCAGCTACAAGGCGATAGCCGGCACCCTGGTGTTGCACGGCAGTGGCGACAAGGAGGACGAGCCGCAGGTCAGCATGTTCTATGTTGCCTATATGAAGAAGGGTGCCGAGCCGGGCAAGCGGCCGATCACCTTCATTTACAACGGCGGCCCGGGATCGGCCACGGTGTGGCTACATATGGGCGCGTTCGGCCCCAAGCGCGTGGTCACCGCCGACGATAGCCACACGCCGGCCGCGCCGTATGGTTTGGTCAACAACGATTACAGCCTGCTCGATGCCACCGACGTGGTCTTCATCGATGCGCCGGGCGCAGGCTTCAGCCGTCTAATTGCAGCGGATGAGGACAAGTCCAAGCGCGACGAGCAGATGAAGGATCGCAAGAAGGCGATCTACAGCGTCGACGGCGACGGTCACGCGTTTGCGCAGTTCATCACCCAGTTTCTGTCGAAGTACGGCCGCTGGAATTCGCCCAAATACCTGTTCGGCGAGAGCTATGGCACGACACGCTCGGCCGTGCTGGCCAATATCTTGGAGAACGAGAACAGCGTCGATCTCAACGGCGTGATCCTGCTCTCGCAGATCCTCAGTTTCGATACCAGCATCGACGGCCCCGAGTTCAATCCGGGCATCGATCTGCCGTACGAGCTGGCCTTGCCGACCTTCGCCGCGACGGCCTTCTATCATCACAAGCTGCCGCAGCAGCCTGCGGCGCTGGAGCCGTTTCTCGACGAGGTAAAGCAATACGCGCTGGGCGATTACGCGCAGGCGCTGATGGCCGGCTCGCGGCTGGGCGACGCACAGAAGCAGGCCGTGGCGCAGCGGTTGCATCAGTACACCGGCCTACCGGTCGATTATCTGATCAAGGCCAACCTGCGCGTCACTGGAGGCATGTTCGAGCATGAGTTGCAGGGGGAGAGCGATATGACCACCGGGCGTCTGGACAGCCGCTTCTCCGGTCCCGCGCTCGACCCGATGGCGAAGGATTCCGAATACGACCCGCAGTCCTCGGCGATCAGCTCGGCGTATATCGGCGCCTTCAACGACTACGTGCGCAACAAGCTGAAGTTCGGCGACGGCCTCCAGTACCGCGAGTACGCCGACATCGATCACTGGGACATGTCGCACAAGGCGCCGGGCGTCAATGGTGAGGCGCTTCAGTCGTCGACCAACGTGATGCCGGATCTGGCGATGGCGATGAAGACCAACCCCAATCTCAAGGTCTATTTGAACGGCGGCTACTACGATCTCGCCACGCCGTTTTTCGCGGCCGACTACGAGATGCACCACATGCCTATCCCGGCCAGCCTCGATGCCAATATCAGCTACTCGTGGTACCCGTCCGGCCATATGGTCTACGCGCACGAGGCGTCCTTGAAGCAGCTGCACGACAATGTCGCCCGCTTCATCGAGCAGACCGACAACGTCAAGCACTAAGCGTGCGGCCGCCGGGCGCTCAGCGCTTCGGCGGCGTACTTTGCCGCGGTGCCGTGGAGCCACGCACCACCAGCTCCGGACGAAAGCCTTCGTTGACTGTGCTCAGCGCCTCGCCGTTGGCCTCGCGCTGCAGGTCGTCGATCAGCCGCTTCGCCGCATGGCGGGCAATCTCTTCAGTAGCCTGGCGCGCCGTGGTCAGCGCGGGCCACGACTGTTTCGAAAACGGGCTGTCCTCGAAGCCGGCGATCGACAGCTCGAACGGCACATTGATGCCGTCCGAATGCGCCGCGGCCAGCACGCCGGCCGCGATTTCGTCGTTCGAGCCAAAGATCGCGGAGGGGCGATCCTTCAACGCCAGCAGCTTGCGCGCGCCGCGAAAGCCATCGTCGAAGGTGAAGTCGCCGGGCAGGATCAGCTTGCGATCCAGGGCGATGCCGTAATCCTTCAGCGCATCCTCGTAACCCTGGTACCGCTCGGGGCTGGAGCGATGCTCGCGCCCGCCCCACAGAAAGCCGATGCGCTGATGGCCGAGCTGGATCAGGTGCTCCGTGATGGCATAGGCCGCGTCGCGATCGTCGACGTAAACGCAGGGATAGCCGTCTTTGGGATCCTGCCGCGCCGAGATGATCCGCATGAAGGGAATCTTCGCCTCGGTCAGCGTGCGGATCAGCTCCGGCTGCTCGGACATCGGCGGCGCCAGCACCAGGCCGGCTAGACGCGAACGGCGCACCAGCTCGCACAGCTCGTCGGCCAGCGTGGGCGACGACGAATCGCAGGGATGGATCTGCAGACCGAAGCCGCTGGCGCGACACACCGAAAGCACGCCGCGCTGCATGTTGATGATGTAGTGCGCGTTCGGGTTGTCGTACACCAGGCCAACGGCGTAGGCCCGCGTGCTGCGCAAACTGCGCGCCGAGGGATCGGGCTGATAGCCAAGCGCGTCGATTTCGCGCTGGACCTTGGCACGCGTACGCGCATGCACCGAGGGCTCGTTGTTGATGACGCGTGACACCGTCTTCAGCGAGACGCCCGCCTTTTCCGCGACATCCTTGATAGTGGAGCTACGCAACCGTGAAACCTCGTTCGCCGATCATGGTGGCAGCGCCATTGCGCCGACGACGCCGCACAAAGTGTGCGGCGTCGCGTGCATCCTAGCCTATGGCCATGACCGGAGCGACAGCGCCGACAGCAAACGGCTCAGCGGCGCTGGCCCACGCGATGACCGGCGAGCCCGTAAAACAGGATATAGAGGTAACACGGCACCATCAGCAGCATGAAGGCGAGCTGGAAATCGACATGCTCTTTCAGATGCACGAACAGCTGCGGGATCACCGCTCCGCCGGCAATCGCCATGATCAGCAGCGCCGAGCCGCGCTCGGTCAGCGAACCCAGTCCCTTGATCGCCAGAGGAAAGATCGCCGGCCACATCATCGCGTTGGCAAAACCCAGCGAAGCGACGAAGCCGACCGATACGTAACCCTGCGTGAGAAACGCGCCGATCGAAAACAGCACGCCGAGCACCGCCGAAATCGCCAGGTAACGCTGCTGCGAGACAATTTTCGGAATAAGTAAGAGGCCGGCGACATAGCCCAGCAGCATCGCGCCGAGGGTAAAGGCGGTAAAGAACTTGGTCTGATCCAGCGGCAGATGGAAGCCGGCGCCATAGGTGCCGATGGCATCGCCTGCCATCACTTCGACGCCGACGTAGACAAACAGGCAAAGCACGCCCAGCCACAGATGCGGAAAGTGCATGATGCTGCTCGATGCGATGGCATCGCCGGCGCGAGCTGGCGTGCTGTTGGCCGAAGACGCTTCGATATCAGGCAGCGAAGAGCGCGCAATCCAAATCGCCAGCAGCACCAGAATGCCCGCCATGACGAGATAGGGCGCGTGGATGCGCGAGGCGAATTCGTTGAGCAGCGCTTCGCGTGTGACTGGATCGGCGGCCTTGACCTTCTGATCGAGATCGCCGATGCCGTGCAGCACCAGCGTGCCGATCAGCACCGGCGCGAGAATGCCGGCGACCTTGTTGCAGATACCCATGAAGGCAATACGCTGCGCCGCGCTGTCGATGGGTCCGAGAATGCTGATGTACGGATTCGACGCGGTCTGTAAAAGAGACAGGCCGGCACCGATGACAAACAGTCCGGTGAGCGCGCCGGCGAAGACACGCATGCTCACGAACTGGCCGAACAGCAGCGCGCCGACGGCCATCACGAACAGCCCGAGCGCCATGCCTTTCTTCATGCCTGTGCGGCGGAGTACCAATGACGCTGGCAGGGACAGAAAAAAGTACGACAGATAAAATGCGGAAGGCACAAGAAACGCGTAGAAGTCGTCGACTTGAAACGCCAGCTTGACGAAAGTGATCAACGGTCCGTTAAGCCAGGTCACGAAACCGAAGATGAAAAACAGCATGCCGATGATCATCATCGGTCCGAAATTCGAGCGTGCGGCAGGCGCCGCCGTGAGTGTCGCTGACATCGATGATTCTCCCCGGGTGCTTTGATCTGGATGATCTGGTGTTTCGCGGCGCTATCGCCCGAGAGGCGAGGACATCGCGAATGTCTCTTTATTGGCCGTAAAGTGCATCGTTGTCAATTCGCGTCGCACAAAAGCCACTCGATCGCTTGGCGATTCGGCTGAGCCTGCGATTGCGCGGGATCGCTCTTGTGGCAGTGCGGTAGCCGCAATCTGACGCCGGATTTACACGCGTTTGGCGCCATATGGGGCCATTTGATGGCAAAGCTCATGTCGTGTCGCGAAGGATTGACGGCCCGATGCTGCGTCGCCATATTGGCGCAAAAATAATTTTTTGACGCGTTGTTGACAACGTTGTCATTTTGACCACAGACTCCGCCAATCAGGCCGTCCGGTGCTTGCGGTGATCCACCGCGGCGCAGACAGCGCCAAACGTCGTCGGGAGAGCGGAGTGGGGGAAGTCGCTAATCAGCGCCACGCATCGGAGCCATCGGCAGCCATCCTGCCGGGAGCGCCGGTGACTACCGCAGAGGGCCAGGTCGTGGACGTGGCGCATCGTCCATTTATCGCTGCCGATGTCGGCGGTACACATGCGCGCATCGGCCTGGTGATCGGCGGTGCGATCGGCAGGACGCCGGTGGAAGTTCTGCATTACCACCGTTACAGCTGCGGCGAATGGCCAAATCTCGTCGTCATGCTGCAGGACTTCGTTGCGCAACTGGCGACGACGCCGCATGCGGCGGCCGCGCAGCATATTGATCGCTGTGCGCTGGCATGTGCCGGTTACGTGCTGGACGACACCATCGTCAACGAGAACCTGCCGTGGCCGGTGCCGATCGCGCCGATTCGCCAGGGCCTCGGCATCGACCAGCTAGCCGTTATCAACGACTTCGAAGCTGTCGCGTATGCCGCGCAGTTTATCGACGCCGCGGCCAGCCGGGCGATCATCGATGCTGCGCAACCGCCGGTCGAAGGCCCCACGCTGGTGATGGGCCCGGGCACGGGATTGGGCGCGGCGGTTCTGCTGCCAGGTCAGCCGCGCGCGCATGTGCTACCCACCGAAGCGGGTCTGGTGGCTTTGGCCCCAGGCAATGAACGCGAGATCGAGATCCTGCGCGTGCTTCAGCGCGATCGTCCGTACGTGGCGTATGAAGACGTGCTGTCCGGCCCGGGCCTGCTGCGGCTGTATCGCGCGCTGTGCGAATTGCGCGGCAGCGCGCCAGATTTGCAGACGCCGGCACAGATCACCGACGCGGCGCAGGCGGCCAGCGACGCGGCTGCGCTGGAATCGCTGCACGTTTTCTGCGGTCTGCTCGGCAGCTTCGTCGGCGACCTGGTCTTGCTGTATCGGGCCAGCGCCGTGTATCTGGCCGGCGGCATCCTGCCGCAGATCCAGCTTTATCTGCAGACCAGCACGTTTGCCGAACGCTATTTCAACAAGGGCGTGATGCGCCCCTATCTGCAGCAGGTTTCCGTACGACTGATCGAGCACGGCCAGCTAGGCGTCATTGGTGCCGCAGGCTGGTTTCTGGACACGAAGCACTTAGAGCAGGCGACATGAAGTGACATGCAACTGATCGGGTAACACGAGATCCGGTAACACGGCACCAAGCCGCAAACGCATACACCAGGACTTACGTAAACCAGGGACTTACGCAAACCAGCCCAATGCCGCGCACCACGCCGGTCTTGATTCGCATCACCTCTGAGGGGAGGACATCATGAATTATCGCAAGACATTGCTAGCCGCCAGCATCATCACCAGCCTGTGTATGTCCGCCGCGGCGTTCGCTGCGGATGGCACGCCGGCAGCAAACGCTGCGGCAACTAGCGCACCAACATCCGCATCGGCGACCGCACCCGTGCAGGACACGTCCGGCACGACCCCGCCGGCAACCACCGAGCAAGCCAAGGAAGCGCAAGCTAAAAAAGTCACCAACCTCGTTGGCGTGACCGTCACCGGCATTCGCGCCAGCTTGCAAGCCTCGATGGATACCAAGCGCAACGCCGATGCCATCGTCGATGCCATCACGGCGGAAGACATCGGCAAATTCCCTGCCACGAACGTGGCCGAAGCGTTGGCGCAGGTGCCTGGCGTGACGCTTGACCACCTGCTTGGCGCCACCCAGCGTGTGAGCATCGACGGTATCGATCCGAGCCTCAATAATGCCTTTCTCGATGGTCACCCCGTGGCGCAGGCGCTGTGGCTATACGGCGACAGCCCGAACCGCGGCTTCAACTACTCGCTGCTGCCGCCGGAAATTCTGGGGCAGCTTGAAATCTTCAAAAGCCCCGAGGCACGTCTACCGGAGGGCAGCCTGGGCGGCACGGTATTTATGCATACGGTGCAGCCGCTGGACGTGCCCTCCAACACGCTGAGCGGTTCGTTTGGCACCAACTACAACGACATGACCCGTAACACCCGCCCGAACGGGTCGTTGTTCTATAGCTGGCACAACGACGACAAGACATTCGGCGTTGATGTCTCCGCTCAGCACTACGAAGAAAATACCTCGCGCGAGGGCCAGGAAATCTTCGGCTACGCACAGGCCGGCGGTGTGGCGGCCAGCAACCCGGCGGTCGCGGCGCAGATTGCCTCGGGCGCCGTCAATCCCAATTCGCTGTTCCCGAGCGAGCTGAACTCCGCTGACTTTCAGCAGACCGAAAAGCGCAACAGCATTTTTGTGAATCTGCAGTACAAGCCGAACGAGAATTTCGACAGCACGCTTAGCTTGATGTACATGACCGACCGTCTGGACAACCTCAATACGTCGCTGTATCCGATCGAGTCGTTTGGTCCAATCACCTCGCTCGGGCCGGCCAACTCCAACGGCATCATCAATTCCGGCACGGTGGGTGGCACGGCATGTGCTCCCGGGGTAACCCCTTGCCCGCCGGGTGCAAGTACATATGAAGATAACGACGCGCGCGGTGCTTACATCAAGACGAAAGGTGCCGATTGGCGGGGCAAGTACAAGGGCGATGGCTGGAGCCTGGGTGGACAGTTGGGCGTGAGCACCTCAAGCGACGACATTTCGCAAGCCTTGGAAGAATTCCTTTATACGGGTCCGTTCAACTGGAATACCAGCAAGGGGTTCACGTTCACCGACCCGGCAACGGCTGACAACCCGAACTATTGGCCCGAGAGCGCCAGCGGCATCAACTACAAGGAGTACAAGTCAAAGGATTCTTACGCGCAGCTCGATCTCACAAAGGATTTCGACGGCTTCTTCAATGAAGTCGAAGTCGGTGCCCGTTATGCGTCGCACTGGGAAAGCCAGAGCCTGATTGCCTATTCCGGCCTCGCCGACGGCACCCTGGCCGATGTCGGTTTCGGTGGTCTGAGCAATCTGCATGGCGCGTCGAGCATCGGGCTGGGCGGCAGCACGGTTTCTCACGTGGTGACCTCGGGTTACCAGGCGGTGATGAATGCGGTGCTTAACCCCGCCAACGGCCTCATCGCCAATAATCCGTTCACGACCTATGACAATACCTTCAACGTGCAGCAGCAAAACAGCTCGCTGTACGCACAGGTTGATTTTGGAAACGATAGCCTGCATGGCAACATCGGCGCGCGTTATGTCCATACGCAAATCACGGCCTACGGCTATACCGGCTTCTCCGAGTGCTCCCAAACCACCTACGGATGTGATTTCCCGCCGGGTTTCGGCTATGTCGGCACAAAGAACAAGAGCAACGATGTCTTGCCCGCGTTCAACATTGCCTGGAACGTTACGCCTGACCTGATCTTGCGTGGCGCAGCGTCCGAAACGATTGCCTATGCGCCGTATAACGAGTACGCGCCTTACTTCGAATCGAACGACACGATCGCGCCGCTGACTGCAACAGCCGGCAATCCAAACTTGAAGCCATACAAGTCGGTCAACTTCGATTTGTCCGCCGAGTACTACTTCAATCCCGAGTCGGTCATCGCGGTTTCCGGTTTTTACAAAAATGTTCTGAACTACGTCGTCAACGCGTCGACCGTGCAGTCCGTCATCAACCCATCCTGGTCGACGATCGGCAGCGGTGCCCAGGGTCAGTTGCTGGTTAATCAGGGCCTATGCACCACGGCGGGTCTTTGCCAGTACAGCGTATCGGCACCGATTAATGGCGGCCACGCAAAGGTCAAAGGCGCGGCGGTCAGCTATCAGCAGGCGTTCGGTGACAGCGGTTTCGGTCTGCGTGCCAACTACACGTACTCCGATTCCAGCACCGCCGCCGGTGGACCGCTGCCTTACAACTCGAAGAGCTCGTACACCCTTGCACCGTATTTCGAGCGGGGCGCGTATAGCGCGAGCGTTTCGTACAACTACCGTACCAAGTATCTCGCTGGTGGCTACGTGGCCGGTGCTCCAGATACGTACACGGGCAGCTACAAGGAACTGGATTCATCGCTCGGGTACAAGGTCAATCAGAACTTCACCCTCTCTTTCAACATGCTGAATCTGCTGAACTCCGTCTATAAGCAGTATTACGGAGAGAACGAACAGCAGCTGGCGAACGAGTATGTGAGTGGTCGCGAGTACATGCTGAGCGCGCACTTCAAGTTCTGATTCACCGCTCTGATCGACAAGCACTGCTTTATCTATAACGTTTCATCATCAGGTTCTCTTTGAAGTTTTCTTCCCCCACGGACCTGGCACGCTTGCCAGGTCCATTTTTTTTTGGGGTATGGATCATCCACCTGACCGCTCAGCAGAGCGGCCGTTACCGCCATTGCCGCCGAGATACGCCATGAATCTTGCACGCCTCGTTGCCCATCTCGGTTTTTGCACGGCGCTTACTCCGGCCGTTGTGACGGCGGCAACGATGCCGCCTCCGCTGATTCCGCTGCCGGCGCAGATCGACTATGCCGACGGCGCATTCCGTGTCGATACGCATACGCCAGTCGTGGTGGCC
>Ga0302313_10001685_pt1 | contig 16305 bp, 16 predicted proteins | sample III_Palsa_N2_2_FD_200454 | JGI IMG/M metagenome (GOLD analysis project Ga0302313, IMG submission 200454) | Peat permafrost microbial communities from Stordalen Mire near Abisko, Sweden - III_Palsa_N2_2 | ecosystem: Environmental > Terrestrial > Soil > Palsa > Peat permafrost | place: Sweden...
TCGACATCCCCGAAGCCCTCGAAGAGCTCAAAGCCGGTCGCATGATCGTCCTCATCGACGACGAAGACCGCGAAAACGAAGGCGACCTCACCATCGCCGCCGAGTTCTGCACCCCCGAAGCCATCAACTTCATGGCCCGCTTCGGCCGCGGACTCATCTGCCTCACCCTCACCGAAGAGCGCGCCGACTACATGCGCCTCGGTCCCATGACCCAGGACAACACCTCGCGCTTCGGCACCGCGTTCACCGAGACCATCGAGGCCCGCGAAGGCGTCACCACCGGCATCTCCGCAGCCGACCGTGCCCATACGATTCAAGTAGCCATCAACCCGAACTCTTCGCCCAACGACCTTGCCCGTCCCGGCCACGTCTTTCCCCTCCGCGCCCGCAAAGGCGGAGTCCTCGTCCGCGCCGGCCAGACCGAAGCTTCCGTCGACCTCGCCCGCATGGCCGGCCTCATCCCCGCCGGCGTCATCTGCGAGATCATGAACGAAGACGGCTCCATGGCCCGCGTTCCCGACCTCATCGAGTTCTGCAAACTTCACGCCCTCAAAATGGTCACCGTAGCCGACCTCATCCGCTACCGCATGGCCAACGAGCGCTACATCCACCGCATCGCGGAGGGCATTCTCCCCACCGAATACGGCGATTTCCGCATGCTCTCCTACGAAAGCGACATCCAGACCGTCGAGACCGGCGCCCGCGACGAATCCCACGTAGCCCTTACCTTCGGCGACCTCGACACAGCTGCCAGGTCCGGCAAGCCGGTCCTGGTCCGCGTCCACACCCACTGCCTCGCCGGCAACGTCTTCGGCTCCACTGCCTGCGACTGCCGCGCCACCGTCGACGCAAGCCTCCGCGAGATCGCAGCCGCCGGCGTCGGAGCCCTCGTCTATCTTCACCACACCCAGCGCGGCTTCACCATCGACCGCACCGCGCATCCCGCGAAGCTCTGCATCCACCGCACCGCCCGCGGCTCCGAGCCCGAACCCCTGGGCGCCCCCGACCAGCGCATCCTCCGCCAGGTAGGCCTCGGCGGCCAGATCATCTCCGACCTCGGCATCCGCAAAATCCGCCTGCTCACCAACCACCCGAAACACGTCCCAGCCCTGCAAGGCTTCGGCATCGAGATCGTGGAGCGCGTCCCCATCCACCTCCAGCCCTCACACGTAGAGTAACGGGCCCAGCCCCAACCGCTGCATCTCCTCCACAAACCCCGCGTGCCCCAGGTACTGCACCCCCACCATCCCCGCATCGCGCGCAGCCAGAATATTCTCCTCGCGATCATCTACAAACAAAATCTCCCCCGCCGCTACCCCCAGCCCCTCCACCGCATGCCGATAAATCTCCGCATCGGGCTTAGCAATTCCCAGCCGATGCGAAAAGGTGTGATGCGAAAATTCACGCAGGGCAGGGAAGCGACCCAACACGCCAAGCTCCATCGCATCCCCAATATTCGAAAGAATCCCAGTCTTGATTCCGGCACGATTCAGTCGCGCAGCCCACTCCATCATCTCCACATTCGGCTGCGTCCACACCGCAGTATCCGCATCGATCAACGCATGCAGAACCTCAGCGTCAATCGCCTTATCCAACTCACGAGCGACGCTCCCCCAATACGTCTGCGCGCTCAATGCACCGCGATCATAAGCATCGCGATACTTCCAATACGCAGCTTGAAACGCCTTCTCTTCCGCTCCCAGAACGCGCTCCAGTGCGCGCCAATCCAGCGCCTCCGGAACCATGCTGAGCACCATGCCATAGTCAAACAACACCGCGCTGATCTTGACCTTCACTTCGTCCGTCATCCCATCATTCTATCGGCGAGCTTGCGCATGAGAAACTTGCAACAGGTGCGATGAACTTCTCCGAGCGAACCAACTGGAACCTTGCCGAGAACGAGCTGACCGCGGCAATCCGCCAGCGCCGTGCGTCCGGGCGCGAACTCTTCGACCTCACCATCGCCAATCCAACCGACTGTGGCTTCGACTACGATGCAGCTGCGCTGCTGGCACCGTTGCACAACCCCGAAGCCCTACACTACGAGCCCGATCCGCTCGGCATGATCGCCGCCCGCGAAGCAGTCGCCCGTTACTACAGCGACCTCGGAGCCAGCATTCCGCTCGACCACCTCTGCCTCACGACCAGCACCAGCGAAGCCTACAGCTTTCTCTTTCGCCTCCTATGCAACGCAGGCGACGAAGTCCTCGTCGCCTGCCCCAGCTATCCACTCTTCGACTACATCGCGGGCCTCGATGACGTGCAGCTTCGCCAATATCCTCTGCTCTACGACCCGAACGCGGACCTCGCCACAGGACAAGGCTGGACCATCGACCTCCACGCGCTCGAAGCCTCCATCACTTCGTGCACGCGAGCGATCATCCTCGTCCATCCCAACAACCCAACCGGGAACTTTGCCTCGCAGCAGGAGCGCACCGCGCTCGAAACTCTCTGCGCCGCCCACAACCTAGCCCTCATCGTCGACGAAGTCTTCCTCGACTACACCCTCGTGGCGCCCCAACCAAGCTTCATCACCCGCGAGTCCAATTGCCTCACCTTCGTCCTGAGCGGCATCAGCAAAGTCTGCGGCTTGCCGCAGATGAAGGCCTCCTGGATAGCAGCTTCTGGTCCATCATCGCTTGTAGGTGAGGCAATGCAACGGATCGAGATCATCGCCGACACCTTCCTCTCGATGAACGCTCCGGTGCAGCACGCTCTGCTAACCTGGCTTGCCAGCCGCCACGCAATCCAGCAACAGATCCGCGAACGAATGCGCACAAATCTTGCACTCCTCGATGCTTGCTTAGAGGGAAACTCGGTCCAGCGGCTCGCATTGCAGGCAGGCTGGACGGCAGTCCTACGCGTTCCGCGCACGATTGGTGGAAAGGAATTCGTCGCTGCAGCCCTCGATCGCGGAGTGCTGATCCAGCCGGGCAATTTCTATGGTCTCGGCGACGCCAGAGCGGTGGTCAGTCTTCTCACCCCGTCCGCGATCTGGGCAGCCGGGCTTTCGCTGCTACCCACGGAATAAACGCCATCGCACACGTCACACTAGGAACGGATTCGTCTGCCGCTCCACGCCAATCGTCGTCATCGGACCATGTCCCGGAACGACGACCGTCTCATTCGGAAGCGTCAACAGCCGGTCATGGATACTCGCCAGCAGCTTCCCAGTATTGCCTCCCGGGAAATCCGTCCGCCCCACTCCACCGGCAAACAGCGTGTCGCCAGCCAACAGCAAATGCTCGCCCGGCACATACAAACACAAGCTGCCCTCCGAGTGTCCTGGCGTGTGCAAGACCGTGCCCTTGATCTCGCCAACGTCGACCGCCTCGCCATCCGCTGGCGAATGATCCGGCGGAAGAACTTTCGGCACTGGAAGCCCAAACATCCCGGCCTGCTGATCCATCATCGCAACCAGCGGCAGATCCGCCTTGCTGTAAAGAATAGGCGCACCGGTGATCTCCTTGAGTTGCAGCGCGCTCGCGATATGGTCAATATGCGCATGTGTCACCAGGATCTTCCTCACCGTCAGCTTATGTTTCGCGAGCAGCGCAAGGATCCGCGGAATGTCATACCCGGGATCCACGACGAGCGCTTCCCGCGTCCCCTCGTCGCCAAGAATCGAGCAGTTGCATCCCAGCAGTCCCACAGCCAACGTCTCGCGAATCATCGAAACTCCCCCTCAAACATCCATCCGAAAATACGAAAGCGCAGGCTCAATGCCTGCGCTTCGAAAACCACGATCGCCCAGTGTTACTTCTTTGCAGGAGTCGTATGGCTGGGCAGATTTGATAGCACGGAGCGGTTGCTGCTCGTGCGCGACATCACAATGGTGAGTCCGATCGAGGTCAGCATGAACAGGATGGCCGACCACGTCGTCAGGCGCGTCAGCAAATTCGCTGCACCGCGAGGTCCGAATGCCGTCTGTGAACCCTGTCCGCCAAACGCGCCAGCAAGATCCGCCGACTTTCCCTGCTGAATGAGAACGACGCCGATGAGGAACAGACAAACGATAACGTGCAGAATCACTAGAAGAATAAACATGGTCGAAGCATTAGCCTTAGAACCGCGAGAGCGGCGAAATGGTCGGATGGTGTCAAAAACAAACCCTGCGCGTTGCGGCGCATACACCAAATCCAACCTTGAGTGTATCACTGTCAACAACGCGCCCTCAAGCTCGAATCACCGCCATCAGAACCCGGCGCAGGCAGAGGCCTCATCTTCATGCAGCGCGGTGTACTTGGTGATCCCGACCATGGTGAAGACTTTTTTGAAGTGTGGGCTGAGCCCGAAGCTATTAATCTTCTGACCCTTCTTGCTTGCCGCGATCATCATCTGGATGACCAGCGCAATGCCGCTGGAATTCAGGTACTCCACCTTCGAGAAATCCAGCAGGATACGCTTGACGCTGTCCGGTAGGCCTTCATAGGTGCCCATCACGGCCGGTTGCGAGGCGCTGGTAATGTCGCCTGAAAAGCGCATCACGGTAATCGGGTCGGCGCTCGGGGCAGGCAATTCTTCAACGGTAACGCGGGTCACTAATTCCGGCATGCTCTCTCCACTATCTAGATCATTCTATTGCTAGACGTGTGGGTGGTCGAGGTGGATGACCATGCGAGCGTAGCTGCCCTCGGGCGGATCGCTTACCCACTCAGCCTCGTCCACCAGCGCCTGAATGAGAAACATGCCCATACCGCGCGCTTCCTCTTCACCCATCATCTTCTTGTCGATGTCGGGCGCGTCCGTCTTACTCTGCGGGCCGTCGCCGTTGTCGGTGACCTTGACCTCGAGGGAATTCGCGTCCATCGACAAAATCACGCCGACGCTGAGCGCCTCGTCCAGCTTATTTCCGTGCTCCATGGCATTGATGCAGGCCTCGGCCACAGCAGTCTTCAGGTCGTCGACGCGCTCATCGCTGAACCCCATCAGCCGCGCAACGCTCGCCGCGGTGTTCATCGCCACCTTCTCGTAGCCCAGGCGCGAGGGAAGGCGCAGCTCGATGCTGCTACTGCTGGCTCGCCCACTGCCCGTCGGTTTATCGCTGATGCCGGTCGCTTTATTGCTCAACGCCACCCTCCCTCATCGCCTCGCGAACTGCGGCGCTGAGAAGACACTTTGGTCCGTCTGCCAGAGTAGAGTAGCAGTCCCGCCACCTCCGGCAACGAAAATCTTGCAGGATGAGCCTTGAGGTGAACGATGCGTCCAGTTATAGATGAGGTACACTTTCACCAGTTGAACCCCCCGCGCAGAGCTGAAGACCACCAATTATCGAGCGAAGAAGGAGTTACAGGCATGAGCATGAAGTTAGTGACCCGGGACGTGAGCGGGGTAACCATTGTCGATTTGAGCGGAAAGATCACCCTGGGAGAGGGCGGGATGACGCTACGCGAGGAAGTGCGCAAGTTGCTGGCCGAGGGCAAGAAAAAGATTGTGCTCAACCTGGGCGAGGTGAACTACATCGACAGCTCAGGGCTGGGCGAGCTGGTGAGCGCCTACACTGCCGTGAAGAATGCCGGCGGCGAGCTGAAGCTTCTAAACCTGACCAGCAAGGTCCGCGACCTGCTCGTGATCACCAAGCTGGTCACGGTATTTGACGTTAAGGATGACGAGGCTTCGGCGGTATCGTCGTTCGCGTAAACAGATAAGGAATGGGAGGCGGCCCAAGGCAGCGGATGAACTTACGCTGCGTTGCGCTGCACCTGGAGCACCAGGATGTCATCTTCCTGGCCGAACTCCTGAGCTGCCGTCGCGATATCTTCGGCGGAGGGCCGGTTGCGCAGCAACTCCGTGATTCGATCGAAGCCGAAGAGGTTGCCATGGGTGTCCTGTGCCTCGACGATGCCATCGGACATGAGGATCAGCGAGTCGCCCGGACGCATGGTGAAGGTTGTAACGGAGTGCTCTGCGTCGGGAATCGTACCGAGCGGTAAGGCGCCCTCCATCTCCATCTCCTGTCCATTGAGATACGGGGGTAGCTGGCCGGCGTTGGCGAGCGTGGCGTTGCCGGCGGGATCTACGTAGAGGATCTGGCAGGTGGCGCTGGAGTGCTGTCGTTCGCAAAGCTGTACGTTGACCTCGTGCATCATCTGAACGGGATCCCAGCTATGCAGGGCAGCGCCGCGCAGAGCGCCGACGATGGTGGCTACGAGCATGCCCGCCTGCATGCCTTTCCCCGTCACGTCACCGACGATGATGATCACCGATCCGGGCACGTCGGCGGGAAATACCTGGAAGAAGTCCCCGCCCACTTCGCGGGCAGGACGGTAGGCGGTATCGATGCGAAGACCTGGAATATCCGGCAGCTTTTGCGGGATCAGGATCTGTTGGACCTGCTGTGCCTGCTGAATCTCGAGCTTCCACTGCTCCTTCAATTTCTGGGTGTTGAAGTAGCGAATGAGCAGAAGGATGGTGATGATGAGCAGCGATACCACGGTCGCGATCGTGCCGAGCGATATCTCGAACCCCAGAACCGTGAACCGGGTCAAAGGCCTGAGGAGGTGGATGAGACGCATCTCATGCTGATAATTCGCGATAAAGACAAGGACGACGGCCGTGGCAGCCATCCAGGCTTGGGCCTTTTGACGGGTGAGACCACGGATGGTTACGAGCAACAACAACAACCCAAGATATAGCTTCGCGACCAGCAGGATGGGATTGATGAAGGTCGAATCGTGGGTGGGAACATGCAACCCATAGAGCGGTGGCCGGAGCATGGCGGTACCGATCATAAGGATCACTACCATCGACCACACCAGCCAGTGCAACCTGCCCATCCTCCACAAGCGGAACCAGTAACCCCAGAAGATGACCCACAGGCCGATGCGCAAGGGTGCCAGGATGACATCAATCAGAATGACCGCGGGAGTTTGCCCAATCCACGTCGTAAAATTTGCGGATTGCACGATGGAATTGGACAGCAGTGTTACCAGGCAGACGAGCGCCAGCCAGAGGTAGGCCTTCTCTTCGTGGTCCAGCCAGAGGAGTGACAGGGTCATGAGCAGCGCCATGAAGAGGATCATCGATTCGATGAAGCCGGTGATCAGGGGGCGGGCGTTCTCGTCGTAATCGAATTGGGTGAGAACTTCGATGACCGATGCGTAGCCGAGCACCGGGGGACCATGCAGGCCGCCTGCGTCCGGGGAATTGAAGCGCGTCGCGCTATCCATCCATACGCGGATAGCAATCGTAATGGTCCCATCCTGAATTCCTTTGGGAAGGCGGAACTCCTCCGGCAGAGTGCTGTAAGCGGTGACGCGGCCTAGACTGAAAGTGCCGAAGGAACCAATCTCCTGGCCGTTGACGAAGACCTGGTAGGCGTCGTCGACCTGGTCGGGCATCTTGAGTGCAAGGCGGCGCGTGGCGCCCTCGATGTTTACCCGAAGGCGATACCACGCATAGCCGGCGTAGCGGGGATAGCCTATGGCCGTCCACCCGGGCAGATCGCCGCTGACGGCGACCGTCTCGTCCGCTGATCCGGGCGGCGGGGTGAGATCCATGGAGCCCCAGTTGGAGTCGTCGAAGTTAGTCTGGGCCCAGGCCATGTTGTCGCCGGTGCGAAACTTCCAGGGCCCGTTCAATTCGACCGAGGATTCGCCCAGCTTGACACTTGGGGTGGAAGCTGCCGGGACTGTGCTGGCGCCGGCGGGCTGTCTTGCAGCCGGTACCGTCTGCGCGCCTGCTGAGGCGGATCCCAACAAGATCAACAACGCCCAGCCGGCACGGCGCATAACAACTCCCTGTCCAAAAGAAATCAGAGTTTCAGAATTGGCCCGCCAACGATTGCAATCCACCACACGTCATCGAGAGCATCCGCGATCTCCCGGTGAGGAATTGTATCGCCCTAGCGGGAGATTGCTGCAAGCAAAGAAAAAAGGACCTTACGCAGGGTAAGGTCCTTCCATTCTCGCACGGTTATTCAGGCCGAACCACGGTTTAAGCCTTTCCCAAACTCCGTTTAGGAGCCCAGGTTGGCTCCATCCAGGCGACGGCGGTAGATGAAGCCCGCGCACAAGATCAATCCTGTTGCAAGCAGCATGAGGCTGGCCGGCTCAGGGGTTGCAGTGACCGTGACCGCGGGGAAGTCGGCTTCAGGGATACCCGTTTCAATAATGGTGAAGGTGTCGAAGCCTACTCCGTTGACGCCCCCGTATGGAACATCCAAGCCGGTGAAGACATATTCGTACTCGGAGATAACGTCCCCGTTATAGATCGGCGTGAACGAGCAATCGTTCGTTATCAGGCAAGCCGGCCCCCCAGGATCGTCCTGGATAACCTGGGTATTGGGGACATCGATGATCAAACCTGTAATGGTATTGCCCGTGTCATTCCAAATAGTCACGCAACCGTTGTTCAATGGGTCTGCGGGTGTACAGTCACCAAACGCGGGAACCTGAAGCGTGCCACCGGTGTACTGGTAACCGAGGCCGGCGTCCTGTACGCCGAGTTTGAAGTCGTCGGCCCGTGCCATACCGCTCAGGGCGCAAACAAACACTAGTGCAAATAGATAACGTAACAATTTCATCTCTAAATTCTCCTTGGGAGGTGGCTTTGAGTTCGGTTTTTGACAGCACGCCTTGCTACACCGCTTCTGGGCCCGGGTTTCAGGGAACGTGCGTCGGTTCCTTTAGTAGGTCTGTTGCCTTACAGCCGCTGAAATCAAAGCAACTGCGTGGGAGAAAAACACGATTGCAGAATAGCTACCCGTCCAGTGAGTCGCGCCTGGAGTTGCTGTCTTTCCAGGGAGTGCTCCAATAACGGAAAATCCAAAGCTCAGAAGATTTCCAACAGGAGCCTGGACGGCTACTGCTGTTCGTCACGTCTGGCCGAACCACAAGGTGCTCTGGTGGTGAGTTTTGGGCCCGAACGCAACTTGCCAAATCTTTGCTATGCGGGAGTTACAGCAAGCAGCGTGCCAAACCGAAGGGGGCTAAATCTTTGGGTTCTCGCGACTTAGCTGTGGATATCTCCTGGAGTGTGCACTTTCTTGCAGAGTCGAGGAGAGTCATCTTCCGCGTGACGTCCACTACCGACACATGCCGCCGGCGAGTATTACTATCTAGCCGTAACGCTTTGTCGATCGATTAAGGAGCCCTATGCAAACCAGCACACTAGAGAGCCGCACCCTGCACAGCAGCCTGGAAGCGTTGAAAGCCGCCGGAACCGCTGTAATCGCCGATGTGTTCGACAGCCTGCAAAGGATGCCGCCGGTGCTGGACAACGGCCTGCGGCCGATTGGACTGGCGACGGTGTTTGCGGGACCGGCGTACACCATTACCGGCGAGTCAGTGAGGTTTACCGGTGGTGACCGGGCAAAACTGGCGGCCATCGACAACATGCCAGAGGGTGTGGTGGCAGTCTGGGCAAGCCGCTGTGCCAAGGGCTGCTGCTGCTTTGGCGATCTGCTGGCGAGCGCGATGCGGGCGCGTGGATGCGCGGCTGCGGTGGTCGATGGCGGGGTCCGCGACACTGCGTTTTTGGCGGAGTTCGGGATGCCCGTGGTGGCGCGCTACCGGACGCCGGTGCAGGGCGTGGGCCGATGGCGGGTGACCGCGTCGCAAGGAAAGGTATGGCTGAGGGGGTCGCTGGAGGAATGGATATGCGTGTGTCCCGGGGACATCGTCGTGGGGGATTCGGACGGGCAGATCGTGATTCCGCAAGGGATGCTGGAGGAAGTGACCGCCAAGGTGATCGAGTGGTCGCGGATTGAATCGGGATCGCGCGCGGATATTGTTGCGGGGATGCCCCTGCTGGAAGCGCTGGAGAAGTACGGCCACCTGTAGGCGGGGGGAAAGCCTTGAGGGCTACTCGGCCAGCAGCAGGCGCAGGTCGCGAAGATTGTTGCCGGTGGAACCGGTGCTGATGGTTGCGCCCACACGCTGCAGCAGCGAGGTAGACCGGAACTCGGTGAGGGTCACTCGTGCTTCGGCACGCAGGTGCGGGTTTTCCAGCGAGCGCTGATCGACCACCGCTCCGGCAAACGGGCTGTTGCCGTCGATGCCATCGGAGCCAGCCGAAAGTACGGCGATCGAGCCGTCGGAGGCCTGGAGGAGCGTAGCGATGTAGAGCGCGAAATGCTGATTGCGACCGCCGACGCTCAACGCTACCAGGCGATTGCTGGGAATGGAAACGGTGACTTCGCCCACCGAGATGAGGCATATGCGCGAATGAATCCGGCGTAGGGAGCGGAGGCGGGCAAGGAGATAGTCGGCGGCGGCGAGGCCGTCCCAGTCGTCGCAGGTGTTGTCGATGACCGTGTGGAAGCCAAGCTTTTCGGCTTTCTGCCGCGCGGCATCGGCCAGGCTGTCGCCATCCAACAGGGTGACGGCGTGAGGTGTGAAGTCGCCGGGCTTCGGGGTTTCTGGCAGGGTGGGATCGAGGAAGAAGCGTTGCACGGAAGCTGGGAAGCGAGGAAGCAGGGCGTGGCGGGCGAGGACGGCGCGGCAGTCCTCGAGTGTGGTGGGGTCGGGCAGGGTGGGGCCGGAGCCGAGGGCGTCGAGGTGGCCGGATGGGACGTCCGAGACAAACATCGAGACGCACGGGACCTCGCGAGCGGCGAGGGCGAGTCGTCCCCCTTTAACAGCGGAAAAGTGTTTGCGCACACAGTTGATCTCGGCGATGGAGGCGGCGCTGTGGACGAGCGCGCGGTGGAAGTCGATGGTGTCGTGAAGCGAAATGTTGGGGTCGACCGGAAGCTCCATCATAGCGGAGGCACCGCCGCTCAGCAGGAACAGGCAGAGAGATTCCTCGGGACTGGAGGATGGGAGTGCGGCGAGCAAGGCAAGCGTAGCGCGCGCGCCAGCGAAGGAGGCGTCGTTCGGCAGCGGATGGCCGCCGGGAAAGAACTGAAAGCCTTCGAGCGGGGAAGCGGGCTGCGCAGGCGCGATGACGATGCCCTGGAGGTCGATGCCGGGTGGCAGGGTAAGGTGCGCAAGGACTGCCTCGAGCATGACGCCAGCAGCCTTGCCGACGGCGAAAAGGCGCAGGTGCCGGCAGCGCGTGACGTCGACGCGCGCGGTCACGAGAGGGGTAGAGCGCGCCATAGCTCGGTCGATGCTGCACTGCCGGAGCGCAGACGCGAACAGAGAGCGCGCGCGGACGGGCAAAGGCGCGTTGCCGGGGAAGCCCTGGCCGGAGACGTTGGGCGATCCAATCATGAGAGGGTCAGGGCCATCGTTGCTCATTTCGGCGATGGGGAACGCTTAGGACTTCTGCAGGATCCGAATATAGGCGACCGCTGCCTTGATCTGGTCGTCGGTGAGCTTGCCGTTGAAGGCTGGCATTTTCCCCTTGCCGTTCTTGACGATGGCGATCAGGTCCGCATCGGGCGTCTGGACAATGGAGGGAGTCTTGAAGGATGCGGCTTTGATTGCGTGGCCGGCGGGGGTGTTGGCTGTGCCGTCGGGGCCGTGACACATCTGGCACTTGGCCTTGAAGATGTCCGCCCCACTGTTTTGAGCGAGGGCAGGCAGGCTGACGGAGGCGGCTAGACTAAGAATTACTGCGAGTTGTACGTGCGTCTTCAAGAAATTTCTCCTTTGTGCCGATACTGGTATCGTACCGTCTCTCTATGCCGCACGATACGCCAGGTATGGCGGGGCTGCAGTGACAGAAGGGTAGTATCGAAGAGAGACACACGAACGTGCTGGGGAGAGATTCTGTCGATGGCCAGGCCAATTATTGTTACAGGCGCCGCCGGATTTATCGGGCGAAATACGGTTGCCGAGCTGAACGCGCGCGGCGAAAACGAGATCATCCTGGTCGACGAGCTGGGCAAGGATGAGAAGTGGAAAGATCTCGTCGGCCTGCGCTACGAGGACATCGTTACGCCCGAGGAATTCCTGGGATTGATCGAGGATGGGGCATTTGTGAATGCGCGGTCGGTGATCCACCTGGGCGCGTGCAGTGCAACGACGGAGAAGGATGCCGGGTACCTCGTGCGCAACAACTATCAGTACACGCGCGTTCTGTGCAACTGGGCGCTGTCCAATGAGATTCGGTTTGTGTATGCCTCAAGCGCGGCCACGTATGGCGACGGCGCAGAGGGCTATGACGACGCGGACGCGGTCACACCGACGCTGAAGCCGCTGAATATATACGGCTACTCGAAGCACATGTTCGATCTATGGGCGCTCAAGCATCACCTGTTCAATCCGTCGCCGGATCGTTCGCACGACACCAGCGACTCGAACATCGTGGGACTTAAGTACTTCAATGTCTTTGGGCCATACGAAGATCACAAGGGCGACATGCGCTCGGTGGTATCGAAGAGCTACGAGCAGATTCGCGGGACGGGCGAGGTGAAGCTGTTCAAGAGTTATCGGCCGGAGTATAAGGACGGCGAGCAGAAGCGCGACTTCATTTATGTGAAAGACGCGGTGGACGTGACCCTGCACTTTGCCTTGCAACCGGCGGATGCTCCCGGAGGCCTCTTCAATTGTGGGACAGGCCAGGCGCGCACGTGGGTCGACCTGGCGACGGCTGTCTTTGCCGCGATGGGACTTCCGCCGAAGATCGAGTTTATTGAGATGCCGGAGCAGCTGCAGGGGAAGTACCAGTACTTTACGCAGGCCAACGACCGGAAGCTGCACGAGGCCGGATATACCAAACCGTTTATGAGCCTCGAAGACGGTGTCCGAGAGTACATCCAGGGATACTACCTTCCTCGCGAGGGGCAAGTTTAACCGAATTCGCCGTGTGAACAGCGTATTCTGGCGGAGCTATGCAAAGAGCCAGAAAGACCAAGGTCATCTATCCGGGAACGTTCGATCCATTGACGAACGGTCATCTCGATCTGATAGCGCGTGCCTCGAAGATTGTGGACGAGTTGGTGGTTGCGGTGCATCGCAACTCGGAGCAAGGGGGCGCAGGCAAGGGCAAGCCGTTGTTCACGTTTCTAGAGCGCGAACAGATGCTGCGAGAGGCGACGGCAGAGATGCCGAATGTTTCGGTTACAACCTTCGACGGGTTGCTAGTGAACTTTGCGAAAAGTCAGCACGCCAACGCGGTGTTGCGCGGGATCCGTGCAGTCTCCGACTATGAATATGAGCTGCAGATGGCGATGATGAACCGCAAGCTCGATCCGGAGATTGAGACGCTGTTCATGATTCCCGGGGAGCGGTACACCTACGTGAGTTCGCGGCTGGTGAAGGGCGTGTTTGTGCTGGGCGGCGATGTGAGCAGCATGGTGCCGCCCAATGTGATGGAGCGGCTGAAGCGGAAGTCGCTGGGAAAGATCTCGTGAGTGAACCGCAGCGGACGGCTGCGCCCATTAGTCTTCAGGAGCAGTTCGGTCAGATCGATATCTACGTCTTCGACCAGATTCTGCGCGGGAATATTGCGCTCGATATGCGGGTGCTCGACGTCGGCTGCGGCTACGGACGGAACCTCGTCTACCTGCTGCGCGAGGGCTGCGAGATCTTTGCGCTGGACGCAAATCCAGAGGGCGTGTCGCATGTGCGGGCGTTGGCCAGGGAACTGGCTCCGCAGTTGCCCGCCGAAAACTTCCGTGTCGGCTCGATCGAGGCGATGGATTTTCCCGACGCGTTTGCCGACGTGGTGATCTGCAACTCGGTGCTGCACTTTGCGCGGGATGAGCAGCACTTCCTGGCGATGGTGTCCGAGCTGTGGAGAGTGCTGCGGCCCGGCGGACTGCTCTTTTGCCGGCTGGGGTCGCGGATCGGAATGGAGTTTGAGCGGGTGCGAAAGAACATCTATCGCATCGGCGACGGATCGGAGTGGTTCCTGGTGGACGAGGCCGTGCTGCTGCGAATGACCGAGCAGATGAAGGGCCTATTGGTCGACCCGCTGAAGACCACGATCGTGCAGGATTTTCGCTGCATGACGACCTGGGTGGTGCGGAAACGCACGGCTGGCCGATAGCCGGGAACAACCCTTTCACTCCACCGCAAAATCTGAAAGACTACTAGTTATGAGTACAGCGACAGCTACGAAAGTCCTAACGGACAGGATTAATCGGATCGAAGTTTCGGCCACCATGGCCATCACCGCCGAAGCGCTCAAGCTGAAGGCGCAGGGCATTGATCTGGCAGACTTTGGCGCGGGCGAACCCCACTTCTCCACGCCGCAGCATATTAAGGATGCGGCGATCCAGGCCATCCAGCAGAACGTGACGCGCTATACGGCGGTGGCTGGCACGCCTGAAGTGCGCAAGGCGATTGTCGATCGCCACGCGGCAGACTTCGGCACCAACTACGCTCCCGATGAGTGCGTGTTTACGGCCGGCGGCAAGCTGGCAATCTTCAACGCCGTCGAGGTACTCGTCGAGCACGGCGATGAGGTCATTGTACCCGTGCCGTTCTGGGTTTCGTACAAGGACATCATTGAGTTCGCGGGCGGAACGCCGGTGTTCCTCGAGACCGATGAGGCTGACAACTTTCGCGTGACGGTCGAGAGCGTGGAAGCCGCGATCACGGACAAGACCAAGGCCATCATCCTGAACACGCCGTCGAATCCTTCGGGCGCGGTGCTGGGGTCCGAAGACCTGTACGCGATCGTGCGGCTCGCGCACAGCAAAGGCATCTACGTGCTGCTCGACGAGTGCTATGTGTATCTCACATTTATGGGCGAGATCGTTTCGGGCGCTTCCCTTACCGAGTGCAAGGAGCATGTAATCGTGCTTGGGTCGCTCTCGAAGACGTACGCGATGACCGGATGGCGCGCGGGCTTTGCGCTGGGGCCGAAGCAGATTATTTCCGCGATGAGCAAGCTGCAATCGCAGAGCACGTCGAATACGGCGAGCATGGTGCAGCGTGCGTCGATTGCGGCGCTGACGGAGTCGCAGGAGTGTGTGTCGGAGATGCGGGCGGACTATGTCAAGCTGCGCGACCGCGTGCTGGAAGGCTTCAAGTCGATTCCGGGCCTCACCTGCACGGTGCCGCAAGGCGCCTTCTACGTGTACCCCAACATCAGCGCGTTCATCGGCAAGGGCGGGATCAAATCTGCCTCCGACCTTGCGGCCAAGCTGCTGAGTGAGGCGCATGTGGTCGTGGTGCCGGGTGAGGCGTTCGGAACCCAGAACCACATCCGGCTGTCCTACGCGGTGTCGGGCGACGTGATCGACAAAGGCGTGCAGCGGATGCGCGAGTTTTTCGCGAAGCTCTGAACTGGAACATAGCTAGGATGAGCTGTTGAATTGCGGTGGCATCCGATAACAGAAGCAGGTAGGTCTCGATGTCAGCAGGCGATGGTTCGGCGCGACCGAAGTTTGTTCCGGTGATCTTGGCGGGCGGAAGTGGAACGCGGTTTTGGCCGCGCAGCCGCAGAGCGCGTGCCAAGCAGGTCCTCACACTGCAGGGCGAGGGTTCGATGATCCAGCAGACCGTGGACCGGCTCGCTCCGCTGGCTGCGGATGAGGATTGCTGGGTGATCACGAATCACTGGTTGCGCGAGGTGATTGGGGATCAACTGCCCGGGGTGCTGGCCAAGCATGTACTGGCGGAGCCCGCCGCGCGGAACACTGCGCCGGCTTGCGCGCTGGCTGCGTTCCTGCTCGAGAAAACTGAGCCGGATACGGTGATTGGCATCTTTCCTTCGGACCATATTGTTGGTAAGAATGACAGGTTTGTTGAGGTGCTTGCCGCCGGAATCAAGCTGGCGTCCGAGGGAGAGAATATCGTGGTGCTTGGGGTTCCGCCGACGCGACCTGAGACGGGCTACGGCTATATCGAACAGGGTGCGGAAGTCGAAGCAGTGGACGGAATCGTGGTGCGCCGCGTCAAGCGGTTTCGCGAGAAGCCGGACAAGCACACGGCGGAGCGTTTCCTGGCGGCGGGAAACTTTGCGTGGAACGGCGGAATTTTTCTGTGGAGCGCGCGGACGCTGGCCAATGCCATTCGCGAACATGTGCCGGATATGGCGCCGCTGCTAGAGAAGATCGCGGCAGCTCATGGGACGCCTGAGTTTGAGAAGGTGTTTGCGGAGCTGTATCCACAGTGCGAAAACATTTCGGTGGACTACGCGGTGCTGGAACGGCGGTCGATTAAGGGCGAGGCGCAGTCTGGGATCTATTGCCTTCCGGCTGACTTCGCGTGGAACGACCTGGGATCCTGGGCTTCGCTGCATGAGCAATTGGGCGAGGACGAGCGCTCGAATGTAGTGGATGGCGAAAACAGTGAGTTGGTCTCGATTCAATCGCATGGGAACTATGTTCATGCGCCCGGAAAGATGGTGGCGCTGCTTGGAGTACAGGGGCTGGTGGTGGTGGAGACGGCGGATGCGCTCCTGATCACAACGCTCGAGCGGTCACAGGACGTATCGAAGATCGTGCATATGCTGCATCGGGAG
>Ga0302313_10001692_pt1 | contig 16275 bp, 12 predicted proteins | sample III_Palsa_N2_2_FD_200454 | JGI IMG/M metagenome (GOLD analysis project Ga0302313, IMG submission 200454) | Peat permafrost microbial communities from Stordalen Mire near Abisko, Sweden - III_Palsa_N2_2 | ecosystem: Environmental > Terrestrial > Soil > Palsa > Peat permafrost | place: Sweden...
CCGTTGAGAGAGGCGCATGAGACTTCAAGATCACATCGATTTCACCACACTGCAGTGGGTCAAGCCGGAGCTCGACGAGACGCTGTCGACTGCCCGCGAGGCGCTGGAGTCCTACGTCGAGAATCCAGACGATCGCGAGGTCATGCGTTCGTGCACGCGACATTTGCATCAGGTGCACGGCACCTTGCGGATGGTCGAGTTGTACGGTGCGGCGATGGTGACTGCGGAAATGGAGACCCTCTCCATTGCGCTGCTTGAGGATCACATCGCCTATCGCGAAGAAGCTTATGCCGCGTTGATGCGCGGCCTGATGCAACTGCCCGATTACCTTGAGCGGTTGTCCAGCGGCCATCGCGATGTGCCGGTGGTGCTGCTGCCGTTGCTCAACGACCTGCGTGCAAGCCGCGAGCAACCGCCGCTGCCCGAGTCGGCGATGTTCCATCCCAATCTCGATGCGTTCCTGCCGGATCTGGCGCCGGCGGCCATGAGTGCGGCCTATGCCGAATCGCATCGCGGCGAGTTGGTGAATTTGCGTCTGCGCTTCCAGCAGCAATTGCTGAGCTGGTTCCGTGGACAAGACATTGCGCAGCAGTTGAGTGGCATGCGCAAGACATTGCTCGCCATCACTGCCCGTTGCTATCACGTGCACGGCAGGCGCTTGTGGTGGATCGCTGCCGGTGTGCTGGAGGGTCTCGAGCAAGGCATGATCAAGGGTCATGCTGGCGAAGTCCGCCAGCTGATCGGCAAAGTCGATCGCAGCATTCGCCAGCTGATTGAACACGGCGAAGACAGCCTGCGCGGTAGCGAAGCGGACGTAGTCGCCTGCAAACTGCTGTACATCGTGGCCCAGGCCAAGCAACGCAGCCCGCAGATGGAGTTGTTGCGGAATACCTATGCCCTGGACAGCCTGGTACCCGATGCTGGGGAACTGGAACACGCGCGCGGCTCGATGTCCGGCCACAACCGTGCGTTGCTCGATTCGGTATCGCGTGCGCTTAAAGATGACTTGCTGCGCGTCAAGGAGGCGCTGGACCTGTTCCTGCGTCAGAGCGACGGTGATCCGGCACAACTGGCCGAGCAGAGCGAAGTGCTCGATCGTGTCGGCGATACGCTGGGCATGCTCGCGCTGGCCGTACCGCGCCGGTTGGTCATCGAACAGCGGCGGGTACTGGACGAAATTGCCAACCGCATGCGCAAGCCCGACGAGGACACCCTGCTGGATGTAGCCGGTGCCCTGCTGTATGTCGAAGCGTCGCTGGACGACCACATCGAGAGCCTGGGTTCCGAGGACGAATCGGACACCGGCGGCGCGATGCAGGGCCTGCCGCGCAGCGAGGCGCTGGGCGTAGTCACCGCGTTGATGCATGAAGCGATCAACAATACCGGCAAAGTGAAAGACGCGATCGTCGCCTTTGTCGAATCAGGTTGGGAGCACAACCGTCTGGCTGTCGCACCTCCTCTGATGGAGGAAGTTGCCGGCGCCATGCGCATGCTGTCCTCGCCGCGATCGGCCGAGTTGGCCGAAGGTGTCGGCCGTTTCATCGGTTATGAATTGGTGGATGACCAACGTGTTCCCACGGGCGCGCAGATGGATCATCTGGCCGATGCTCTCGCCGCGCTGGAGTACTACCTCGAAGCTGCACGCGAACATCGTGGCGGGCTGGACCATATTCTCGACGTTGCCGAGCACAGCCTCGGCTTGCTTGGTTACTGGCCGTTGCCAGCCGAGCGGGTGCCTGCCGACAAGGTGTTGTCCAAGCCCAAGGTCACTGCACCCGAAGCGAGCGTGATGGCTCATGCTGGCGACGGCATCGAAAACGAAGAGCATCCGGAACTGTCCGAATCCGTCAGCCTGCTGCCCGGCGACGATCTCGGACATCTATTTGTCGGTTACAGCGAACCGCATGTCGCACCCGTGCACAACCTGGACGGGCTGCGGCTGACGCCGACCGAAGTGACCACGCCACCGGTATCGCCCGACCACGTTTCAGGCGATGGGTCTGGCCATGGTTTGGACGATCAGGGTGGCGACTGGATCGAGGTCGAGGAAGAGGTGTTCGAGCAGGTGCCGGCACGCGATGCGCTCGCGGCCAACACCAGCTTCAACGCCAACGCAGAAGGTATCGACGATGACATTCGCGAGATCTTCCTGGAGGAAATGCAGGAGGAAATCGACAGCCTGCGTAGTGCCGAGAAGGTCTGGCTGGCCGATCCGACGCAACTTCCCTCGCTGGTCAGCATCCGCCGCTCGTTCCACACGCTGAAGGGCTCAGGTCGACTGGTCGGTGCCGGCGTGCTGGGTGAGTTTGCGTGGAAAGTTGAGGACATGTTCAACCACGTGCTGGACGGTTCCATCCAGCCGGACGAGAACGTACAGGCGGTACTGCGGCATGCGATCGACGCGCTGCCGCAATTGCTTGAGGCGCTCAAGGGCGAGGGCATGGCGAATGCGCCGCTCAGCGCCATCATGCATACCGCCGAGCAGCTGGTTGCAGGTCAGCCGGCGCGTGTGGAAGATCACATGTCGGCGGCCACCGAAACGGTCCGTCGGGTGGTGCGTCATCGCGTACCGCGCATCGAGGCGGCGTCGGATGCCATCCCAGAAGCCGGTTTGACCGAGGCCAACACGGCTGGCGCCGAACACGAGCTGGTGGAGTTTGAGCAGGCGCTGCCGGAGCCGGTAATGCCGCCGGTGGATCCGGTATTGCTGGAAATCCTGCGCAGCGAAGTTGCGCAATATCTGCAAACCATTCGCGCGGCCATCCAGCGTGGTGGGGCCGAGTTGCCGATCGGTGAAGATCTGCTGCGGGCCGTGCACACGTTGCATGGCGCCATCGCGATGGTGGACATCCCATTGCTGACACAGATGTTGTCGCCGCTGGAAGGTCTGTTCAAGCGTCTGCGTGCGGCCAATTTGCCATTGCCGTCCGAAGGCGTGCGCCTGCTCGGTCAGTCGGCCGATCTGGTCGACCACGTGATGGGCCAGTTCGATGTCGCCGAACCGCAGTTGCCGGATACGGACGCGCTGACGGCTCAGATCATTGAAATGCGTGACCGCTACCCCGAGTCGCAGGTTGCGCATGTCGTGTTCGAACCGCGCCTGGACGAGGTGGCGTTGGCCGCGACGACCGCTGCGGAAGATCAGCCTGGCGACGACCAAGCTGCCATGGGGGCATCGCTCGATGCCAGCATGGCCGACGTCGATGGCGGGCGTGCGCGCGAGGTGCAAGATGCGGCGTCGTTTGATGCTGCCGAAGCCCTGGCGACTGATCATGAGGAGGCGCACCATGCGGCATTCACCGCTGAGCTGATGGAGGCATTGGGCACGTTCAGTCCGGAAATCGCGGACGCTGAACATGCAGCCGCAGCGCAAGCGGCCCTTGAGCAAGCTGCGGCAGAGCACGCCGCTGCGGAGCAAGCTGCAGCAGAGCAGGTCGCAGCAGAGCGGGCTGCAGCTGAGAAGGCGGCGGCAGAGCAGATGGCTGCCGAACTAGCAGCCACTGAGAAAGCCGCAGCTGAGCACGCCGCAGCAGAGTACGCCGCGGCGGAGCACGCCGCAGCGGAGCAGGCTGCAGCAGAACAAGCTGCAGCAGAGCAGGCCGCGGCGGAGAAGGTCGCGGCGGAGCACGCCGCAGCAGCGCAGGCCGCGGCAGAGCAAGCTGCAGCAGAGCAAGCCGCAGCAGAGCAAGCCGCAGCAGAACACGCTGCAGCAGAACAAGCTGCAGCAGAACACGCTGCAGCAGAACAAGCTGCAGCCGAGCAAGCGGCACACGCCGCAACCGGCAGTGAGTCCACTGAGATCAGTGCCGCATCGGAGCAAGAACAGGCCTCCGCGTCGGCAGGGTCGGGCCATATCGACGCCGATCTGCTTGAAGTGTTCATTGATGAGGCGCGCGAAATTCTCGACCACGCCGATGGCGTGCTGGCGCAATGGCACGACGAGCCAACTGAACTGAAGCACGTCGCTGAGCTGCAGCGCGATCTGCATACGCTCAAGGGTGGCGCGCGGATTGCCGGTTTGATGGACGTGGGTGACCTCGCCCACGCCATCGAGACAGTGCTCGAAAAGCCCGCTCGTTATGCGAACAAGACCGGCCCGTTGATCGCGGCGCTGGAAGCCGCGTTCGATCAGATGCATGCGCTGGTGCAGCATGTGTCGCAAGGCCAGCCCACAGAATATCCGCAGGCCACGATCGATCGCCTGCTGGCGCTCGCTGGCGAAAAGAACCTGGCTGACGATGCGGTACTGGCAGCTGTTGCCATGCCAGCACTGAAGCCGTCACGGACACCGAAGCTGAAGGTCGTCCCGAGTACATCGACAGCGCTCGATTTGCCCGAACTGTTGCCGGAGATGGAGGAGGAAGTCCGCTCCTCGCAGGAACAGATCCGTGTTCGTGCCGATCTGCTCGACAATCTGGTCAACCATGCCGGCGAAGTCGCCATCTACCGCTCGCGACTGGAACAGCAGGTTGCAGGCTATCGTTTCAACCTGGTGGAACTCGAGCAGACCGTGGCACGTCTGCGCAGTCAGCTGCGCATGCTGGAGATCGAGACCGAGGCACAGATCATCGCGCGTTTCCAGCGCGAGCATCGCGAAGCGGGCCTGACCGCGTTCGATCCGCTCGAACTCGATCGTTACTCGCAGCTGCAGCAGTATTCGCGTGCACTGGCCGAGTCGGTCTCCGATCTTGTGTCCATCCAGAACATGCTCGATGAACTGACCCGGCAGGCCGAAACCCTGCTGATCCAGCAGTCGCGCGTCAGCACGGAGTTGCAGGACGGCCTGCTGCGCACACGCATGTTGCCATTCGACACGATGGTGCCCAATCTGCGTCGCACCTTGCGCCAGGCGGCGCAGGAGCAGGGCAAGAACGCACAGTTGTATGTGGATGGTGCGCACGGCGAAATGGACCGCAACCTGCTCGACCGCATCAAGGCGCCGTTCGAGCACATGTTGCGCAACGCGATTGCGCATGGCATCGAAACCCCGGCCGAGCGTCGCAAGGCTGGTAAGCCGGCCGAAGGCTCGGTGCATATCCAGGTCGCGCGCGAAGCTACCGAGGTGGTGATCCGGGTCAGCGATGATGGTCGCGGGCTGGATCGCGAGGCGATCCGCAAGCGCGGTATCGAACGCGGGCTGCTGCGCGCCAATATCAAGCCTACCGACGACCAGCTGCTATCGTTGATCACCCAGACGGGGTTCTCCACTGCCTCCAAGGTCACTCAGCTGGCTGGCCGCGGCGTCGGCATGGACGTGGTGGCGAACGAGATCAAGCAGCTTGGTGGTTCGCTCTCGATCGAGTCCGAAGCAAACAAGGGCAGCGTGTTCGTGCTGCGCCTGCCGTTCACCCTCGCGGTGACTCAGGCCATCCTGGTACGCATCGGCGAGGCGACCTTCGCCATCCCGATGACTTCGGTGCAAGGCGTGGCGCGGGTGGACCCGGAAGATCTGGCCGCACGATTGGCCGAAGACGAGCCTTCGTTCCAGTACGGCAACGAGCAGTACGGCATCCATGACCTCGCCGAGCTGCTGGGTCTGCCGCCTGGTCTGCCGGCGGAAGGCGAGCAGCAGCCGTTGCTGCTGACTCGTGCGGGTGATTTGCGTGCGGCGATTCGTATCGACGCCGTGCTTGGTTCGCGCGAAATCGTGGTCAAGTCGGTCGGTCCGCAGATCAGCTCGGTGCCCGGTTTGCTCGGCGCGACCATCATGGGTGATGGTTCGGTGCTGATCATTCTGGATCTGGCGCCGCTGGTTCGCCATGGCATCACTCGCCGCTTGCAGCGTCTGTCGGACGGCCTCAGCGCGGTACAGGCGCCGGTCATCGAAGAGATCCGGATACGGCCGCTGGTGATGGTGGTGGATGATTCGATCACCATGCGCAAGGTCACCGGCCGTGTGCTGGAACGTCATGAATACGAAGTCAGCACAGCCAAGGACGGTGTCGATGCGGTGGAGAAATTGCACGAGCGCGTGCCCGACCTGATGCTGCTCGACATCGAAATGCCGCGTATGGACGGCTATGAGCTGGCGGCCCACATGAAGGCCGACCCGCGCTTGCGCAACGTGCCGATCATCATGATCACCTCACGCAGCGGCGACAAACATCGCCAGCGGGCATTCGACCTCGGCGTTGACCGTTACCTCGGAAAGCCCTATCAGGAGGCCGAGTTGCTGGCACAGATCAGCGAAGTACTGGAGCAGCGTGCGGCGGAGTCGAGTCATGATTGAATCGGCACCTGCCGTTGCCTTGTTGTTTGACGACACTGAGCTGGGTGGACATTTGCGCGAGGCATTGCGCGAGCGTGGGGCACGGATTGTTCATGAGGGTGGGGTAGCCACCCTCAGCCGTGAGCTGTTGCAGAACGTGGGCGCCGACGTGCTGGTGGTCAATCTGGACAACAACGCCGATGACGCACTCGATCAGCTGTATGAGGTGACCGACGGCGACCGGAGGCCGCGACTTGTCTTCAACGACGCGCAGGCCAGTCGAGCGCTGGTTGGCTGGGATCGCGCACGTTGGGCCCGTCATCTGGCGGTCAAGGTGCTGGAAGCCGGCGACGTCGACCCACCACGTCCGGAGAACGCCCGCAGCATCGAGATGCTGGTCGATGCATCGGTTGAAAGCATTTCTGCCGAGGCTGAAAGCGTCGATGCCCCGGTGGCGGAAGTTCCGACGGTGATCGAGCATGTGGACGCAACTGCAGCTATAGCACTGGTAGCGGAACCCGCGATGGCTGAAGAGTCGTCGTTGCTGGAGTCTGATCAGCCAGTAGCCGAAGACGTTGATGAACACGAGCAGACGGCCACTGCCGAATCGGAAAGCCTGGCCGCCGAACTCGAAGCGTTGCTGGCTTCCGACGAATTGCCTGCCAGCGATGAAGATGAATCCGGGCCTGGTCTGCGTTACTCCCATGATGAAGAGCTGCCACCGTTGCACGACGGCAATTTTGGCGCGCCGACAGCCATGCCCGATCTGCATTCACTGGATGGCTCAGACTCTATTGAGGGTTTCGATAGTCTCAACGAAAGCACGCGGTTCGCTGCCGGCGAAATCGATGAAAAACTGCCGAGTGTGAGCTCGCGTGTGTTTCAGCTTGATCACTTGCAGCTATCACCGATAAACGACGCCGACGTTGCGACGATAGCTGCCGCAGCGGTGACGCATATCCCGAGCGATAGCATCGCCACGGCTGCCCGAGCGCCCGCGGAATGGGCACTGCTGGATGATGAAACTCCGCTTGTAGCATCCGCAGCGGCTACTGCGGCAAGGGTCGATGCCAGTGCGTTTGGTATCGAGAAATTGAGTGCCGCCGATTTCCTCGCGCCCGACGTCGAACAGACCGCGCCGGGAGTCGAGCCAGTGATGACGCTGCAGCTGATATCGATGGAAGAAGCGGTTGCACCGCAGGTTTATGTCGCCGAGAGCGAAATGCTGCTTGACGACCTTCGTGCCGCCTTGAGCCGCATTGTGCTGCTGGGTGCGGCGGCCGACAGCACAGACTCCGTCCGCGCCTTTCTCTCCGCGCTGCCGTCCGCCACGCGGCTGACCTTTCTGCATACGCAGCATCTGGGCGCGCAATCATCGGCGACGCTGGTTGAAAATCTGGCTGCGAATTGTGCGTTGCCGGTACGACTCGCTGAGCGCGGCGGCCATGCCGTCGCCGGCGAGGTATTGGTGGTGCCCACGGGACAGCAAATACGTTTGAACCGCAATGGCAGCATCGAACTTCAGATGGACGACGCCGGTGGTGCGACGCAAGCTCCGTCCATCGATGCAAGCCTGACCATGGCGGCCAATATCTTTGGTCGCGATGCGTTGGCCATCGTGTTCTCCGGACGGGCGAACGATGCGGTTGCCGGCTCCCAGGCGATCCATGACCGAGGCGGTCAGGTATGGGTAGAGTCATCGTCCGAGACGCATTCTTCCGACATGGTCAGCGGACTGTTCGCCGAACGACTAGTCAGTTTTTCCGGTACGCCGCATGAGCTTGCGGCGCGCTTGATCGAGGTGTTTTCATGAGTGATCCGCTGCCGCGTGAAATCCGTTGCGTACTGGTGCCGGTGGGCAACCTGCGTCTGCTGTTACCCAATGCCACCGTCGCCGAAGTGATCACCCAGACCAAGCCCGAACCGGTGGCTGGTGCCCCGGAGTGGCTGCTGGGTCGCATCGCATGGCGCGGCTGGCGCGTGCCGCTGGTTTCGTTCACCCAGCTGGCGGGGGCTGAAGAAGGCGATGTCGAATTGAGCGTGCGCGTAGCCGTGCTGAAGGCGCTCGGCGGCAACCCCAAGTTGCCGTTCATTGCCGTGGTGACGCAGGGCTTTCCACGCCTGATCACGCTGAATGCCGAGCTGATCATCCCCACCCATGATGGCAGCGCGCTGCCGCCGGGGTTGCGTGCCAAGGTACTGGTGCGCGATGACGTCGCGGTGATTCCCGATCTGGAATGGATCGAAGCCGAGCTGCTGGGTCTGCTCAGTGGTGCCGATTTGACGGAATCACCAGCGGAACCGGCAGAGCCAGCCGACACGGCAGGCTGAAGTCAGGACGGCGAATCAGCCGTCGCCGTGCAGTGCCTGTAGCGCCGCCAGGGCAGCCAGTCCGGCGGTTTCCGTGCGCAAGATGCGCGGTCCCAGCCGAAGTCCTTCGAAGCCGGCGGTGGTCAGTGCGCGGATGTCACGTTCACCCAAGCCGCCTTCCGGGCCTACTGCCAGCAGGCCACCGGCGGCTGCGAAGCGCAAATCGCGTGATGACTGGGTGGCGTCCGGCAGCAAGGCCAGACGCAGCGCGCCATCCTCGGTGAGGCTTTCCAGCCACAGCGGCAACGGCAACGCCGGCACTATCTCCGGCAGCCGCGCGCGGCCACTCTGTTCGCCGGCACTGGCTGCCACCGCTCGCCAATGCGCCAGGCGTTTTTCGGCGCGACCGGCATCGAGCTTGACCTCCGAGCGTTCGGTCAGCAGTGGCACGATGCGCACGACGCCCAGCTCGGTGGCCTTTTGCACGATCAGATCCATCTTGTCGCCGCGTGCGACACCCTGCGCCAGGGTGAGCGACAGGGGCGATTCGTTTTGCAGAGCCTGCTTCGACTCCACCCGCACGACGACTTCGCGTTTGCCGAGCGCAAGGATAGTGGCCGGATAATCGCAGCCGTCACCGTTGAACAGCGTCAGCGGATCGCCGGCAACCAGTCGCAGTACACGTGCAACATGCTCGCCCGCCTGCGCCGGCAGCGGCAATTCGGCGCCAACGGGAAGCGGCTGGTCAACGTGGATTCGGATGGTTCGCATGGAGCGGGAGACTGGCCAAATACGAAGCATAGCCGAGCTTTTGCCGGCTGACCGGGGTCGGGGGTAGCGTTACCGGAGCGGGAAGCTGAATCTCAGCGAGATGACCGCGCGCCATGCATTGCCTGGCGCAGGCGCTGGGCGCAGCATGGGGGAGCCAGATACAGGTACAACCGAGGTACTCCGCCATGTCCAAGCGATCCATTGTTACGCTCGCGCTGATCACCAGTCTTGCTGTCAACGCGCTGGCCTTCGCCCAGAACTCGACGCCGATGACCACGCCCCAGGCTAGCCAATCCAGCCAGGACAGTCAGAAGCCCGTCAACCACGGCCCCAAGCCCGGCGACCGTGATTGCATACACGATACCGGCAGCCTGATACCGGCCAAGAAAGGCGAGTGCCTGCCGGTCCCGGGTCGCAGCTATACCGGAGACGAGCTGCGCAGTCAGGGCACCAACGGCGATAACGCACGCGCACTGCAAATGCTCGACCCCAGCGTAAGCGTCGGGCACTGACAGTTGAATCGCCAAATCGCTGATCTGCTGCCGCGTTAGCGGCGGCAGGGCGCGCCATCGAGTGAAGGATCAGCTTCCCACGGCATGTTCAATGCCGGCGATCGCCGCATCGACCAGCTGGTCGATTTCCTGCTCAGTCACCACGTAAGGCGGCATGAAATAAACTATGTCACCGAGTGGGCGCAGCAACACACCGTTTTGCAGCCCATGCAGATATACGCGCAGGCCGCGTCGTTCGGTTGCGGGGAACGGCCGCCGGCTGGCCTTGTCGGTGACCAGTTCGACCGCCGCGATCATGCCGGTCTGACGCACATCGGCAACGTGCGGATGTCCGCGTAGCGGCGCCAGCCGTTTCGCCAGATGCGCTGCAAGCACGCGGTTGCGTTCGAGCACCGGCTCATCGCGGAAGATCGCCAATGTCTCCAGCGCCACGCGGCAAGCCAGCGGGTTGCCGGTATAGCTGTGCGAATGCAGGAATGCCTTGCCGGCGTTGTATTCCGCATAGAACGCCTGATAGATGCGCTCCGTGGTGAGTACGGCCGACAGCGGCAGAAATCCGCCGGTGAGCCCCTTGGACAGGCACAGGAAATCAGCGCTCACACCAGCCTGTTCGCACGCGAACAGCGTGCCGGTGCGGCCAAAACCCACCGCGATCTCGTCGGCAATGAAATGCACGTCGAACTCGTCGCACAACGCCCGCAACCCGCTCAGGTAACTGGAGTGATACATGCGCATGCCGCCGGCGCATTGCACCAGCGGTTCAACGATCACCGCGCAGGTTTCGTGGGCGTGCTGTTCCAGCAGCGTACGCAGTTCGCCGAGGCGGCGCGTGGCGATTTGTTCGGGCGATTCACCCGGTTCGCCCTCGTAGGTGTCCGCCGAGGGCGCCAGGAACGGCGTCAACAACAGCGGCGCATAGGTCTTGCGGTACAGCGCCACGTCACTCACCGAGAGCGCGCCCAGCGTCTCGCCGTGATAGCTGCCGGTGAGCGCGATGAAGCGGGTTTTCTCACCGTGGCCCTGATTGAGCCAGTAGTGGAAGCTCATCTTCAATGCCACTTCGATTGCTGCCGAACCGTTGTCGGCGAAGAACACGCGATCGAGTCCCGCTGGCGTGATGCGTACCAGTTCTTCCGCCAGTTCGATCGCCGGTTCATGCGTGAAGCCGGCAAAGATCACATGCTCCAATGTCTGCGCCTGCGCGGCCAGCGCCGCCGCAATGCGCGGATTGGCGTGGCCAAACAGGTTGGTCCACCACGAGCTGATGCCATCCAGGTAGCGGCGTCCGTCGGCGTCGATCAGCCATGCGCCGTCGCCACGCACGATCGGCACCATGGGAACTGTTTCGTGGTCCTGCATCTGCGTGCATGGATGCCACAGGTGTTTCAGATCGCGCCTGGCGAGCGCGGCATTGCTGATTGTGGGGATGGTCATCCGGCTATCATCGTGGCTATGTCATGGACGCTCAAGTCCATTCATGGAAAATGGGTGCTCAAGTCCACCCACGGACAGCTCGGGAATCGACGGTTGAAGTACCTGCGGAAATGCCTGATTGGCTTGGGCGTGCTGATATTGGCTGCAGCTTTGCTGGCGTGGTTTGCGCCAGCGCGCTGGGCGTTGCCGTGGATCGGGCCGCAACTGCATGGGGTGCGCCTGCAACAGGTGGAGGGCTCGCTGTGGGATGGCCGGGCAGGGCAGGTAGTGGCCACCGATGGACGCCAGCTAGGTCAACTGCAGTGGCAGCTGTCGCGGCGCGCGCTGATCGGGCAGGTGCAATTGCGGCTGGAATTCCATGGGCCACAATTCGACTTCTCCGGCGCGATGCAACGCCTGCCAGCCAACCAGGTTCAGTGGCATGGGGTGAGCATTCGCGCCGAGCTGGCTGCGCTGCTCCCACGGGTAACCTTGCCGCTGGGCCAGCCGCAGGGCGAGCTACAGCTGACTGTCGATGATGCGTTGCTGCAAGCCGGTTGGCCGCTGCAGTTGCAAGCCCATGCGCAATGGCTACACGCGGCCATGCGTACCCGCAACGGCGATGTGGCGCTGGGCAATCTTCAATGGCAGGCGCAGGCGCTGGGCGGCGTGATCGGGTTGCAGCTGCACGATGACGGTCACGGCCCGCTGCAAGCCGATGGCCAGCTTCAACTGAGCCCGCTCGGCTGGCGACTGGACGCGAAGCTGCGTGCCCGACAGACTGACCTGGCATTGCGCCGTTGGCTGGCCACACTGGGGCAACCGGATGTCGATGGCATGGTGCATATTCAACGCAGCGGCGGTCTGGGCGCCAGCTTGCCGGTGCCGACCGCAAACCAGGGAAAATGAAAATTATCATGAACTCCGATATCACCGTACCGGCTCTGGCGGCTGCACGTGAAGCTGCCGCCGCTGCTGCCGAAGTGATCCGACACTATTGGCGGCGTGGCGTTGAGGTGGAGTTGAAAGCGGATGCTACGCCGGTGACGGTTGCCGATCGGGAAGCCGAACGGGCGATCCGGAAGATCCTGCAGGCGGCCCTGCCGCAGGCGGCGATCCATGGCGAGGAGTTCGGGCTGGAGGGCGAGAGCGGCGGTTTGTTGTGGCTGGTCGATCCGCTGGATGGCACCAAGAGCTTCGTGCGCCGCACGCCTTTCTTTTCCACCCAGATTGCGTTGATGGATGGCGATGAACTGGTGCTAGGCGTATCCAGTGCGCCGATCTACGGCGAAACGATGTGGGCGACTGTCGGTGGCGGCGCATGGCTCGATGGTGAGCGCGTGCAGGTGGCGGATACCGCGCTGGTCAGCGAGGCATCCATTTCTACCGGCAATATCAAGACGCTTACCGCCGATAGCCGCTGGGACGCGCTCGGTGCGCTGATCCGCGACAGCAACCGAATCCGCGGGTATGGCGATTTCTGCCACTACCACCTGTTGGCACGCGGTGGCCTGGACCTGGTGATCGAATCGGACGTGAACATCCTCGACATCGCCGCACTGGCCGTGATCGTGCGTGAAGCCGGCGGTGTATTCACCGAGCTGGACGGTGCGCCACTCACACTGGACACCCGCAGCGTGCTGGCCGGTACGCCGGCGATTCACCGCCAGGCGCTGCAACGTCTGCGTGTCGGCGCATGACGCGTTAGAATCTCCCCATGCGCAAACCACCCATCGTCCATGCCACGCGAGACGTCGACAACAGCCATTTTCTGCACGTCGAGCAGCTCGATCTGGAGTTTTCCAACGGTGAGCGCCGCACCTACGAGCGGCTGAAAGGTGGTGGGCTGGGCGCGGTGATCATCGTGCCGATGCTTGACGATGAAACCGTGCTGCTGGTGCGCGAATACGGTGCGGGCGTCGGCCGCTATGAGCTCGGCTTGCCGAAGGGCCGGCTGGATCAGGATGAGACCGCCGAGCAGGGCGCCGAGCGCGAGCTGAAGGAAGAGATCGGCTACGGCGCGCGTCGGCTGAAGATCCTGCATAACCTGTCGCTGTCGCCGTCGTACATGACGCATATGGCGCACGTGGTACTGGCACAGGATCTGTATCCGGAACGACTGATCGGCGATGAGCCGGAGGAACTCGACGTGGTGCCATGGAAGATGTCTGAGTTGCATACCTTGCTCGGACGCGATGACGTGACCGAAGGGCGTTCGATTGCCGCGCTGTTCATGGCCCGCGAATATCTCGCCGGGCGCTTTCAGCGCACATGACTGCGCCTACGTCAGCGTCCATGGATAGCGCGCCTGCCTTCGCACAGCAGATCGGCGACATCGCGCGCGCCGCTGGCGAGGCGATCCTGGCGATCTATCACAGTGATTTCGCGGTTCAGACCAAGGAAGATGCCTCGCCGTTGACCGCCGCCGATCTGGCCGCCCAGCAGGTCATCATGGCTGGGCTGGCCGAGCTCGATAGCGTGTTGCCGGTATTGTCGGAAGAGGCCAAGGCGCTGGCGTGGTCTGAGCGCCAGCACTGGACGCGCTACTGGCTGGTCGATCCGCTCGACGGCACCCGCGAGTTCGTCAAGCGCAACGGCGAATTCACCGTGAACATCGCGCTGATTGACGATCGCCAATCCGTACTCGGCGTGGTGCTGGCACCGGTCACCGGTGAGCTGTATATCGCCGAGCAGGGTCACGGCGCGTGGTTGCAGACTCAGGCTGGTGGTGACTGGACGCGCCTGCGGGCACGCCCATTGGCGCAGCCGCCCGTGATGGCCGGCAGCCGCTCACACGGCGTTCTACAGGATTCCATGTTGCAGGCGCTGCTCGGACCTGAGCATCAGCTCGTTTCACTCGGTTCGTCGCTGAAGTTCTGCCTGATCGCGCGGGGCGCTGCGGACGTCTATTTGCGCCTCGGCCTCACCAGTGAATGGGATACCGCCGCCGCGCAATGCGTACTGCAGGAAGCCGGAGGCGCGGTGCTCGATCTGCACGGGCAGCCTTTCAGTTACAACCGCGGCGAATCGCTGCTCAATCCTGAATTCATCGCGGTGGGTGACCCGACGGTTGATTGGGCGGCGCGGTTGCGGGTGGCTACGCAGAGCTGATTTTGATTGAGGGTCGGTTTTGATCGAGGGTGATGTTGATCAAGTGCCGATTTAGGTGAAGGGTGCTCCGAGCGTGGCCCCTCATCCCGGCCTTCTCCACGAAGGGGGAGAAGGTGATCCCTACTGATGGAATTCTGTGCTGCATGACTGAGGCAACCAGGTACAACCTCGATGATCTGCTTGCCATCATGGCGAGATTGCGCGACCCACAGTACGGTTGCCCCTGGGACGTGCAGCAGGATTTTGCTTCCATCGCGCCGTATACCATCGAGGAAGCCTACGAGGTCGCCGACGCGATCGATCGCCAGGACTGGCACGATCTGCGCGACGAGCTGGGCGATCTGCTGCTGCAGGTGGTGTTTCACTCGCAGATGGCGCAGGAAGCTGGATTGTTTGATTTTGGCGATGTTTCGCACTCGATCAGCAGCAAGATGCGTCGTCGCCATCCGCATGTGTTTGGCGACGTGCGCTATGCTGATCCCGCCACGCAGAAGCAGGCGTGGGAAGACATCAAGACGGCCGAGCGTGCGGACAAGGGCGAGCCAGCTGACGACAGCGCACTGGCGGGCATCTCGTCGGGGCTGCCGGAGTGGAAACGTGCGCTGAAATTGCAGCAGCGCGCGGCCAGCGTGGGCTTCGACTGGCCTGATCCACAGCCAGTGCTGGCCAAGCTGACCGAAGAAATGGAAGAGGTGCGCGCCGAGTTCGCCAATGGCGCGGACCCAACACGATTGCAGGATGAGATCGGCGACGTATTGTTCGTTGTGGTCAATCTGGCGCGACACGCCGGCGTCGATTTCTCCGCTGCGCTACGCCACGCCAATGCTAAATTTGAAAGACGCTTTCGGCAGATGGAACAGCTTGCCGCCACCGATGGTGGGGCATTCGGGGAACGCACTCTGACCGAACAGGAGCAGTTGTGGCAGCGCGCCAAGACGTTTGACCCCAAGTCCGTTTGAATCAGGTCATGAATCAGCCAATCGACCCTGCGGGATGAGAGGGGGTTCCCGTGGCGCAGCGCACATGCAACCCTTTCGGCACGAGTAGCATCCTAGGCAGGTAGACCATCCCGGGAGTTCACCATGCGCCGTCTTTTCACCGCAGTTCTGTTGCTTGCTCCACTTGCCGCGTTAGCCGCCCCTTGCAAATTCGAGGCACCACGCAATCTCCAGCTCGATCTGGCCGGCATCCGGGGCGTGCAGATCGAATTGCACAATCACGACCTGCATCTGAGCGGTAGCAATGGTGCCAGAGGGCTGACGCTCAACGGCCGTGCGTGCGCTTCAGATAGCGCGCCGCTGGCCAACCTGACGGTCACCCAGCGGCGTGAGGGTGATCAGCTTTTGATTGATATTGGAGGTGAAAATAACTTCACGTTCAATTCGTCCGGTGGCTCCTATGCCTATCTCGATGTCACCGTGCAGCTGCCCCCCAGTGTTCCGGTGACGTTGAGTATTGGTTCGGGCGACGCCGAGGTCGCTGGGTTGCAGCAGCTGCAAAGCAACGTCGGCTCGGGCGATCTGCACGTCAAGCAGGTGTCCGGCAAATTCCGCGCCAGCGTGGGTTCGGGCGACATCGATGCGACTGAGATCGGCAGCCTCGAGGTCGGATCCGTCGGTTCCGGCGACTTCAAGGCCACGGGTATCAAGGGCGATGCGAGCATCGGTAGTGTGGGCTCAGGTGATGTTGTGCTGCGCAATGTTGGAGGCAACGTGCATGCCGACACGCTGGGCTCCGGCGATTTCACCGTGAGCGATGTGAAAGGCGATTTCACCCTGGGCGCCAAGGGTAGTGGCGACATCAAGCATTCCGGTGTCAAAGGCAAGGTCAGCGTGCCGAAGGACGATGACAACGATTGAGGTTGTCTGTACTGGCGTCGGTATCAAGTGCCGTGCGGTCGTGAGCGAACGGCCGGCACTCAATCGCGGTCGTGGTCGGCTTTGAGCATCT
>Ga0302313_10001698_pt1 | contig 16250 bp, 14 predicted proteins | sample III_Palsa_N2_2_FD_200454 | JGI IMG/M metagenome (GOLD analysis project Ga0302313, IMG submission 200454) | Peat permafrost microbial communities from Stordalen Mire near Abisko, Sweden - III_Palsa_N2_2 | ecosystem: Environmental > Terrestrial > Soil > Palsa > Peat permafrost | place: Sweden...
GTCGCCGCTTTGGCTTAATGGTCACTTGGGTCGGGGAATAGGGTGGGTTCGGGTCTCAGGAGGTCGTTGATGAAGCTGCGGTGGTCGAGCATGACGCGGCGAGTGATTTGGTAGGCGGGGGTTTCTTCGTACGGGATGGCGTGGATCTGGTTTTGGTCGAAGCTTAGGATTTGGGCGTTGGGCGTGGCGAGCAGGATGGGGGAGTGGGTGGAGATGATGAATTGGGCGTCGGGGTATTCGCGGAGGGTGTCGTGGAGGAGGATGACGAAGGAGAGTTGGCGTTGAGGGGAGAGGGCGGCTTCTGGTTCGTCGAGGAGGAAGAGGCCGGAGCGGCGGAACTTGTGATCGAGGACGGTGAAGAAGGCTTCGCCGTGGGAGCGGGTGTGGAGGGATTGGTCGCCGTAGCCGCGCGTGAGGTCCAGCTCGTCGATTTTTGTGGCGAGGTTGAAGAGTGTTTCAGCGCGGAAGAAGAAGCCTTCACCGGAGCGGACGGGGCGGAAGCTTAGGCGCAGGGCTCGGGAGAGTGGGTAGGTGTCGTCGCTGGGTGTGTCGGATTGGAAGGCGAAGTTGCGGTTGCCGCCGTCGAGGGAGAGGCCGTAGCTTAGGGCGATGGCCTCGAGCAGGGTGGACTTGCCGGAGCCGTTTTCGCCGGTGAAGAAGGTGAGGCGGTTCTTCGAGAATTCGAGGGTGTCGAGGGATTGGATGATGGGGACGGTGAAGGGGTAGGCGGGCGGTGACGGGATGCGGTCGCGAAGGAGGGTGAGGGAGGCGAGCATGGTGGTTGCCGACTCAAGTGTCGCCGAAACGCGGTGGGAGAGCAAAAGCGATGTCTAGTTGTGGCCGTGATATTCGACGTAGAGGTCGGGGTAGTCGGTTTTCAGGGTTTCGATCTTGGGGTGGTCGCAGACCATGATGTAGGGGTTGTTGGGATTCTTGAGCGCGTAGTCCTGGTGGTAGTCTTCGCCGGCGTAGAAGGCTTTGAGGGGGGTGACCTCGGTGACGATGGGGTGCGGAAAGACTTTTTCGGCGGTGAGTTGGGCGATGTAGGCGTCGGCTATGCGCTTCTGGTCGGGGGAGCTGAAGAAGATGGCGGAGCGGTAGGAGGTGCCCTGGTCGGGGCCCTGGCGGTTGAGGGTGGTGGGGTCGTGGACGGTGAAGAAGACGCGGAGGAGTTGGCCGTAGGTGATGCGCGAGGGGTCGTAGATGACTTCGACGGACTCGGCGTGGTGAGTGGTTTCGGTGGTGACTTGATCGTAGGTGGCGGTGGAGGCTTCGCCGCCGGAGTAGCCTGCGGTGGTTTTGAGGACTCCTTTGACGCGCTCGAAGACGGCTTGCGTGCCCCAGAAGCAGCCTCCTGCGAAGACGGCTTTTTCTTTGTGGGGAGAGGTGGCGAGGGGTGCGTCTATTTTCGGGGGAGGGATGGGGCCGTGGGTTGCTGCGGCGCAGGCGAAGGAGGGGAGGAGGGTGAGCGTGAGCGCGAGGGGGAGGAGGGCGCGGAGTGGGCGGAGCGGGGGCATGATGCACCTCTAGACTTTCTATATATGAGACGCTGGCGCGGCGGGGATGGATTGTAGGCGTGGGTGGCGAACCTCAGCAGAAAATGGTCTTGAGATCTTCTACCGAGACCCAATCTTGCTCGCCAGCTTTTGCTTTTGGGCGCAAGGTATAGAACTTCGCGGTCGTTCCTCTCTTCCACGAAGCCAGAAGAATCCCATGTGCATGATGCAGTCGGGCCACCTTCCGAAGGCGGTTGCCATCTTCTGCGGTCGGCCTTGCGGCGTAGCCGCCCTTTACTTGTATGAGGACAATTTGGAAGATATCTCCACGCTTCAATCCTTCACGTGGTGGCGAATGGTCTTTGCGGACAGCCAGCAGGTCAACGACGCCTCTCGATTCGCCACCGTCAGGACCCGGAAAGCTCAGAAAATGCCAGCGAGGGTACGGCGCATGGGCCACTGCCTGCCGGATGCGGACCTTCGTCATGGTTACTGCCCATTTTTCGGTTTGGGCTGCAGTCCTAAATCGTGCTTCATAATCGACGGGCGCTAGGGGCATAGGGCATTGTAAGACGCAGTCAGCGTTGGGTGGCCCAGGCCATGCCGTCGGGTTCGGCGATGTTGGAGATTTGGGTGGTGATGGTTAGGGTGGTTAGGTCGAGGATGGTGATTTTGTTGTCGGGGGTTTGGGCTATGAAGGCGCGGTTGTTGGTGGGGTCGATGAGGATGCCGGCGGCGCCGGTGCCGATGGGGAGGCGCTTGATGACTTTGCGGGTGGCGGCGTCGAGGATGACGAGGTTGGGGTTGCCGAGGAGGGAGACGAGGACGTGCTTGCCGTCGGGGGTGAACTTTAGACGGTTGGCGCTGCGGGTGTCGGAGTGGAGGGTTTCGATTACTTTTTTGGTGGTGTAGTCGATGATGGAGATCGTGCCGTCCTGGGCGTTGGCTACCCAGATTTCTTTGCCGTCGGGGGAGAGGTCAAAGCCTTCGGAGCCTTGGCCTACGGGGATGAGGGTTTGGTTCCAATCGCGGCGGGTGGGGCGGGGGCCGGGCGGTGGTGGGGGCATGTTGGCTGGGGGTTTCATGCCCGGGGGTGGACCTTGTTGGGGAAGGATTTGCAGGTCGATGAGGCTTACTGTTGCGGAGGCTACGTTGGTGGTGATGATGTGCTGGAGGTCGGGGGAGACGTAGATCATGTGGGTGCGGTTTTGGCCGGTGCCGAGAACCCAGTCGACTTTTTGGGTGGCGGGGTCGTAGCGGCCGATTAGCTTGGCGCCTTCGGCGGTGAAGTAGAGTTTGTTGCCGACGAAGGTGAGGCCGTGGGGCCCGTTGAGGGGGCCGAGGTCGATGGAGGGAAGAGCGGTGTGGTGGACGAGGTCGAGGACGGCGAGGGTGTGGAAGGCGCCGCCGCCGTAGTTGGAGACGTAGGCGGTGGTGCCGTCGGTGGAGGCGATGACTTCGTGGGGGTCGGGGCCTACGGGGAGGGTGTAGAGGACTTTGAGGGTGGTGGGGTCGATGACGGAGAGAGTGTGGTCGTGCTTGCTGAGGGCGAGGAGGGTGGTCTGGGAGAGCGCGGCGGTGGTGAGGGTTATTGCGAGGAGGGAGGCTGCGGTGCGGAGAGGGAATCGCATGGAGAGAGGCTACTCCGGTTTGGATTTTTCGGTGAGGGTTTGCATGAAGTCGGCTACGGCGGACTTGGTGGGGTCGTTGAGGGAGCGGAGACCTTCGACTACGCCGGACTGGTCGGCGGCGGAGCGGTTCTGGTTGAACTTGCGCTTGCCTTCTAGGCGGGTGATGGGGAGTTCGAATCCGACGATGGCTTTAAGTTGGCCATCGATGTAGTTGGCGGGGGCGTCGGTGACTTTCCATGGGGTGGGGAAGGTGGATTCATGGAGGTCGGTGAGGCGAGTTACGATTTCGCGGAGGCGCTCGGGGTCGTGGAAGAAAGTGATAGGGCCGTAGGCGTGGATGGCGGCGTAGTTCCAGGTGGGGACGACTCGGTGGGTTTCTTGCTTGGCGGGATACCAGTTGGGGGTGACGTAGGTGTCGGGGCCGTTGAAGATGAGGAGGGCTTCGGTGGTGGGGTCTGTCTGTTGCCACTGGAGGTTGGCGCGGGAGACGTGGCCGAGGATGGTGCCGAAGGGGCCGCGGTCGGGGTCGAGGAGGATGGGGAGGTGGGTGGCGACTAGGCCGTTGGAGGTGAGGGTGACGAGCGCGGCGAAGGAGTTGCGCTGCATGTCGGCGTGGAGGGTTGGGAGGTCGTCGACGAGGAAGTCTTTTGGGGTGTACATGAGGTGGCTCCGGCGGGTGCTCTGCAGGCTCGATGATACTGGCCGCCGCCGGAGGTTGGGAGATGCGTTGCGAATTGCATTGCTGACGGGAACCGCGGATAGCGAGGCATACCCAGGGGCTAAAGCCCCACATTTGCGGGTCTAGGAAACCCAAGGCTGAAGCCCTGGAGACCTAGAAGCGAATGCCTGTAGGCCACAAGCAAACCGCGGATTCCTTGGACGCTTTAGAAGGCGAAGCGCGAGGTGAAGACGTAGGCGTGGTTGTAGGTGTGGAAGGTGGAGGTGGCGATTTGGAAGCCGGACCCGAAGATGAGGGCGAGGCGGTTGCCGGGGGTGTGGCGGAAGTTGATCTTGCTCACCATGAAGCCGGGTGAGACGAAGGTCTGATTCTTTCCGTTGTTGGGGCCTTCGTGATAGTAGTTCGAGTTGAATTCGATTTCGGGCCAGAAGATTTTGGCGACGCGTGCCTGGAGGGTGGTGTTCCAGGTGATGGTGCGACCGATGGTGGAGGCATCGCTCTTTGGAAGGATGGCGCCGATGGTGGATTGAATGGCGAAGGGGCCGAAGCCTTTGCCACCCATGACGGTGGGCGTGACGGTGGTGACGAGGGCGCCGTTCTTATAGCTGCCGGTGGGGACGGTGATGGCGACCTGGCCGCCGAGGGAGTAGTCGTGATGTTTGTCGGGGCTGGCGAAGGGGCGGAACTTGATGACCGTGGAGAAGTCGCCGGCGCCATCTTTTACTTTGGGATTGTTGTGCTGGATGTAGGGAGGGAGGTCGATGTCGATTTCAGTGTTGGCCCAGGGGATGAGGTTGAGGCCCTTGCCGTTGGTGTAGATGTCGGTGGTGGTGCGGGCAGGGGTGTACTCGTGGACGAAGTCGAAGCGGAAGAGCTGGACCATTTGCGCGGAGGGTGCGATGACGGGGATAGGGTACGTGGGCTGCCTGGCGAGGGTGGCTCGGACGCGGTTCTCCCAGGCGGAGAAGAAATTGGTGCTGGTGGTCGTTTGGGCGAAGGCGGCGGTGGAGAGAAGTGCGAGGAGGCAGAGGGAGAGAGTGCGGCGAACTTTGAGAGGCATGCAGACTTTCTGGCGGCACGACTCTCGGATGATGGCAGGCCGGGAGACGCTCCGCTATGAATCATGTGGATTTCAGTTTTGAGTTACCGCGCAAGTGTAGAGAATGTGGAGGGCGTTGAACATCCATCATTGGGTGGAGACAAAAACCGAACCGCGGGACGACGGTTGGGCTAGGCTTTCGTATCGTCGAACAGCTGCCTCGGGGTTGGGTGTGAGAGCATGGCGGTATGACCATGGCGTCTTCTCGTTATTGGCGGCGATTGGAGTTCGAGTGACCAGGAATGATCTCTTGTCCTTTATATTGCTGCTGGCGATATCTGCGTTTTGGTCGCCCAATGCGGATACGCCACCTGCTTCTAACGTAGCGCTCGTAACATTCTTCTCGAACCCGCCCGACATGCTGGGTAGTTTGTCCGGACACAAGTCTGAGCCCTTCAAGGGCAATCTCTTCGTAGGCAAAGAGGAGCTCGCGAAGATGAAGGCTGGCCGCTTCATCACCATTGCATTGGTCCCCGGAACGTACGAATTTACGACGGCCACGTGGATGGCGAACGGTCCAGCTGGGGGCAGCCATCTCAACCTCGATCTGGCAGCGCATCATCACTATTACGTCGAATTGCGGGACCGTGCGTCCTTCCCGTTTACCAACATGTTTGGGATCAAGCAGGTCGCTTGTGAGGAAGCATCGAATCGGAACGCTATGGATAAGCCGGTCGATCCATCGGCTCTGATGGCCGCCGGGAAGGACAATATGGTTGCGGAGTCTGCCTTCCCCGTCTGTCCTGAAACAGACTGAAAAGAGGTGTTGTGAAAACGAACTGGTTGGTTGTGTTGTGTGGGTTGGTCTGCGGGGGCGTTTGCGGAGTGGCGCAGAGGCCGGTGACGGTTGATGTGGACCTGGGGAAGACGGTGGGGGTGTGGGAGCCGGCGTATGCGTGGTTTGGATATGACGAGGGGAACTACTCAACTACGGTGCTGGGGCGGGAGTTGCTGGGGGAGCTGCGGGATTTGAGTGCGGCGCCGGTTTATATTCGGGCGCATCATTTGTTGACGTCGGGGGATGGAGTGCCAGCGTTGAAGTGGAGTTCTACGAATGTTTATAGCGAGGATGCGAATGGGAAGCCGGTGTATGACTTCACGTTGATGGATGGGATTTTTGACGCGTATAAGGCTGCGGGTGTGAGGCCGGTGGTGGAGTTGGGATTTATGCCGAAGGATTTGGCGGCGGTGCTGCCGGGGAAGCCGGATCAGCCTTACAAGATTTTGTATCCGAAAGATACTCTCGCGGGGGCTTCGAATAATCCGCCGAAGGATTATGCGAAGTGGGAAGAGCTTGCGCGTGTGGTGACGGCGCATTTGGTGGAGAGGTATGGGCGGGACGAAGTGTTGCGGTGGTATTTCGAGGTTTGGAATGAGCCGGACATTGAGTATTTTCATGGGACGGAAGACGAGTATTTGAAGCTGTATGACTTTGCGGTTGCTGGCGTGCGGGCGGCGTTGCCGGGTGCGCGGGTGGGTGGGCCGGCTACTACTAGTCCTCGGAATGAGCATGCGTTTGGGTACCTACGGAAGTTTCTAGAGCATGCGGATACGGGGAAGAGCGCGGCTACGGGTGGGGTGGTGCCGCTGGACTTTGTGAGCTTTCATGCGAAGGGGCAGCCGGTGATTGAGGGTGGCAAGGTGACGATGGGGATCGATCGCGAGCTGAAGGATGTGGACCGAGGGTTTGGGTTGGTGGCTAGCTTTCCTAAGTTCGCGAAGCTGCCGATTTTGTTGAGTGAGGCGGATCCTGAGGGATGTGCGGCTTGCTCGTCGAAGGTGAATCCGGCGAATAACTATCGCAATGGAACGTTGTATCCGGCGTATACGGCGGCGGCGTATGCGCGGCTGCTGGAGTTGGCGGATAAGCATCAGGTGAATTTGCTGGGGATGCTGAACTGGTCATTTGAGTTTGAGGGGCGGGATTATTTTGAGGGATTTCGGGATCTGAGTACGAATGGCGTGGATAAGCCGGTGCTGAATGTGTTTCGGATGCTGGGGATGATGGGAGGCGAGCGGGTGTTGGTGGAGAGCTCGGGTGCGGTGCCGTTGGCGACGATGATGACGACGGGCGTGCGCGGGGAGGCGGATGTGGATGCGCTGGCTACGCGCGAGGGGTCTCGTGCGGACGTGATGATTTGGGATTACCACGATGTCGCGGAGGGTAGCGGGGGCGCGGACGTGGAGGTGCGGGTGAAGGGATTGCCGGTGGGGGTGAAGCGGGCGCTGGTGCAGCGGTATCGGTTGGATGAGACGCATAGCAATGCGTACACGGCGTGGAAGGCGATGGGGTCGCCGCAGACGCCGACGGCGGAGCAGATTGCAACGTTGAAGAGAGTGGGTGGGTTGGAGTTGTTGACGTCGCCCGCGTGGGTGGATGTGGATGCGGGGAGCGTGAAGGTGGCGACGCGGTTGGAGCGGGAGTCGATGGAGTTGGTGCGGGTTAGTTGGTGAGGCGAGGCGCGGCGGGTTTGGGCGTGGTGAGTCGGCGGGTTTCAGTGAGCGATATCGATGGGGCCGTCGTTGAAGGGGGAGCCGAAGTTGGGGGTGCCGTCGGGGTTCCAGGTGAAGGGCTGGGCGCGGACGGCGCGGTTGGCGGCGGTTGGGGCGTCGGTGGATTTAGCGGCGTAGAGAAGCCAGTAGGAGCCGTCTGCGGCGATGGCGAAGGTTCCTCGGCCGGGGCCGTAGATATTGTTGGCGGGTGAGGCGGAGAAGACTGGCTGCGGGGTCTTCTTCCAGTTGGCGCGTATGAGCGGATCGTCGCCCTGGAAGGTGAGGAGGCCGAGCGCGTAGAAAGGAGAGGCGGTGTCGGAGGCGGAGTAGACGATGAAGATTTTGTGGTCGTGGTAGAGGGCGGTGGGGCCTTCGTTGACGGGATAGGTGCGCGTGCTGCCGGCGCCTTTCTCCCAGGGGAACTCCGGCTCGGCGATGAGGGAAGGCGGGCCGGATGGGTGGAGGGGATCGGCCAGGCGAACGATCTGGATGGCGTTCTCACCGCGATCGACGGTGACGTACATGAGGTAGTTGGCGCCCTTGAGGGTGAGGATGGAGGGGTCGATGGCGGGACGGTTGTCGAGATTGAGCGGGCCGCGGAAGGTGTAGGTGCCTAGTGGGTCGGCGGTGTCGGATTCGAGGACGTAGATGGCGTGCTGGCCGCCGGGTTGCTGGGCGGTGAAGTAGATCCACCAGTGATCGGCGATGTGCCAGAGCGTGGGCGACCAGAGTTGCTCCATGGGCTCGGATGGGGTGAAGACAATTTTTGATTGGGTGGCGGCGGTGGGGATGGTGGTGCCGCTCCAGATGGTGATGTTGTGGCCGGTGGTGGCGAGGAGGAGATAGCGGCCGTTGACGGGGTGAAGCGTCATGAAGGGGTCGGCGTGGGGGAGGATGGGGTTGGTGGGCGCGGACTGGGCGGTGGCGGCGAAGCAGAGTACGCCCATGACCACGCTGCCGACTACGAGCTTGTTGAGGATGCTCAGAATGTGGCGAGGCGGGGTCATGGGCGAGTTTAGTTTGGGCGGGTTAGCGGCCTAGCTCTTCGAGGTATTTTTCTACTTCGAGGGCGGCCATGCAGCCGGTGCCGGCGGCCGTGATGGCCTGGCGGTAGCGGCGATCCTGAACGTCTCCGCAGGCGTAGACGCCGGGGATGCGCTCGCCGAGGATGGAGACGAAGACGTTTTCCTGGGTCTTGATGTAGCCGTCGGCGTCGAGGTCGAGCTGGCCTTCGAACATTTTGGCGTTGGGGATGTGGCCGATGCCGAGGAACATGAAGGAGACCGGGAGGGTCCAGCGCTCGCCGGTTTTCTTGTTGAAGAGCTTGAGGCCTTTTAGGTCCTTCTCTTCGACGCCGAGGCACTCTTCCACGACGGTGTTGTGGAGGAACTCGATTTGGGGATGAGCGATGGCGCGCTCGAGCATGATACGGGAGGCGCGGAAGTTTTCGGTGCGGTTGATGAGGGTGACCTTGGTGGCGAAGCGGGTGAGGAAAATGGCTTCTTCCATGGCGGAGTCGCCGCCGCCGATGACGGCGATCTCTTTGCCGCTGGCGAAGAAGCCGTCACAGGTGGCGCACGAGCTGACGCCGAAGCCGATGAGGGCCTGCTCGGAGGGGAGGCCTAGCCAGCGGGCGCTCGCTCCGCTCGCGATGATGAGGGAGCGGGTCTGGACGATGTCCTTGCCGAGGGTGAGGGTGAAGGGCGACGTGGTGAGGTCGACGGTGGAGAGGTGGGCCATGCGGAGCTCGGCGCCGAAGCGGGTGGCCTGCTTCTTCATGTTCTCGATGAGTTCGGGACCCTGGACGCCTTCGGGCCAGCCGGGAAAGTTTTCGACGAGGGTGGTGATGGAGAGCTGGCCACCGGGCTCGTGGCCCTCGAGTACGAGGGGCTTGAGGTTGGAGCGGGCGGCGTAGATGGCGGCAGTGAGGCCTGCGCAGCCGGAGCCGAGGATGACGGTGTCGCGTACTTCGATCTGATCGGACATAGAGATTTGATTGTATCGGTTTGGAAACGGTGCATAAGCGGGGATTAGGATGGGGATATGGCTGATCTGGTGTTGGTATACGGTTTACGGCTCTTGCCGGCGGATGAGGTTGAGGCGGTTCAGGCTGCGCCGATCAAGTTGAAGAACGGGCATGATGCGCAGGTGACGATGCATATCGTAGAGGGCAGCCGGGAGCAGATTGAGGCGCAGCTGCGGCATAGCATCGACGCGTTCTTCGATTTCTATCCGGAGATTTAGGGCGGTTACCGGCGGCTTGAGCGGTATTTCAGGGTAGGACAGGTAAAGGGTTTGGCTTGCTGTGACGAAGTAGGTTGCAGAGGGCTGGCCATGATGCGTGTGCCGTTGCGGATTCGCGGGTGGGTGTGCGGCTGCTTGCTGCTGGTGGGTGCGGTTGGCGGTGAAGCGCTCGCACAACAGCGGGACGAACGGGCGCCGGCGGAGAGCGTGGGAGCGGAGCTGCGGCTGCTGGCGTCGCGCGCGGGCGTGGTGTTTGTAGGGCAGGTGGAGAAGATTGAGGTCAAGGACGCGGCGGCTGGTGAGGCGGGCGGCGGCGTGGTGGAGATCACGTTTTCGGTCGAGCAGCCGGTGCTGGGCGCGGTGGGTAGCTCGTACGTGATGCGGGAGTGGGCAGGGCGGTGGACGGGCGGGCAACAACATTTCCAGGTGGGAGAGCGGGCAATGTTTTTTCTGCATGCGCCGAGCGCGGCAGGTCTGAGCTCAGCGGTGGACGGGATGATGGGCGTGGTGCCGGTGGTGCCGATGGGTGCGAACGGACAGGCGCTGCTGGATGTGCGCTGGCTGGCGACGAGGGTGCGGCGGGCGGTGGGTGCTCCGCTGGCGGGAACGTCAGGGACGGCTGGGATTTCGGAGGGAGGGATTTCGGAGGGAGCCATTGCGCTGGCGGATGGGGTCGCGGTGGCGAAGGCGTGGCAGAAGGATTCGGTGGTAGAGCCGAGGGGCGTTCGGCTGCCGGAAGGAGTGTTGTCGCAGGCAGAGGTCGAAAAGCCGGCGTTGCTGGGGAGTGCGGCGCAGGGACAAGGGGCGAGGGTGGGGCAGGGCGTGGGAGCGATGTCGATGAAGGAGGCGAGTGATGCGCCTCGTTAGGCAATGGGCACGCGGGATGGTGGTCGCCGGCGCGTTGCTGGGAGCGACGAGTGCGTGGGCGGGCGGACCGCGGTTTGTTACTGGCACCAGTGGCTATGCAACAGCAGGTGTGCCGATGGCCTGGTATACGAACGCTCCACTGTACTTTACGGACCCGGGAGATCTGAGCGCGACGGTGACGCATGCGCAGGCGGATGCGATGGTGGCTGCGGCGGCGGGGGTTTGGAATATTCCTACGGCGAATGTGACCTTGGCTAAGGGTGGAGAGCTGGAAGAACATGTGGTCGGGTCGTATGGCGGAACGGGCGTCGTGTTTCCGGCGGATGTGCAGGCGACGAATTATGCGTCGGTACAGATACCAGTGATCTATGACAGCGATGGGAGCGTGATCGATATGCTGCTGGGGAGTGGGGCGAGCTCTCCGAGCGGGTGTCGGCAGAATGCGGTGGTGGAGAGCGTGGACAGTTTTGGATGGAGTGGAACGATCCAACATGCGGTGATTGTACTGAATGGGTTGTGTGTGGGCTCGGACCCGAACCAGCTGACACAGATGCAGTACGAGTTGACGCGGGTGTTTGGGCGGGTGCTGGGCCTGGCGTGGTCGCAGTTGAATGACGGCGTGTTTATGGGGACGCTGGCCACCGCGGGGGCGATAGCGGTGTGGCCCTTGATGCATCCGATCGACGTGATCTGCGGAAGCTATAGCTATCAATGCATGCAGAATCCTTTTACGCTGCGGCCGGATGACATGAACGCGCTGATGACGCTGTATCCGGTGGTGAGTAGTGGTGGAGGAAAGACGCAGAGCAGTATGGGAACGGTGTCACTGAATGGAATTGTGAAGTTTGGGTCGGGGCAGGGAATGGAGTTGGCGAACGTGGAGGTGTTCCGGTGGATTGTGGGGCAGGACTTAGGGTACGAGACTTATTCGGTGTACTCGAGCATGGCGGGTTACCTGTTTCAGCAGAATGGCGGAAACCCCATAAGTGGAGTAGAGCCCGCGAGCGCAAACGCGGGTCTAGCTGCGAGTATGGCTGTGATGCCCGCGGAGGGCGGGTGGAGTGTTCCGTACATTTCGGTGGGGGCGCAGGGCGCGAACATGTATGTGGCTGTGCTAGCCATCAATCCGCTCTACACGGGTGAATACGCGGCCGGGCCTTATCAGCGTCCAGTCATCGCGATGTCTGGGACGATGCCGCGGTCACAAATCGTGACTGTGCAACTTGGGCAATCAGCGACCATGACAGTGTATCCGAACAACTCGGGATTTAGTTGGTGCCCGAGTCCCGATGGGGCCGAGACGAACCCTATCACGTCGAGTGCGACCGGATGGTGGAATGAATCGCTGTGCTTTGTGGGTTATTCCACGGCATGGCGCAAGACAGCGGTGAATGCGAACACGAGCTGGACGATCGAGGTTGCTTCACTGAATGAAGCTGGACTGGGATCGAGTCAGAAGCTGCAGACGGTGATTGGCGTGTGGAACCAGGCAGACGCGACGGGGACGCTGCCGACGGTGGCGAGCCAGTTGGCGCCGCTGAATTCGCTGGTTCTGGGGACGACGCAGTTGAGGGTGTGGGCGGCGGCGAGTGCGTCGACGTACAGGATCGCGATTGCGGATCAGTTTGGGGCGGGGCGGCCGGACTTCAACTATACGGCGCGGATCTTGTACGCGAGTGGCGTGTCCCCGGCGACATTGAACGCTGGGGGCGGCCAGATCACTATCAATGGAACGGGATTCCAGACAGGGAACGAGGTACTGATCAATGGCGTGGCGGCACCGGTGGTGAGCTGGACGGCTACGCAGATTGTAGCGACGGCTCCATCGATGGCGATGGCGGGCGCGAGCAGTGGGACGGCCGTGGACGTTGAGGTGGTGGACGAGATGACGAAAGGAGAGACGGATATCGCAGCGGTGTTGACGTATAACCAGGGGACGACGGACGTGGTGAAGCTGGTGTCGGCTCCAGCGTCGCTCGAGACATTGGTTACGGCGGCTACTCCGTTTGCGGTGCGGGTGTATGGGAGCGATGGAGTGACGCCTGCGAAGGGCGCGAGCGTGAGTTTTGTGGTGTCTGGAAGTGGAGGAGGCGCGGCTGTGGCGACTGGCTGTGGCGTGGGTCCGGGGTGCGTGGTGACGACGGATGCGACGGGGCTGGCGCAGACGCCGCTGCTAGGGATTTCGGCGGGTAGCGTGACGGTGAGTGGGACGGAGATGAGCGGGCACGCGTCGGTGAGTGCGACGATTGCGGATGTGAATGCTGCGCAGACGGCAACGATTGGGGCGGTGGCTCAGTATTTGGCGGCGGGGGCGAAGGGAAACTGGGGATTGTCGCTGACGGCGACGCAAGATGGCGCGGCGGCAGTGGAGATTCCGGTCACGTGGTCGACTACCGGAAGCGGGTTTACGCTGGCACCGGCGATGGGAACGACGGCGGCGAACGGGACAGAGGCGGTGATGGCACAAGTGGGGGCGATTGCGAGCGGGTCGACGAACGTGGTGACGGGATGCGTGTGGACGAGTGTATGCGCGAGTTGGACGGTGTACGGCGTAGCTGCTTCGCAGTGGGTGATTGCAGTATCGAGTGGCGGCGGGCAGAGCGTGGTGAAGGGCGTATCACCGACATCGGTACAGCTGCTGGTGAGTGACGGCGCAGGACACGCGCTGCCGGGCGCGACAGTGACTGTGTATCAGACAGTGTATGCATGGGAGGGAGCGTGCGCGGTGAAGGGTGTTTGCGCGTCGGCGGCGGTGCTGAGTACTGCGCAGGGTACGGCGACGTCGGATGCGAGCGGGATGGTGCAGGTGACGCCGATGGCGGTGCCGGGCGTGGCGCAGGTGGTGAAGATTGCCGCGGCGACGGGCAGTAACGGATTTGCTACGACTTCGGTGGTGGTGACGCCGTAACGCTAGGGATTAGGGAACAGGGATTAGAGATTAAGAGGGGCGAGAGCAAACGCCGCCGCCTGTTGCTTTGAGGATCTCGCAGCAACAGGAGGCGTTGGTGGAACTGAGATGCGGGACTAGACAGGTTCTACGGGCAGCAGGGAGTCGCGAGCCGGGGGACGCTTGATGGCCGCGAAAGCAAATCCAGCGATGTACATGTAGCAGATGGCAGGGATGAAGAAAGAGGGATGCAGGCCGATGTGGTCGGCGACGATGCCTTGCAGTTTGGGGACGATGGCTCCGCCGAGGATGGCGCCGATGAGGATGCTGGAGCCTTTGCTGGTGAGGGGGCCGAGGTCCTGGATGCCCAGGGTGAAGATGGACGGGAACATGATGGAGTTGCAGAAGCCGACTGCCAGCAGGGCGATCATTGCGAGATGTCCGTGGGTGAGCAGAGAGATGACGACCAGGGTGAAGGCGCCGATGGCTGCGACGGTGAGTACAGGACCGGTGCGAACTCTTTGCAGGACTGCGGAGCCGACGAAACGGCCGAGCATGGCGCCGCCCCAGTAGCACATGAGGAAGTATCCGGCGATGGATTCGGGCAGGCCTGCGATCTGGGGAAGGCCCATGTAGTTGACGAGGAGGTTGCCGATGCTGACTTCGGCGCCGACGTAGGTGAAGATGCCGAGGGCGCCGAACAGCACCCATTTGTGCTTCCAGATGCTGGTGGGCGCGGAGAGGGCTTCGGCGAAGGCGCCGGGGCGGAAGTCCTGGGTGAGGTCGGTGTGTCCGGTCTGGGGCTTGAGTTTGATGGCAGCGAGCGCCAAGGCAAGCAGGACCAGGGCGATGGTGATGATGAGGTAGGGGGTGGTGACGGTGGAAGCCTGCAGGACGCGGTAGGCCTGACGCTGGACGGCGGACATGGCCAAGAGCTGGGCGGTGGTGGCAGGCGCCTGCGCGTTGCGAAGGATGAGGTAGGTACCGATGAAGGGGGCGATGAAGGTGCCGACGGAGTTGAAGGCCTGCGCGAGATTGAGGCGACTGGAGGCGGTGGCTGCCGGACCGATGACGGTGACGTAGGGGTTGATGGCAACCTGCACGACGGTCATGCCCGCTGCGAGGATGACGAGGGCGGTGAGGAAGAGAGAGAAGGTGGCGAGGTGCGCGGCGGGAAGGAAGCAGAGGGCGCCGAGGGCCATGACGAAGAGGCCGACGACCATGGACTTCTTGTAGCCGAAGCGTTCGACGATTTTGCCCGCGGGGTAGCTGAAGACGAAGTACGAGGAGAAGAAGAAGAAGGGGATGGATTGGGTTTGCGCGTAGTCGAGCGCAAAGATTGATTTGAGGTGCGGGCTGACGATGTCGTTGAGGCAGGTGAGGAAGCCGACCATGAAGAAGAGGGCGGTGGCGACGCTCATGGCGCGCGTGTCGGTGTGAACCTGGGGATCGTCGGTGTAGCCGGGGGAGCTGATGTTGCGAATGGGGACAGCCAAGAAAGTACTCCTTCGTGCGGGGTTGCGCGATGTATCCGTTTCAAGAGTAATTGTTTTGCTGGGTTCTGGGTGGGGCGGGCTAGCGAAGGACGATGGTCTGGGGGCGGCCGGTGTCGGGAATGGTTATGGCATAGCCGAGGTTGGTGTGGTCGAGGGGCGCGGTGTGGTTGGCGATGGTGGCTTGCGAGGTATGGGGAGTGAAGCCGATGGCTTCGATGCGGAACTGGGTCCACCAGGGGTTGAAGTTGCCTTCGCGGGCGGGGATGTTGAGGGTGAGCGCGCCGTCGGGGGAGAGCGAGCAGGTGAGGTGTAAGCGGAGGTAGGCGTTGTGGCGGAAGTCGAAGGTTAGGCCGTCGTCGGTGTAGAGATCGCCGGCGCAGGGAGCGGTTGAATCGGCGGGGGCGTAGATGCGGAGGGTGAGCGGGCCGGCGGGTTTCTCGTCGGTGGATTGGACGAGGGGCTGCATGGGGATGATGGCGCCGGCGTGGACGTAGAGGGGGAGATCGCCGAGGGCTGGTTGGATCATGAGGGGAGGGAGTTGAGGCTTGCCGGTGTCGGTGGGGTTGCGTAACTCAAGATCGCGCGAGGTTAGGGTTTGGCGGCGGTCGAGCTTGGCGCCGGTCCAGTAGTCGTACCAGACGCCGGGGGGGAGGTGTACTTCGTAGGGTGCTACGTCGTCGGGGAGGGGGGAGGCGGCGATGAGGAGGGAGGGGCCGAAGAAGAATTCGCCGGGGGCGTCGTTGTCGAGGGGATGGTCGTCGGCTGTGGCGTGGGGGTACTCGAGGAAGAGGGGACGGATGATGGGGATGCCGGTGCGAGAGGTTTCTTCGGCGGTGGTGTAGAGGTAGGGCAGGAGGCGGTAGCGTTCTTCGATGTAATGGCGGCGGATTGCTTCCTGTTCGGGGCCGTCGGCCCAGGGCTCGTGGGGGCGGGTGCCTTTGGCGGCGTGGTCGCGGTCGATGGGCTGGAAGGCGGCTAGCATGAGCCACTTGGTGAGGAGGTCGGGGGAGGGGCTGCCGCCGAAGCCGCCTACGTCGGCGCCGGAGAGGGAGAAGCCGCTGAGGCCGAGGTTGAGGAGCTGCGGGGTGGTCATGCGGAGATGGTTCCAGGTGGCGAGGTTGTCGCCGGTCCAGGTGGCGGCGTAGCGCTGGCCTCCTGCGTAGGTGGCACGGGTCATGACGTAGGGGCGGAGGTTAGGGCGGAGGGTGAGCTCGCCTTCCATGGTGGCGCGAGAGTTTTCCATGCCGTAGACGTTGTGGATCTCGGTGTGGAAGGCGAGGCGGGGGGCGAAGCCTTCGGGCTCTGCACCGCTGATGCGGTGGGTGACGTCGTCGGGCATGGTCTTGGAGGGGTAGGTG
>Ga0302313_10001704_pt1 | contig 16236 bp, 16 predicted proteins | sample III_Palsa_N2_2_FD_200454 | JGI IMG/M metagenome (GOLD analysis project Ga0302313, IMG submission 200454) | Peat permafrost microbial communities from Stordalen Mire near Abisko, Sweden - III_Palsa_N2_2 | ecosystem: Environmental > Terrestrial > Soil > Palsa > Peat permafrost | place: Sweden...
CTTAGGCCGCATGGGCACCGCCGAAGAGGTCGCCGGCGTAGCCCTCTTCCTCGCCTCCGACGACGGCGCCTACACCACCGGCTCCACCTACTTCGTCGATGGCGGCCTCATCCGCAACTACCACGAGCAATAAAATCCCGATCCCGACCAACGGGAAGGCATCAACCCGGCGCACCGGCAAGAAAGGTATACCCGCCACGAAGTGGCCGCCCCGCGCGCAGCGAGCCCGTCCGGCAGGACAAAACCAGCACTAACGCTAAAATAAAGTCATGGAACTCACCGTCTACTCAGCCTCATGGTGCCGCGACTGCCGCGAAGCCAAGCGCTTCCTCGCCACCCACAACATCCCCTTCACCGAGATCGACATCGAAGACACCCCCGGTGCAGCCGACGAAGTCATCGCCAACGTAGGCAAGCGAGCCATCCCCCAGTTCGTCCTCGACGGCAAATGGATCCAGCCCTACAAGCCCGGCCTCGGCTTCCTCCACGACGAGATGGCCGAACTCTTCGGCGTCAGCAACAAATAACTCCTCGCCAAAACTCACTCTCCCCGCACCAGCCACTCCGCTCCAGGCAAGGAAAAGAACGATGATCCCCCGCTACACACGCCCCGAGATGGGCCGCATCTGGTCCGACGCCAACAAGTATCAGTGCTGGCTCACCGTCGAAGTCGCCGCCTCCCAGGCCCTCGCCAAATTCGGCCTCGTCCCGCAGTCCGCCGCCGACACCATCCGCGACAAGGGCGCCTTCACCGTCGACCGCATCAACGAGATCGAAGCCGAAGTCCGTCACGACGTCATCGCCTTCACCACCACCGTCGCCGAGCACATCGACTCCCCCGAAGACTCCCGCTGGCTCCACTACGGCCTCACCAGCACCGACGTCGTCGACACCGCGCAGTCCCTCCAGCTCAAAGAAGCCTCCGCCATCATCCGCGCCGGCATCGTCGCGCTCTCCGAAACCCTCAAGCGCCGCGCCCTCGAGTTCAGGCACACCCCCATCATCGGCCGCACCCACGGCATCCACGCCGAACCCTCCACCTTTGGCCTCAAGCTGCTCCTCTGGTACTCCGAGATGCAGCGCAACCTCACCCGCTTCGACGCCGCCGCCGAAGACCTTCGCGTCGGCAAGCTCTCCGGAGCCGTCGGCACCTTCGGCCATCTCAAGCCCGAGCACGAAGAGGCAATTTGTAACCAATTAGGTCTCAAACCAGTTGCGATAGCAACCCAGGTCGTCCAGCGCGACCGCCACGCCGCCTACATCTCCACCCTCGCCGTCCTCGCCAGCACGCTGGACAAGATCGCCACCGAGATCCGCCACCTCCAGCGCACCGAGGTCCGCGAAGCCGAAGAGTTCTTCAGCGAAAAGCAAAAGGGTTCGAGCGCGATGCCGCACAAGCGCAACCCCATCACCTCGGAACAAATCTCAGGCCTCGCCCGAGTCATCCGTTCCAACGCCCAGACCGCCTTCGAAAACGTAGCCCTCTGGCACGAGCGCGACATCTCCCACTCCTCCGCCGAGCGCGTCATCCTCCCCGACTCCACCATCCTCGCCGACTACCTCCTCGCCAAGACCGATAACCTCATCGCGAAGCTGATGGTCTATCCCGCCCGCATGTTGAAGAACCTCGAATCCACCGGCGGCCTCATCTTCTCCGGCCAGCTCCTCCTCGACCTCGCCGAATCCGGCATGTCCCGCGAAGACGCCTACCGCCTCGTCCAGACCCACGCCATGAACTCCTGGAAGAACGACCTCATCTTCCGCGACGAGATCGCCAAAGTCCCCGAGATCACCGCCCGCCTCAGCCCCGAAAAACTAGCCCGCGCCTTCGACTACCACCGCCAGCTCGCCAACGTCGACGCCATCTTCTCCCGCGTCCTTGCTGACTAGTCGATATAATTCGCCTAACGTCGGAGGCCGACATGGCGAGTCTGAGTATTCCGGAAGGAGTAGAGGAGGCAGTCGTCACTGGCCTCTTCGCTCTTGCCGCCACACTCCTGACTGCCGTACTTACCTGGTTTCATGATCGGGGCATATCGGCTCAGAGAACTCATTTATTGGAAGAGGCAAATAAGCGTCTGGCATTGTGAGATCAGTGGCTAAAAGTCGTCGGACAACTTTCTGAGCCGATTGAGAAAGACGACTTAGTCAAGGTCAGGAACGATATGGCGTCGCTTGCAAATCTTCTCGAGACGAGTTCACGCTCTTTACGGGACGAACTTATAGTTCAAAAGACAGAGGACAAAGCGCTCACAATAAAAGTTGAAGAGCTGCCCATGTGGCGCAGGTGGCTACTCCTCTACCGACCCTGTCGGAGTATCGCGTGGCTTCCACGGATTTTCTTCTACATAGGCGCACTTTCTATCGCTCTCGACATTTTGCGGCCGGTTGTAGGCTTTCACCATTTTATTGTTAATCCCATTCAGGATGCGGGAGGATTCAGCGCTGCTTTCTCAAACCAGAAATTCAGGGCTGCTACCTTAGATAAACTCCGGGTTGCCTTCGCAGAAGACACAATTGTCCTTGCCGGTACGATGCTGTTCAGAGTCTTTTCTGAGCTACTGGAGAGACCAACTCTTGGTCAGATATTTCACCCTTTGAACGCACCAAAGCCTGCTGCACAGAGTAAATCTGATTGATCCTACGATCTCTCATCCAAATCGTAGACACCGCCGTAGCCGACGCCTACCACCGAGGCGGCCACCACCTCGTCTGCCACCTCGGCTGCTCGCAATGCTGCATCGGAGTCTTCCCCATCGCCCACGAAGACGCAGCCCGCCTGCGCAATTCCCGCCAACTCAGCTATCCTACCGGAACGTATCTATGTCGCCCACCTACAGCCAACCCGCCGATCCCGCCACACTCTCATCCCACACCCTCGCCGCCAATCTCCGCGCCGCCATCGCCCGCGCCGAAACGCAGTTCGCTTCCATCACCCCGGAAGCCGCATCTCAGCCACTCTCCCCAGGCAAGTGGAGCATCCAGCAGACCATCGGCCACCTCATCGACTCGTGCACCAACAATCACCAGCGCCTCATCCGCCTCCAACTCCAGCCAGAGCTACACCTCCCCGGCTATCAGCAGGACGATTGGGTCCGCCTTCAGCGCTACGACCTTCTCGCATGGCCGGACGTGCTCTCCCTCTGGCTCACGCTAAATCGTCACTTCGTACACTGCATCGAGCACGCAGACCCCGCCTGCTTCACACACGTTTGGCTGCATGAAGGTGAGCGTCTCACCCTCGGCTTCATCCTCGTCGACTACATCGGCCACCTCGACCACCATTTGCGCCAACTCCCCGGCTACACTCATGCAGCCTGATCAGAAGCGCGAGAACCATGGCCTCATCCAAATCGTAGACACCGCCGTAGCCGACGCCTACCGTCGTGGCGGCCCCCACTTCGTCTGCCATCCCGGCTGCTCCCAATGCTGCATCGGCGTCTTCCCCATCGCCCACGAGGACGCAGCCCGTCTCCGCGAAGGCCTCACCTCCCTCGAACAATCCGACCCCGAAAAAGCCGCCCGCATCCACGCCCGCGTCCAACAATCCCTCACCCGCCTCGACCCCTGGTTCCCCGGCGACCTCACCACCGGCATCCTCAACGAGGACCACGAAGCCGCCATCCTCTTCGAAGAGTTCGCCAACGACGAGCCCTGCCCCGTCCTCGACCCCCACCACGGAACCTGCGACCTCTACGAGCACCGCCCCATCCTCTGCCGCACCTTCGGCCCACCCATGCGCTCTGCAGGCGACAACGGCGAAGTCAACCTCGCCACCTGCGAGCTCTGCTTCATCCACGCCACCACCGAAGAGATCGCCGCCTGCGAACTCGACCCCACCATCCCCGCCCAGGAAGAAGCCAGCAATTCTGCCTTCAACGCCGCCCACAACCTCCACGGCCAGACCCTCATCGCCTACGCCCTCCGTCCGGCCGAACGCACAAAGCCCTGATGGGCGCAGTTTCATCGTGTCAAGCCCCCACACATCCCTCACTCTAAGAAAAATCAACTCAACCTGCTGCAAATAAACCGTTTACCTCATCAAAAAAACCTGCCGTCCGCTGGCGTAGTAGTTATACCCAACCCGCTAGAATGGAATAAGAAGGTGAGAAAACAACAGACCTGCATCACACATCTGACAAAAAGAGCGCGTATTTCCGCTAACTCATTTGTTTAGAATATTTTGCCCGTAAGCCCTTTGTTTGGAATATTTTAGCGACCCCCTAAATCGCTATATCATGGCAAACAATAGACTTATGGGAGGGTACCCCCCAGGGGGGGTACCCTCCCCCGACACTCGGAGACAGGAGGATAATCAACCCGTGCCCGAACCCAACAACATCACCCTCGCCGTCACCGGAGCCAGCGGCAGCATCTACGCCGCCGAAATCCTCCGTGCCCTCGCCGCCGACACCCGCGTCTCCAGGATCAACTTCGTCGCCTCCGACAGCGCCCTCCGCGTCTTCGCCGAAGAACTAAACTTAAGCGGCCGCAACGACCTCCCCGAAAAGCTCCTCGGCACCCCGTGCCCAAAGCTCACGCACCACGCCGAAACCGACATCGGCGCCAACATCGCCAGCGGCAGCTACCCGACCGACGCCATGATCGTCCTTCCCTGCTCGATGGGCACCCTCGCCGCCATCGCCAACGGTCTCGCCGCCAACCTCATCCAGCGCGCTGCCGACGTCTGCCTCAAGGAAAACCGTCCCCTCATCCTGTGCGTCCGCGAAACCCCCTTCAACCGCATCCACCTCCGCAACATGCAGCTCGCCTCCGACGCCGGCGCCACCATCTACCCCACCATCCCCACCCTCTACAACCACCCGCAAAACACCACCGAGATGGCTCGCCAGTTCGTCCACCGCGTCCTCGCCCACATCGGCCTGCCCCAGCCTGGCGCATACCAGTGGCAGGCTGACTAGCCGTATAAGCCTCAGTGTCCTGCCGGAAACATCATCTCTCCACGCCCCATCGGCGGCTCCGCCTTCAGAAACTCCACCGTACTCTCGATCACCGGCTTCGAGCACTCCGCGGGAGCCAGATGCCCACAGCCCTGCACAATGCTCAGCACCGACTGCGGCACGCTCCTGTGGATCGTCTCGCCCGACGACAGCGGAATCAGCTCATCCTGCGCCCCCCAGACAATCAGCATCGGCTGCCGAATGTTGTGCAGACGAAAATCCAGCAGATCCCTGCCGCTGATCATCGAGGCGGTGCTGCGGTTCAGCACCCAGGCATTGCGCTGCAGCTTCCGCAGCGCCGCCCTGGCAGCAAACTCCGGCATCTCCCGCGGCTTCGGCGAAAGTATCGCAATCAGCCGCCTTACTCCCGCAGTATCGTGCGGCGTAAACAGATCCGGCTCAAACGTCGCCGGGAAATAGATTCCCGCACTGTCGTAGATCATCAGCCGGTCCACCATCTCCGGATGATCCAGCGCCAGCTTCATGACGATCCACCCACCCATCGACCAGCCGCCCACATCGGCCCGCGTCAGATGCACGGCGCGCATGAACTCCGTCACCACCGTCTCCTCCATCGAGATCGAGTAGCTGACATCCGGCCTCGGCGACCGCCCATACCCCAGCAGATCCGGCGCATACACATGAAACCCCGCCGCGGCCAGCGCCGGAATCATCACGCCCCAGTCCTCGCCCCGCGCGCCCAGCCCATGCACCAGCACCAGCGGCGTACCGGCACCCCCCTTCGGCGGCAACGCCTCGAAGTAGTGCAGCCGGTATCCATCCACCACTAAGTAATGACTTTGAACACCCTCGCGCCACAGTCGGAAGCGAATCTGCTGATCGGCAACCCACAGCGGATTGAAGTAAAAGACCCCTCCGGCGACGACGGCGAACAGCACGACAAAAGCAATCATCCGCAAACCAGGCTTCATCGTTCGCCGTCTCCGTGGCTCTTACTTCAGTGGTTTGCCAAACTCTTCTCCGAACACCGTATGTCCGATATCGAAGCGTCCGCCGTAGAACTTATCCGTGCCCTTGAGATGTCCGACGGCAAGCAGCGCAACCACCCAATAGCTCAGTGGCAGCCGCAGCGCCTCATGCACCTTGTCCTGCTCGAAGCCTTCCATCGGAGCAGTGTCATACCCCATCACCTCGGCCATCAGCATCATGTGCGTAAAGGCGAGCATCACCTGCTTGTTCAGCCATGCCTGCATCTGCCCGCTGCTGAAGCTGGAAAGATAGTTCGAAACGCTGTTCTGGGCCTGCGCCGCATAGCTCTCCGGCATCCCGCCTTTACGCCCATGCTCCAGCATCAGGTCGAGGTCTCTGCGCCAGCCGTCCGCGTCGCCGCAGGCAACAATCACCGCCGAGGCCTCTTCCACCTTGCCCTGGTTGTAACTGGCCGCGCGTAGCTTCTTCTTCTGCTCCGGCGATTGCACCACGATGAAGCGCCACGGCTGCAGGTTGAACCCGCTGGGCGCATGCAGGCCCGCATCAAGAATCTGCCGCAGGTCTTCCCCTGGAATCAGCGTCCCATCGAAGCTGGTCGTCGCCCTCCGTTCCTGGATTGCCTGGCTCAACGTCTTCTTAATCTTTGTCATCGTTCTCTTTCTTCTTTACTTCATAGAATGCCAGTTCTGACCTGGGATTACATATTCGTTTTCTGCAATCCTTACCGTCCTGCAGAAACGACTCTCAAGATAGCACTACACCATCAAAGACTTATCAGAAGATTGAAAAATCAGCATCGAAACCTAGTGAATGTCGCTCATTGCCTGCTCCGTCACAAAGGGATTCTGTCCCGGCACTTCAGCGAACACCCACACACCATGAAACGGCTTTCGCAGCTCCGGATACGCCGCCAACAGCGCAGCCATCGCATCGGCGTTACGTTTGCGCGCCGTCGCCGGATCGCCAATCTGCTCCACCTTTAGATGCGCCGTAACGTCGATTTTGTCGTTCGCCAGCGAATCGTCCACGCCGAGGCCTGTGAAGTGGTATTCCGCGCCGTCGGCTGCCTTCACCACCAGCGGAGCCTCCGGGCTCACACCCTCCGACAGTGCCGGCGGCGCTGCAGTGGTCTCCTCGGCCTTCAGCTTCTCGAGGTGCGTGCTCTGAATAAAATTCGTCGGACGCAACAGACTCTCAGCCTGCTGATAGTAGAGCCACGCGCTCCAGTGCTCCTTCTGCGCCACCATCGTCCGGGCCTGCGTCCAGTACCACAAACCGTCGTGGCCGGCGGCGGAAAGAGGCTTCGGATAAAAGCCCGCCATCTGCCACTGCCCCTGCTCCTGCCTTAGCAAAAAAGACAATCGCCACGGAGAGACACCGTTTGAAACATCCACAATCGCAAATCCGTATCGCCCCGGCAGCAGACCGGAAATCATAAAATCCGCCTCGGTAACCGACTTATTCAGCGAGCAGAAAAACTGTGCATCCGGCGCAGAGCCATCCGCGCCGCGCTTCAACTGCGTGCCATCCAGCAGGTAGACCTGCTCCACGATCGGCGTGCCGCCCTTTACCTTTCCCGACGTACTTCCCACCACACCGCCGATGCCGTTGAAATCTTTGGCATACTCAGCCACCGTTTCCGCACGCAGCCCACTCACGTCATTGGCCTGCACCTTCGCTGCCAGACTTCGCGCCGCCGCCGCCAGAGCGTCCCGGTCCGCGGCAGTCATCTGCGACTGCGTCGTACACACCTCTGCCGAAGCGACTCCCGCAAGCAGAATCCCCGTCGCCAACAACCCGATTCTGAGTCTCATCTTCATGCCCGCCATCAGCCTACCAGGCTACCTGCTCCAAACGCTACATCAGTCTACAGGGAGACGCATAACCAAACCATGCAGGATTCGCGAAGAGCGAGTCCCTTCCACGCTGCGGATCTCCGCCCCTGTGTGCGCTCGAACGCCGAATAAACAGCCTCCCGACAGACAATGAATCATTTATTCGCCTGTATTCAGCAGACGCCACGAGATTCCTGTCAAAGTCCGCGATAAACTCATGACAGGGCGTCTTTGCAACGGGTGACATTCCACTGCACGGACGCGTCCTACCAATATATGCAGAGCGTCGTATCAATCCGATTCGTCGCCGCCGTCGGCTTTGCGTTCTCTGCGTTGCTGGCCGCCCAGACGTCTGCCCCTGTGCAGGCCAAACCCAGTGCAGCCGTGCCGTCCCAATCCAGCATTCCGGCAACCGCGCTCACCACGCCTCCGCCACCTGCAACTCCCGCCCAGCTACCACCGAAGCGCGCCGAGATCACCTATGCGGACGACACACTCTCGGTCTCGGCCAGTAACTCCAGCCTCAACCAGATCCTTCGCGAGATATCCCGTAAGACCGGCATCAAAATCTCCGGCGGCGTCGCCGATGAGCGTGTCTTCGGACAGTACGGCCCGGACGCCCCCGCTCAGATTCTTGCGGCCCTCCTCGATGGCACCGGCAGCAATCTACTTCTCGTTCACGGAGCCGGCGCCACTCCGACAGAGCTTATCCTGACTCCACGGAACGGCGGACCAACTCCGCCTAACCCGAACGCACGCTCCTTCGACGACGGGAGCGAGTCCCGGAACCAGCCGCCTGTACAGACTCCTGAGCCGCAGCCAGCAGCACAGCCTGTCCCGGACCAGAGTCAGCCCGTAAATCCACCGGCAACCACTCCCGTAACCCCGGCAACCGGCAGCGACGCCTCACCGGACGCTACGCAGCAGTCCCCCAACGGAACCAAGACCCCTCAGGAGATTTACGACCAGCTGCAGAAGCTCCGTCAGCAGCAGCAACAGCAGCCAAACCAGTAGGAATCTTTTTCAGGGAAATGAAGGCAATTTCGCAAGCAACGGAAATTCACCTTCGAACGACGTTCTACCCCTCGGCGACCTGCGTCGAAGCCACGACACGCCGGGCTGAGTTTTCAGCGACCTGCCGCGCATGGATGCGAAAAACACCGAACATCGCCGTGCAGACCCCGTAGGCCACCAGCACCCCCACAGCCAACGACGCCAACACCGCACAAATCAATACAATCGACGAAATCACCACTACTCCCTGTTTCAAAGGCCGCCGGGCTGGAACTTTCCTGCGGCGCTCGCTCTACGTCGTGATTATTGTTACAAACCTGTCTGGAATTACAATGCCCCAAAAGCGGACCACTATTGCTCCTTCGGATACATTTTTCCCGGTTCCAGGTTGTCCTGATTCAACCAGCCGAGCGGAAATTGAATCCTGACCCGCGCAATGCCGTATCCTAGAGACTTGGCCGAACACCGCCTCATACCTTTCATGGGCATCACACACATTACCGTCCGCGGCGCGCGCCAGCACAACCTGCGCAACGTCAGCGTCAGCATTCCGCGCAACACCCTCACCGTCGTCACCGGTCTCTCCGGCTCCGGCAAATCCTCGCTCGCCTTCGACACCATCTACGCCGAAGGCCAGCGTCGCTACGTCGAAACCCTGTCGGCCTATGCCAGACAGTTCCTCGACCAAATGGAGCGTCCCGACGTCGACGCCATCGACGGCCTCTCGCCCGCCATCTCCATTGAACAAAAAACCACCTCCCGCAGCCCCCGCTCCACCGTCGGCACCATCACCGAGATCTACGACTACCTCCGCCTCCTCTACGCCTCCGTAGGCCAGCCTCACTGCCCCAACTGCGGTCGGCCCATCACCCGCCAGTCCGCCGAGCAGATCGTCGAACGCATCGCCGCGCTCTCTCCCGGCGAACGCATCACCGTCTACGCCCCCATCGTCCGCGGCCGCAAGGGCGAGTTCCGCGAAGAGCTCGAAGCCCTCGATCAGCAGGGCTTCCGCGCCCGCATCGACGGCGAGATGACCGAGCTCACCGAGGGCATGCGGCTCGAAAAGCGCAAGAACCACACCATCGAAGCCGTCGTCGACCGCATCATCCTCAAGCCGCTCCCGCCCGACAACACCAACGCGGCCCTGGCCAACGCCGCACCGAAATACGACACCCGCCGCCTCGAAACCTCCGTTGCCAAGGCCCTCCAAATGGCCAACGGCCTTGTTCTCATCGCCATCCACGGCATGGAAGAGACGCTGTACAGCTCCTCCATGGCCTGCCCCGACTGCGGCATCAACGTTCCCCGCCTCGAACCCCGCAGCTTCTCCTTCAACTCCACCTACGGCGCCTGCCCCGAGTGCCACGGCCTCGGCAGCATCTACGACTTCGACCCCGCCAAGACCATCACCGACTGGTCCAGGCCTCTGCTCGACGGTGCGATGGGTCCCGGCTCCGGCTCGGCCTATCTCCTCCGCCTCATCAAGCTGGCCGCCGAAAAATACAAGATCAACATCAAACAGCCCTTCGACCAGCTCACCCCCGAACAACAAAATCTCTTCCTCTACGGCCCACCCCGCAACGAAGCTGGCCGCACCGGCTTTCACGGCATCTTCAACTATCTCCGCTCCAACCTCGAAGACACAAAATCCGAGGGCTACCGCGAGTACATGATGCAGTACATGTCCGCGACCATCTGCCCCGTCTGCAAAGGCCGCCGCCTACGCCCCGAATCCCTGGCCGTCACGGTCAACAACGCCAGCATCGCCGACTTCACCGCCCTGCCACTCGAGCGCGCCCTCACCGCGGCCCGCACCATGAAATTCGTCGGCCGCGACCGCATCATCGCCGACCGCCTCCAGCGCGAAATAATCGAGCGCCTCGAATTCCTCAACGCCGTAGGCCTCGGCTACCTCGCCCTCGACCGCTCTGCCGCCACGCTCTCCGGCGGCGAAGGCCAGCGCATCCGCCTCGCCACGCAAATCGGTTCCCGTCTCCGCGGCGTCCTCTACGTCCTCGACGAACCAAGCATCGGCCTCCACCAGCGCGACAACCAGCGCCTCATCACCGCCCTCGAAAATCTCCGCGACCTCGGCAACACCGTCCTCGTCGTCGAGCACGACGAAGACACCATCCGCAAGGCCGACTACGTCCTCGACCTTGGCCCCGGCGCGGGCAAAAACGGTGGCTTCCTCATCGCCGACGGCACCCCGCAACAAATCATGGACAACCCGGCGTCCATCACCGGCCAGTACCTCGCCGGAAAAATCGAGATCGTAGCCCGCACCGAACCCCGCGCCCTCACCAACAACTGGATCACCATAGAAGACGCCCACTCCCACAACCTGCAAAACGTCACCGCCCACTTCCCCCTCGGCGTCATGACGGTCATCACCGGCGTCAGCGGCAGCGGAAAATCCACCCTCGTCAACGACATCCTCTACCGCTCCCTCGCCAAAGAACTCTACGGCTCCCGCGAAGAGCCCGGCCAGCACGGCAAGGTCATCGGCATCGACCAGCTCGACAAAGTCATCCAGATCGACCAGTCCCCCATCGGCCGCACGCCGCGCAGCAATCCCGCCACCTACACCGGCGTCTTCACCGCCATGCGCGATCTCTTCGCCATGCTCCCCGACTCCCGCGAGCGCGGCTACAAACCCGGTCGCTTCAGCTTCAACGTACAAGGCGGACGCTGCGAAGCCTGTCAGGGCGAAGGCCAGCGCCGCATCGAGATGAACTTCCTGCCCGACGTCTACGTCCTCTGCGAGGTATGTAACGGACGCCGTTACAATCAGGAAACCCTCTCCGTAAAATTCAACGGCTACAGCATCGCCGACCTCCTCGACCTCCCCATCGCCGACGCCGTCCCCATCTTAAAAGACATCCCCACGGTCAACGCCAAACTCCAGACCCTCGTCGACGTAGGCCTCGGCTACATCCATCTCGGCCAGTCCGCCACGACGCTCTCCGGCGGCGAAGCCCAGCGCATGAAGCTGGCCCGCGAGCTCTCCAAGCGCCAGACCGGCCGCACCCTCTACCTGCTCGACGAGCCCACCACCGGCCTCCACTTCGACGACGTCCGCAAGCTCCTCGAGGTCCTTCACCGCCTCACCGACCTCGGCAACACCGTCATCATCATCGAGCACAATCTGGACATCATCCGCAACGCCGACTACATCCTCGACATGGGTCCCGAAGGCGGCGAAGGCGGCGGCCGCATCGTCGCCCACGGCACACCCGAGCAGATCGCCACCGTCGCCGAGTCCCACACCGGCAGCTTCCTCGCCCGCTACTACGCCGCCCGTCCGCAGACCTTCGCCAGCCGCAACGGCACCAGCCACGCCGGCCCCCAGCCGCTGAACATCGCCGCTGCCCCTGATAAAAAGAAAGAATCACGCGGCAGGTTCATCGCTCCGGAAAAGAAGACCGGCCTCGCCAAAGCCAGCAGCAAAAAGCCCGACGAGCGAGCCACGCCAAAGACTCAGAAGAAACCTACAATCAAAAAGACATCCCCGGCCAGCCAATCGAAGCCAAAGCCGTCCACTCGCACGAAAAAAGCATGAACGAACTCCCCCCCAACTCGCTTCCTTCTATCAGCCGTCCCATCTCCGCGGACGATCCCGCCACAACCGCGCGCCTGTTTCCCGCCCCAACCGGAGCGGAGGACGAGACGGCAATGCTGATCCCTCAGGGTCCCATCCCCACATCGGACGACTACACACCCCGCCGCATCCCCCACCTCGGTCACGCTCTTCTCTTCCTCGCCATCGCCGGCCTGCTTCTTCTCATCACGCAGCTTGTCATGCTCTCTGTCGGCCACTCCACCCCATCCACCGCGCAGGCCAGCGTTCCACCCAAACTCCTCGTCGGCTCCGAGGCCTTTACCTACCTCGCCACGCTTGGCATCTCCTGGTTTCTCTTCCCTCTCCTCTGGAGCCGCACCTTCCCCGACGGCATCGAAGCCCACCCCGAGGCTGCCCGCCGCAACGCCGTCAAACTCATTCCCCTCGGCCTCGCCCTCTCGTTCACCGTGCAGGCCATCTCCTCGCTCGCAACCATGCCGAAGAACATCCCCATGGACGACTTCTTCCGCACTCCGTCCGACGTCTGGATCATCACCCTCTTCGGCGTCCTCCTCGCCCCCCTCTTTGAAGAGATCCTCTTCCGCGGCTTCCTCCTCCCCGCCTTCGCCATCGCCTACGACTGGCTCTCGCTCCCCCGCACTCCGGCAGCCCGCGAACTATGGCAGGCCTCGAACAAACTCACCCTCCCCGCACTCATCTTCTCGGCGATCCTCACCAGCATTCTCTTCACTGCGCTGCACGGCCAACAGGTCGCCTACGCGTGGCCCGTCCTCATCCTGCTCTTCTGCGTCTCCCTCATCCTGACCTTCATCCGGTTACGCCTCCGTTCCGTCATGGCCTCGACGCTGGTGCACAGCAGCTATAACTTCACCATCTTCCTCTTCGCCTTTATCCAGACCGACGGCTACCGCCACCTGGACAAACTGTCTCACTAACGCCCCTCGCCATACGATCCCGCAACGCCCGCCCCTCCTTCGTTACAATCACAACAGCCATGCCAACCGACAGCCGCACGACCCTGCTCAACCTCATCGCCACCCACTCCTTCAAGCTGGGCGACTTCACTCTTGCCAGCGGCCAAAAGTCCGACTACTACATCGACTGCCGCATCACCACTCTCCACGCCGACGGCGGCCGCCTCGCCGGCCTCGTCCTCTACGACCTCATCCGCGAGCACATCCCCAATCCCGAAAAGATTGAAGCCGTAGGCGGCCTCACCATGGGCGCCGACCCGCTCGTCTCCAACACCGCCTCCGCCAGCGCCTGGGACCTCGCCGACTACACCGAGTTCCTCGAACTGGCCCCGGAAGAGAACCATGGCCCGCCACCCGCCCTGATCCACGGCTTCCTCGTCCGCAAAGCCGAAAAGACCCACGGCACCGGCCGCCGCATCGAAGGCTTCTTAAAACCGGGCGCAAACGTAGTCATCGTCGACGACGTCTGCACCACCGGCGGCAGCACCATCACCGCCATCGAAGCGACCCGCGAGGCCGGCATGACCGTCGCCGGCGTCCTCTGCCTCGTCGATCGCGAACAGGGCGGACGCGCCAGCATCGAAGCCGCCATCCCCGGCGTCCCGTTCCTCTCCGTCTTCACCGCCACCGACGTCCGCGCCGCCCACATCGCCCTGCATCCAAAAAAATAAGCGTCCGCAGAGCACCAAAAACGCCGTCCCTCTAAACTCGTGACCCATCGCAGCCGATGAGGTCACCATGTTCTCTCGCAAAGCCTTCTCCGACGGCAAGACCTGTCCCGACTGCCACACCGAGTCCCTGCACCGCTCCCATCGCAGACGGCTCGACTGGCTCTTTCACGCCCTTGGATACCGGCCCGTGCGTTGCAGCTGCTGCTGCCAGCGTTTTTACGCTCCACGGCCCGACAGTCCACAGTTTCGTCTAAACTGGTTAAGACATGATTCCGACCCTCGAATGGCTCCCCACCGGCGTTAACTTCCTCGACCAGACCAAACTCCCCCTTGAGGAGACCTACGTCCTCGCGACCGACTACAAACAGGTCGCCACCGTCATCCGCGACATGATCGTCCGCGGAGCCCCGGCCATCGGCGTCTCTGCCGCAATGGGCGTCGCCATCGGCATCGACCGCAGCACCGCGACCACCCTCCCGGCTCTCACCGCCGAGGTCGCCGTCATCGCGAAGACCCTCGCCGAGACCCGTCCCACCGCCGTCAACCTCTTCTGGGGAATCGACGAGATCCGCAACCTCTATAACGAGCTGGCCGCCGGCAACACCCCCATCCCCGAAATCAAGGCCGCCGTCGTCGCCAAAGCCCGCCGCATGTACGACGAGGACATCGCCGCCTGCAAACAGATGGGCGCGCACGGCGCATCGCTCCTCCCCCTCGAAGGCACCGTCCTCACCCACTGCAACGCCGGAGCCCTCGCCACCTGCGGCTACGGCACCGCCCTCGGCGTCATCCGCGCCGCCATCGAGCGCGGCCACAGCATCGACGTCTTCGCCGACGAGACCCGTCCCTTCCTCCAGGGCGCCCGCCTCACCGCCTGGGAGCTCATGAAGGACAACATCCCCACCACCGTCCTCTGTGACAACATGGCCGCGCACCTCATGTCCAAAGGCCGCATCCAGGCCGTCATCGTCGGGGCCGACCGCATCGCCGCCAACGGCGACACCGCCAACAAGATCGGCACCTACGGCGTCTCCATCCTCGCGAAGGAGTTCGGCATTCCCTTCTACGTCGCCGCCCCTTGGTCCACCCTCGACCTCGAAACCGCCACCGGCGAAGGCATCCCCATCGAACAGCGCGCCGCCACCGAGGTCACCCACTCCAACGGCAAACAGATGACCCCCCACGGCGTAGCCATCGAGAACCCCGCCTTCGACGTCACCCCCGCAAAGTACATCACCGCCATCATCACCGAGCGCGGCGTCCTTCGCGCACCCTTCGAGCAGTCCATCCGGCAGATGGCGAAGCAGACCGTCTCCCAGCCTGAACTGGCGACGGTCTAGCCACAGCCTTTACTCCGAAGGTCATCGGTTCGATCAGGCAAATCGTGTCACCATCGCGTCGGCAGTGACATCAAAGCATCGGTGCGCCTATCCTTACCTGCGAGTAGGCATTCCGTTGCGACCAGCCATCTTCAATCCGCGAGCCCACTCTCTGCTGCGCGGCAGCATCCTGGTCCTTGCCAGCCTCGCAGCCGCGCTTCTGCTCTCGCACTTCCCCCACAACCACGCCACTCCGGCTCTCATCCTTCCTGCGTTGGTCGCCCTCGCAGGCACTGCGGACACCGTCCGTTGCATGCAGCGCCGCTGGAGCTTCTATCACGGCGGCGTTGTCCTCTGCATCTACATGGACCTCATGTCCCTCTGCATGATCCTCTTTCTCCTCCTCTACCCCTACACGCTCTGGATCGCTTCCTCCCAATAGTCCGACCCGCTCCCCGAAAAACCGAATAGAATCGCTCTATCCCTTCGGAGACACCTGCAACCATGCGCGTTCCCACGACACCCTGCCTCTTCGTCGCCCTCGCTCTAAGCGTCTTTCTGCCCTCTTCCGCCATCGCCCGGCAAAAGCCTGACGCGGCCACCGCCGCCTGGTGGGCCCAGACCACAGCTCTCTCCAACGACTCTATGGAAGGCCGCGACACCGGTACTGCCGCCTACGAGCGCGCCGCAAAATACGTCGCCGCGCAGTTCACCTCCGCCGGCCTCAAACCCGCAGGCGACAACGGCACCTTCTTCCAGAGCGTCCCGATGAATCAGACCGATCTCGACCTCACCCGCTCTTCGGTCGAAATCAAATACTTCGACCCCACGCAGAAGCCGGTCTCACTAAAACTGCTCCACGAGGTGACCATCGCTCCTCGTCAAAAGCAGGCCTCGGACATCGTCTCCCGAATGGAGCAGTTTTAGT
>Ga0302313_10001708_pt1 | contig 16207 bp, 12 predicted proteins | sample III_Palsa_N2_2_FD_200454 | JGI IMG/M metagenome (GOLD analysis project Ga0302313, IMG submission 200454) | Peat permafrost microbial communities from Stordalen Mire near Abisko, Sweden - III_Palsa_N2_2 | ecosystem: Environmental > Terrestrial > Soil > Palsa > Peat permafrost | place: Sweden...
GGGGCAACGTGTGGAGCCGCCCAGGGCTGACGCGGCCGGTGCGCAGCATGCTGAATCTGGCGATGCTCGCGTCGCTGGGGCGCTGGCACGAATTCGAGGTACATACGCGCGGCGCGCTCAACAACGGCGTAACCGAAGAAGAGATCGCCGAAGTGCTGCTGCAGGCGGGCGTGTATGCGGGCATCCCGGTCGCGGCCGAAGCGTTGCGGCGCGCGAAGTCCGTGCTGGTCGAACAGAAGGCAAACGCCGCGGCCTGAGTCGCGGTGAGGCCTCAACTGCGGCCTCGAGCAGCACCTTCCGGTCGATCCGATCGGTCGGAAGGTGCCCCGTGTTACGCGACCTGTCATACGTCGCATGCAATGCCAACCAACCTTATGTCTGATTCGACTTTCTGTGAAATTCCGGCCGGCCGTATCGCCTACTCGCGGCGCGGTAGCGGCAGGCCACTGATCCTTCTCCATCCGATCGGCGTCGAGCGTAGCTGGTGGGACGAATATGTGCAGGACTGGCAGCCCGCGTACGAAACCGTCGCGATCGACATGCGCGGCCACGGCGACTCGAGTCCCGTCACCGCACCGATCACACTGTCTGAGCACGCTGCCGACATCGCCGCCGTATTGAAGCAGGAGCGGATCGCCGACGCGACGTTGATCGGCGTGTCGATGGGCGGGATGGTGGCGCAGCGCGTCGCGATCGAATATCCGGAACTCGTGGGCGGCCTGATCCTGTGCGCGACCGCTGGCGGCTTCCCCGACGAAGTGCGGCCACGCATTCGGGCGCGCGGCGACATGGCGCGCGAGGGCGCCATGTCGGAAGTGGTGGACGACACCCTGACGCGCTGGTTCAGCCATGACACGCCGCGTCCTGACCTGGTCGAAAAGTGCCGCAGCCGCTTGCTCGCAGACGACTGGTACAGCTGGAGCGCAAACTGGCAGGCGATCTCACAGCTCGACAATCTCAGCGAGCTCGGCGCGGTTCGGCAACCGACTCTGGTCGTTGCAGGCGACGCGGATGCGAGCATTGCGCCGGCAGTGTCACAGCGGATCGCGGACGCGCTGCCGGTAAGCCGCTTCATTTCGATTCCACAGGCGGCACACTTTGGCGCCTTCGACATGCGCGATGTGTTCGTGCCTGTGTTCAATGCATTCCTGTCGAGCCTCGCGCGCTGAGACCTTTCGCGCACCCACGCGGTGCGTGCAACGCGGGTTCGACAGAACTGAAAAAGTGGAGTGACGGCAAGCAGCGCCGATCGCCCCAAGGAGGCAGTATGGCAGTCACTATCCGTTCATCTTTCAAGATCGAGGCCTCACCAGCCGATGTCTGGAAAACCATGATCGACATCGAACGGTCCGCGCCGTGTTTCCCTGGCGCGGAACTCAAGGAAAAGCAGCCCGACGAGAGCTACAAGGGCGCATTTACCGTCAAGCTCGGCCCCCTTACGTTGAAGTTCGCGGGTAAGTTCAAGATTGCCCAACAGAATGACGCCGAGCGCACGGTCGTCGTGTCCGCGAGCGGCACCGACACGAAAGGTCGTGGCGGCGCGGACGCGCAGATCAATGCGAGCGTCTCAGAGGATGGTGGCAAGACGAAGGTCGATGTCGTCTCCGATGTGAACCTGTCGGGCACGGTTGCGCAGTACGGACGCGGCGCCGGGATGATCGAAGCGCTGTCGCAACAACTGCTCAACCAGTTCGCGAAAAATCTGACCGCGCTAATCGAATCCGAGACGCAGGCGCAGCCTGCGGCCGGTACGGCTTCAACACCTGAGAATAACGCTGCGACCCAAACCGGCACCAACGCGGCGGGCGCGTCTGCCGCTGCACCGGCGCCTCAACCTGTCGCAGCAAAACGCCCAGCGCCCCCAGTCGCCCCGCTCGATGCCGGCGCACTGATGCGCAAGGCGATGTGGCAGTCGATTCGCAATTTCTTTGCGCGGCTCTTCCGGCACAAGCAGCAAAACTGACGACGCCGGTCGCCGCGACGGGCTGACATCGGCGCCGCCGTCAGTGCGCCGGACTTATCGGAGTACGCATGAAACCTAGTGAATTCGAGTACCACGCGCCCACGACGATCGAAGAAGCCGCCCATTTGCTCGGCACGCTCGAGGACGCGAAGTTGCTCGCGGGCGGCCAGTCGCTCATGCCGATGATGAACTTCCGGTATCTGATGTCGAGCCATCTGATCGATCTGAACGGCGTCGACGCGCTCACTGCCATCGATGAGAAAAATGGGCGGTTGCACATCGGTGCGATGGCGCGGCAGCGTGACATCGAACTGGCGCCGCTCGTCAGGCAACGAGCCCCGCTGATCCCCGAGGCCTACAAGCTCGTTAGTCACAAGCAGATTCGCAATCGCGGCACGCTCGGCGGCAGTCTATGCCAGCTAGATCCGTCATCCGAGCAGCCGTGCTTCACCGCTGCGCTGGATGGTGTGTTGACGATCGCGCGTTACGGCGACGGCGCGCTGCAACTCAGAGAGCTGCCAATGGCCGACTGGGCGCTGATGTACATGACGCCCGCACTCGAAGAAGGCGAGCTGCTCGTGAACGTCTCGCTCGAGATCTGGCCGCAAGGCCATGGCTACGCGTTTGAGGAATTCGCGCGGCGCCACGGCGACTATGCCATCGTCGGCGTCGCTGCACTTTGCACTGCTGATGCACAGGACAGGCTCGAACGCGTGTCGGTGACGGTCTGCGGCGTCGCACCGGGTCCGGTGCGGCTGTATGAGGTCGAAGCAGCCTTGCGCGGCCGCCCGATGAATCAGGACTCGCTGCGCCTCGCCGGCGACGCGGCGCGCGAGCTAGATGTGATGACCGATGCGCACGTGAGCAACGACTACCGCCAGCACCTCGCCGGTGTACTGACTGAGAGGGCGCTGCAAACCGCCTTCTCCCGCGTCGCAAGATAATCGTAGAGGGATAAGGAGGACATGGAGATGGAGACGAGAACTGTCAGGGTCGTTGTAAATGGCATCGCCTATGAGCGACAAGTCGAACCGCGCCGGATGCTGGGCGACTTCCTGCGTCACGATCTGAACCTCACTGGCACGCACTACGGCTGCGAGCACGGGGTATGCGGCGCATGCACCGTGCTGCTCGAAGGCCGCACTGCGCGCGCGTGTCTCACGCTTGCCGCTCAGGTCGACAACCACGTGCTGACGACTGTCGAAGGACTGGCTCATGCGGATGGCACGCTAAACGAGTTACAGAAGGCATTCGGCGAGTGCCACGCACTGCAATGCGGCTTCTGCACGCCGGGCATGCTGATGACGCTGACCGAGTTGCTCAGCGAAACCGATTCGCCCGACGAAGCCGAGATCCGCGAGGCGATCACCGGCAACCTGTGCCGCTGTACCGGCTACCAGCCGATCGTCGCTGCGGCTTTGCTGGCCGCGCAACGGATTCGCGAATCGCGCACGGGCTCGCCCGCGCCGACAGCCGAAGCCACGGAGTAACCGCGATGGACATATCCGATCTGAAGGGCGCAGCAACCGGTGAAATGCGCTATGTTGGCAAGCGCATCGCCCGCACCGAAGACAATAAATTGCTCAAGGGCCAGGGTGCCTACGTCGACGACCTGCATCTGCCCGGCATGCTGCATGGCGCAGTCCTGCGCAGCCCGCACGCGCACGCGAAGATCGTGTCGATCGACTGCAGCGCGGCGCGCGAGCTCAAGGGCGTGCATGCGGTCTACACGCATGCTGACTTGCGCGGCCGCTCACGTGGCCGTGCGCCCTCGATGTTGCCGAATCCGGCCATCCGCTTCGAACGTACCCAGGAGATCCTCGCATCGACCGAAGTCACGTTCGCGGGCGAGGCCGTGGCCTTTGTCGTGGCAGACAACCGCTACATTGCTGAAGATGCGTGCGGGCTGATCGAGATCGAGTACGAAATACTGCCTGCGGTCGCCGAGTGTCGCGACGGGCTGCGCGCCGACTCGCCGCTATGCCACACCGACGCAAAGGACAATGTCGTTGCGCACATCGAGATCGGTTTCGGCGATATCGACGCTGCGTTCAAGGACGCGCCGCACGTGGTCGAGGAAACCTATTGGCAAAACCGCGGCTCCGCCCATCCGATGGAAACGCGCGGCTACGTCGCCGAATACCACGCTGCCAACGATGAACTCACTGTCTGGTCGTCGGGCCAGGCGCCGCATCACGAGAAGAAAAATCTCGTCGAACTGCTTGAATGGGATCCGGAACGGCTGCGCGTGCTGATGAACGACGTCGGCGGCGGCTTTGGTCCGAAGCTTCCGTTCTATCCGGAAGAAGCGCTCGTGTCGATCGCCGCGGTCGCGCTACAGCGCCCGGTCAAGTGGATCGAGGATCGTCGCGAGCATTTTCTCTCGGTCACGCAGGAGCGCGATCAGTGGTGGAATGTCGGCATCGCACTCGAGAGCGACGGCAAGATCCGCGGCGTACGGCTCAACATGGTTCACGACAACGGTGCGTTCCTCCCGTGGGGCATCATCACGCCATACATCTCGATTACGACGACGCCCGGTCCGTACGTGATTCCGGCGATGAGCGCGAAACTCGATGTCGTCTATACGAATAAGTGTGCGACCTCGCCCGTGCGTGGCGCGGGCCGGCCGCAGGCGGTGTTCGCCATGGAGCGGATCCTCGACAAGGCGGCCCGCGCGCTCGGCATGGACCGCGCGGAGTTACGCTGGCGCAACCTGATCCAGCCGGAACAGATGCCGTATGACGCCGGCTTCATCTATCGCGACGGCAGCCCGCTGCGCTACGACAGCGGTGACTATCCGGCATGCCAGCAAGCCGCGCTCAACAAGGCTGACTACGCGGGGTTCCCCGCGCGCAAGACTGCGGCGCGCGAGCAGGGGCGCTTCATCGGTATCGGTATGGCCAGTTTCGTCGAAGGCACCGGGATGGGGCCATTCGAAGGCGCGACCGTACGCGTACAGAGCAGTGGGCGCATCGCGGTGATCACTGGCGCGTCGCCGCAGGGCCAGGGTCACAAGACGACGTTCGCGCAGATCTGCGCCGAGCAGATGAACGTGCCGCTCGAAACGATCGACGTGATCACGGGCGACACCGGCGGCATCTCGATGGGCGTCGGCACGTTCGCGAGCCGCGTGACCGTCAATGCGGGCAACTCGGTCCACATTGCCGCACAGGCGGTGCGTGACAAGATGTTTACGCTGGCGGCGTTCCTGTGGAAATGCGACCCCGAGGAACTTGTGCTGCTCGATGGGCACGTTGCTCGCCGCTCGGGTACAGAACAACGCATCAGCTACGGGGAACTCGCGAAAGTGTCGCAAGGCATGCCTGGCTTCACCATGCCGAAGGGACTGACCGCCGGACTCGAAGAGACCAAGTATTTCTCGCCGGCGCAGTCGACCTATTGCAACGGCACCGCAGTCGTCGAACTCGAAGTCGACCGCGAAACAGGCCACATCAACATCCTGAAATACGTGATGGCGCACGATTCCGGCAAGCTGATCAACCCAATGATCGTCGACGGCCAGGTGATCGGCTCCGTCGCGCACGGGATTGGCAACGCGACGCTCGAATGGATGCAGTACGACGAGAACGCGCAGCCGACCACGACTAACTTCGGCGAATACCTGCTACCGATGGCGACTGACGTGCCGAACGTCGACGTCGTCCACCTCGAAACGCCATCGCCTCTCAACCCGCTCGGTGTCAAGGGCGCCGGCGAAGGCGGCACGATTCCGGCGGCTGCCGCGATCATCTCGGCCATCGAGAACGCGCTGTCCGAGTACGGCGTCGAATTCACCGAGGCGCCGCTCGTTCCCCAGCGCGTGTTCCAGAAACTCAAGGAGGCCGGCGCGTACGCGCGTTGACCAGACCTCGCTGCCTCACCCTTTTTCACTTACTCGATTTTCATACCATGACGACCGAATTCACAGTGGCGCTTCACGATTCCGAATACCGCATCACCCTCACTCAGCCGGAACTCGGCAATACCCTGACGCTCGATGCCATGCGAGCGCTGGCTGCAGAGATTCGCCGCGCCGGCCACGACGACGCGGTCAAGATCATCCGCATCCGCGCAGACGGCAATGCGTTTTGCCGCGGCCGCGCAGTCAGCGCACCGCCAGCGACCCCGCCTAACGCCGCGCAGTTCCGCCGTAACGTCGCCGACCCGATCCTCGACGTCTACCGGGCAATGAACGAAAGCGAAGTGCCGCTGATCGCCGAGGTGCAGGGCAACGCGGAAGGCTTCGGTTGTGCGTTAGTCGCCGCGTGCGATCTCGCGATCGCTGCCGACAACGCGCGCTTCAGTCTGCCCGAGCTGCAGAAGAACCTGCCGCCAACCCTCGTGCTTTCGGTGTTGCGTTACAAGGTGCCGCCGAAGGCCGCGGCGCATATGGTGTACCTGACCGAGACGATCGACGCGGCCACCGCACGCGAGTGGGGCTTCGTTGCCGAGGTTGCTGCATCGGCCGATCTGCATGCACGGGCCGACGCAATGGTCGCATCGATCTGCACGCGCGAGCGCATTGCGATCGCGGCGCTGAAGACCTATTTCCGCGAAATCACGATTCCCGACTTCTCACTCGCGAGCGAAGTCGCTGGCGCAGCGCTCGCGAACGCAATGACGTCGATGCGCCGCTGAGCCACACGCGATTCACGCAAGACTGCATCGCGCCGGACAACGCCGGATACCCACTGGCGTCTAGCACGCCGTAACACAACCGTATCAGGCAATGACGCCGCCGCCACACCAGGCGGTGGCACCCAAAGGGACATCCAGCCATGGCTGAAAACGAAACCACACGCACGCCGGCCCAAGATCCGGGCTACGCCGACCTGCACGAACACATTGCCCGTCTCGATGCGGCAGGCCTGCTGTACCGGATCGACGAACCGGTCAACAAGGATACCGAAATGCATCCGCTGGTCCGTTGGCAGTTCCGCGGCGGTATCCCGGAAGCGGAGCGCAAGGCGTTCCTGTTCACGAATGTCGTCGACAGCAAGGGCCGCAAGTACGACATTCCGGTGATCGTCGGTGGCATTGCGGCGAACCCGGAGATCTACCGGATCGGTATGGATGTGCCGACAGTCGATGACATCGGCGACGCGTGGAACCGGGCGATCGATCACCCGGTTCCGCCTGTCGTCGTCGATAGTGGTCCGGTGCATGACATCGTGATCGAAGGCAAGGACCTCGAAGGCCCCGGTAACGGCCTGGAATCGCTGCCGCTACCGATCTCGACACCGGGCTTCGACGCTGCACCGTACATGACGATGACCGGCGTGATCTCACGCGATCCGGAAACGGGCGTGCAGAACATGGGCACGTACCGCGGCCATCTGAAATCGGCGACGCGGCTCGGCATGATGATGCTCGTGAATCTGCGCGCGGGCGGCCTCGACCACTGGCGCAAGTACTCCGCAAAGGGCGAGCGGATGCCGGTCGCGATCGTACTCGGCGCGCCGCCTGTGGTCGCGTTCCAGGGCCCGCAGAAGCTGCGTCCCGATGTCGACGAACTGAGCGTTGCCGGGGGCCTCGCGGGTGCGCCGATCCGCGTCGTGAAGGGCCGCACGGTCGATCTGCTGGTGCCGGCCGAAGCCGAAGTCGTGGTTGAAGGGTACGTCGATCCGACCTATCTGGAGCCCGAAGGCCCCTTCGGCGAAAGCCATGGCTACGTGGCGCTCGAAGACTATAACCTCGTGATCGAAGTCACCGCCATCACGCGGCGCAAGGACGCGGTCCTCACGTCGATCATCTCGCAGGTCACGCCGTCCGAATCGAGCGTTATCAAGCGCCTCGCTTACGAGCCGATGTTCCTGCGGCATCTGCGCGACCACCTCGGGATTCGCGGCATCAAGAAGGTGTCGCTGCACGAGCCGCTGACGAACCTGCGCCGTTTCGTGTTCCTGCAGTTCGCGCGCAATTCCAAACGCACCGAAGTATGGCGTGCGTTGTACGGCACGATGTCGCTGCAGGCGGCGATCGGCAAGTTCGTCATCGCGATCGACGACGATATCGATCCGCAGAACGCCGACGCGGTGTTCTGGGCGATGGGCTACCGTTGCAATCCGGTCGAGGACGTCAAGCTGATTCCGTACCGGGAGCCCGGCCACGGTCCGCGCTCGGATCACGCGACTGGGCTCGACTCGGCAATGCTGATCGACGCGACCATGAAGACGCCCATGCCACCGCTCGCGCTGCCGAAGAAGGAGTACATGGAGAACGCGAAGGTGCTATGGGAACGCCTCGGGCTTCCCGCGCTGAAACCTGAAATGCCGTGGTACGGCTATTCGCTGGGTGACTGGACCGAGGAATGGGATCGCAACGCCGAGCAGGCAACCCGCGGAGAGTGGATGCAGCGCGATGCGTCGTATCAGGCACGCCGCCTGAGCGGCGTCGAGCCGAATTCGCCGGTACGCGGCTTCGAGGATTCCCATGACCAGTAATGAAGCCGCCACGCGGCGGATCGTCGTCGGCATTACCGGGGCGTCGGGTGTGATCTACGGAATTCGCGCGCTTGAGCTGCTCGCCGAAGCCGGTGTCGAGACGCATCTCGTCATCAGCAAGGCGGCCGAACTGACGATGACCTATGAGACCGACGTCAAGGCGAGCGAGCTGCGCGCGAAGGCCTCATGCTGGTATTCAGTCAGCGACATCGGCGCGGCAATCTCGTCGGGTTCGTTCCGGACCATGGGGATGCTGATCGTTCCGTGCTCGGTGCGCACGATGAGCGAGATCGCAACCGGCATCACCGGCACGCTGATCAGCCGCGCGGCCGACGTCGTGCTCAAGGAACGGCGCCGGCTCGTACTCGGCGTGCGCGAAACGCCATTGCATACTGGCCATCTGCGCACGCTGCTGCAACTGTCGGAGATGGGCGCGGTGATCGCGCCGATCGTTCCCGCGTTCTATTCGAAACCGCAGTCGATCGCCGATATCGTCGACCATACGGTCGGCCGTCTGCTGGATCTGTTCGACATCGACAGCGGCGTCGTGAAGCGCTGGAAGCAATAGCCGCTTGCGCCGCGCGCCGTCACTGCATCCGATCAATTCACACCGCTACCATGACTGAATCCCACCCGTTGTCCCGGCTCGCCGACCCGAGCCTGTTGCGCACGCAAGCCTATGTCAATGGCCTCTGGATCGGCGCCGACGACGCAAGCACCTTCGATGTCGTCGATCCCGCTACCGGCGATGTACTTGCCGCGGTGCCGCTGATGGGCGGCGCCGAAACGCGCCGGGCCATCGAAGCGGCCGAACGCGCCCAGCGCGGCTGGCGCGCCAAGAGCGCAGCACAGCGCGCGACCGTTCTAAGGCGCTGGTTCGAGCTGATGCTAGCGCACACAGCCGATCTGGCGACGATCATGTCGGCCGAGCAAGGCAAGCCGTTCGCGGAAGCGAAAGGCGAGATCGCCTATGCGGCGTCGTTCGTCGAGTGGTTTGCCGAGCAGGGCAAACGTGTCGATGGCGACGTGCTTGCGTCACCGTCTGCCGACAAGCGGATGCTCGTCGTGAAGGAGCCGGTTGGCGTATGTGCGGCGATTACGCCGTGGAATTTCCCCGCTGCGATGATCACGCGGAAGGTCGCGCCGGCACTCGCCGCCGGTTGCGCCATCGTTGTCAAGCCCGCCGAAGCGACGCCCCTGTCGGCGTTGGCGCTCGCCGAGCTCGCGCGGCGCGCCGGCGTGCCGGATGGGGTGTTCAGCGTCGTGGTCGGCAACCCGCAGGCCATCGGCGCTGAAATGACGAGCAATCCGATTGTCCGTAAGCTGTCGTTCACCGGCTCGACGCAAGTCGGCCGTCTGCTTGCGGCGCAGTGCGCGCCGACGATCAAGAAGCTGTCACTCGAACTCGGCGGCAACGCGCCTTTCATCGTCTTCGACGACGCTGATCTCGACGCAGCGGTCGAAGGCGCGCTTGCGTCGAAGTACCGCAACGCGGGACAGACTTGCGTATGCACCAACCGCTTCTATATCCACGATCGGATCTACGATGCGTTCGCTGCGAAGTTCGCCGTTGCGGTCAGCCGTATCCAGGTCGGCAACGGTTTTGCGGAAGGTGTCACGCAGGGCCCGTTGATCAATGAAGCCGCGCTTCAGAAGGTCGAGGCACACATTGCCGATGCCTGCGCGCAAGGCGCACGCGTGCTGGTGGGCGGTCATCGGCATCCGGCGGGCAAGCTGTTTTTCGAGCCGACGGTGGTCGCCGGTGTCACCGCGTCGATGTGCTTCGCGACTGAAGAGACGTTCGGGCCGGTCGCGCCTCTGTTCCGCTTTCACGACGATCAGGAAGTGATCGACGCGGCGAATGCAACTGAATTCGGCCTGGCCGCGTACTTCTACAGCCGGGACATCAGCCGCGTCTGGCGCATCGCCGAGGCTCTCGAATACGGCATGGTGGGCATTAACACTGGCCTGATTTCGAACGAAGTCGCGCCATTCGGCGGCGTCAAGCAATCGGGACTCGGCCGTGAAGGCTCGAAGTACGGGATCGACGAATACCTCGAAATCAAATACCTGTGCATGGGCGGCGTTTGACGACGTCGTAACGGCGGACGCCGCGTGGCGTCCTCGCATAACAGGCTGCCCAAGGTCGCGCTAGTTGCCTGCATGCGCAAGCTCCTGACCATGCTCAATGCCATAGTCAGGAGCAGTACACCTTGTGGGACGATCCGCTTCATCGAGCTTGACTCAGAAGACGGTTACTCAGTCATGGCCGCCGGAGGCTTCGCGCACCGGCGTTTCCGGCTTCACGCCGCCCCGCCGGTTGGCGAAGGTGCGCTCGCCAGTCTCGCGCCAGCCGCCAGAGGTGGCTGCCTCTGCATACTCGTCCCAGCGCTTGTCCCAGTCGCCCAGGTGATAGCCGTGCCATGGCGGCCGCGGAGTAAGGTGGGGCAGTTGCAGCTCTTCCCAGATCTTGCGCGCCGCAGTCATGTATTTCTCCGCCGGCAGAGCCAGCGGCGGCATGTCGTGCTTCAGCGTCGCGTCGATCAGCAGCGTGCTTTCGAGTGGCGCGCGGCCAGACTTGGGGCCATGTCCGCTGGTGCGATAGGGCGTCACATGCACGTCATGCGTGAAGTCGGAGCGATAGGCCAGCGACCAGAAGACGGCATCGGCATTTTCCGGATCGATATCCTCGGAGACGGCGATGACCAGCTTGCCGCACTGCGCCTGGAGGGTTGCGGCCCCCTCCATACCGCGCCAGATCTCCGCCTGCGGCGTACCACGCTCAAACTGGACAAAGATTACCTTACGCAGGTTGGTCAGCGGCTCATGCATCACCACCCGCTTGACGCCGCGCACCCCCATCGTCTTCTGCAGATGATCGAGGAACAGCGGCTCATAGGCCACCTTCTTCAGCACGGAGCTTTCGCTGGGCGTCACCTGGCTGATGATCGAGACGAAGACCGGCTTCTTCTTCATCGTGATCGCGGTGACGTGCATCGACATGTTGTAGTCTTCGAGCGCGACGTGGCCGTGACTCTCGCCGAACGGACCTTCGGGTTCCAGTGCATCGGTGTCGATCAGGCCTTCGATCACGATCTCGGCGTCGGCGGGGACGACGAGATCAATGGTCTTGCAGCGCACCACCTCGACCGGCGCGCGCATCAGCCCACCGGCTACGGCCATCTCGTCCTGGTCGATCTGGAGCTTCTGCGGTCCGGTGAACAACACGGCGGGCGCGCAGCCCAGCACGATGGCGCAGGGCATCTGCTGGCCCTTGGCGCGATATTTCTCCCAGTGGAGATAGCCGCCGGCCCCCGACAGGCGGCTCGCCATGCGGACGCCCAGCCGGTCTTCCGCCTTCAGGGCGGCGCGGTAGGTGCCCATGTTCTGGACGCCGCTCTCGGGATCCCTGGTGACGCAAAGCGTCGCGGTGAGATACGGCGCCGCGTCGAAGCCGGGGGTGGAGACCGGCACCGGCAGACGGGACAAGCCCTTGTGCGTCAGCGCGTCGCCGGTGATCACCACCTCCTGGCAAGGCGCCTTCTCCACCACCACCGGGGGGATGGGATCGGCGATCGCCTTCATCCAGACCTTGCCGATCTGCTCGACTGGCAGGCCGAGGCCGGTAGCGTAGATCTCCGGCGAAGCGGCGAGGCCGCCGATCAGCACCGGGATGTCATAGACATGGCCTTCGCCGTCGACCACGTTGGTGAACAGGAAAGCGCGGCGCTGATCTTCGTCTAGCCCGCCCTGGAACTGCCAGCGCGCCAGCGGGTGCAGCTCCGTATCCTTGTTGATCGGCCGCTCGATGCGGGTGAGCAGACCCTTGGCTTCCAGTCGGGCGATATGCTCCTGCAGGTCACGCGGGGCGCCCTGCGGATCGCCGACGGCATTTGCGGCGCGCGAAAGATTGTCCATCACACTCTCCTTGGCCGGATGGCGGCCCATAGTTTGGAAAAGGATTGGCGCCGGGGCGCCGGAAACGGTATCAGGCGGGCATACGCCCCGCCCAGCGCAGGTCCAGACTCTGCGCCGTCGCGAACAGCGGTGTGCTCGACGGGCGCGCATAGGCAGGAACAGGACTGAGGATCATCAAAGTGCTCCGACGGACTTGAGGATGGGCCGCGTCGAGCAGCTCAGTTCCGGCGCGGGGACGGGAGGGGGGATGCGCCCGCGCGGCTCCGTCCGGGCAGCAGCGCCGACAGGATCATGAGCGACGCGACGCCGACAATGACCGGCTGCTTGAGCAACAGGCTCACGATGAGTGGAAGCGCTTTGAACACCGCGGGGTCGACGAACAGACTGCCGAAGCCGAGCATTAGAGAGAACCCCGTGATCACGAGCTGCCGCTCAGCCCAATCGACCTCGCTCAGCATCTCGATGCCATGGACGAAGACCATGCCGAACAGCACGGTCGCAGCGGCCGCCAGGATCGGCACCGGCAGCACGACGAAGAGGTAATCGAGCTTGTTGAGAAAGCCCATGACGACCAGGATAATGCCGGTCGCCATCGTCACGTGCCGTGAGGCGACGCGCGTCGATCGCAGCAATGCCACATTGGCCGGGTAGGGCAGGTTGCTGATCGCGCCGATGCAACTCCCGAGCGCTGAGCCCAGCATCATCGCAAACACACCCCAGGAAAGGCGCGTGGTCGGCATGGCTTCGCCTGTCCATTCGCCGACGACACTCATCAGCGTCATCGTCTGGATGTTGATCGCGGCGATGATGAGGAAGAACACCAGCACATATTCGCCGCTTACCGAAAAGCCAAAGGCGAAGGGATGCGGCAGCACCAGCCAGGGCGCCTTGGCCACCGTCGCGAAATCGATCGCGTGAAAGCATTCGAAGGTCACAGCGCCTGCAGCCAGTGCGATCAGAAGCGCAAGGCGGCGCAGGATACGAATTTTCGAGATTGCCAGCACCATTAGCACGAGCGCAGTCACCAGCCCGGCGCCCAGGTTGATCAGCGGGAAGGTCGGGTCGCTGGATTTGCCGAGCCAGTGCGGGAAAGCGAGCTCTGCCATCTGCATCATCACGAGCATCACGATCACGCCGGCGATCTCAGGGCTTCGCACGACGCGGGCGAGCAGTGCGATCGCACTCTTGCCGCGTACCGGAATGGACAGCGCACACCAGATCAGCGAGGCGGCGCAGAGGGATCCGAAGCCGGCACCGAGACCGCCGCCGGACATATGGCCGAATGACATCAATGCCGCAAAGACGCCGGCGTAAGGGCCGGCCACGAGTGGCGCACGGCCGAACAAACCTGCGATCAGAATCGTCGTCAGACCGCAGCCGATGAACGTGGCACTGTAGAGGTCCGCCACCGTCCCGACCGGAAGGTCGAAGGACTTCCCCATTATGCCTGGAAACACAAAGATGCCAGTCATCACGAAGATGTTCTGCAGCCCCATCAGGACCGAGTCCTTGGCGGGGACGGGGTCTCCCGGGAGGACATCGAACATGGCGTCCGTACCATGCGCCTGGCTTTCTACGGCAGTGCTAACGGTGGGTTGGCGACCGCCAGCGTGAGGCGATGATGACATTCCGTTTTCCTGTACGATCTTGCGAGTGACCATTATGTTTGTATGATTGCATGACAAGATTATGGCTGTCAATGGGCGTCGCCGGTCAAAACAGCCAAGGCGCAGTGAGGCGTCCGGCTCTGAAGTTTCTACTTTGCCGCCTTCGGCAGCAGCTTGATGCTATCTGCCGCCGGCGGCTTCGGCAGCGAATCCAGATAGGCATGGATGTCGCCTAGATCCGCGTCGCTCAGGATCTTTTCCGAGAACGGCGGCATTGCTCCGGACGGCTGCCGCACATAATAGGCAAACGCCTGGTATGGAAGCAGGTCGACCGCAACAGCCGGCCCTACGCCGCCTTGCCCGACTGTGCCATGGCACAGGTAGCAGCCGTCTTTCAGGAAATGCTCGTGGCCGCGCTGAATGGCGTCGGACGTTTGCGCAAGCGCCGGTGTCAACAGGGCGCGCGACGCGGTAAGTGCGAGCGCCAGCAAAACAGTCTTTTTGAAAACGTCCATAGCGGTTTCCCTAGCGCGGTTGTGTGACGACATCGACCAGCGCCGGATGGCCGCTCTTGACGACAGCCAGTGCGCGGTCGATTGCCGGACCTAGCGCGGCGGGATCGGTGATCGGCCCTTCCGCCCAAACGCCCATGCCCTTTGCGACAGTAGCGAAATCGACGTAAGGTTTCTCGATCAGTGTGCCCATGCGCCAGGTCTCCGGATTGCGATCGCGCCGCGTCGCCATCCGCTGGATGTGCATGGTTTCCTGATGCCACGCGCGGTTGTTATGCATGATCGTCAGTAGCGGAATCTGGTGGTGCGCCAGGGTCCATAACACCGAGGGCACCATCAGCAGATCGCCGTCCGGTTGAATGTTGACCGCAATGCGGCCGGTGCCTTTGCACGCGAGCGCCGCACCGGCCGCGGCCGGAAAACCATAACCGATGCCGTACCCCCCCGAGCCGCCCATGAACTGCTCGTACTCGGTGAAATCCCAGAGCCGTTGAGGCCAATAGCTTTCGAATTGCGGCTGTGAAACCAGCGACCACTTCTCGTGCCGGATTCGTGCCCAGATTTCCTGGCACAGCCGCGCGGTGCTGATCGGAACGGCGTCCCATCCCACAGCGGCGGCGTTTCGCGCAGTCTCGCGCATCTTCAGGTGCGCCGTCTGCATGGCCTGCTTGCGCGCGTCGAAACCGCCCGGCTGTCCCACGCGGCGAATCGCTTCGATCAGTGGGGACACCGTCGCCTGCGCGTCCCCGCCGATCGGCAGGTCAGCGGCGAGATAACGCTGTACGTCGCCATAGCTCGACCTGGAATACGTATAGGCGTCGCTGACGCTGATCACCTTGGCGTCCGGCTTGATCAGCCGTTTCGCCGGGCGCCCGGGTGTATCGGAGACCGTATTCGTCAGACCCCACAGGTCGCCCACTTCGAGCGCCAGGATGACGTCGGCCTCGTCGATCAGGGACCTGTGCCGCGCCGTGTGATTCAGGTAATGCGCCGTCGGGAAATTCATTCGGCCATACAGATCGATGACCGGTGCGTTCAACGACTCGGCGAGTTGCGTCAGTTGCACCACGCCGTCTTGTGAATGCACCGCACGGTCGACCACGATGACAGGATTCTGCGCGGCTACCAGCCATTTGGCCGCCTGCGCCAGCGCGGCAGCGTCCCCTACAGGGGGGGCTACGTCGACCAGTTTGGGGATGCGCAGCGGCTGCGCCGTTTCGACCGGGTTCTCCTGCAATTCGCCATCGGTCACGATCAGCACCGGCTCGCACGGCGCAGTCGTCGCTACCATTCGGGCGCGCATGAAGCTTTCCGCATAATGCTGTAGCGACGCGGGGGCATCGTCCCATTTGACGAAGTCGCGCACGATCGAGCCTTCATCGACGGCGGTGTGGATCCAGTCGACCCCAGGCAAACGCCTGGCCGCATCCGCCGTATTGCCCGCCAGTACGATTACCGGCACGCGGTCGCACCAGGCGTTGTAAATCGCCATCGACGCGTGCTGCAGGCCAACCACGCCGTGAACCATGCTCGCCATCGGCTTGCCCGCCATCTTGGCGTAGCCATGCGCCATCCCGACCGCCCCTTCTTCATGGCAGCAGACGATGATTTCGGGCGCCTTGTTGCCGCCGTAATTGATGATCGATTCCTGCAGGCCGCGCAGTGCCGAGGAGGTCATCATCGACACATACTCGATGCCCGCGCTGCGCATCACATCGACCATGAAGTCCGAACCTGGATTCTGCACGTGCCCTTTCGGAA
>Ga0302313_10001716_pt1 | contig 16166 bp, 13 predicted proteins | sample III_Palsa_N2_2_FD_200454 | JGI IMG/M metagenome (GOLD analysis project Ga0302313, IMG submission 200454) | Peat permafrost microbial communities from Stordalen Mire near Abisko, Sweden - III_Palsa_N2_2 | ecosystem: Environmental > Terrestrial > Soil > Palsa > Peat permafrost | place: Sweden...
CTCTGCCCCCGACCTGGTGACGGCGCCGTTCGAGACCCTGTTCAGCAGCAAGGACCGGTTGGTGCGGGTGGTCGCCAAGCCCAGGTTCACCCACGGCGACTTCATCGAGATCGTCACCACGGACGTGAGGCTGCAGAAGGCGCTGCTGGCCTATCTGCTGCGGATTTCGGCGATCGCCGTGATCGTCGCCGGCGTTGTGGGCGGGCTGATCTATCTGCTGCTCAACGCCCTGTTTGTGCGGCCGATGCAGCGGATCACCCAGTCGATGGAGCGGTTTCGGGTCGATCCGGAAGACGCCCTGGCGCGCCCTCGCCTGTCCGGCCGGCGCGACGAGATCGGCCGCGCCGAGGTGGAGCTGGACCGTATGCAGGCCGATCTGCGCGCGGCGCTGAATTCCAGAGCCCGGCTGGCGGCGCTGGGCGAAGCTGTGGCCAAGATCAACCACGACCTGCGCAACATGCTGACCAGCGCTCAGATCGCCTCCGAGCGGCTGGCGCAGTCCGGTGATCCGAAGGTGGCCCAGGCCCTGCCCAGGCTGGAGCGGGCGCTGGACCGGGCGATCCGGCTGGCCTCAAACGTGCTGGCCTATGGCCGAAGCGAAGAGGCGGCGCCGAGCCTGGCGCAGGTCAATCTGGCCGAGGCGGTGACCGAAGCCGGCGAGGATGCGGGCCTGACACCCCAGGGCGTGCGCCTGGCCTCCAAGGTCGGTGCGCGGGCGCGGGTGCTGGCCGACCCGGAGCAGTTGAACCGCATCCTGGTCAATCTGTTGCGCAATGCCCGCGAGGCCATCGTCGCCAGGCCTGGCGGCGACGGTCAGGGCAAGATCGAGGTCAGTTTCGAAAGGCGCGAGACCGACAGCCTGATCCGGATCGCCGACAATGGCCCCGGCGTGCCCGAACGGGTGCGCGAGCGGCTGTTCCAGCCCTTCTCGGGCACCACCCGGCCGGGTGGCGCGGGCCTGGGCCTGGCCATCTCCCGTGAGCTGGCGCAAGGGCACGGCGGCGATCTCGTTCTCGCCGACACCGGGCCGGAAGGAACGGTGTTCGAGCTGACTTTGCCGAACGCGGCGCCGAGCGCCTGAGATGCAGCGGATCGAATTCTACCAGTCGCTCTGGGCGATGGAGCTGCGCCAGCCTGGACGGGCCGAGCGATCGCTGGAGGAGAATATCGCCATGATCGCCGAGGCCGGCTTTCACGGCGTGGGCCTGGACCTGGCCATGAGCGACGTTCCACTCGCTAAGGCGGCGCGGCCGCTGCTCGAACGCCACGGCCTGGCCTGCCTGTTCAACGGATTTCCAAAGTCAGACGACGAACTCCGCTTCATGCTGGCCATGGCCAAGGACTTCGGGTCGCCGTTTCTCAGCGTGATCGGCCAGGTCATGCCGCGCACGCTCGAAGCGATGATCGATGTCGCCAAGCGCTGGATCGACATCGCCGACGGCGCCGGACTGCCGCTGTTGTTCGAGACCCATCGTCACGGCCTGCTCAATGACCTCTTTCCGACCTTGTCGATGCTGGAGGTCCTGCCCGAGCTGGCCCTGTGCGCCGACCTCAGCCATTTCGTCGTCGACCGGGAGTTTCCGGCGGAGCTGGACCCTGAAAGCCAACGGATGATCACCGAGGTGCTTGAGCGCTCGGTCGCATTCCAGGGCCGGATCTCGTCGCATGAGCAGGTCCAGGTGCAGATCGATTTCCCGCAACACCAGGCGTGGGTGGAGCGTTACTTCGGCTGGTGGGACCAGGGTCTGCGCGCCTGGCGATTCAGAGCGCCGGTGGATGCGACAGTGACCTTCCTGTGCGAACTCGGCCCACCGCCCTACGCCATCACCGGCCCGGACGGACTGGAACTCTCCGACCGATGGCGCGAGGCGCTGGCGATCCGGGAGCGGGTGACGGCGCTGTGGGGTGCGATGGAGCTGGCGGACTGATCAGCGGCTAGTCCGTGTCCTGGATATCGAAGCGCGTCACCTTACCGTCCCTGAGATGGAAGAGGTGACCAACCGTCTTGTCCTCCAGCCCGTGGGTCTGGCCGCTCAGCGGATTGCCGTCCAGGTCGTGGATGGTCTGGCGAACCTCGGCGACGATCCCGCCGTCCGCGGCCTTGTGAAAGACCACGGGCTCGACATGCGGGCTGACGATGGCCCATTGGCGGGTCCAATAGTTGCGCACGGCCTCGTGGCCATGAACGTGGCCGCCCTCCATACCGTTGGCCCAGGCGACATCATCGGCGAGCGCGGCCAGCACGCCATCGATGTCCCGCGCATTGAAGCAGGCATAGATGTGCTTGAGCATTTCGACATCGTCGTCCATCGGCGTCTCCTCGGGCAGCCTGGGCGGAGGCAGCGAAGGCTGTTCAATCGCGAGCCAGACCGATATACATATGCGCATATTTACTTGAACGGATGCAAGGGCGTGCGATGATGAACCCGGATGTGCTCTCGACGCCTGGGCATTTGATCAGCCTGGCGGCGCGGGGCTTTGCCCGCCAGAGCGAGGCGCGTCTTAAGCCGCTGGGTTTCGGCGTCGGCCACCTGCCGGTGCTGGTCGCGCTTCAGGATGGTGAGGCCAGCACCCAGCGCGATCTCGCCCGCTTCGCCAAGACCGAGCAGCCGCCCATGGCCCAGATGCTCGCCCGGATGGAGCGGGACGGGCTGATCACACGCAGCGCGGACCCCGCCGATGGCCGCAGCCGCCGCATCGTCTTGACGGACACGGCGCAAGCCCGCCTGCCGGACGCCATCGCGGTCTTGCTGGCTGGCAATCAAGACGCGCTGAGCGGCTTCAGCGATAAGGAGGCCACGCAGTTTGTCGAGCTGCTCAAACGACTGATCACGAATCTGGATCACCTGGCGAGCGCGTGACACTCGTCAACTACGGCCGGTCGCCCATGCACGGCGAGCGGCGTCGACGCGCCGCTCATGCTGGCCTAAAGCTCGTCGGCTTCTGACTATGGGGTTCCAGCATGGCCGCAGAGCCGACGAACAACTCAGCGCCCGACACGCAGGTCCTCGTCACCGCAGTCATCGTGGGCGGGACCGTGGCGGGCTGGGGCGCCTCCACTGTTTGGACGAAAGTCGCAGCGGCCTGGCACAAATCACGCTGCCCAGTGGATGCCTTTTCGTATGGAGGGTTGGGCAACCTTAGCGTTTCGCCGCCTTTTGCCGTTGGGTATTTCACCTTCTTCTTGGTGGCCTGGGTCATCGTCCTGGCGATTTCGAGGTCGAGTTCGGGCAGGAGCGTATTTGAGGCCTGGTCACCGCCTTCTCGCAATCCAACCCTTGCGACTACAGTTCGGATTTTCGGATGGGCGAGCGCGCTGCTGCTGGCCGTAGCGATTGGATGTTGTTCGCTGGATTTCTTGAACGGCTACTGCCTTTCCCCGAGCGCAATTACGTTAAGTCACTCGATATCGAGCGGCACGACAATTTATCGGTGGGACCAAGTCAGAACCGTCGAAACAATCTGCTGGAAAGGCAAACGCGACCCGCTGGTCTTTCACATGAACATCGTGATGAGTGACGGCGCTAAATTGCCGCTTCCGGAACTCAATCTCCATCTCCCGGCATCTGAAACAGACGTTGCCTATTTCCCGGGGATCAAGCGCGCCTTGAGAGGTTCGAGTTTTTACTTTGACGGCTCAGCTGTTGAGCCGGCTTGTCGTCCCATAAGGGCACTGATTGAGCGGCCGTAAGCCGAGCTCAAGCCTATATCTCGCGGGAACAGTGTGTTGGCCGACCGGCCTAGTCTAAACGCAGCCCGCGCCACGGGCGCACGCAGCACCCATGGCTGACACCCAAAGCGCGATCACAATGACAAGTCCGATCGGTATTCCGAGCAGACCCCAGCTTCCCCATTTCCTATAGGCCGCGGCCGTGAGTCCGAACCACGCCAAGGCGACGGCGCCTTCGATGAGGACACCAACGAGGTCGGAGCCGATCATTGGGCTTTCCCCGATCGGCTCCTGCCGCCTCGCCTAGCCCGCCGTCTTCTCGAACGCGGCGCTGATGGTGATGTCGACCTGGTCGCTGACCATGGGCACGAAGGCTTTCACGCCGAAGTCACTGCGGTCGATCTTGCCGTGGGCGTCGAAGCCGACGGTGTATTTCTTCGACATCGGATTGGCGCCGCCGGCGTTGAACTTGGCCACCAGGGTGACCGACTTGGTCACGCCGTGCAGGGTCAGGTCACCGGTGATGTCGGCGGTGGTCGGGCCGGTCTTCTTTACCGACTTGGAGACGAAGGTGATGGTCGGATAGGTCGTCCCGTCCAGGAACATCGGGCTCTTCAGCTCGCCATCCAGCTTGGTGTTGGTGGTCGATACCGACGAGACCGGGATCGACACCGAAATCTGGTCGGCCGAGGTCAGCTTCGGATCCAGCACCAGGCTGCCGCTGACGCCCGACACATCGCCCCAATAGCTGGTGAAGCCGAAGTGGGTGACGCTGAACTGCACGCGGGTGTGCGACGGCTCGACCGCATAGGTCCCGGCTTCGACGGCCTTGGGGTCCTGCGACGCCTGGGCGAACGCCTGGCCGGCGATGAGGACGGCGCCGAGGGCGGCGGCGGTGGCGACATAGGACTTCATGAAGGGGGCTTTCACAGCGTGACAGGAACAGCAGAGTTAGGAAGGCGGGCGACGGGCGGCAAGGCCGCGCTCGGGCTTTAGCTTGGGGGTTTAGAAGCCTTCGGCGACGCCTTCGCGACGGGGGTCGGCGCCGCCCTCCCATCCGCCCGGCACGGCCTTGATTCCGTGCAGGCCGGAGTTCTCGCCAAAGCCGGTGCTGAAATGCATGCCGCGCGCCGCCAGAGCAGCCGTGACCGTCGGGCCCAGCAGGTCCGTTTCGGCGCTATATTGGGCGCCATGCGCTACGACATTGGGTAGGGCGAAGGCCTGCTGCATGGTCAGGCGCCAGTCCAGCACGCCGACCAGGGCCTTGACGTTATAGGCCAGGATCGCCGGTCCGCCGGGAGAGCCAAGGGCGGCATAGAAGCGGCCGTTCTTCAGCACGATCACCGGCGACATGGCCGACCGGGGCCGCTTGCCCGGCGCGACCGCGTTTGCGGAGATGGTCCCGTCCGCGTCTTTCGGGTCGTGGGCGAAGTCGGTGAGCTGGTTGTTGATGAAGAAGCCGTCGACCATCCGCCCCGAGCCGAACAGGCTTTCGACGCTGGTGGTCATTGAGAGGACGTCGCCCCGGGCGTCGACGATCACCATGTGCGAGGTGCCGCCGGGCTCGTGGGTGGTATCGGCCGCCCGCGGCTGGGCGCCCGGCGGATTACCTGGCGCCGGCGTGGGGCCGGCCATGTCGCCGATCAGCCTGGCGCGGGCGTCGAGGTAACCTGTGCTGAGCAGGCCTTCCGTGGGCACCGACACGAAGGCCGGATCGCCGACATAGCGGTCGCGGTCGGCGTACATCAGCCGGCTGGCCTGGGCGATCTCGAACCAGGCCTGCGGATCGGTCGGCCCGCGCTTGTTGATGTCGGTCCGCTCAAGCAGTCCCATCGCCTCGAGCAGGGCCGAGCCGCCGGAAGGGTCCTGCGGCGCGCAGATGGTATAGGCGCGGTAGGGGCGGCAGAGCGCCGAGGTCTTCTTGGGTCGATAGGCGGCGATATCCTCGGCGGTGAGGGTTCCTGGAACCGGATCCTGATGCACCCGGGCGGCGATGTCGTCGGCGATCTTGCCGGCATAGAAGGCGCGTACGCCATCCTTGGCGATCAGGCGCAGGGTGTCGGCATAGGCCGGGTTCTTCAACAGATCGCCGGCCTTGACCTCGGTCCCGTCCGGCTTGGTGAAGTAGGCCAGGGCGTCATGGCCTCGAGCCTGGCCTTGCGGAAACGAGACAAAGCCGGCCAAACGCGGCGAAACGATGAAGCCGTTCTGGGCCATCTCGGTGGCCGAGCCGAACAGGGTGCTCCAGGGCCGGAGCCCGTGGTCGTGCTGGGCCAGGGCCAGCATGCCGATCGCGCCGGGCGAGCCGGTGGAGCGGCCGGTCATCACCGCGGTGAAGTAGGGCAGCGGCTGGCCGTTCGGCCCCATGAACATGTCGGGGGTCGCGCCCTTGGGCGCCGTCTCGCGGCCATCGTAGGCGGTGACGGTGTGGGTCTTGGCGTCGTAGTAGACCATGAAGGCGCCGCCGCCGAGACCAGAGCTCTGCGGCTCGACCAGGCCCAGCACCGTCTGGACCGCGACCGCCGCGTCCACCGCCGAGCCGCCGGCCTTCAACACCTTGACCCCCGCTGCGACCGCCAGTGGGTTGGCGGCGGCGACCATGGCGTGTTTGGCGAAACCCTCCGCGGCGTTGGCCGATGCGGCTGGGATGGCGAGGAGCATGACAGCCAAGGTGGCGATAAGCTGGCGGCGCATAGACATGGTTACTCCTCGTCGTTTCACACCTATCACCATAGGCCCGACGGCCACGGTTGAAAGGTCTCACGAACGATCCGAATGGGGTTGTGGCGCCCTAACCACCAGGCGCCCGCGCGATGATCATCGCGGCGCCTGATCCGAGCGCCGCCACGTTCACCGCCGTAGTCATTTAGGCTTGCCGGCCTGTGGTGATCCGACGAGCGCAATCGGGTCGCTGACAAGAAGGCCATCGTTGCGGCGCCGGGCGTGGTTGGCGGTCGGCTCTGAGCTCAGAGCGAATGACTGCTGGCCTGGGCCAAAGCAGAAATAATGACCGCAGGCTCGTGGAGCCTAGCCTTGGTTTCCGGCGCCGAACGGGCAGACATGCTCAACTCGCCAGTCTTAGTGGCTTTTTCAAACCTCTTCCTTATAGGCTTGAGCAGAACGGGCTTAGCCGGTCCGCGCCCTACCGTCTTTGACTGGAAATCCTATGCTGATTGGGACGCGCAGCTTATTCAGCGAGGTTTCGCGGTATACCCCAGAAGCTGCGTTCGGATTCAGATGCGGGCCTGGGCCATGGCGAATTACACCTGCAAAATCTTAGTCTCGGACGTTGCGGCGCACTCATGACGGCCGCCGCTTCGGCCACTCGAACATCGCTCTCCCGTTTCATATTGAGGATTTGATGACCGCACCCAAAGAGACCAAGGTCGCCCTGGTGACCGGCGTCACCGGCCAGGATGGAGCCTATCTTTCCGAGCTCCTGCTGAGCAAAGGGTACGAAGTCCACGGCATCAAGCGCCGCTCCTCGTCATTCAATACCGGACGTATCGAGCACCTCTACCAAGACCCGCACGAGGGCAACGCCAAGTATGTGCTGCATTACGGCGACCTGACCGACAGCACCAACCTGATCCGGATCATCCAACAGGTTCAGCCGGATGAAATTTATAATCTTGCGGCGCAAAGCCATGTTCAGGTGAGCTTCGAGACACCCGAATACACCGCGAACGCCGACGCCATCGGCACCCTTCGATTGCTCGAAGCGATCCGCATTTTAGGTTTGGAGAAGAAGACCAAATTCTATCAGGCGTCCACGTCCGAGCTCTACGGCAAGGTTCAGGCCGTGCCGCAGAGCGAAACGACGCCGTTCTACCCACGAAGCCCGTATGGCGTCGCCAAACTTTATGCCTATTGGATCGTGGTCAATTACCGCGAAGCCTATGGGATACACGCGTCAAACGGCATTCTGTTCAACCATGAAAGCCCGCTCCGGGGCGAAACTTTTGTCACACGGAAGATTACGCGCGCCGTGGCGGCGATTAAGCATGGCTTTCAGGATCGCCTCTACCTTGGCAATCTGGACGCGCGCAGAGACTGGGGCCACGCCCGTGAATACGTGGAAGGCATGTGGTTGATGATGCAGCAGGATGAGCCGGACGACTACGTTCTGGCCACCGGTGAGACCACCCTGGTGCGTGACTTTGTCACTCATGCCTTCGCCCAGACCGGGATCAGGTTGGACTGGCAGGGCGAGGGCGTGCAGGAGCGCGGGATCGATGCGGATAGCGGTCGCACCCTGGTGGAAATTGATCCTCGCTATTTCCGCCCCACCGAGGTCGACCTTCTGGTGGGGGACCCGACAAAGGCCCGCACGAAGCTTGGCTGGACCCACAAGACCAAATGGCAGGACCTGTGCGAGGAGATGGTGCGCGCGGACCTGACCGCCGTGGCCGAGGAGCAGCGCCGCAATGGCGAGTGAGGACGTTTTTCCGCTAACCGGTTTGCGGGTCTGGGTCGCCGGGCACCGGGGCATGGTCGGCTCGGCGATCGTGCGCCGGCTGGCCAGCGAGGGATGCGAGGTGCTCACCGCCGAGCGAGCCGCGGTCGATCTGGAGCGCCAGGATCAAGTGGAGCGGTGGATGGCCGAGGCCAGGCCGGACGCGATCTTCCTGGCGGCCGCCAAGGTCGGTGGCATCCTCGCCAACGACACCCGGCCAGCGGACTTCCTCTACGCCAACCTCATGATCGAGGCGAATATCATTCAGGCAGCCCATCTCAATGGGGTGCGCAAACTGCTGTTTCTCGGATCGAGTTGCATCTACCCGAAGCTGGCGCCCCAGCCGATAGCCGAAGATTCTCTGCTTACAGGTCCCCTGGAGCCGACCAACGAGTGGTACGCGATCGCCAAAATCGCCGGCATCAAGATGGCGCAAGCCTATCGTAAGCAGTTCGGCGACGACTTCATTTCGGCCATGCCCACCAATCTGTACGGGCCGAACGACAACTTCGACCTGAACTCGAGCCATGTCCTGCCGGCGCTGATCCGAAAGGCGCATGAGGCCAAGCTCGCGGGCCAATCGACCCTGACGATCTGGGGGTCAGGAACCCCGCTTCGAGAGTTTTTGCACGCCGACGATTGCGCCGACGCCCTGGTCTTCCTGATGAAACGCTATTCCGACCACGCGCATGTGAATGTCGGCTTTGGCGAGGACATCACGATCGCGGATCTGGCGGCGCTGGTGTGCGACGTAGTGGGTCTGAAGGCGGAGATCATACGCGACACCTCAAAACCTGACGGAACGCCACGCAAGCTGATGGACAGCACTCGATTAAATCAGCTCGGCTGGTCGCCGCGTATCAACCTGCGCGAAGGTATCGCGGACGCCTATCGAGCCTTCCTCGCTCACCCAGCGCCGGCGAAATAGGACGCTCGCGTCGTATCGGGGGGCTCAATGGAAGACGTACTGATCCTGACGCGGCACTATGCGCCTGAACCGACGGGCAGCGCGCCGGTCATGCAGCAGATCGCGGAGTGGCTGGCCAGCCAGGGCTTTAAGGTGCGGCTGGTCACAGTCCGACCAAATTATCCCGGCAACGCCGTGTTCGAGGGCTACGCCAACGGTGAGCGGGACGAGGCTATCGAGAACGGCGTCGCGGTCACTCGATTTGACACCCGACCGATGAAGGGGTCCGGCCTGTTGGGCCGGCTGGTTCCCGAAACGAAATTCATGATCGACTTGGCGCTGGCGCGGTTGTCTGGGCGCGTCGCGCCCAGTCGGCATGTGATCTCTTTGTGCCCCTCGATCCTGACGACCCTGGCCGCGTCCCTGTTCGTAACCCGGGACGGGCGACACCTCGGCATCGTTCATGACATTCAGTCGGGGCTCGGCGACGCGCTGGGCTCGCCTGTTTTGCGCGTCATCATGCCTGTCCTGCGCCTTGTGGAGCGGACGGCCCTGAATCGCACGGACGATGTCGTTGTTCTGTCCGAAGAAATGCGCGAGGGCCTGATCCGCCTCGGCGTGCGCCGGGCGATCACCATTCAGCCGCCGAGCATCGACACCAGGATGATCGTGCCCATCGATCGTGAGGCCGGGGCTGCGCCGACCCTGCTTTACAGCGGCAACCTTGGGCGGAAGCAGGGTTTGGAGCAGCTGCTCGACCTGGCCGAGGTGCTGCTGAAACGAGGATCGCCGGCGAGGATCGTCATTCGCGGCGACGGGGCGATGCGCGAGTCATTGACCAGCGAGGCCGGCCGTCGCGGTTTGAACAATGTGACCTTTCTGCCCCTGGCGCCCCGAAACGAACTCGCCAAGGCGCTTAGCGACGCCGACCTACATCTGGTCCCTCAAATCGCCGATGGCGGCGGCTTTGCCGTTCCCAGCAAGGTGTTCGCCATAATGGCGGCCGGTCGGACGTTTGTGGCGACGGCGGAGCCAGACTCGTCCTTGGGCCGGCTGGCGAAGGATTCCGGCGGCTTCGTCTGTGTGCCATCGCAGGCGCCGGAGGCTTTTGCGGACGCTGTGGAGGAGCTGCTGGCGAATGCTACGCAGCGTGCTCAACTCGCCGCGCGTGGGCGCGACTATGTCCTACGCGAAGTGGATACGGACGTAGTGATGCGACGTCTGCTGAAGGTGTTGGCGCCTTAGCGCCGAGCCATCCGATAGCCTAGGCCAAGCAGAAGGCTGAGAAACAGGCTCATGGACGGCACCTGGAGCGGAAAGTCGGTGACATCGTGGAGGAGAAAAATTCCGGTCACCGAGAGTATCGCCAGCAGCCAAAGCCTCACGCGCTGGCGCTCTGTCAAACCTCGGACGATCCGGGCCACGATCAGCGCGATCGTGGCGAACATCGGCAGGGCGCCGATCAGTCCGGCTTCCTCAAGCCATTGGATGTAGACATTGTGCGTGGCGCCGACCCCGTAAAGCTGGTCGCGGTTGGCTTCGTTCATCGCCAAGTCGTTGATATGTTTGAACGAGCCCAGGCCGTAGCCCTGCCACGGCGAGGCCAGGAAGGCGTTCCAGTGGGCGATATAGAGCCCTTCGCGTTGTGACGCATCCTCCTGAAAGCCAGCCATTCGTGAGCCGATGGCGCCCATGTTGAGCGCGACAGTGGCGATGATCAGGCCGACCACGATCACCAGCATGCCGACCAGGGGTGCGATGAACGCCCCCTTCTTAGCCGTGATCAACGCCCGGACGCCCAGGAGGATGACCACGCCGGCAAGGGTGGCGACCAGCCCCGTGCGGGAAAGGGTAAGGACAAGGCAGGTCAGCGCGACGACCAACCCCACCAGCGGGACCGCTATGGCCAGCAGCAGTCCCTCAAGGTGGCGGATGTGGAAGGCGCCTGACCGCCGTTCCCGTTGGCGTTCGAGCCGGCGCGTGATGTCGGCGACATTGAAGACGACCAAGGCGCCGAAAAAAGTCGCGGCGATGTTGGCGCTCGAGAGCGAACCCGCCAGTCGGTCCGGATCAAGATGGCGGGGTTGGCCGAACAACAGATTGCGGTCGGTTTCGAAGTTGAAGAAGGCCCAGACGCCATAGACTAGACCCGCCACCAACAGCCCCTGGATCAGCTGCTTGGCCCGGTCGTCATCGGCCCCGAAGCTTGCGCCCACCAGGAAGGCCGCGGCCAGGCCGAGCAGTTTGAACAGCTCAAGCCAGGTGGAATAGGGATCCATGGTGACGGTCCCGATCGCACCAGGCGCCATCGACCAGATCGGATGCGGTTCGAAGATGGGCGTCAGCGACAGAACGCCGGCCAGCAGCACCAAGCCAAACGCGCCGCCGACCCAGGCGATCGGCATGCGGTCGATGGCCTTGCGGGCCCACGGCTGGGTGAGCACCAGTGGAAGCGCCACCAGCCAGGCGACGGAAAAGGCCAGCGAAAGATCGTTCCGGTTCGCGGCGTAGAGCAGATGACCGGCATAGGTCAGGGCGACCACCAGCGCAGCGCTGACCGAAAACTGAAAGCTCGGACGCGCCTTGGGACGCCGTGACTCTGTGCGAGGCGTATCTATTGGGCGAGGCGTATCTATTGGGCGTAATATTTTCTGTAGGACCGATAGTAGTAGCCGGCGTCGCCGTAGCCATACTTCGCCTGTTCGCGGGCGTCCACCAGGGTCAGAGCGACCCCGGCGATGTCCGCGCCAACGGAGTTCAGCATCGCGAAAGCGGCTTCCACGGCCTTACGGGGCACGCGGCGCCATTGCACCAGGAAGACGACCACGTCGGCCTTAGGCGCGAGGATTCGCGTGTCGGACACGGGAATGACGGGCGCGGTGTCGAGCAGGACGATGTCATAACGGGCGCGCAGTTCGACGAGCAACCGGTCCATGGCGCTGGACCCAAACAGGTCCTTTGGCGTGTAGACCGACTTGGCCAGCGGCAGGAAGTGGGCGCCGGACGGCTTGTCGATGAAGATCGCCTCGTCCAGGGTGGCCACGCCTTGCAGGACTTCGATCAAGCCAACCGGCGGCTCGATGTCCAACATGCGGTTGATGTTCCGGCGGCGCAGGTCGCAGTCGACGATGATGGTCTTGGCGCCGGACATGGCCATGGAGCGGCCGAGGCAGAAGGTGGTCGTGGTCTTGCCTTCGCCCGGGAGCGAGGAGGTCACGATCGCCACCTTCACCGGGTTGTCCACCTTGGAGAACAGGATGGACGCCCGCAGGTTGCGGAAGGATTCGGCGAACGCCGACAGCGGCTTTTCGATGATGTAGCGGCCCGGCGGGATGCCCGAAGCCTTGCCGTCGGTGGTGGAGTCGAGCGACGGGATGGCCCCCAGGTGAGGCACGCCGAGGACGCGTTCCACATCTTCGGAAGTCGCCAGACCACTGTCCAGGGCCTCCATCAGCAGGGTGGCGCCAACGCCGCCAATCAGGCCGAGGATAATACCGATGATGAAGTTCAGCGGGATGTTGGGGAAGCTCGGCTTGATCGGGATTTTCGCCCGGGAGACGACCCGCGCATCGGACTGTTCGGTCCCCTGATCGGTAGAGGTCTCCTTCGCCCGATTGAGCAGGCTGTTATAGAGGGTCGAGGCGGCGTCGGCCTTGCGCTGCAGTTCGGCAAGCTCGACGCTGGATTGGTTGTTCCCCGCCAGGGTGCCCTTGGTCCGGTTCAGGCTGGCTTGGATGGAGCCCGCGCGCTGGCGCGCCACCTGGTCTTCGGTCTGCAGGTTGCTGACGACGCGGCTCAGCTCCTGTTTGATCTGAGTGTCGATGTCGGCCAGTTGCCGCTGAATCTTGATAACATCCGGATGCTTAGGCCCGTATTTGGTCTCAAGGTCCGCGGCCTGCTGGCTGATCTGCGCCTTCTGGGCGCGCAGGTTCTTGATGACGTCCGAATTCATGGCCCCGGCGAAATCTTCGCCCGTCGCGCCGCCGGCGATGGCTTGCTGGGCGGTATGCACCCGGGCGTCTTGCTCCGCCTGCTCGGCCTGAGCGGTGGCGAGCTGGCTGTTGAGCCCGGAAATCTCCTGCTCGGTCAGAGTAGAGCTCTCGGTGGCGAGCAAGCCGTGGCTGGCCTTATAGGCCGCGACCACCGACTCGGCCGCCTGCACTTGCGGCTCAAGTTCCGCCAGTCGTTCGTTCAGCCACTGGGTGGCTTGCTGGGTCGCGTCGAACTTAGCCTCGAGCTGCTCAAGCAGATAGCGGTCGGCGAAGGTGTTGGCGATCACCGCCGCCTTGGCGGGATCGGTCGATTCGAATTGGATGTTGATGACGTAGGTCAGGCCGGACCGGCGGACCTCCAACTTCTTGAGGACGTGATCGACCACCGCTTCATGTTGCTTCTGAGCATGCAGACTCTCCGCCTGGGCCTGAGCCGTGGGGCTGGGCGTGGGAGTCAGGGCGTGGGTGAGGCTGTCAAAAGCGGCGACCGGCGCGTTCAACGCGGCTTGGATCGGATTTTGCTTCTTCAGCGCGAAGTTGAATTCCGGATCCTGATCCAGCTTCAGCGTATTGACCACCCGTTCGGCGAGCGAGCGGGATTTCAGGATTTCGACTTCGGTGTCGACGACGCTGGTGTCGTCCGGCAGGTCCGACAGCACGGCGGTGATGTTGTCGACCGAATGCTTGCGGGTGTCGATCATGACGTTGGCGGTCGCGGCGTACCGCGGCGTCTGCTGCAACGTCACCAACATCACGGCGGCGACGATGACCACCGCCACGGCCAGGAACAGGCGCGAGCGGCGGCGGAAGGTCGCGAGGACCTGGTTGAGATCGCCAGCATCCCGACCGCCCTCCAGATTGGCGGAGGGCGTCAGGGTGAAATTGCCGGCGTTCATGAAGTCACTCTAAAGGTTCTGGACGCCAGACTGGACGCCCGGCGATGGGCGTCAGAACTGCAGTTGGCTGGATATGGAGATGCGGTTGTCTTTGAAAGATGAACCACGGTTAGCTCCGGTCGAATTCACATCCGTATAGGCGTAGCCCGCCGTCAAACCCAGGTGCCGGTTAAGCAGCCAGTTGGCTGAAACGCCAGCGCCCCAGCGACTGTCGGTGCGGCTGATACCTTGATACTGATCTTCTCCTGTCAAAACGTTACCGCTAACGATAACATTTCTCATGAGTTCATGGTCAACCTGAGCCGTGGCGTTCGTGCTGAGGAAGCCAGGCGAGCCGATGATCAGGGAATCGTTGACCCCCCGCAGCACCGTCAGGGTCGCCGTGGTCAGCTCTGACGGGAACCATTCAATCTTGGTCCGCGTCGCCAAGCCCTTCACGTCACCGAAGTTCGCCGAGTAGGTTTGGTCGAGGTAGCCCAGTTCGATTTCGCCACGGATCAGGTGGCTGATGTCGAAATTGGCGCCGCCGCCAACATTGTAGCCGTGTGAATTCTGATCGAACACCGGGCTGTCGGTGTAGCTGTGTTGATTGAACGCCGCTTCAATGAACATCGCCGTGTCGGGGCTGATGGCGTACTCCGCCTTGCCCGTGCCCGTGTCGACGTAGTGGTTGAAGGTCGTCTCGAGGATCACCGACCCGTTCGGGGCTTCGGCATTCTGGTAATCGAAATTCTGATGATCGTAACGCGCCGAGACTCGGATGCGATTGAACTCGTGAGCGATCTGGGCGTCGACCGATTCAAAATCAAACTCGACGCGCTTGCGCGAAAAGCCGCTCGTGGCCGAAGAGCGCGGCGCGACGTAATGGCCGTAGTCCGCCCCCGCCGAGATCGAGGTGTTGGCGCCGAGATCGACCTCGCCGTTCAGGCCCGCACCATATTGGGTCGCGTCTTCGTTCGCATGCTGACCGTACAGATCCTCTGACGCCCTGATATAGCCAGCAAGACTATCTCGCGACCAGGTCGACTTGAAATTCACCTGCGGCGCGATCGTATAGATCATGTCGCCTCGCGGGCCATTAAGGCCCGTCGGGATCGAGACGTTGCTGGGCAGGGCGTAGATGTTGTCATCGTAGGCCGCCGTCAGACCCACGCTGGGGTAGACCATGAAGCCGCCAAGGTGCAGACCCTCGGCTTCGTAGTCCGGCCGGGGTCGGCCAATCACGGAAACATTCTGACCACGGTTGTAGTCGCCACCGGCGAACACATTGGTCTGGAAGTTCCCGAGTTCGTAGTCGCCCGTTTCAAAAGCCTGGGCGCTCGCCTGACCATGCCAAGCAAGCCCGAGGGGCGAGGCGATCAAGACACCGGTCATCAACTGACCTAGGAAACGGATTTTCATTTTGTGACCCCACCGCCAGTAATCAAGGAAAACGCCCGCGCCGGCGTTGATCCGCCGCGCCCAAGCGCCTCCCTCGATGATTTTATTGCCGCCGGCGTTGTTCGCCGGCGGCTTAGCTTATGCGCTACGGATAACCGGAACCGCTGCTGCTGCCCGAGGTGGGCGAACCGATCGGGGCGCCGCCGCCGACGCCACCCGCTTGCGGGGTGCCGCCGCCGCCGCCGTTAGCCGCCTCAAGCGAGGCGACTGCGATGCTGGCGTTCGAACCGGAAGCTTCGGCCGTTTGCACAACCGACAGGGCCGCCGACGTCACGTTCGCCGAGAAGGCGTCCTTGGCGATCGCGCCATTGATGGCGGCTTCGATCGCCGTCACCGAGGAGCCCGCCGGAAGACCGTTAATGGCGGTCTCAATGTCGGAAACCAGGGTCGAAACCTGGGTCGGATCGGTAGTCGTATCGGCCATCGCCGCGCCGCCCAATGAACTGGTCATCAGGGCGATCGATAGAAAAGCTGCTTTTAGAGGCTTCATCACCCCAACTCCCACGTTTGATTAACGGAAAACCTGCAAGGACCATACCAGACAAGCCAAATTGTAGCAACTTCTCCCCGTTAAAAGAAACGCTCGCCTATGCGGATCGTGTCCCCAGGCTCGACAGGTGTAGAGGTACTAAGCTGATATTGCTGCTCAGCGGTCGAATTTGCACGCCTTATATACACCTTGTGGGTATCGGCCCGGTAAGTAAAACCGTTCGCCGTCGCCACTGCGTTCAACACAGTTAAGCCGTTTGTATAGGGATACTCGCCCGGCTTCATCACCTCGCCGAGGATGAAGAACGGTCTATAT
>Ga0302313_10001720_pt1 | contig 16137 bp, 9 predicted proteins | sample III_Palsa_N2_2_FD_200454 | JGI IMG/M metagenome (GOLD analysis project Ga0302313, IMG submission 200454) | Peat permafrost microbial communities from Stordalen Mire near Abisko, Sweden - III_Palsa_N2_2 | ecosystem: Environmental > Terrestrial > Soil > Palsa > Peat permafrost | place: Sweden...
TGTCTGCGTCCGCAGCTTGGCCGAGAGCCGACTCGCTCGGCCGGCTAAACACAAACGGTGTTATGGCCGACAGATCGAGATCTCCATATGACTTCAAGGCGGCATCGAGGACAGACTTGGCCGCATATCCCGCAGACAAATCGGCGCCAACGGCCCGCGCCGTCTCCATGATCAGGTCCATGTCCTTGCTCATAAGCCGCAACGGAAATTGCGGCGAGTAATCATCCATCTCGATCTTCTTCAGCTTTCCCACGAGCGCCGGAGGAATCACTGTAGTCTTCGACAGGACATCCAGTAGCACAGTCTTATCCAGGTGAAGATGCTCGCCCAGCGACACCGCTTCCGCGAGCGCTTGCATCCCGATGCCAAGCATCAGGTTGACGACGAGCTTCATCTGGACCCCAGAAGACCCGCCGCCCATAAGAAACCACTGCTTGGCGATAGATGCGTAGATAGGCGCGCACTGCTCGAAGACGTCCCTGTCCCCACCGGCAAGCAGTGTGACCGTCCCGGCCTCAACGGCGGGCGCCGAACCGGAGATTGCCACGTCGAGAAGGTGGACGCCCAGGGACGACGCCTCGCGGTGTAGCAGATGAGACAGTTGGGGGGAGATTGTGCTCATCTCGAGGACAATGGTGCCCGGCTTCGCCGCAGAGAACACACCCGCGCTGGCGCTATACACAGAGTGGACCGCCGCGTCGTTGGACAGGCTGGAAAGAACTACATCCGAATGGGCCACGAGATCCATAACCGATGCCGCGATCGGAACACCCGCTTGCCTCAGCTCGTTTGCCGGCTCGGGGCTGCGATTCCACGCTTGAATATTCCAGCCGGATGCGTGCAGCCTTTGCGTCAGACGGCTTCCCATAATTCCCAGACCAATAAATCCAAGTTTGACTTTCGTCTTGTTCAATAAGTTCGTGTTCATCGTTCCCTCGTAGTCTCCTCGTCTTGTGGACGTGTCGTGGTTGCAAATACGGCGGGTCTATCAGTTACGGTTGCTGCGGCAGCTGCGATGCATCCCAGCCGCCACCCAGCGCCTTGACCAGCAACACGCTGGACTCGAAACGCCGCTGTGTAATTGCGATGTCGTTGAGCTCGTTTTCGAGCAGGGCGGTCTGCCAAGTAATTACCTGAAGATAGTTATCGACGCCATCCTCATAGCGGATATTGAAGAGGTCAAGCGACTGCTGCGCTGAGGCGGTGGCATCGTGCTGCTGGCCGGCTTCGATCTCCAGATTGCGCAGCGCGTTCAGATTGTCCTCAACCTGCTGGAATGCGGTGAGCGTGGTCTGGCGGTAGGCGGCAACGGTGCCATCGTACTGCGCGACTGCAATGTCGGAAGTGGCACGCCGGCGACCGTGGTCAAAGAGCGTCTCGGAGAACGTGGGACCCACAGCGAAGAAGCGGCTGGGCCACGAGAGCCAATTGATAGCGGATGTTCCCTCAAATCCGGCGATGGCTGAAAGTGACAACGTAGGATAATAGGCGGCGCGGGCGATGCCGATCTGCTCATTGGCCGCTGCCATCGTGCGCTCGCGTGAGGCGATATCCGGGCGGCGCTCCAGTAACTGCGACGGGAGCACACCTGGGATGGCAGGAAGCGCAGGCGCGGCTATAGTGATGGGATCCGGCTGCAGTGTCAACGTGGCCGGCGGCTTCCCTACCAGAACGGCAATCGCATGTTCGTAGGCGGCGCGATGAATGTCGACATCGGTAGCCTCAACTTGCGCTGCCTGGAGTTGAGTGCGCGCCTGTGTCACATCGGAGAGAGGAGAGACCCCACCGTTATAGCGATCCTCGGTGAGTTGCAGGGCGCTCTGGAAGGCCTTGACGGTGTCGTCGAGAAGCTTGCGTTGCGCATCGGCCGAACGCAGATCGAAGTAGTCGATCGCCAACTCTGCATGCAAGGAGAGCCGCGCAGTTTCAAGGTCGGCGGCCGAGGCTTGTGCCTGGTCGCGCGCCTGAGTAACCGTGCGGCGCACGCGTCCCCACAGGTCGATCTCGTAGTCAAGGTCGAAGGGAAGAGTGAAGCTACCTTCGCCGGTGTTGGGTCCTGAAACATTGAGGTAAGGCTGATTATTGGAATCGCGGATACCACCGATGCTTGGTGACGTGCCAATCGTAGGCGCTTCGGATGCCCGGTTGACGCGTACCGCGCCTCGAGCCGCGCGAAAGTTTGCTTCCGCCTCCTTCAAGGTTTGGTTGGCTGGATCGATCTGCGCCTCCAGCGCATTGAGCTGTGGGTCTCTGAACAGCGTCCACCAGTTGCCCTTCCATTGTGCGTCACTGGGTTGCACCGGTTTCCATCCGTCTTCAGACTTGAAGTAATCAGGTAACGTCTCCTTGAACGACGGTGCCATTGGAGCCGCGGGACGCACGTATTGCGGTCCGACGCGGCAGCCCGAAAGCGCGAATCCTAACCCGGCGGCGAGAGCAGGGATAACTATCTTTCGGATGCAAGCCCCGATCATGATTGACCCCGCACGGTCGAAGTGTTGGGATGAACCTGCATGCCGCTTGCTAATGAGTCCGAGGGATCGAGAATGACTTCGTCGGCGGGCGTAAGGCCCGAGGTTATCTCTACGTCACTGCCGAAGTCCTGGCCAATGGTGACAGGCACCAATTGGACGCGACCATTACGGACGACACCGACGCGGAGACCTTCGCCACGGAAGAGTAAGGTGTTGGATGGAACCGTTACTGAGTTCCCAATCGCGGGCAGGTGGAAGTGGACAAAGACGTAGGCCCCAGGACGCAGGATACCCTTCGAATTGTCTACGTCCACTTCGACGTTGAGCGTACGCGTGGAGTGATCGATCGCATCGGCGTTGCGCACAATGGTGCCAGTGATTTTCAGTTCGGAGTTCGCATCCTGCGTCAATGTCGCGCGATCGCCGTTATGAATCGCATCGGAGTCGACTTCAGGAACCGCAACATAGACTCGCAGTCTTTTGACGGCGGCCAGATGAAAGAGCTCGCGGGGATTGTTGGAGCCGGAACCGGCATCGATGAGGTCGCCAACGTCTGTGTTGCGCGCAGTGATCACGCCGTCGAAGGGCGCGACGATGCGCTCATAGCTCTGGAGTTGTTCCAGCCGCCGCACGTTGGCGTCGCTGGCATGGACCGCCGCCTGTGCCGCGATGTAGTTGCTGCGAGTCTGGTCGGCCTCCTGCTGGGAGACGGCATGCTTAGCGAGCAAGGCTTGCCAGCGGTTGCTGGTCACACCGGCAAGATCCTGATTCGCCTGCATGCGCTCCAGCTCGGCGCGTGACTGGTCCAGTTGCTGATCGACTTCGGGCGTCTCGACCTCGGCGAGCAGCTCGCCCTTGTGTACGTGATCGCCGATGTCGAAGTACCACTTCTTCAGATAGCCGTTGGTCCGCGAATAGATGGGCGTATCGGTGAACGCCTCCACGTTGCCGGGGAGAGCAAGATCGCCTGACTGCGAACCCCCTGTGGGATGGACGACGTCGACCGACAGAATGGCGGCGTCATCTGTGGCTCTGGCCAATTTCCTCGCGCTTGCAGAACGCAAATGCAGCCCGTACGCTATCGCAGCGAGCAGTGCGACCGCGATGACGAGGACGACGGCGCGTGAGCCCGTTGATTTCTCGACCAGCTGAGCCGGCTGCGATGGCTCAGCGTGCGCTGGAGCCACTTCGGCCTCAGTTCTTGGGGCTTCCTGTTCCAGTGTGGTCATCTTGCCTTCCCCGTCAGAGATTCCTGTGTTGGAGTTCATGCGTATTCCTCCGCAAGGTGTTCCTTGGACGCCGGCTGGTTCTTCTTCCTCCCGTGGATCCAAGCAAAGACACTGGGAACAAAGAGCAGGGTGGCTATCGTGGCGCAAAGCAATCCGCCTATGACTGCTCGGCCCAGTGGTGCGTTCTGTTCCCCACCATCGCCCAGGCCGAGTGCCATTGGGACCATGCCGATGATCATGGCAAGCGCGGTCATGATAACGGGGCGGAAGCGCGTGGCGCCCGCTTCAATGGCTGCGACGACTGCGTCTCCGTGCTCATCGAGACGAATCCTGGCAAAGGAGACAACTAGGATGCTATTGGCAGTCGCAACGCCCATGCACATGATGGCGCCCATCAGCGCCGGCACGGAGAGCGTGGTGCGGGTGAGAAACAGGAACAGCACAATGCCGGCCAGGGCCGCGGGCAGCGCGGTGATGATGATGAATGGATCGGTCCAGCTTTGAAAGTTGACGACGATCAGAAGATAGACAAGCACGATGGAGAAGACGAGGCCGCCGACCAGCCCGGCGTACGAACTGTTCATCGTAACGACCTGGCCTTTCAGGGTGACGAAGGTGCCGCGCGGCAACGACTTAGCGTTGGCATCGAGGATCTTCGTGATCTGCCGGCTCACTCCGCCGAGGTCGCGATCCTGCACGTTGGCATAGATATCGACGATTCGCCGGATGTTGTAGTGGTTCACGACCGCCATCTCATGCCCACGCTCCACTCCGGCGAGGTCGCTTAGGATCTCGGGGCTGGCCGCTACACCTGGCGCACTTTGTGTAGTCTGCGTAGCGCGGTTGATAGGGATATTCTCAAGGTCCTGCATCGCGTCCATCTTGTATTGCGGCGTTTGCGCGACGATGTCGTAGTTCACCATGTTGTTCCAGTTCAGAAAGAACATGGGGGATAACTGGAAGCTGCCGCTTAGGGTATTGAGGAGGCTGGCTGACACGTCCTGCTCCGAATAACCGCCCTGAGCGGCCTTGGTACGATCCACGGCCACCTGTAGCGTGGGATAGTCGAAGGGCTGTTGTATGCGAAGGTCGGTGAGACCGGGAACGTGGCGAAGCTTGGCAAGTAGTTTGTTTGCCTGGGCCTTGCTTGCGTCGGCGTCGTCGCCTTCGATTTGAATGTCGATCGGTGCCGGCAATCCGAAGTTGAGAATCTGCGTGGTGTTGTCGGCCGGTAACGTATAAAACGTGGCCGTAGGAAACACGCGGGGCAGATTACGCCGGAGCGCACGCACATAGTTTGCTGTAGGACCGTGATCGTGCTTAAGCGTCACCAGAATATCGCCGTCACCGGCGCCCAGTGTGCCATTGGTGAGGTGCTGTGTGTTCATGGTGCTATACGGCAGGCCGATGTTGTCGAGGATGTTGTCGATCTGGTCGGACGGAATTTCTTTGCGTATGTCGTTCTCAACCAGATCAAACAGGCGTGCGGTATCTTCAACGCGCATCCCCGTAGGGGCGCGGACATGAAGGATGAACTGCCCACTGTCGGTCTGTGGGAAAAAGTCCTCGCCAAGGAACGGCAGGAGAACGAACACGGCAAGACAAAGGCCCAGGAACGAGGGGATGAAGATGCTGCGACGTAAGACGAGTCCCTCCAGCAGAGCATGGTAGCGGTTGCGGACGCCTTCAAAAATGCGTTCAAACCTCGCATGGAAGCGCGCGAAGAGCCCCTTCGCGCCGGCCGCGTGATGCTCCTTGGTTTTGAGCAGATACATGGCCAGCGTGGGCACCAGGGTTCGACTGAGCAGGTAGCTGGCAAGCATCGCAAAGACGACCGCCTCTGCCAATGGCACAAAGAGATACCGGGCCACACCGCCGAGGAAAAACATCGGGAGGAAGACAATGCAGATACACAACGTAGAGACAAGAGCGGGCACTGAGATCTGCGACGCTCCCTCAAGAATGGCGTCGCGCAGGGCATGGCCTTCCTCGAGGAAGCGCTCAATGTTTTCGATGGTGACGGTGGCGTCGTCAACCAGGATGCCAACGGCCAGGGCGAGACCACCGAGCGTCATGGTATTGATGGTCTCGCCGATCGAGCCAAGAATAATGATCGAACTAAGAATCGATAAGGGAATTGAGATCGCGATAATCAGTGTGGATCTCCAGCTTCCCAGGAAGACCAAAATCATGATTGCGGTGAGTCCAGCTGCGATGATTGCTTCGCGGATGACACCCTGCACAGCGGCGCGGACGAAGATACTCTGATCGGACAGCGGCGTCATCTTGAGTTGTGGCGGGACTATGCTGGCCACGCGGGGCAGCATCGCCCGAATCCCCTTGACTACATCCAACGTGGAGGCACTGCCGCTCTTCAGAATTGAAACCAGAACACCACGATGACCATCCTGGCGAACGATGTTGGTCTGCACCTGGAATCCGTCGCTGACGCTGGCAACGTCGCGCAGATAGATGGTGGTCCCGCTGACCTGCCTGAGCGGAATGTTGGCAAGCTTTTCAACCGTGCGCGGTGAGCCGTTGGTGCGGACGTCATACTCCGATTGACCGATCTTGATCGTGCCCGAAGGCATCACCACGCTCTGCCGGGCCAGCGCAGCCAGGACATCTGCCGGACCGATGCCTTTGGATTGCATGGCGACCTGATCCATGTTGACGGTGATCTGGCGTTGCTTGCCGCCATAGGGCGATGGCACCACCGCGCCCGGTACAGTGACAAGTTGCGTGCGCACGAAGTTCGTCGCGTAGTCGTTCAGTTGCGCTTCGGACAGACCCTCACCAGATATGCCGAGCTGCATGATGGGCACGCTGGATGCTGAAAAGTTGATGATCTGCGGGGGAAGCGTGCCCGGAGGAAGCTGGCGCAATAGATACTGCGATGCCGCCGTCACCTGAGCGTTCGCTGTATCCAGTGACGCTCCGGGCTGCAGAAATACTTTCACGACCGCTTCGCCGTTGTAGGTCGTCGACTCGATATGCTGGATGTTGTCGACCAGTGTCGTGAGTGCCTTCTCGTACGGTGACGTCAGGCGGCCTTCGAGTTCTTCCGGATTCAGGCCGGTATAGGTCCAGCCGATCGAAACGACTGGAATGTTGACATTGGGGAAGATGTCGGTGGGCGTGCGCATAATGACCACCGGCGCGGCGATCAGAATCAAGAGTGCAAGAACGATGAATGTGTACGGCCGGTTTAGAGCAACTTTGACGATCCACATATTGGCTCTTGCTCTCCTTTCTGCCCAACCGCGGCGTCGGTGGCCTTGGTCGGCAGGGCTGTGTGCCCTGCCTCGCTTGATCAGGTGTTAGCACGATGTATGCCATTCGCTTTTCCCTTTGAAATCAATAGCCAGGAGACGCGCACCTGGCCGCTTGGCGTGTTTGCTGTCGACGGGTCGACGCGGACTGTCAAATCCGGTTCATGAAAACCAGGCGCGTCTAGTTGACGTGGATAGGAACGCAACGCATCTTCGAGTTGTCCTTTGATTCAAAGAAGAGACGTGCCTGAAAAGCCTTGGGGACTCTCAAACAAGTTGTGGTCGATGCGGATTCGAGCCGCGGCTTTACTTGCCGCTGACGGGAAGATTCAGTCTGGCGGCCATTCTGACTAATTCTGCAAGCGAATCCGCCTGCATTTTCGCCATGACGCGACCGCGTTGAATCTTCACGGTGACTTCGCTGGTCCCCAAATCGAAGGCGACCTGTTTGTTGAGCATGCCGGAGACTACCAGAGCCATCACCTGGCGCTCGCGCGCAGTCAGTGACTCGTAACGCATCCGCAAGTGTGAGATCTCATCCCGCTGGTGGCGCGTGATGCGGTCACGATCAAAAGCCACCTGAATCGCATTCAATAACTCTTCGTCGTCGAAGGGCTTGGTCAGGAACTCCACCGCACCAGATTTAATCGCCCTTACCGTCATAGGGATATCGCCGTGACCAGTAAGGAAGATGATGGGAATGCGCACTCCGGCGTCTGCCAGCGTCTGCTGTAGTTCCAGGCCGCTCACTCCAGGAAGGGACACGTCGAGGACAAGACAACCTGGCTCGTCGGATTGATGGTTGCGCAAGAACTCTTCCGCCGTCGCAAAGGATTCGGATCTTAGGCCGACCGCCTTCAGCAGGCCATGGATGGCCGCACGCACGTTAGCGTCGTCGTCAATCACGAATACCGTTGGAGTGCTCCGGTATGTCAATCGTGGTCTCCGGTCTGAAGTCTGTCGAAGGGCGGACACTCAGTCAAATGCATGACACGCGAGGCGGGTGCCATGAAGCCCTCCGATCTCCCGGTCGAAGTATATCGCTGAAATTACGAAGATTTGCGATTGGCCGACGATTGGCACGCTGCTTGCTTTACCTCTTGGCAGCGGGAAGTATAGGCAGTATTCAAGCACAGCAATCGCCCGGCTCTCAACCCGTTGACCATGTGCGCGACCCACAAAGGTTTCGATTGCGATGGGTATGAAAGGGAGGAAGCAACATGACAGAGCAAGACCATAGGACAAGCAACGACGGCGTCAGCCGGCGATCGTTTTTGGAGAAGACCTCAGCCGCTCTGATCGCGGCAGCGGGCCTTCCGATTCTGGCTGCGGCGCAGCAAACGACGAACCGGAGCGGCGACACGCATACCGGCGCCAACGAGCAGGAGTTGGGACCGAAAAACCCAGGCCTCGAGGCCCAGGAGCCGGATTCAGGATACCCGCCGACAACTGACGCTGGTGGCCAGCCACCCTTCAAGTACCCCTTCGCCATGTCGCACAAACGCATCGAATCGGGTGGCTGGACGCGTCAGGTAACGGTACGCGATTTCGCGCTGTCGAAGAAGATGGCTGGCGTCGAGATGCGTCTTATCTCCGGGGGCGTCCGCGAACTACACTGGCACGTCGGCTCCGAGTGGGCCTTTATGACGGCGGGCAGCGCGCGAATCACTGCGGTCGACCAGATGGGCCGGGCATTTGTTGAGGACGTGAACGAGGGCGATCTCTGGTTGTTCCCGGGCGGCGTACCGCATTCTATTCAGGGACTGGGCGAGAACGGTTGCCAGTTCATTCTGGTATTCGACGACGGCAACTTTAACGAGTTCGAAACATTTCTGCTCACTGACTGGATGCACCACACTCCGAGCGAGGTACTGGCGAAGAACTTTGGCGTTGCCGAATCGACCTTCGATAAAGTGCCGCCGCGGGAAAAATTCATTTTCGCGTCGGAACTGCCTCGTCCGTTGGCCGAGGAAAAGAAACAGGTATACGAGACCAGCGGTCCGGTTCCAAATTCGTTTGCATTCTTCACCGGTCAGATGAAGCCCACGAAGGTGACGGCAGGCGGTAGTGTGAAGATCGTCGATCGCCACAACTTCCCGGCAACAGACATTGCCGCGGCGATCGTGACGGTGAAGCCGGGCGGCCTTCGCGAACTGCACTGGCATCCGAATGCCGATGAATGGCAATACTACGTGAAGGGCACGGCCCGTATGACTGTCTTCTCGGCCGGCGCGCACGCCCGCACCATGGACTTCCACCCTGGCGACGTGGGCTACATCGATCAGTCGCTTCCCCACTATATCGAGAACACCGGGGACACCGATCTGGTGTTCCTGGAGGTGTTTCCGACGGCCGAGTACCAGGATATTTCGCTGGCTGAGTGGCTTGCCCACACTCCATCGCGCCTGGTGAACGAGCACATTGGCACCGGCGAGGACTTCCTGGCAAAGATTGCCAAGACAGAGGTCGTTATCAGTCCAGAGACATAGAACAGAAATAAATTGGTCCGAAGACAACGTCGGAGCGCCATTGATGCGTCCTCCGAAGCGGAGGTGTATTTTGCTTAAAATGCATGATCTTATAACGACTTCTCGACTTTCGTCAGCTTTGAAATGGCTTACGGCCGTCGTTGTTGTGTTTACTGGCGTCTGCTCCGGGCAGGCGCAGCAAGCGCTGTATCCACTGAAGGAAGGTGTTGTACAGCCCTTTCACAATAGCGATATCCCCAGCTGGATCTCGTTCGACATGGAACTGCGTGGGCGGACCGAGGAACAGACCTCGCTGGGGTATGTATCCGGCAAGGATCGCCTCTATGAGCTTACCCGCGCCTGGGGCGGCATGACGGTTGTTCCAGCGAAGTGGATGACGTTCTATGCGCAGTTCATGGACCTGCACGCGCTGGGCCTTCCGCTGCGGGACACGGCGGCGAACATGCGTGACACCTTCGACCTCAGGCAGGGGTACCTTGATTTCCATTACAAGCCGGTGCAGTTCATCGTGGGCCGGCAGGAGCTCCGGATCGGCGACGAGCGCGTGGTTGGTATTAGTGACTGGACCAACAACAGTCGTACCTGGGATGGCTTCTATATGCGTATCGGGAACGTCAACCAACTGAATATCTTCAGTACCTCGGTGGTCGCAGTTCATCCCACCAGCCTGGACACGCACGGCGCGGGACTGACATTCCATGGCGTGCATGCGAAGCTGGCGACCTACGTTCCGCATACTACGATTGAGCCGTTCGTCCTGGTGTATGCCCTGCCCCACGTTATCAGCCAGCAGGGCGTGGCCGGCAGCCAGACCGAGGTGACCTTTGGCTCGTACTACCAGACGAAGCTGCCGTTCGGGTTTGATTCGTCGGGCACCGCAGATCTGCAGCGAGGCAGCTACAGCAACGATTCAATTCATGCAGGAGCAGCGATCGTCCGGGGTGGCTATGGGACCAAGCGCCTGCCATGGCAGCCGCACCTCGAGGTGGAGTATGACTACGCAACCGGTAATCCGCATACAGATCCCGATCGGATCGGCACTTACGGTCAGCAGTATCCGAGCAACCACAATGCCTTCGGCCTGGTCGACTTGTTCGGCTTCCAGAACATCAAACAGGACCGCTTGAATCTACAGTTGACGCCGCGAAGCAACTTGCTGGTGCTGTTCCAGGGAGGATCGCTGCACGTAGCCACGATCCACGATGGCGTCTACTCTGGCGCCGGCGCGAGTCTGATCGCAGCGCCCACAGGCGGTTTCAAAAGCGACGATATCGGCAGCGAATTCGATGCCTCGGCAAAGTACATTTTCCGTAAGTCATTCGTCACCAACATTGGCGTGGGTCACTTCTTCCCTGGCGAGTTGATGACGAGTGAGAAGCACGGAGCTCCGTTGACCTATGCGTATCTGGGATTGACTTATCGCTTCAAGCTCGAACACTAGAGCGCTACAACAGGAGGCACAGGCACTATGCAAACGTACCATTCGCAAACCGAAGCTCTGACGGACCTCGCCATTCGCACGTTGGAATGGAAAAGAGTGGAACTTCAACAGGCCGTTTCGCGATGCCTCCCATTGCTTCACAGAAGGGCCTATCGCTACCTGGGAAATTCGCACGACGCCGAGGACGCAGTGCAGGACGCCCTCCTATCCGCCTACAAGCATCTGGATCAGTTCCATGGCGATGCGCAGATGACGACTTGGCTAACCTCCATCGTGACAAATAGCGCTCTAACCCAAATCCGCAGAAAGTCGGGCCGGCACCATTCCTCTTTAGACGAGCCGTTGGCTCACGGTCATGACCAGCGTGTGTCAGATACATTAGTGGACGTCAGGCCAAGCCCTGAAGATGAGTGCTCGGTGTCGGAGTTGCACGGGCGTCTTATTCAATTTGTAGGGAAGCTTTCCCCCATACTGCGCGAGGTAATTCAGCTGCGCGACTTCGACGGCCTGACCACGCGCGAAGCGGCTCACATTCTGGGAGTTCCTGAGGGAACGATAAAGGCCCGTGTATGGCGGGCACGCTCGGAGCTAAAGCGACGCGCAGACCGCGGCGTGAAACCCGCGACCTTGATCCACGATGCGAAAATTCGACACTTTCCAGGACGTCACAAGTTAAGCGTTTAATGTCGGGCTAACTAAAGTCGCTCGGCTTGCGTTCGGAGCACATGTGATGCCCGTCAAAGGTCTCGGCAGCGTTTAGACGGAAATGCACCATGACCTCGACTGGTGAATATTTATGAACCTGATCAAAACTGCACCGCCCCCGGAACGAGCAAACAAAAAATCAAGCACTCTAATCCGATTCAAGAGTCTCGTACTGAAAAGCGCTATGATCTGGGCGTTCTACGGCATCTATCTGAATGCCGAGACTCCAAAAGCTGGCGTGGATATCCTCTCTGGTGCTATTTTGCCCAATCTACCTGAGGTTCGCTCCCCTTTTGTGCTTCTGGCCGTCACCGATCCAGAAACAGGTAAGTCGGCATTTTCCTTCGCTGGACAAGAGATTCCGCCAGTGATTCGGGCATCACCCGGACAGAACATTCGCTTGACCTACACGAATGAAATGTCGGCGCACTCTACAGAACGATGCATCGACGGCCCTTGCCGGAACATGACGAATTTGCACTTCCACGGCCTGCATGTGTCGCCAAACGCGCCCCAAGATGACGTTCTCACGATGATGGCGATGCCTGGCGAATCCCTTCACTACGTCGTCAGTATTCCTCTCGATCAACCACCCGGCCTGTACTGGTATCACACTCACCCTCACGGCGAAAGCTATCAGCAGGATCTCGACGGCATGTCTGGAGCGATTGTGATCGATGGGATGGAACGCTATGTCCCAAAGGTTAGGAAACTACGGGAGAGGATTCTGGTCCTCCGTGACGAGGTGGTCAACAAAGACGACCCTGTTGGTGCCGATTTGAGGCGCAGAGTCGGAATTCCTGAGAACGGCTGTTCAACATCGACGGCGGTCCCAGAACGTATCTTCACGGTGAATGGTGTGTTACGGCCGGCGATAGATATCGCCCCCGGGGAACGCCAATTCTGGCGCATTGTGAATGCTTCGCCCGACCTGTATGCCGATTTGAAGATCGACACGGAGAAGTTTGAAATTGTTGCGCTTGATGGAATGCCAATTGCTTTTCACGACCCGAAACGCCGCACCGAGTCGGTGAATCATGTCTTCCTTCCTCCTGCTGGCAGAGTCGAGGCCATCATAGTCGGACCGAAGATTGGCGCACATGCTTCACTTCGCACAAGCCGTATCGACACCGGTCCGGATGGAGATCCAAATCCCACGATGACGCTGGCAGACCTAGTGGACTTACCACACTCTGATGGAAAATTTCTTCCCGCCCCGCGCGATGTCCAAACCCCGGTTTACAAGCCAATACCGGCAGCGAAAATCATCAACATAGAGAGCAGTTCTCCAGATTTCGTTGTCAGCTTCACAGAGGATAAGAACGGCTTCTACATCAATGGCAAGAAATTTGGCATGGCCGATCCGGCAATGGTTACGGTTTCCACGGGAACATATCAACATTGGCGCGTTGTGAACGACACGAATGAACTGCACCCCTTCCACATCCACCAGGTGCATTTTCTTTTCTATGCCCAAGACAATGATCACATTGCACACTCAAAGTGGCTGGATACAGTGAATGTTCCGGTGAAGGGCAGCGTCGACCTGATGATGGATTTTACAGACCCTATTATCAGAGGCGTATCACTCTTCCACTGCCACTTATTGAGTCATGAAGACAAAGGCATGATGGCGAAAATACTTTTTAAGTAAGAACGGATGTGATTAATCTGCCGCGTTAAGTCGGGCCAAGTCTCCACGGATTCGACTCAAACTGAGAGGCACATAAAAGGAGGTCTTATGCACTCTTCCGAACGGTATGCCATGATCGCGGCGCGCATATTTGTTGCCACGATGTTCATGTTGAATGGACTCAATGTCATCGGCCAGACCCTTGCAGCACACGAACTGGCGGTGTACGGCGCCCCGGCCAACATTATCCCTGCCCTGATTATCGCAGCGCGTACGCTGCAACTCATCGCAGGTACCTGCCTGATCCTCGGAGTTTACCCTCGTGTCTCCGCTCTTGCCTTGCTGCTGTTTCTGATACCGGCGACCCTCATGGCACATCCATTCTGGAAGGCGATTGACACACCGCTGTATCAGGTTCAGCTGATCAACTTCTCCAAGAATCTGTCTATGGCTGGAGGCCTGATCTTCATCATAGCGACAAGAAGTCAGCCAACTCTGCTGCCGCGCTCGATTCACCCGTAGGGCTTCCGGTGATTGGGTGCCATGTCATTGGCTGGACAGCCACTGTCGAAATTCTGACGCAGTTCTACTGACGTCATTGTTAACACAGCAAAAACAATTGGAGAGTGCAAGAAAACAGAGGAATTTTAAGTGCCAGAGGTTTACATTGTTTGGTATTAGAAGTGCTATCTAAGGCACACGTGCGGCTTTCAATTCGGTGGTATCTAGAACGCCACACGAGACAGGAAACTCATGACCCTGACAGAAACGAAGACGCAACCCGCCAAGAGCCTCCAAGACACTTCTGCCGCAGTAGCTATCTCAGTTGACGGTCACGCCGTCGCCGCCACCGAAGGCGAGCTACTGGTCGAGGCAATTCTGCGGGAGAAGGAAATTCCGCACATCTGCTACCACTCCCCGCTCATGGGTCCCATCGAGACTTGCGATACCTGTCTGGTTGAAGTTGGTGGAAAGTTGGTCCGCTCATGCGGCACTACTGTGTCGGCCGGCATGCAGGAAGTGGTGACCGACTCAAAGCGTGCTCAAGAAGCGCGGTCAGAAGCGTTAGATGTGATTCTCGGGAACCACATGCTCTACTGCACGGTCTGCGACAACAACAATGAAAATTGCAGGGTCCACAACACCGCGTTGGCGTTGAACGTTCAACACCAAAACCATCCCTTCACGCCAAAACCGTATGAAGTGGATATGTCCAATCCTTTCTATCGCTATGACCCCAGCCAATGCATTCTTTGCGGGCAATGTGTACAGGCTTGCCAGAACGTGGAGGTCAATGAGACCCTTTCCATCGGATGGGAGCTCGATCACCCTCGCGTTCTCTGGGATGGCGGGATGCAGATCGGCGGCTCAAGCTGTGTCTCCTGCGGGCATTGCATTACAGTCTGCCCTTGCAACGCGCTCATGGAGCGGTCGATGTTGGGCGAAGCCGGTTTTATGACTTCGATCCCACATGACTCTTTGAATAAGCTCATCGACGTCGTGAAGGACCTGGAGCCTGAGATGGGCTACGGCGCCATCATGCAAGTGTCGCAGACTGAAGCCAAGATGCGCGAGGAGCGCATCGAGCGCACAAAGACTGTCTGCACGTATTGTGGTGTCGGTTGTAGCTACGATGTTTGGACACGCGATCGTCATATCCTGAAGATTGTTCCGCTGCACGGCGAGTCCAACCAGATCTCTACATGCGTGAAGGGCAAGTTCGGTTGGGACTTTGTGAATAGTAAAGATCGGCTGCAACGCCCGCTGATTCGGCATGAGAGCGGCTTTCGCGAGGCTTCCTGGGAGGAAGCGCTCGACTTGGTCGCACAGCGGTTGGGAGCAGTCAAACAGGAACACGGGCCGGACTCGATTGGAGTCATCGTATCCTCCAAGACCAGCAATGAAGATGGGTATCTGATGCAGAAGTTTGCGCGGGTCGTCATCGGCACAAACAATGTGGATAATTGCTCTCGCTACTGTCAGTCACCTGCGACGCAGGGCCTCTTTCGAACGGTTGGGCTCGGAGGGGACAGCGGATCTATTGAAGACATGGGAGCCGCCAAGCTGGTTCTCATTGTCGGATCGAATACGGCTGAGTCGCATCCGGTCATAGCTACGCGAGTAAAGCGTGCCCACAAATTGCACGGACAACGGATGATCGTCGCCGATGTGCGCATGCATGAGATGGCAGAGCGCGCTGACATCTTCTTTCGCCCGCGGCCAGGCACAGACCTGGCGTGGCTCTCCGCGATGAGCAAGTACATGTTTGACAACGGTCACGCAAAACTTGGCTTCCTACAAGAGTGGGTGAACAACGTTGACGAGTACCGTCACAGTCTGGATCCTTTCACGATGGAGTATGCAGCTGAGGTATGCGAACTGCCGCTCGACACATTGCACCGTGTAGCCGAAGAGATTGCACGGGCAGAGAGCATGTGTGTGCTCTGGGCAATGGGAATCACACAGCACACAGATGGGTCGGATGCCTCCACCGCGATCTCTAATCTGCTTCTCGTAACCGGCAACTACATGCGTCCCGGGACTGGAGCATATCCCTTGCGTGGGCACAATAACGTGCAGGGCGCGGGAGATATCGGCGCGGCGCCAAACACCTTCCCTGGCTATCAGAGCGTTACGGATGATCAACTGCGAGCGAAGTTCGAACAGGGTTGGGGAGTGAAGTTGCCAAATTACCGCGGTTTCGATAATCACGAGATGGTCGAAGCCATTCACGAAGGAAAGCTACGTGCCATGTATCTTGCTGGCGAAGACATGATCTACGCGGACTCGAATGCCAATGTAGTAGCTGCTGCGTTTGAAAAGCTCGACTTCTTCGTCGTGCAGGACATCTTTTTCTCTGAGACCTGCCGTTATGCGGATGTGATCCTTCCAGG
>Ga0302313_10001724_pt1 | contig 16129 bp, 7 predicted proteins | sample III_Palsa_N2_2_FD_200454 | JGI IMG/M metagenome (GOLD analysis project Ga0302313, IMG submission 200454) | Peat permafrost microbial communities from Stordalen Mire near Abisko, Sweden - III_Palsa_N2_2 | ecosystem: Environmental > Terrestrial > Soil > Palsa > Peat permafrost | place: Sweden...
TCGACGCGCCGAGCCGCGGAGTATCTGGTCGCGCTGATGGGGAAAGACCGTGGCCTGGATCTGCAGGTGGAACAGCACGCTGCGGCGCCGAAAGCCATCGTGCTGCAGCGCGATCCGCAGGCGGCGGTGGCAAACCCCGAGGGCTATACGCTCGACGTGACGCCGCAGGGCATCCGCATCAGCGCGCGCGACGATGCAGGCCTTTTCTACGGTGCGATGACGCTGGCGCAGCTGCTCACGCCGGATGAAAGCCGCGGTCCGGTGAGCGTGCCGGTCATGCATATCAGCGATCGGCCGCGCTTCGTCTGGCGCGCGCTGATGCTCGACTCGGTGCGCCATATGCAGAGCGTCGCCGAGATCGAAACCGTGCTCGACCAGATGGCCCAGCACAAGCTCAATACCTTCCACTGGCATCTGGCCGACGATCAGGGTTGGCGCATCGAGATCAAGCGTTACCCCGAACTCATGCGCATCGGCGCATGGCGCACGCCCATCGATGCCGGGCACGACGGCCAGCCGCTGCGCTATGGCGGTTTCTACACGCAGGATCAGATTCGCCAGATCGTGGCGTATGCGGCGGCGCGCTACATCACGGTGGTGCCGGAAATCGACATGCCCGGCCATGCCCAGGCCGCGGTCGCTTCTTATCCGTTTCTCGGTGTGACCGGCCAGCGGCCGCCCGTGTCCGAGGACTGGGGCGTGCACCCGTATCTCTACAACGTGGATGACGCCACGTTTGCCTTCATCGATCACGTGCTCGATGAAGTGATGGCGCTGTTCCCCTCGCGCTACATCCACATCGGTGGCGACGAGGCGGTCAAGGATCAGTGGAAGGCCTCACCCTCCGTGCAGGCCAAGATGCACGCGCTGGGCCTGAAGGACGAGGACGCGCTGCAGGGATGGTTTATCAGCCGGCTTGGCAGCTATTTGTCCGCCCACGGCCGCCGCCTGATCGGCTGGGACGAGATTCTCGAAGGCGCCGTGCCGGCCAATGCCACGGTGATGTCGTGGCGCGGCGTGCAGGGTGCGATCGACGCGGCCAAGCAGGGCCACGACGTGGTGCTTTCACCCTCACCCGATCTCTATCTCGATCAGCTGCAGAGCGATCGCGCCGACGAAAACGCGGGGCGTCTCCCGGTCAGTGACCTGGCCAATGTCTACGCCTTCGAGCCGGTGCCCAAGGCGCTCGATGCGGCGCAGGCCACGCACGTGCTGGGTGCGCAGGCCAACCTGTGGACCGAACACATGCCGACTATCGCGCACGTCGAACACGCGATATTTCCGCGCCTCGACGCGCTGAGCGAGGTCGACTGGTCGCCCGCCAAGGCGCGCGACTGGAACAGTTTCCTGGCACGCCTGCCGGTGCAGTTCGCGCGCTACCGCGCGCAGCAGATCGGCTATGCCGACAGCGCGTTCGCCGCGGACATCACGGTGGATCGCATGGCCGCACTGACCCGCAGTGCGTCGTCGCTGAAAATTACCAACCAGGTCGGCAGCGGCGACCTGCACTACACGCTGGACGGCAGCGTCCCTACCGTCACCTCGCCGCTCTATCGCACGCCGCTGACTGTAAAGCTGCCGCTGACCGTGCGCGTCGCCTCCTTCAGCCGAAGTGGCATGCCGCTGGCTTCGTCGCGGCAGCGCGTGCTGAGTCGCGCCAGTCTGCTCAGCGTGAGCGGCAATGACATGCCCAACTGTCCGGGCAGCGATTTCCGCCTGCGCGTGCAGCCGATGCCGGACGCGACGTCGCTGTCGCCGAACTACAGCATCAACGTGTTCGACAGCTGCCAGCTCTATCCGGCCACGCCGATGAACGGCATCGCGCATATCCATGTCGATGGCGTGCGGCTGCCGCGCAACTATCAGCTGGCGCACGATGCCAAGCTGGTGGTGTCGCGTCCGCACAGCACGCCTTTCGGCGAACTGGTAGTGCATCAGGATCGCTGCGACGGCGCGGTGCTGGCCACGCTGCCGCTTCCTGATCCGGCGCGCCGCGCGCGACGCTTTGCGCTCGACGGTGCGCTACCGGCGGCGCACGGCTCGCATGCGCTGTGCCTGATCTACACGGCACCGATCGACGGCGACCTGTACGCACTCGATCGCGTGAGTCTGCTCGGCGAAGAAAAAACGCCGCCGCTGCATTGATGCGCGTGGTGATGAAGCGACTGGCATCGCTCGACGCGCTGCGCGGCTGCACCGTGGCAGCGATGCTGCTGGTGAATGATCCGGGTGACTGGAGTCATGTCTATGCGCCGCTGGATCACGCCGTGTGGAACGGCTGTACGCCCACCGATCTGATCTTTCCGACCTTCCTTTTCCTCGTCGGCGTTTCGGTGGCGCTGGGCCTGCTGCCGCGACTGGACCAGGGCGCCCCGCATGGTCCGTTGATGCGCGCGGCACTCTGGCGTGCGCTGCGCATTGTTGCGCTGGGCGTGGCGATCAATGGGCTGGCGTGGCTGCTGATGCCCGGCGCGCACCTACGCTTCCCCGGCGTGTTGCAACGGATCGGCGTCTGCTTCGCGGCTGTGGCGCTATTGGCGATTTTTACCAGACCGCGCACGCAGTGGGCGGCGATTGCGCTGCTTCTGGTCGGCTACGCCACGCTGCTGTGGTGGGGCGGTTCGCTGGCGCCCTGGGTGAACATCACCAGCCGCATGGACAGCGCGGTGTTTGGCCGTTTCGTGTATCTGATGGACCCAGCAAGCGGCCGCGGCCACGATCCCGAAGGGCTGCTGGGCACGCTGCCCTCGCTGGCCACCGCGCTGCTCGGCCTCCGCGCAGGTTGTTGGCTGCGCCAGGGGCGCACGAGAATGCTGCTGATCGCCGGCGTCGGCGCGCTGCTGCTCGGTGCGCTGTGGGCGCTGTGGCAGCCGTTCAACAAGAACCTGTGGACGCCGTCGTTTGTGCTGTGGTGCGCGGGCTGGTCGACGCTGGCGCTGCTGCTTTTCCACGTGCTGATCGATCGCTACGGCTGGCCGCCGCTGGGTCGGCGTTTCGGCATCAACGCGATCGCCGCCTACGCCGGCTCCGAGGTGATGCAGATTGTGCTGCCGGCGCTGGGCTGGCAGGAGCCGCTGTATCGCCATCTGTTTGCCGATCCACTGACGCCACTCGTCGGCGCCTATGTGGCGTCGCTGGCCTGGGCGCTCGCGTTCGTGGTGATGTGGTGGCTGATCGTTTACGCGATGGATCGACGACGCTGGTATCTCAAGCTTTGAAGCGGGCGATGCGCTTGGCCACGGCGTTCACTGCTGCTGTTGCTGGGCGGCCATACTGTCGGTCAGAGGCAGCGCATGCCGTAGCAAGGCGTGCTGGGCCTGCTGCAGTTCCGCACCGGGCAGCTCGATCAGCGGCATCACCTTGCCGGCGATCAGCGCAGCGATCGCCATGCCGTCGCGGTACAGCACGCGCGAGCCCGCCAGCGCCGGCACCTTGTCGCCGACCAGCACGGTGCCGACCAGATTCAACGGGTCGCAGCCGCTGAGGCAGACCAGCTCATTCGCATCCGCGCGCTTGCGCGCCGCGCGCAGCGGCGCAATCGCCTCGGGCAGGGCGAACTGCTCGCCGACCAGGCCTTCGACGAAACGGCCGCCGCGAATCTCGCCGCGCGCCTCCAGCCGCTGATACACCCGCCGCAATTCGCGCCACGGCGGCAACCACGGCGCCTCGCGCTCCAGCAGTTTCCAGAACACCACGCCGTAGCGGCGCAGCAGCGTGCGCGCGATGTGCTCCGTTGCTTCCATGGAATCAACAGGGTGCGAAGCGCCGCCGTCGCTTCCTCTCCCCGGCGGGGAGAGGATTGAGGTGAGGGGACGGGCGTGCTGAGGAGCCTTATCGGAAGCTTGCTCGCGGTGCGTCTCCTGATCGGCCTTGTCGGGCATTCTTTCCCCAGTGGGCCGAAGACTATGTATGCGCACTAGCGACCAACGCCCCGCATCCTCGATGCCGTTGAGCGCGTGCCGACGCATGCGGCGGTGCCGGTGCGCGTCGCGCTTGGCCGCGGGCAGCAGCAAGGCGCGCATGCCGGCGAAGCTGTCGGCGCTGACGCGACCGGCGGCGACGAGTTCGCCCAACGCGTCTTCCATTTCGGTGCGCAGCAGTCGCGTAGCGCTCATCAGCTCGTCGAAGAACAGCGCGCCCTGAGCCTGCAGCGCATCGGCCACGGCCTGGGCGCGGGAAGAGAGCAGCGCATCCTGCGTATCGACACTGTTGGCGACGGACGTCCAGACGGCCATGCTGCGCCGTGGCAGGAGTACGATCGGCGTACTGCGTACCGGGCCGCCGCTGCGACCGGCCGTGCCACTGCTCGCGCGCAGCCGGCTCCAGCCGATGCGTCCGGCACGGCACAGGTCGTCCAGCCAGCTGATCGAATAGTCGCCAACGCGCGCGGGCAGGATCTCCGATTCCCAAGCGCCGGCGGCGGCTTCAAAACCTTCCAGCTGGCTCAGCGTGGCGTGCAGCGCATCGGGCCCATTGAGTCGCGCGGCAGCGGACACGTGCTGCCAGTCGAACAGAAAGCGCATCAGCTCGCGTCGACTGACCGGCTCGATCTCGCGCCGCAGTCGTCCCAGCGTGTAGCGATGGATGCGTGCCAGCAGGTGCCGCTCGCACCATTCGAGGCCGTCGGCATCGTCGGTGGTCGAGGCCGCCGTGAAGCGGCCCTGCATCACGTAGCCCTCGGTCTGCAGCCGCGTCAGCGCCAGATCGATCTCGCCGACATCGACCGCCAGCGACTGTGCCAGCACGTGCGCGGTGACCGGGCCAAGTCCGCCCAGACGATGCCGCACCAGTTCGAGCAGCGCATCGTCGCGGGTCCACGCCTGTGTCGCCTGTTCGGCGGGCGCGGCAATAGCCGGCCGCATCACTGTGGAAGCATGCAGCGCCTGCCACAGCGGCAGGTTTTCGGCGCAGGTCCAGACATGCTTGTCCGGCGCCAGCGTCAGCCGCGTGGCGCGATGGGCTTTGGCAAGTGCCTGCAGCCACGCGTCCCAATCTGCGTTCGCGACGATGTCGTCGGCCGTGACGAAGCCCAGCACATTCAGCGCCTCGTGCATTTCATCCGCATTGCGCACCTGCGGCCACGCCTCGTCGCGCACCGCGGCGATCGCTTCCGGGTCGAGCCGGCCCAGATCGTCGGCGCTGTCGGCGCCGTTCCACTGGCGCGACTGCACGGCCTGGGTGCGGCGCTCTTCCAGCGGCGCGTCGTCGAGGAAGGCGTACGGCGCGGCGTTCAGCACCTCGGCAGCCAGCGGGCTGGGGCCGGTCAGATCGCGCGCGACGATGCGGATTTCGCCGCTTTCCATCGCGCGCAACACGTCGAGCCAGCCATCGGCGTCCATCGCCTCACGCAGGCAGTCGTGCATGGTCTGCCGGACCAGCGGATGCTCGGGCACCTCACGCTCGCCGACGATGTTTTCCAGGCAGGCGACCTGATCGGGGAATACCGAGGCCAGCAGATCCTCGCTCTTCATCCGCTGCAGCGGCGGCGGCACTTTCTTGCCGGAAGCGAAACGCGGCAGCGCCATCGCGGTGACCGCGTTCCAGCGCCAGCGCGCGCCGAACAGTGGCGCATCGAGCAGGGCCTGGATCAACACCTGCTCGGCGGTGTTCGAGTGCAGGTAGTGCGCCACCTCTTCCAAGGGAAAGCTGTGGCTGGTCGACAGCGACAGCACGATCGCATCCTCGGTTGCCGCCGCCTGCAGCTCGAAATTGAACTGGCGACAAAAGCGCTTGCGCAGCGCCAGCCCCCAGGCGCGATTGACGCGGCTGCCCCACGGCGTATGGATCACCAGCTGGGTGCCGCCGGACTCGTCGAAGAAGCGTTCCAGGATCAGCGTGGACTGCGTCGGCAGCGCGCCGAGCGCGGCCTTGGCGCGCGCCAGATAGTCGACCAGCTGCTGCGCTGCCTCGCCGTTCAACTGCAGCTGGTCGCGCAGCCAATTCAGGGCGGCCGGTACGCCGCCCGCGTCGAGCTGTGCCTCGATGTCGCCGCGCAGGCGCGACACGCCGAACGACAGCTCGGCGCTGCGCCCCGGCGCTTCACCCAGCCAGAACGGGATACTCGGCGGCGCGCCGCGCGCGTCTTCCACGCGCAGGCGATCGCGCTCCACGCGCTGGATGCGATAGCTGGTGTTGCCGAGCTGGAAAATGTCACCGGCCATGCTCTCGACCGCAAAATCCTCGTTCACCGTGCCGACGATGATCGCCTGCGGCTCCAGCACGACCTTGTAATCGGCCGTGTCGGGAATGGTGCCGCCGGACATCAGTGCCGTGAGCCGCGCGCTGCGCCGCGCGCGCAGCTGGCCGTGCACCGCGTCACGATGCACATAAGCGGCGCGCGCGCCCTGGCGGGTGGTGAAACCCTCGGCCAGCATTTTCACCACGGCGTCGAAATCGGCGCGTTCGAGCAAGCGGTAGGGCCACGCACGACGCACCAGATCGTAGAGCGCGTCCTCGCTCCATTCCTGGCACGCCACCTCGGCGATGATCTGCTGCGCCAGCACGTCGAGCGGCTGCGGCGGCAGGATCAGCGCATCGAGCTCGCCGCGCCGCACGCAGTCCAGCAGCGCCGTGCATTCGACCAGGTCGTCGCGGGTGGTCGGAAAAAGGCGCGCCTTCGGCGTGCCGCTGATGCTGTGGCCGGAACGCCCGGCGCGCTGCAGAAACGCCGCGATCGAGCGCGGCGAACCGAGCTGGCAGACCAGATCGACATCGCCGATATCGATGCCCAGCTCCAGCGAGGCGGTGGCAACCAGCACGGACAGCTCGCCACGCTTGAGCCGCTGTTCCGCGTCCAGCCGCAGCTCCTTCGAAAGACTGCCGTGATGGGCCGCCACGGTTTCCTTGCCCAGCCGGTCGGAAAGATGCCGCGCCGCGCGCTCGGCCATCCGCCGCGTGTTGACGAACACCAGCGTGGTGCGATGCGCCTGCACCAGCGTCGCAACCTGGTTGTAGACCAGCTCCCAGCCATCGTTTGACATCACCGCTTCCAGCGGCACCGGCGGCACCGCGATGGCGAGATCGCGCGGACGGGTGTGGCCCACATCAACAATCGCGCAGCCAATGTTTCCCCTCTCCCCGTCGGGGAGAGGGCAGGGTGAGGGGCGGGTGCTCGCGGGAGTGTTGCCTCGGCTACTCGCTTCGTTGTTACTTTCACGCGACTCCGGCCCCTCACCCCGAAGGGGAGAGGGCGAACGGCGAGCGCCCACTAAAAAGTGGGCGACTTCTTCGATGGGCTTCTGCGTCGCCGACAAGCCGATGCGTAGCAGTCGTCGCTGGCACAGCGACTGCAGCCGTTCCAGCGACAGCGCTAGATGGGAGCCGCGCTTGCTGCCGGCGATGGCGTGGATCTCGTCGACGATGACCGACTGCACGCCCCCCAGCATGGTGCGACCGGAAGCCGAGCCCAGCAGCACGTAAAGCGATTCGGGCGTGGTCACCAGAATATGCGGCGGCTGCTTGCGCAGCAGCGCGCGCTCCGCCTGCGGCGTGTCGCCGGTGCGCACCGCGGTGCGGATCGCCACATCGGGCAGGCCGAGTTTTTCCAGCTCTGCGCGAATGCCCTGCAGCGGCAGCTCCAGGTTGATCTGGATATCGTTCGACAGCGCTTTCAGCGGCGAGACGTAGAGCACGCGAGTGGCATCGGGCAGGGCGCCGCCGTGGGCCACGCCTTCGCGGACCAGCGCATCGATCGCGGCCAGAAACGCCGTCAGCGTCTTGCCCGATCCGGTCGGCGCCGCGACCAGGGTATGCCGGCCTGCGCGAATCGACGGCCACGCCTGCGCCTGCGCCGCCGTGGGCGCGTCAAAGGAGCCGCGAAACCACCCCGCGACGGCGGGGTGGAAGCTGTCCAGTGGGCCGGCATCCAGGCGCATCGGCGAGGGTCCGTGCGGCGGTGAAAAAAGAGTCACCCGATGATATATGGGGATGCGCAAGGCTGGCTCAATCCAGCGTGATCCGCTATCTGCGTTTCGCCTTATCGGCGCCAGTGCAAGCGCTGCGTCGGCATGTCAATATCCGCGAGCGGCCGTCGCCAATCAGGATTCCGGGGGAGTTCGACGACGGCCTTCATGCCAAGGCGGATTCCATGCAAAGGATGTTCATGCACGTATTGCGAGTGATTCGGCGCGACGCACGCGCTTCGACGGTAATGCTTCAGCGGATGGTCATGGCAGCACTGATCGGCCTCGGTGCTCTGGCTACCGCGCATGCCGCCAGCCTCGATCCGGCGGTACTGCCGAAGATTCAGGCGGCCACGTTTGAAGTGGTCGCGGCCAAGCCACTGAATGACCCATTGACCTATGAAAAGCCGCTGCCGCTCGAGCTGCTTCCGTTCCAGGAGCGCAACGACAAATACTTTTCCATTGGCACCGCTTTTGCGCTCGGCAATAACCGTTACGTTACGGCTGGCCATGTGTTGAGGATCGGCATTGGCAGCCTATGGGGACCGCCGGCGCTGCGCGATGCCAATGGCAACGTCTATGCCATCGACAAGATCGAGAAATATTCGCTGCAGGAAGACTTCGTGGTGTTCTCGCTGGTGAAGCAGCCGACCAATGCCGCCGCGCTGGAGGTCAATATCCATCCGGCCTTGAACTCGGTGGTTTACGCGGTGGGCAACGCGCTGGGCACCGGGGTGGTGATCCGCGATGGCCTGTATACCTCCGACACGCCGGAAGATCAGGACGGCCGCTGGAAGTGGATGCGCTTTTCCGCCGCCGCGTCACCGGGCAACAGCGGCGGCCCACTGCTGGACAGGGACGGCAAGCTGATCGGCATCGTGTTGATGAAGTCGGCCAACGAAAACCTCAACTACGCGCTGCCGATTGACCTGATCTTGAAGGCGCCGGATCACCTCGCCACGATGGATCAGCGCGTGCCGTATCAACTCGATATTTTCGAGAGCACGCAGAACAACATTTTCAAGGCGCAGTTCTCGCTGCCACTGAGCTTTGCCGAGTTCAGCGCAACCTATACCCGGCTGCTCAATGCCTACACCGATGCGCAAATCAAGCTGCTGCTTGGCAAGGACCCCGGTACGCTGTTCCCGCAAGGCGAGGGCGCCAGTAGGATCCTGCACAGCAGCGCGCGGCAAAGCGGGTTTCCAGGCCTTATCGTTCGCAGCACAACCGGCGACTGGGATATCACGGGCAAGTCCAGCAAAAAGATTCCGCTGTCGAACAATGGCTACGTGACTGCCGGCGTGGCCAAGAACAACATTTTTCTTCACCTGCGCAAGCCGGACAATATCGCGGCAAGCGCGCTTTACAGTGATCCATCGATGCTGATGGATGAGCTGGCGAAAATCGGCATGTTTCAGCGTCACGTGGGCTCGGAGAGCATCAAGATCATTTCGATGGGCAAGCCGGCCAGTGACGCGATTCACGTGGACGCCTGGCAGCGCCGCTGGCAGGTACGCGTATGGAACATGCCGTACCTCAACGGTCGGGTAGTGACCTTTTCGCTGCCGGTGCCCGATGGCTACGTCACCATGCTGCGCTTCGCATCGGCGGGCCGTGACTATGACAGTCTGGCCGACATGACGGTGCTGACCGATTTCATCGACGTCAGCTACGGCGGCACGCTGGCGCAGTGGAAGGATTACCTGAAAAACACCGCGTTGCTGCCCGCGGGGATTAAGGACATCGCGCTCGATCTCGATTACGGTAAAAACTTCGGCTACCGGGCCAGGCGATTGGACTTCTCCTTTGCTCCGAACCTTCAGAAGATCGATCAGGACAGCCTGCTGATGCTGGGTTTCAGCTTTTTCGCAGATCAGGGCAAGGTCGTATGGGATGTCGGCGATGTCCAGGTGTTTGCCAATGCCAACGATCCGGACCAGATCAACATCGAGCGCCACGTGGCACCGTCGGCGGATCTGGACGATGATTTCAAGAGTGAATGGAGCAAGCTTACGCACCAGCGCCATCCGTATGACAGCGTGGCGCAGAGCGACAGCGGCGAAATGCAGATTGCCACGACGGTGGGCGCCGCGGGCAACGCCACGCCGTCAGTGCTGTACAGCGTCGGCCTGGCCGTGGACGGCACGCAGACGCAGCCTGCGATGAAGGCCAAACTCGATCTGCTGACACAGAAAATGCACGTCGACGATCATTGACGATCGACCAGCCATCGAAGCAACGAAGGCCACGATGATCGTGGCCTTCGTTTTCTTTGACGTGAATTCAGTCGCTAACCACAGCCGTGGGAGATGTCGACCTCAGTGCGCCGCGCCCGGCGCACCGATCGGCAGCACGGTGCGCTGATGGGCGTCGTTGATCACTTCGGCCGCCGATAGATAAAAAGCGAATGCCGCGGTAATCAGACCGCCGTAGCCGCCCGCCACCTTCAGGCCCGGCATGCCGGTCCATTCGCCCGCCGCGAGCAGAAAGAAGGTGATCCACAGCGCCAGGAACACCAGCTGCAGCGCACGCGCGGCCTTCCACGTAGCAACCCACATATAAAGCGTGAAAAAGCCCCACATAAAGAGGTACCAGCCAACGAAGGCGGCCGGCACCTTGTCGTGCAGAAACAGCACGAATAGCGCGAACGACCACCAGAACGCGCCATAGCTGACGAAGGCGGTAGCGCCAAAGGTGTTGCCGCGCGGCAGCTCCATCACGCCGGCGATCATCTGTGCGGTGCCGCCGTACGCCAGCGCTACGGCCAGCACCATGTTCATGCCGTCGCCGCTGAACCAGCCGGCGTTGATCATGCTGAGTAGCCACGTGGTCAGCGCGAAGCCGGCCAGGCCCAGCGGCGCCGGGTTGGAAAATTTGGTGGGTATGTGTTCGTTGCTCATCGTGCGAAGTCCCCTTGGATGGATCGAAGCAGTAATGTCGCGGGTGGTTTAACCCTGGCGTTGTTGCTTGCGTATTCGACGCGCATGGAGCGCATCGGCATGTAATGTCTGGCGTTCCCCTGGCGTGCCGACGCCACGACCGGAATAGCTTTGTGCCGAGTCTCTGGCGACACCGCCGTATGAGGTGAGCGTCGCGCTTCGACCCGAGCATACGCATGCTGGCGGTCGGACTCATGCTGCATTGCGGTGCGATTGGCGCGCCATGCAAGGCGTTCGTCGCAGGGAACACGGCGGTGTGACAGCTTGGCGTCATGAGGCGCGCAGACGCGCAGCAAGTTCCATTTTCCACGCATTTCTCTAAGGTCCATTTCTCTGTACTGTCTCGGTTCGGTCGGTGGGCCGGTCCGATCCTGGAGAGCAGCGATGGCGTACGTGGTCACCCGAACCTGTGTGGACAGCAAGTACACGAAGTGTGTGGACGTCTGCCCCGTCGATGCGTTTCGCGTCGGGCCTGACATGCTCTACATCGATCCGGACGTCTGCATCGACTGCAACGCCTGTCTTTCCGAATGCCCGGTACGGGCGATACATCCGGACAACGCGGTGCCCGAAGCGATGTTGGAAGACATCGGGTTGAATGCGCGGCTGTCGAAGATCTATCCGGTGATCACGCAAAGCCGGGACGACAGCGCGCCGGTTACGCGAACGCCTGCGAACGGATCGACGCCGCGACGATTTGCCGTGGTCGGCTCGGGGCCTTCCGGCTTTTATGCGACCGAAGAATTGCTCAAGCAGCTGCCAGGCAGCGCGGTCGATATTTTCGAACGCCTGCCCACGCCGTATGGATTGGTGCGCTACGGCGTCGCGCCGGATCACCCGAAGATCAAGTCCGTCACGGACAGCTTCGACGCGATTGGGCGCCTGCCCAAGGTGCGGTTTTTCGGCAACGTGAAGGTCGGCACAGATGTGCGGCGGGAAGAGTTGCTGGCCCACTACGACGCCGTGGTCTACGCCACCGGCGGTTCGGTCAGCCGGCCGTTGGACGTGCCCGGTGCCGAGCTGGCCAACGTGGTGGGCGGCTCGGCATTCGTGGGCTGGTACAACGGCCATCCGGATGTTCGCGACCTGCCGCTCGATCTTTCCGGCCGCACCGCCGTGGTGCTGGGACTGGGCAATGTCGCGCTAGATATTGCGCGCATTCTGGTCACGCCGGTGGACGAGCTGGCGGTCACCGATATCGCCGACGAGGCGCTGGCGGCGCTTCGCAAAAGCCGCGTGCGCGAGGTTTGTCTGGTGGCGCGCCGCGGGCCGGCGCAGGCCGCGTTCACGCCGGGCGAACTGCGCAAGCTGATGGACATGCCGGGCGTGCGCATCGTCGTCGATGAGTCTGATCTGATCCTGGACGAGGCCAGCGCGGCGGATCTCGATGCGCCGCTAAACAGCGAAGCGCGCCAGAACGTGGCGCTGCTGCGTGAGGCGCAGTCGCGAACGGTCGATGGCGATCGCATCATTCGATTCGTGTTCAAGGCATCGCCGGATGCCTTCGAAGGCCGTGAGGGTCGCGTCGCGACGATGCGTGCCGTCGTCAATACGCTGCAGCGACATGACGATGGCTCGGTCATGGCGCGCGGCACGGAGGAGCATCTGCAGCTGCCCGCCGATCTGGTGATCAACGCGACCGGCTACCAGGGCGTGCCGCTGGATGGCGTCGCGTTCGATGCGCAGCGGTCGGTGATCACCCATTGCGAGGGTCGAGTGTTGTCCGAACGTGGCGATGTGCAAACCCGGGAATACGCGGTTGGGTGGATCAAGCGCGGCGCCAGCGGAGTGATCGTCTGCTTGATCGGCATGAGCGCGAGCAGGGTGAAGCGCAGGGACGGCCGCGTCGGAAGGAGGTCGACGTGGCCAGGATGCTCGAGGTGATTCGTCGTGGGCGCGTACCGAACGCTGAGGCGGCAAGCGTTAGGATTGCGTCGGCAAAAGAGCCGGATATCGCTGCCGGTACCACTGCCGACACACCGAAGGCCAACCTCAAAACCCATTACCGCACCTGCACGCTGTGCGAAGCGATGTGCGGCATCAAGATTGCGCTGGACGGCCAGCGCATCGTGTCGATCGCCGGTGACCCTGACGATCCCCACAGCCGTGGGCATATCTGTCCCAAGGGTTACGCGCTGCAGGATCTGCACAACGATCCGGAGCGCATCCGCACGCCGATGAAGCGCGTGGGTGACACCTGGCTACCGATCTCCTGGGACGACGCGCTGGACGAAGTGGCTACGCGACTGGTCGCCATCCAGAAGCAGCACGGCAACGATGCCGTTGCGGCCTACTGGGGCAACCCAACCGCACACAATCTCGGCCTGATGCTGACGTTGCCGACGTTTCGCGGGCAGCTGCGTACGCGCAATGTTTTCTCCGCGTCCAGCCTCGATCAGATGCCGCATCAGCTGGTCTCGTATCTGATGTACGGGCACAGCCAGCTGTTCACCATTCCGGATATCGACCGCACTGACTACATGCTGATGCTCGGCGCCAATCCGGCGGCGTCCAACGGCAGCCTGATGTCGGCCGGCGACGTGCTGGGCCGCCTGCAGGGCATTACTAAGCGCGGTGGGCGTATCGTGCTGATCGATCCACGGCGCAGCGAAACCGCGCATTACGCCAGCGAACACCAGTTCATCCAGCCCGGCACCGACGCGCTGTTCCTGCTCGGACTGCTGCAGATCATTATCGACAGGCGACTGACCAAGCCGGGGCGGCTGGCCGACCTGGTGATCGGTTGGAATGAGTTGCCCAAGCTGCTCAACGTGCTGCCGCTGGATCGCATCAGCGAGCTGACCGGCATCGCCGCGGCCGATATCGAACGCATCGCGGTGGCATTTGCCGGCGCGAACACCGCCGTCTGCTACGGGCGTATGGGCGTGTCGACGCAGAGCTTCGGCACGCTCAACCATTGGCTGATTCAGCTGCTCAATATTCTCACCGGCAATCTCGATCGCGCCGGCGGCATGATGTTCACCACGCCCGCGGTCGATCTGCTGAAGAGCTCCGGCCGCGGCGGTTTCAATCGCTATCAGAGCCGTGTGCGCAAGCTGCCGGAATTCAGTCGCGAGCTGCCGACCTCGATTCTGGCGGAAGAGATCCTCACGCCGGGCGAAGGCCAGGTGCGCGCCTTCGTCAGCGTCGCCGGGAATCCGGTGCTGTCCTCGCCTAACGGTCGCCAGGTGGACGAGGCGCTGGCGCAGCTGGATTTCATGGTGGCGGTGGATTTCTATCTCAACGAAACCACCCGGCATGCGCATATTCTGCTGCCGCCGACCGGCCCGCTGGAGCACGAGCAGTACGACCTGGTGTTCAACCTGTTGGCAGTGCGCAACGTGGCCAAATACACCGGACCGCTGTTCGACCACGCCGAAGGCACGCGCTCGGACTGGGAGATTTTCAGCGAACTGACCACGCGCATGCAGCGCCTGAAGACGCGCCGCGCGCCTTTGGTCAAACGGTTGAAACAGCGTGCGTCCGAGCGTGTCAGCCGCTGGCTTACGCCGGCGCGTATTCTCGACCTGGGTCTGCGCAGCGGCCCTTATGGCAAGGGCCTGAATCCGCTGCAGCGGATCAACCCCTTCGGCAAAAAGGGATTGAGCCTGGCCGCCTTGAAAAAGCACCCGCACGGTCTGGATCTCGGACCACTGCAACCGTGCCTGCCGCAGCGGCTGTTTACCAAGGACAAGAAGATCCAGCTGATGCCCGCCGTGCTGATCGCGGATCTGCAGCGGCTCGCACAACATTACGCGGCCGGCGCGGTAACGCCAAAGCTGGTCCTGATCGGTCGCCGTGACCTGCGCACCAACAACTCATGGATGCACAACAGCCAGCGGCTGGTGAAGGGCCGCGATCGCTGCGCGCTGTACGTGCATCCGCAGGACGCCGAGGCGCTGGGCATTAACGACCGGCAAATGGCGCGCCTCGCTTCGGCGCGCGGCGACATTGTGGTGACCGTCAGGCTGACCGACGAGATCAAGCGCGGCGTGGTGAGCCTGCCGCACGGCTGGGGCCATCACCGTTCCGGCATGCGCATCAGCACGGCGCAGGGCAGTCCGGGCGTGAGCATCAACGACATCACCGATGATCAGGTGGTCGATGCGTTGTCCGGCAATGCGGTACTCAACGGCGTGCCCGTCACTCTGCATGCGATGGCCGCGGTGGACGTGGCCAGCTGAGCCGTTCAAATGCGTCGTCAGCGTGCATGGGCGTTCGATGAACGAACGCGTCCGCGAAGCCGCTTCTCCTCACGCCACACGCGTCTGGCCGCCAGCAGCACCATCAGCGCCAGCAGGTACCAGGTGATCGCGTACACCAGATGATTGTTCGGAAACGAAATCACGGTGAGGCCGCCGACCGGCTCCTCGTTGCCGTGGCTGCCGGCAGCGCTGGCGTCCGCGTCGACGAAGTAGGGCGCAACGCGCGACAGGCCGCGCGCGGCGGCGATCGCCTGCACGTCGCGTGAAAACCAGCGGTTGGCGGCGGGCTCGTTAGCGCGCAAAAAGCGGCCGTGCGGTTCGCTCAGGCGCAACAGGCCGGTGATCGTGACGGGGTTTGTCGGGTCAGACGACGTGCCGGGCTTCCAGTTGGGCGGTATAAATCCGCGGTTGATCAGCACCACGCTGCTGTCGTGCATTTGCAGCGGCGTCAGCAGCCAGAAGCCGACGCCGAGATCGGTACTCGCCTGCACGCGGGTGGCGCGGTCGTTGAGCAAGGTGCCGGTCAATTGCACGTGGCGGTATTCGTCGCTGGCGGCCGTGACATTCGGCCATTGCGCGAGTCTCGGTGGGGCGACGGGCGGCGCATGCACGCGCTGGTCGACCCGGGCGATCAGGTCGAGCTTCCAGGCGCGGCGATAGACCTGCCACGTGCCCAGCCCGAGCAGGCCGACGAAAAGAATGATGCCGAGCAGGGACAGAAAAAACAGCGCGGCCCCACTTCGGGGGCCGCGCTCAGTAACGTGGGGTGTGGCGTTCATCGGCAGTCATGCGAGCGCAGGACGCGCGCTCAGGGCATGTTTTTCATCTGCTGTTCCATCATCGACGGCATCATGTTGTGATTCAGGTGATACATCACCCAGATCGAACCGCTCAGCGTGATGACGACCAGCACAACGGTGAAAATCAGCGCCAGCAAGGTCCAGCCACCCTCGGACTTCGAGTTCATGTGCAGAAAGTAGATCATGTGCACCACGATCTGCACGGCGGCGAATGCCAGCACCACTAGCGCGGTCATGCCCGAGGTATGCAGGCCGCCGCTCATGACGATCCAGAACGGAATCGC
>Ga0302313_10001725_pt1 | contig 16128 bp, 13 predicted proteins | sample III_Palsa_N2_2_FD_200454 | JGI IMG/M metagenome (GOLD analysis project Ga0302313, IMG submission 200454) | Peat permafrost microbial communities from Stordalen Mire near Abisko, Sweden - III_Palsa_N2_2 | ecosystem: Environmental > Terrestrial > Soil > Palsa > Peat permafrost | place: Sweden...
GATTTCGGTGGCGGCGATGCCGAGCGGCAGCAACTAGCTGTTTGGCTGGGTGAGGGCGAAGGCGATGATTGTGGGGCCTTCGAGGCCGGTCCGCTGCTCGGTTGCGGCGATGAGGGATTCTTCGAGTGGACGCCAGCTTTGATCCATTTCGCAGCGAGCTACTTCACTTTCAGGGGCATTGATGAAACAGAGTTCGCAGACGGCCAGGCCGTCGTCTTCATTGCGGAGCGGTGGGCCGAAGGTGCGGCACTGGATGGGGCGTGCGGCGTAGAGGTCGCAGGTGCCGGTGGTGGGGTCGAGGACGGGGCAGGGTTCGTCGTTGGCGAAGTCGTCGAAGGCGGCTTCGTGGTGCTCTTCGGTGAAGAGGATGCCAGTGGTTGGGTCGCCGGGGAAGCCGCGGGTGAGGCGGGTGCGCGCGGCCTGGGCGCGGGTGCGTATGGTTGCGGCGAGACCGGCGGGTGCGGCTTCGAGGGCGGCGCGTAGGTTTTCGGCGTCGAACTGCGAGATGGGGAAGACGCCGACGCAGCACTGGTGGCAGCCGGGCTTGCAGGCTAGCCAGTCGCCGGAGCGGGCGGTGGTGGAGGCTAATGCGGCGTCGAGGATGGGGAAGAGCATAAGGCAGGGAATAGGGAATAGGAAATAGGAAATAGGAAATAGGAAAAGCCAAGACTTTGGAGAGTTAGGATTTATGCTGACAGCAACCAAGTTACGCGATTTGCGATCTGAAGAGGCACATGAATTATCGGGAAAAGCCTTTAGGGAAGAATGTGCGCTTTCTGCTTCCTTCGCTGAAGTTGAAGGAGCCGTGCGCTAGTGGGGAGACGGTGGAGCAGTCCGTCCATGCGTTTTTGATGGAGCAGTTCGGCGGATATACGGCAACTGCGGCGAATGTTTTTGGGTATTGGCGAGAGGCGGATGGGGGGTACTCGTATGGGGAACATCGCGAGTTTACTGTGGCGCTGCCGCATGGCGAGGGGCTGGCGGCGTTGAAGGATTTTCTGGGGCGTACGGCGCGGGTGCTGGGGGAGAAGTGCCTGTATGTGGAGGTCGCGGGTGAGGGAATCCTGCTCTATGACGGTGGCAGCCACGCGGATGAGGGTGGTTTGTGCTTGTAAATAATTCTTTGTTTGTGTGCAATATTGCACATAAACACTGTCGCCCAAGTGACATGATAGTAGATACTTATCGAACTTAACTAGCGATTGGGCGCTCTTTAGGCCGAAGTGCGGTGCGTTGGTGAGCTATTTCGGGCATCTCCATTGTGGAGCCAGACGGAGGCGTTTTGATGGGCACGGCGAAGAAGAAAACCGGGTTTGTGTTCGACCCTGCCAGCTTTCTGGCGAACGCAGGACTAGGACGAAAGATCGTCCAGATCAAGGCGAAGCGACCGTTTTTCAGCCAGGGGAACGCGGCTGATTGCGTGTTCTATCTACAGAGCGGACGAGCCAAGCTGACGGTGGTATCCGATCAAGGCAAAGAGGCGACGATTACGTTGCTTTCTGTGGGAGACTTCGTGGGTGAGGAGTCAATTGCGGGTGCGGTGGGGCTGCGCATGGCGACTGCGACGGCGATCACCAATTGCGTGGCGCTCAAGATCGACCGCGAAGAGATGATGCGTGTGCTGCACTCGGAGAACGCTTTCTCCGATTTGTTTCTGCGGTTCCTGCTGGCGCGCAGCATGAGGACGCAGGCGGATCTGGTGGATCAGCTTTTTAATTCAAGCGAGAAGCGACTGGCTAGAATTCTGTTGCTGATGGCGGAGTTTGGAAAGCCTGGTGAACCGGAGATGCTGATTCCGGCGATCACACAGGAGTCGCTGGCTACCATGATCGGGACGACCCGGTCGCGGGTGAGCTTCTTTATGAACCGGTTTCGCAAGCTGGGATTTGTGGAGTACAACGGGCGGATCAAGGTACACAAATCGCTGCTGAATGTGGTGCTGCACGATCACTTGCCGGAACAGAACTCGAAAAAGCCGGAGACCGTGACGACGCTGCCGTTGAAGAAGAAAAAGCTGCCAGCGCATATTCGACCGATGTGAGCAATAGGAAACAGAAGTAATCGGACGGAGTAACGACAATGGGCATTAGAACGATGCACTTTGGAGGGTACAAGATGCCCGCGGCCCCGATTAAACTTCTTATTGTTGATGATGAACCGATTACACGAACGACGCTATCGCAGATCTTCGTCAAGATGGGTCATAGTGTTCGGAGCGCGGCGGATGGGTTTTCCGCGTTGGAACAGATTCGGGAAGCGATGCCCGATGTTCTGCTGTCTGACCTGAATATGCCGGGGATGTCGGGGTTTGAGTTACTTTCCGTGGTGCGGCGGCGGTTGCCGGGGATCTATGTGATTGCGACCAGCGGAGCTTATACAGGCGAGACTGTTCCACAGGGAATTGCGGCGGATGCGTTCTATCAGAAGGCCACGAACTTTCGTTCGCTGGTGGGCCTGATGGAGGCGGCGACCCACGCTGCAGAAAAGCCGCTGCGAGGCGCAAGCCCTGAAGTGCCGATGTGGCTTCCGAGAAACCAGCATGAGGGCTCCAGTGAAGCGTATGCGATGATCTGTTGCCCGGAGTGCCTGAGAGCGTTTGAGCAGACGGTTCCGGTTACGGATTTTCTGATCGCCCAAAACGAGTGTGTTTATTGCCAGACGCCGATTCATTATGCGATCGTGCAGCCGCTCGATCCGGTGACGTCGCAGCCCTTTGGCCAGACGCGAAATCGTATGCGGGGGCCGCAGAGCGTAGCGGAGTTATTTGGCGATGGCGAAGCCAAGGCCGATGGCGACGAACAGATTTATGCGTGAAGTGTTTTGTTGGGAAGAGCTTGAGAGTTAGGCGGACTCTTTCAGGACACGGGCGAAGACTTCATCGATGTTGGTTAGCTGGCGATTGACGTCGAAAGCCTGCGCCAGCTTTTCAGGGCTGAGGCGGGCGGTGATTTCGGGGTCGGACTCAATGAGAGTGCGGTAGTTGAGGTCGTTCTGCCAGGCATTCATGGCATGAGACTGGACGAGGCGATAGGCGTCTTCGCGGCTCATGCCGGAGGCGGCGAGATCGATGAGCAACTGGCCGGAGTAGATGAGGCCGCCGGTGAGCTCGAGGTTCTTCAACATGCGGGCCGGGTAGACGAGCAGACGCTCGATGAGGGTGGCCGTCTTGTCGAGCAGATAGTCGGCGAGGATGGTGGTATCGGGCAGGATGACGCGTTCAGCGGAAGAGTGCGAGATGTCGCGCTCGTGCCAGAGGGCTACGTTTTCAAGCGCTACCTGGGCGTTGCCGCGGACGACGCGGGCGAGGCCGCTGATGTTTTCGCAGGTGATGGGGTTGCGCTTGTGAGGCATGGCGCTGGAGCCCTTCTGCTTGGCGGAGAAGAACTCCTCGGCTTCGCGGACTTCGGTGCGCTGGAGGTGTCGGATTTCGGTGGCGATCTTGTCGAGCGAGGAGCAGAGGACGGCCAGCGTGGTGATGTAGGCCGCGTGGCGGTCGCGCTGGAGGACCTGCGTGGAGATGGCGGCGGCTGTGAGGCCGAGCGAGGTGAGGATGGCAACTTCGTGTTCGGGCTTGAGTTTGCCGAAGGCGCCGACAGCGCCGGAGATCTTGCCGACGCGGAGATCTCCGGCGGCGGCGTCGAAACGCTTGAGGTTGCGGCCCATCTCGGAGTACCAGAGGAGGAGTTTCATGCCGAAGGTGGTGGGTTCGGCGTGGACGCCGTGGGTGCGGCCGATGGTGGGGGTGTGCTGGAATTCGATGGCGCGCTTGCGTAAGACTTCGCGAAGACGGACAATGCCTAATCGAATCAAATCAGAGGCTTGCGTGATTGCGAGGGCCTGCGCGGTATCGACTACGTCTGTGGAAGTGAGACCGTAATGGAGCCAACGAGCAGAAGGGCCGGCTGTTTCAGCGACAGCCGTGGTGAAGGCGAGGACGTCGTGGCGGGTGTCGGCCTCAATTTCATGGATGCGCTGGACGGTGAAGCCGGCGCGCTCACGGAGCTCGGCGGCGGCTTCTACGGGCACGATGCCGGCACGGGCGAGGGCGTCGGTTGCGGCGAGCTCGACCTTCAGCCAGTTGTGGTACTTGCTTTCTTCGGACCAGATGCTGGCCATCTGCGGACGGGTATAACGGTCGATCAAGGCGGCTCCTAAGGTGGTTCTACTCCAGTGTAATCGCGCGGTTGCGGACGAGATATTGGCATGCGGTTTTAAGAGGCCGCGTGGAAGTATCGCGAAGCGATATAATTGAGGGGTAAACGGATGAACGTTATGGATGAAGAAGTTGGAACGATCGAAGATATTCCGCGGCTGAGTGAGCTTGCGGATTTTCGCTACCAGTTGCGAACGTTCCTGAGTTTTAGTGAGAGTGCGTCGGAGACGTGCGGGGTGGCCGCGCAGCAGTACCAACTGATGCAGGTGATCGGTGCGGTGCCGCCGGAGCAGCAGGCTTCAATCAGCTACATTGCGGAGCGGATGATTCTGCGGCATAACAGCACGGTGGAGCTGGTGGACCGGGCGGAGCGGGCTGGGTTAGTCGAGCGAAAGCATGATGAGAACGACCTGCGGCGGTCGCTGGTGCAGCTTACGGCGCAGGGGTGGGAGATTCTGCAAAAGCTGGTGGCGCTGCATCTGGAGGAGGTCCAGCGGCAGAGCGATGGGCTGATACGGTCTTTGCGCAAGCTACAGGCGCCTGTATCGGGAAGCCGACGGAAGAACGATAGTGGAGACGACGAGAAATAATGACTGAGCCTCTGGCCGGCAAGTTGCGGGACTACTCGGCGGATAGCCGAATTCTTTATGTGAGTGTGTTGGCCGCAGGGTTGGGAGCTGTGAGTGCCGTGGCGGCATGGGCGCTGCTGGAGATGATCGCGCTCAGCACGAATGCGTTTTATTTTCACCGGCTGAGTGTGAAAGAGGTTGATCCCTGGCAGGCGGGCAGACATTGGTGGTTGCCGCTGATGCCGGTGCTGGGTGGGCTGATTGTTGGCGTGATTGCACGGTATCTTTCGCCCCGGGTGCGTGGGCATGGCATGCCGGAGGCTGTGGAGACGATTGTCTTCGGCGGGGGCAAGGTGCAGCCGCGGGTGGCGGTGCTGAAGCCGGTGGCGACGGCGATCTCGATTGGGTCGGGTGGGCCGTTTGGGGCTGAAGGGCCGGTGATTATTACCGGTGGAGCGATTGGCAGCGTGCTGGGGCAGTTGCTGCCGATGACGGACTCTGAGCGGACTGTGCTGATGGTGGCGGGTGCTTCGGCGGGGATGGCGGCGACGTTCAACTGCCCGATGTCTGCGACGCTGCTGGCGGTGGAGATTCTGCTGTTTGAGTGGAGGCCGCGGTCGCTGGTTCCGGTGGCGATTGCATGTGTGACGGCGGGTGCGGTGCGACGGTTGATGCTGGGACCGCAGAGCTTGCTGCAGATGGCGCCGACGGGTGCGCCGGTGTATCACTCGGCGATGCTGGGCGCGCTGGCGGTGGGAATTATTGCCGCGTTTGTAGCCGCCGGTTTGAGCAAGGCGGTACACTTTTGCGAACACTGGTTTGCGAAGATTCCCATCCACTGGATGTGGTATCCAGCGATTGGCGGGATCGGTGTGGGGCTGGGTGGTTTGATCTTTCCGCGGGCGCTGGGTGTGGGCTATAGCGTGATCCAGCAGATGATCTCAGGCGATAACGGATGGAAGCTGCTGGCGGGGATTTTGATCGTGAAGAGCGCGATCTGGGTGTTTTCGCTGGGATCGAATACGGCGGGTGGTATTTTGGCGCCGTTGCTGATGATTGGCGGGGCGTTGGGCGCTGCGCTGGGGCATCTGATGCCGGTGATGTCGACCGGTGCGTGGGTGCTGGTGGGGATGACGTCGGTGCTATCGGCGGCGATTGGGGCTCCGTTGACCTCAGCAATGCTGGCGCTGGAGCTGACGCATAATGGCGGGCTGATGCTGCCGGTGCTGCTGAGTTGCGTGGCGGCTTATGCGGTGAGCGTGCTGGTGATGCCGCGGTCGATGCTGACGGAGGGATTGAGCCGCAGAGGTTTGCACCTGAGCCGGGAGTTTGGCGTCGACCCGCTGGAGACGATGCTGGCGAACCAGGCGATGCATACGAGTGTGTTTGCGCTGAACGATAAGGCTACGCGCAGGGATGCGGCGGAGTGGCTGCAGAAGATGAATGAGCGCGGTGCGGAGGCGTGGTCGCACTGGCAGCGGATCTTTCCGCTGGTGGATAGTACCGGCAGGCTGCATGGGATTCTGACGCGGTCGCAGATGATGGAGGCGGCGAAGCAGGAGGATCTTTCCGTGTCGCTGCTGGAGTATGGGACAAAGACACCAACCGCAGTGACACCGGGAACGACGTTGCGTGCCTGCGCGGCGTTGATGGCAAAGAGCAAGCTGACATCGTTTCCGGTGGTGGATGGAGGCAAGCTGGTTGGTGTGCTGACGCTCGAGGACCTGTTGAAGGGGCGCAGCGAGCAGGCGCATCGGGAACAGGACCGCGAGCGCGTACTGAGATTGCGGTGGCCGTTTAGCAATAGTGCGGCGCGGAATTTGCCGGCAGCGCCGGTGACTACCGATGAGAAGGAAAGTCTCGAAGACTATTAGGAGACGGTGACGCCGAAGAGCTCGGCCATCTCGTCAAAGAGGAATCCTTCGCCGGGTTTGTAAGGCTGAATCCACTTACCGTTGAGGACGAACTGCGGGATGGCGCGCTTGCCGGTGTTGGCGATGACGGCGTCGGCGGCGCCGGGGGTGCGCTCGATGTCGATCTCGGTGAAAGGGATGGAATGGGTGGTGAGGAAACGCTTGGCCTCGCGGCAGTCGCGGCACCAGTTTGCTGAGTAAACGAGAAGCTCCATACCTTTATTCTCGCCGATATGCAGTGATATTGCACGTGTGCGGCGAATCCGCATCTCATGGGGAGAGATTGTCATTTGAATCAAACTTGAGGGTTCTTCGTGGCGAAGCGCAGTGGAAAGTCGAGACGTGCGAAGAGCAGGTTTGCAATAAGCCGCAAGGCGATTTGGTGGGCGAGTGGGTGCGGGCTAGTGCTTGTGTTATTGCTGGCGGTGGGTTTGCCGGTGGTGAATGAGCACTGGCCGTTTCGTTATAAGAATGTAAAGCCGATGCTGGAGAGTGTGCTGGCGAGCAAGTTGAAGATAGATAAGTATCACCGGACGTATTTTCCACGGCCGGGATTTGTAGCTTCGGGGCTGACGTTGACGCGCGATGCGTCGCCAAACGGTTTGCCGGTGGGAACGGCGAAGGATTTGATCGTGGAGGGAAGCTGGATTGATTTGCTGCTGTTGCGCAGCCGGGTGCAACTGGTGGACATTGTGGGGTTGAAGGTGGTGATTCCGCCGCAGGGAAGCGCGGCGATCAAGGCTAATTTTCCGGCGGGCAGCAGTGCGGACTTTGCAGGACCGACGACGGCGGTGGAGACGCTGCATCTGCGGGACGCGGAGCTGGATATTCAGCGGGTGCATGGCGGCGAGTTTGTTTATCCAATTCACGACCTGGTGATTCGGAACCTGGAGAAGGGGCATGCGATTTCGTATGCGGTCGATATGCAGAACGCGATGCCGTCGGGGCGGATTTTGTCGAAGGGCAACTTCGGGCCGTTGAATCCTAAGGATCTGGGTGGGACGCCGATGTCGGGAAGCTTTACGTTTGCGCCGGTGAATCTTGCTGATATTCACGGGATTGGTGGAACGCTTGCGGCTACGGGGAAGTTCTCCGGGACGCTGGCGGCGACGGAGGTGGAGTCGAAGTCGAATGTGCCGGATTTTGCGGTGGGGAAAGGCCAGCCGACGGCGATGGATGTAAGCATGCAAGCGACCTTGAATGGGATGAACGGGAATGTCGTGCTGCATCGCGTGGATGTGAAGATCGGTGTGAGCGATATTCATGCGGAGGGTTCGATTGCCAGCGCTAAAGGACCGAAGGTGACGACTCTGGATGTGACGGTGAAGAAAGGGCGTGTGCAGGATGTGCTGCGGCCGTTCTTCAAGGGGAAGATTCCGGTGGCGGGCGCGGTGTCGTTGCATGGGCATGTGCGTGTGGATGGGTCTAGCGGCGATGAGAAATTCCTGCAGCGGTTGCATGTGGTTGGCGGCTTCAACGTGCCGCAGGAGCGATTGACCGATGCGGCGACGGAGCAGAAGTTGTCGGATTTTAGCGAGCGGGCGCAGGGGGTGAAGCAGGATGACGATGAGGATGTGTTGTCATCGCTGAGTGGGGACGTGACGGTGCAGGATGGCGTGCTGTCGGCTTCGCGGATTACGTTTGATGTGGGGGGCGCGGAGGCGAACATGAATGGCACCTTCAACTTCAAGAACCGCAACGTGAACCTAGCAGGGCAGGTGAAGATGGATACCGACATCACGCATGTGACGACGGGGTTCAAGTCTTTTCTGCTGAAGCCGCTGGTGCCGTTCACGAAGAAGAAGAGTGCGGGTGCGGTGATTCCGATTGCGGTAACGGGTGGTCCTGGACACTATAAAGTGGCCCAAAATTTTCTGCACGATAAGTGATGTATGCGTGAAGGCTCCTGGGCTGAGACAATGTTGAGACTGTGAGTTCAACGAGAGCAAGTGTGCGCCTGTGGGCGCCGTGTGTGGGGATGTTGTTGCTGTCGCTGCTGAGCTATGCCGACCGCAGTGTGCTGGCGATATTGAGCCCGACGATCCTGGGCGATCTTCGTATGAGCGCGACGCAATATGGCTATGCGGTGTCTGCATTCAGCGTCTGCTATATGGTGGCGAACCCGGTGTGGGGATACTTTATCGACCGCAAGGGTGTGTGGATTACGATCCTGGTCGCGGTGGTGATCTGGTCGGTGGCTTCGGGTGCTCATGCGTTGATGATCGGGTTGGTGGGGATGTGCGTGGCGCGGGGCGTGCTGGGGTTTGGTGAGGGCGCGACGTTTCCCGCGGGACTGGCTACTGTGGCTGAGACGATGCCACCGGAGCGGCGGTCGTTTGCGTTGGGACTGGCGTATAGCGGTGGGTCGCTGGGTGCTGCGCTGGCTCCGCTGGTCATTACACCGATTGCGCTGCACTATGGCTGGCGGGCGACGTTTGTTTTCACGGCTGTGCTGGGATTGCTGTGGGTGATGCTGTGGGTTGCGCTGCGGTCGAGTGGGATGTATCGCGTGCATGCGGCGGCTGCGCGTGTGGTGGGGGAGAAGGTTGCAGGGCGGTGGAATCGGAATCTGTTTGCGACGATTTCGGTTTATGGGCTGGGTGCTGCGCCGCTGGCGTTTGGGCTTTATGCGGCGCCGCTGTATCTTTCGCGTGTGCTGCATGTGAGCCAGGCTTCGCTGGGGCATCTGTTGTGGATTCCACCGGCGGGTTGGGAGACGGGGTATCTGGTTTGGGGATGGATCGCGGATAAGCGGCGTCTGCGTGGCGCGGAACGGCCCGGAGCTTTGTTTGCGGGGTTTGGAGTTGCGGGATTTCTGATCGCGCTGGCACCGTTGGCGGCGCGGAGTACACATCCGGTGCTGACGACGATGGTGCTGTTCTATCTGCAGATGTTTGTGGCCGGCGGATTTGTGGTGTTGGCACTAGCGGATGGGATGGAAGCGCAGCGGGCGGAGAACTCGGGATTCCTGGCGGGCGTGGCGATCTCGTGCTGGGCTGGAGTGACGGGTGTACTGACGCCAGTGCTGGGGCACTTCTTCGATGCTCGTCAGTATGCGAAGGGGTTTTGGCTGGTGGCTTGTTTGCCGGTGGTGGGGGTGTTGTTGTGGAAGGCTTTGCGGAGAGACGTGCGGGTAGAACGCAAAGCGTCACTCGCTATCCAAGCCGAGTGACGTTTGGTGTTCAGCCGAGACGAGGCTAGAAGCGCATGAAGACACTAGCTGAGGGTTCGACAGTGGCAACCCAACGGGATGTTGCAATGCTGGGATTGTTGAAGTTTGGTGCGCGGTAGTAGAGGCTCCTGGCTTGCACTCGGAAGCCAAAGCGGGGGTTCGAGGTGAGCATATCGGCGCCTACGTCCACGAGGCCGGTACCGCGTAGCTGGGTGAAGACATGCACGGGCGATGGATTGAAATACAGTGCGCCACCACCGACTGCGACGAAAGGCTGAATCCCGCGTCGGTGAGAGTGAAGTAGATAGGCCGCCGAGAATTCATGAAAACTTAGTGGGACATTTTCGAGGGGAACACTGGCGAGAGAGGTGAACTTTTCGGTAAAGCTGCTGTATCCGTAGTTGAGTTCGATGCCAGCCCAGGAGACAGGACGATCACGGAAGCTCAACAGGAAACCTGCCGAGTCTGTAGTCGCCTGGTGAGGCGTGTTGGTTTGGTCCGTAATAGACGGCGTGAATTGTCCGGTTCCGCCGACTGCAACATCGGCGTTGTGGATTTTATATACCTGAGCCTGCGCGCCAAGGCACGCGACAGCGCAGAGGCTGAAGATGGCGAAGCAGCGTAAAGGTTTCATTTTGTAAGTACTCCCATGCAGTTCTAGATGCGTGGCCCCTATGAGGTGTTGTTTTGAAATCATCTTTATTTACGCGGGGTTCCGCGTTGTTGTCGACGTTACTTGCCGATGGGTGTTGCCGCGAAGGGGCTGTGAACAGGTTCTGGCTGGTGGCTTGTCTGCCGGTTGTGGGGTATTGGAGGGTTCGATTGATATACTCCGAGACATCGCCATGCTGACCCATTGAGGAAGAGGAAGACCATGAATCGTATGTTGCATGCTGCTGTTGCTGTGTTGCTGGTTGGATCGAGCGCCACTGTACTCCAAGCGCAGACGCCGATTTCTACGCCGGATATTCCGCCGTCTTTTACTGCACCGCATACAGGCTACGACTATGTGAAGCGCGTGGAGATGGTCCCAATGCGGGATGGTGTGAAGCTGTATACCGTGATCGTGATTCCGAAGACGGCGACCCATGCGCCAATACTGCTGACCAGGACGCCATATGACGCGGCTGGACGCGTGTCGCGAAATGATCCTTCGCCGCACATGCTGGATGAGGTGCCGCAGGGTGACGATGTGTTTGTGGGTGCGGGGTATATTCGCGTGTTCCAGGATGTGCGCGGAAAGTATGGGTCGGAGGGGAAGTATCTGATGACGCCTCCGCCGTTGGGACCGCTGAACACGAGTGGTATTGATGACACGACCGATGCGTATGACACGATCGACTGGCTGGTGAAGAATGTGGCCGAGTCGAATGGCAAGGTGGGAATGCTGGGGTCTTCGTACGAGGGCTTCACGGTGGTGATGGCGCTAATCAATCCGCACCCGGCGCTGAAGGTGGCTTGCCCGGAGAGCCCGATGGTTGACGGCTGGATGGGCGATGACTGGTTTCACTATGGGGCATTTCGTGAGGTTAACCTCGATTACTTTGCAGGGCAGACGGCGGCTCGCGGTGGAGGCTCTGTGATTCCGCGCGAAGGGCTCGATGACTATTCGAACTTTTTGAGGAAGGGATCTGCGGGGGACTTTGCACGGTATGGCGGGCTGGATCAACTGCCTTTCTGGAAGAAGGTGGAAGAGCATCCGGCGTATGACGCGTTCTGGCAGGGGCAGGCGCTGGATAAGGTGATGGCGTCGCTGCCGCTGAAGGTTCCTGTGATGTGGTTGCAGGGACTGTGGGACCAGGAAGATATGTGGGGCGCGATCCACGCGTATGAGGCTGTCGAGCCGAAGGATAAGGCGAACGATAAGAACTTCCTGGTGATGGGGCCGTGGCGGCATAGCCAGGTGAACTATGAGGCGTTCAATCTCGGACCGCTGAAGTGGAATGGCGATACGGATCTGCAGTTCCGGCGGGATGTGCTGCTGCCGTTCTTCAATCAGTATCTGCTGGATGGTGCGCCGAAGGCGGATACGCCGCCGGTGTTCATCTACAACACGGGGGAGAACCATTGGGACAAGTTTAAGAAGTGGCCGCTGAGTTGTGATTCGGGTTGTGGGGATACGTCGAAGGCGATGTATCTGACGGCTGGTGGCGGGCTTTCGTTTGAAGCTCCGAAGGTGGGTGACGCGAAGTTCGACGAGTATGTGTCAGACCCGGCGAAGCCTGTGCCGTATCGCCCGCGGCCTGTGGTTGGCGCGGACCATGATGCGTGGACGACGTGGCTGGTGACGGATCAACGGTTTATTGATGGGCGGCCGGATGTGTTGACCTATGAGACTCCGGTGCTGACGGAGCCGCTGCGAGTAAGCGGATCGCCGATCGTGAACCTGGTGGCTTCGACCAGCGGGACGGATAGCGACTGGGTAGTTAAGCTGATCGATGTATATCCGGATAATGTGCCGTCCCAACCGGCGATGGGCGGGTATGAGCTGCCGATCTCGCTGGATATCTTCCGGGGACGATACCGGACCAGCTTTGAGCATCCAGAGGCGATGGAGGCGGACAAGCCGCTTGCTTACAAGTTTGGCTTGCCGACGGTGAACCACGTTTTCTTACCGGGCCATCGCGTGATGGTGCAGGTGCAGTCGACACTCTATCCGTTGTACGATCGCAACCCGCAAACATTTGTGCCGAACATCTTCGACGCGAAGCCGGAGGATTATGTAAAGGCGACGCAGAAGGTCTGGCATGAGCCGGGCGAGGCCAGCTTCATCAGCCTGCCGGTGGTGCCGTAGCGGCTACTGCTCGTGATAGTTACGGATAAGGCCGCCGTCGAGAAAATAGGTGCTGCCGGTGACGTAGGCGCCATCGTCTGACGCGAGGAAGGCGGCTACGCCGGCAACCTCTTCGGGCTTGCCCATGCGGCCCAGTGGAATGTTAGCGAGAAGCGCGGCCAGCTTGGGTTTATCGGCTAACAGCGATGTGTTGATCGGCGTGTTGATCGCGCCGGGCGCAATGTTGTTGACGGTAATCCCAAGCGGGCCAAGCTCAACGCAGAGGTCACGCATCAACATGCGCATCGCGCCCTTGCTGGCGCAATAAGTGGAAAAGTGCGGGAAGACCATGTCCTCATGTACCGAGGAGATATTGATAATGCGTCCCGGTTTTTTTGCATCGCGTAGCTTGCGCACGAAAGCTTGCGTAAGGAAGAACGCGCCCTTGAAGTTGACGTTCATCACAAAGTCAAAATCAGCTTCGGTGACATCCCAAAAGTCCGCGCCTTTTTCGACACCGGCGTTGTTGACGAGGATGTCGCAAGACCCAAGCTGCTGCCATGCCGTGTCGATGAGGGTATTGCAGTCGGGGATGCTGGTCACGTCAGCGCGCACCATGATGGCCTTGCCTCCGGCTGCATGAATCTTATCGGCGGTGGCTTGCGCCTGCTCGATGTGATCGCGGTAGTCGATGACGCAGTCCGCGCCTTCCTGCGCAAGCCGTTCGGCGATGGCCTGACCTATACCGGAGCCTGACCCTGTGACGACAGCGACTTTTCCTTCGAGACGACCTGGCATGGGTTCCTTTCGAACTAGCGCTTGCTGGGGGACTTCTTTGCGGACGATTTCTTCGCAGACTTCTTGCTGGCGGATTTCTTCGCTGGCTTCTTGCCTTCTTTTTCGCGAAGGATGTCCTTGGCGTTTTCAAGAGCCTTCTTCCGCTCAGGAGAAAGGTTTTTACCGCCGCGGTTTTCGTAGAAGCTCAACATCTGCATCGCCTGGCCGGGACCTTTGGGAGAGACGCTCTTCTTCGCGAGACCCTCGGCGATGACCTTGGCGCTCTTCTTGAAGAGGCCGGGACCGGGCTTGGTGGAATCAGTTGTGACTTTTGCGGACCAGCGCTTTGCTGGCGGCGTAGCGGACTTCTTGCCGGACTTGGTGGGGTACTTCTTTGCGGCTGATTTCTTCGCGGACTTCTTTGTGGTTGCCATGGGTTACTCCTCCGTCAAAGTGTCTGATGCGGAGATGGCGGCTGCGGTTTGTAAGGACTGTGCGGCGCGGCGGGTTCGAAAGAACCCGCTGAGCATTGTGCTGCACTCTTCGGCGAGGATACCTTCGGTGACTTCGACGCGGTGGTTGAGGGCCGGGTGGTTCATTACGCTGAGTACGGAGCCGCAGGCGCCCGCCTTGGGGTCGCGTGCGGCGAAGACGAGGCGGGCGATGCGGGCGTGGAGGATGGCCCCAGCACACATCGCGCAGGGTTCGAGCGTGCAGTAGAGTGTGCAGCCACCTTCGGGAGTGAGGAGGCGGTAGTTCGAGAGGGCGAGGCCGGCGGCGCGGAGGGCTACTATCTCGGCGTGGGCTGTGGGGTCGTTGGTGCGGAGAACATGGTTATTGCCGCGGCCGACGATCTCGCCAGCGGGTGTGACGATGATGGCGCCGACGGGGACTTCGCCAGCGGCTTCCGCGGCTTTCGCTTCGGTGATGGCGAGGCGCATGAAGTCTTCGTCGGTCGGCATACTGTCAGTTTAGCCGAGGTGGTCGCCGGCCTCGGCGGCGAGGCTTTGGAGGAAGCTGTGGAGCGCGATCATGCGCGGGACGGCGATCTCGCGGGTGGCGTCGAGCCTGATCTTCGGCGGGAGGGTTTCGAGGGCTCGCTGGAGGGATTGCTGGACGTTGGTGAAGAGCAGGAAGCGGGTGTCGTTGCCGAGCTTGGCGGCGGTGCGGAGGATGCCGATGGCGCCGAGCTGCTCGAGAATGTCGGCGTCGCGGAGGAGGGTGGCTTCAAAGGTTGTGGGCTCGTCGTGCGGTTGGTGCTCGTTGATGCAATGGATGACGGCGCGGATTTTTTCTGTCGGGAAGCCCAGGAAGGCGAGCAGCCCCGGGGCGTGTTCACTGGTGTAAGCGACATGGTCCCACTGCTTGAGGGCTTCGGGATCTTCGGGGCGGTGGCCGATAAAGACGCCGAGGTCGTGCAGAAAGGCCGCTGCATAGACGATGTCGTCGTCGTACTCCGGCGCGGGAATAGTGAGCGACGCGATCTCGCGAGTCAGCGCGTAGAGGCGCGGCTGGTGGCCATACTTGTGCGCGGGAGCGGCTTGTTGCTGGATGTACTGCTCGATGGCGGCGCGGAAGCTCATGAGGTGCGTACCTGTGGTTTGGCTTCGGGGCCGAAGAAGCGTTCGATTTGTTGGGCGAGTTGCTTTTGCTTTGCTAAGCCGTCGGGCTTTTGGTTCGGGAACTGCTCTTCGAAGAGCTTTATCAGAACGGGAAGCGTGTGCTCTGACGTGAACTGCTCTGACTTCCAGCCCTTTGTGAGATCGAAGAAGTGCTTCGCCTCTGGATCGTATTCGTCGATTGGACAGTCATCTGCGATCAAGCTTTCAACGTCCGCTTCGGCGAAAAGCTGTTTGAGTGATTCGAGATCCGGTGGTGGGGGCCAGGGTTTGGACATCGGGTTAGGACGGCTCCTGTTGGGTCATGCAGTGGAGCGCGCCGAGGCCCCAGATGAAGTCGGTGCAGTGGATGCCGGTGATGGTGCGGGTGGGGAAGCACTCGGCGAGGGTGTTGAGGGCGATGCGGTCGTTGGGGTCGTTGAAGGTGGGAACCAGGACGAGGTCGTTCGCGATGTAGAAGTTGGCGTAGCTGGCGGGGAGGCGTTGGCCTTCGAAGACTACGGGCGCGGGCATTGGGAGGGTCTTGATCTCGAAGGGGCGTTTCTTCAGATTGCGGGCGGCGTGGAGACGTTCGAGATTCTCGGCCAAAGGAAGGTGGTTCTCGTCGGCGGTGTTGGGCTCGACGGCGGTGAGGATGGTGTTGGGGCCGACGAAGCGGGTGATGTCGTCTACGTGGCCGTGGGTGTCGTCGCCAGCGCAGCCGCGGTTGAGCCAGATGACCTTCTCGATGCCGAGGTAGTCGTGGAAGGCTTGTTCGAGCTGAGCTTTGGATACACCGGGATTGCGCTGCTGGACGTCGGAGAGGAGGCATTCTTCGGTGGTGAGGAGGATTCCGGCGCCGTTGGTGTCGATGGAGCCGCCTTCGAGGACGAGGCGTTTGCCGTCTATGGCTGGCTCGAAGGAGGGCATGTCGTAGAGCTTCGTGACTTGCTGGGGAATCTTGTCGTCGTTGCGCCAGTTGGCGTACTTGGCCCAGGCGTTGAACTTCCAGTTGGTGATGGCTACATCGCCTTTTGGGTTCTTGACGAAGATGGGACCGGAGTCGCGGAGCCAGACGCGGTCGGTGCGCCAGCAGTGGAAGTGCAGGCGGGCGAGGTTGGCTCCCTGGCGACGGAGCATATTGATGGCGCGCTTCTCGGCTGCCTGATCGTT
>Ga0302313_10001729_pt1 | contig 16086 bp, 10 predicted proteins | sample III_Palsa_N2_2_FD_200454 | JGI IMG/M metagenome (GOLD analysis project Ga0302313, IMG submission 200454) | Peat permafrost microbial communities from Stordalen Mire near Abisko, Sweden - III_Palsa_N2_2 | ecosystem: Environmental > Terrestrial > Soil > Palsa > Peat permafrost | place: Sweden...
GTCGCCGCGCGCCGCTCAATCCGCGCCGCCTTGCGAATCTTCCGATCGTGATTCCACAAATAAATCGCCGGCGTACTCAATAGAGTCAGCAGCTGCGACACCAGCAAACCACCAACAATGGCAATACCCAGCGGCTGGCGCATCTCCGATCCCACACCGAAACCGATCGCCAGCGGCAACGCCGCACCCATCGCAACGAGAGTCGTCATGGTGATCGGGCGGAAGCGCACCAGCGCGGCTTCCCGAATCGCTTCGGGCGCCGACAGGCCGCGTTCCCGTTCGCCGACCAGGGCGAAGTCGACCATCAGAATTGCGTTCTTCTTGACGATGCCGATCAACATCAGGATGGCAATAATCGCCATCAGGCTGAGCTGCGTGTGCGTCACCAGCATCGCCAGAAACGCGCCTGCGCCGGCAGCTGGCAAAGTGGAAAGGATCGTCAGTGGATGGCCCAGGCTTTCGTACAAGATGCCCAGCACGATGTACATCGCGACGATCGCCGCCAGCAGCAGGATCATGCCGTTGGACTGCGCCTGCTGCAGGCGCTGGTTCTCGCCAGTGAAATCGAGCCGCACCTCACCCGGCAGATTGGCCGCCGCCGCAATCTGCTGCACCAGCGCCACGCCCTTGTCCTGGGTGATGCCCGGCGCGAGGTTATAGTGGATTTCCGAGGCCTGCTGCTGGTCTTCGTGGGTGATCAGGGTGGGCGCGAGATTGGGTTCGATGTGGGCCAGCGCGGACAACGGGACCATCTGGCCCTGCGTATTGCGCACGTAGAGGTCGAGCAGGGTTTCCGGGCTGATCCGCTCGGCGGCGGTTGACGTGAGCACCACCCAATACTGGTTGATGTCCGAGTAAATGATCGATGCCTGCCGTTGTCCGAACGAGTTGTACAGTGCCGAATCGATCGTGCCCACGCTCACCTGCAGCCGCGAGGCGGCATCGCGATCGATCTTCAACAACTGCTGCTTGCCGACGCTGTCGAAGTCGCTGCTGATATCGCGCAGCTCCTTGTGCGTGCGCATCAGTTGCTCCACCTTGAGCGACACAGGCTGCAGATCGCCGCCACTGCTGTCGATCAGCTGAAAGGAATACTGGCCGCCGCGATTGTTGCCGCTACCACCGCCGAGAAACTGCACCGGATCCAGGTACACCCCGACGTCCGCCAGTTTCTGGTAGCGCTCGCTCAGCCGCGCCAATATCACCTTGGCGCTTTCACGGCGCTGCCCCGGGCCGCTGCCCTTGGGCTTGAGGTCGATATACATCGTGCCGTTGTTGCCGACCGCGCCGCCGGGGCCGTTGTCGTTGCCGAGGATGGTGGTGGCGTCGAATACCGCCGGATCGGCCTGGGCGATGGCGCCAACCTGCTTCACGCGTTCACTCATCAGCTTCGGCGAAATATTGGCGTCGGCCTGGATCTGTGCCTGCAGCAAACCGGTGTCCTCCTCCGGCATGAAGGCACCGCCGGCGGTCTTTACCACCGCGAGACGCCCAATGCAACAGTCAGGAGCAGCAGCAGCAGCGGCTGCCAGCGCATCAGCCGGCGATGATGCAGGGCCCAGTCCAGCGCGCGCTCATAAGCACGGTGCAGGCCGCGATCGAAGCGTTCCAGCGCGCGTTCCAATCGCCCCGGTAGGTGCTCGCCGACGTGCTCGAACTTGAGATAAGTGCCACACAGCGCCGGCGTCAGCGTCAGCGACACCAACGCCGAGATCACTACCGCCGCGGTCAGGGTGACCGAGAACTCGCGCAGCAGCTTCACCAGCAGGTTGTTACCGAACAACAGCGGCGCAAACACGGCGATCAGCGACAGCGTGATCGAGATCACCGTGAAACCGATCTCGCGGGTGCCGTTCAATGACGCCTCCAGCGGAGTCTCGCCGTGCTCCATGTGCCGCACGATGTTCTCGATCACCACGATCGCGTCGTCCACCACGAAGCCGATGCACAACACCAACGCCACCAGCGACAACGTGTTCAGCGTGTAGCCGAAGGCCCACATCACCACGAACGCGCCGGCCAACGACAGCGGCACGCTCAGCATCGCGATCAACGTCGGCCGCAATCGGCGCAGGAATACCAGCATCACCAGCGCCACCATCACGATGCTGATCAACAGTGCCACCTTCACCTCGTGCAGGGCCGACTTGGTGGTTTGGGTGAGATCGAACATCGGCGTGAGCTGCACGTCCGCAGGCAGCCATTGGCGCAGCTGCGGCAGCTTGGCGCGAATCGCGGCGGCGGTGGCCACGGAGTTCGCTTCTGGCCGCTTGCTGATATTGAGAATCACCGTGCGCTGACCGTTGAACCAGGCGCCCTGGAATTCATCTTGCTGGCCGCTGCTGATGGTCGCCACGTCCGACATGCGCACCGGCACGCCATTCTTCATCGCGATCAGCAGATCGGCGAATTCGGCCGGCTCGTGCAAGGCGTCGTTGGCGATCAGCGTGGTCTGGGTGCGCCCATCGCTCAAGGTCCCTTGCGGCGAGCTGACATTGGCGGCGATCAGCGCATTGCTGACGTCGTTGGCGGTAAGCCCCTTGGCTGCCAGCGCGGCCGTATCCAAGGCAATGCGCACCGCATGCGGCGAGCCGCCGCCCACCTGCACGCGGGCCACGCCCGGAATCTGCGCCACCGCCGGTCTCAGCAGCGTGTCCGTGAGGTCGTACAGTTTTTCCGGCGGCAGGCTGGTCGAGGTCAGCGCAACCAGCAGCACCGGAATCTGCGAGGTGTCGAATTTGAAATATTGCGGCGGCGCCGGCAGATCGGCGGGCAGATCGGGCGCCGCGGCATTGATCGCCGCCTGCACGTCACGAGCGGCCTTGTCCGCGCTGCGGCCGAGATTGAAGCGGATCTGTACGAACGCCGCACCTTCGTTGCTTTCCGAGTGCATTTCATCGATGCCGGGAATGCGGCCCAGGTGGCGTTCCAGCGGCGCCACCACGGTGGACGCCATGGTCTGCGCGCTGGCCCCAGGCTGCTGCACCACAATGTAGACGCCCGGAAACTCCAGCGACGGCAGCGCGGCCACGCCAAGCAGCAAGTAGGCGCAGATGCCGGCGAGTATCAGGCCAAGGGCAAGCAACGAAGTGCCGGCCGGGCGGCGAATCATGGGGGCAAAGATATTCATGGCGCTTCCGTGGCCTGCAACCATAGCGGCGCGCCACCGCACACGAATACCGTCGCAATGGGTGGTGTGTGAGTGGCCGTGACGTGCGTCTCGATCATACCGACGTTATGCCTGCCGGCGAGCCGCAGCGTATGTGCCTTAAGTCCTCACCCTGTCGAAAGGCACGGGGTGCTGGTCCATAGCAAACTCCCCAATGAAGTCTGGGGAGAGGAGACAGTTCCACGCATAGCGAGATGATCGCGTTTGCTTCAGCCAGCAGCCAGCGCCGACTTACCCAACGCCTTGAGCCGCTTTTTCGCCGCCCTGCGCTCTTTGCGCGCTGCCTTGCGAATCTTCCGATCGTGATTCCACAGGTAGATGGCGGGCGTACTCAGCAAGGTCAGCAACTGCGACACCAGCAGACCACCGACGATGGCAATGCCCAACGGCTGGCGCATCTCCGAGCCGACGCCGAAGCCGATCGCCAGCGGCAGGGCAGCCCCCATCGCAACAAGCGTGGTCATGGTGATTGGGCGGAAGCGTACCAGCGCGGCTTCACGGATCGCCTCTGGTGCGGGAAGACCGCGCTCACGTTCGGCGACGAGGGCGAAGTCGACCATCAGGATCGCATTCTTTTTCACGATGCCGATCAACATCAGGATCGCGATGATGGCCATCAGGCTGATCTGCGTTTGCGTGACCAGCAGCGCGAGGAAGGCGCCGGCACCGGCGGCGGGCAAGGTGGAGAGAATCGTCAGTGGATGGCCAAGGCTTTCGTAGAGAATGCCCAGCACGATATACATCGCGATGATCGCGCCCACGAGCAGTATGTAGCCATTGCTTTGGGCCTGCTGAAAATTCTGGTTGGCGCCGGTGAAATCGACGTGCATGCCTTCGGGCAACTGCACGATCGCTGCAGCCTGGTTGATCAGCGCGATGCCCTTGTCCTGGGTCACGTCCTTGGCCAGGTTGTAGTTGATTGTCGACACCTCCATCTGGTTATGGTGGCGGATGCGCGTTGGCGTGAGGCTTGGCGCAATGCTCGCCATCGCCGATAGCGGAATCATGTTGCCCTGCGTATTGCGCACGTAACTGTTGAGCAGCGCCTGCGCGCTGATGGATTCGGCCGCAGCGGAATTGAGCACCACGCGATACTGATTGAGGTCGGAATAAATCACCGACACCTGGCGCTGGCCGAACGAGTTCTGCAGTACCGAATCGATCGCACCCATGCTGACCTGGAGGCGGCTGGCGGCATCGCGATCCACCTTGATCATCTGCTGCTTGCCGACCTGATCGAAGTTGCTGCTGACATCGCGCAGCTGCTTCAACGTGCGCAACTGACGCACCATCTTCAGCGTCCATGGCTGCAAATCGCCGCCGTCGGCGCTGACGAGCTGGAATTCGTACTGGCCGGCGTTGTCGCCGCTGCCGCCGCCGCCGAGAAACTGCACCGGTGAGACTTCGACGCGCACGTTGGGCAGCGCGTCGAGTTTCTTGCCCAACCGCTCGATCAACACCTTGATGTTTTCATGGCGCTCATCCGGGCCGCCGCCGCGCGGCTTGAGATCGACGAACATGCTGCCGTTGTTGCCGACAGCGCCATTACCGCCACCGTTGGCTCCCAGAATACTGAGGATATCGACGACATCGGGCTCGGCCTGGATGATGCTGGCCGCATGCTTCACACGCTCGGTCAGCAAGCTTGGCGAGATATTGGTATCCGCCGTGAGGTCGACTTCCAGCTGGCCGGTGTCCTCGTCCGGCATAAAGGTGCCCCCAGCGGTCTTTATCACGGCAAAGGCCAGAGCGCAGGTGAGAATCAGCAGCAGAAAAGGTTGCCAGCGCATCACGCGTCGATGCCGCATGGCCCAGTCCAGAGCCCGCTCATATCGCTGATGCAGACCACGGTCGAAGCGCTCCATCGCCAGCTCGATGCGCGACTGCTCGCGCACGACGCCGGGTGCATCCTGCTTGAGCAGCAACCCGCACAACGCGGGAGTCAGGGTCAGCGATACCAAGGCAGAGATCACCACTGCAGCGGTAAGCGTCACCGAAAACTCGCGCAGCAACAGCACCAGAATGCTGTTGCCGAACAGCAGCGGCGCAAATACCGCGATCAAGGACAGCGTAATCGAAATAACCGTGAAACCGATTTCGCTGACGCCAACCAGGGACGCTTCCAGCGCGTCCTCTCCGTGCTCCATATGCCGCACGATGTTTTCGATCACCACGATCGCATCGTCGACCACGAAGCCGATGCACAGCACCAGCGCCACCAGCGACAAGGTATTGAGCGTATAGCCCAGTATCCACATCATCACGAAGGCACCGGCCAGCGAGAGCGGCACGCTGAGTGTGGCGATCAGCGTGGGTCGTAATCTGCGCAGGAACACCAGCATCACCAGCACAACCAGCACGATACTGATCGCCAACGCCACTTCGACCTCATGCAGAGCCGACTTGGTGGTCTGGGTCAGATCAAAGATCGGCGTGATGGTGATATTGGCCGGCAACGCGGCGCGCAGCTGCGGCAGCTTGGCGCGGATTGCTTCAACAGTAGCGACCGCGTTGGCCTCTGGGCGCTTGCTGATCTGCATCGCTACGGTCTTGCTGCCGTTGAACCAGGCGCCCTGGTATTTGTCCTGCTCGCCACTGTAGACCTTGGCCACATCGGACATGCGCACCGGAACGCCGTTGGTGTCGGAAATCAAGATCTTGCCGAAATCTTCCGGCGTCTGCAGTCCGTCATTTGCCGTCACCGTCATCTGCGTGCGGCCGTCGGAGAGCATGCCCTGCGGCGAGGTGACGTTGGCGGCGATCAGCACATTGCTGATGTCGTTCGCGGTCAGCCCCTTGGCAGCGAGCGCATGCATGTCCAGATCGATACGCACCGCGTGCGGCGTGCCACCGAACACCTGCACCTGCGCCACGCCCGGAATTTGCGCCATCGCAGGCTGCAGCAGCGTATCGGTAAGGTCGTAGACCTTGTCGATCGGCAGCCCATCGGATTTCAGGGTGACCAGCAAAATCGGAATCGACGCCGTGTCTGCCTTGAAGTACTGCGGCGGACTCGGCAACACGGGTAAATCGGCCTGCGCCGCATTGATGGCGGCCTGCACATCGCGCGCGGCCTTGTCCGTATCGCGTCCAAAATGAAAGCGCACAACGACGGTCGCCGAGCCTTCGGTCGCATTGCCGTACATTTCGTCGATGCCGGGAATCTGGCCCAAGTGCCGTTCCAGCGGCGCCAGCACCGTGCTGGCCATGGTTTGCGCGCTGGCACCAGGTTGGGCCGCCTGCACGAAAACCACCGGCAGCTCGAACGACGGCAACGCCGCCACGCCAAGCAGAAAATAGGCGCAGATGCCGGCGAGTATCAGGCCCAGGGCAAGCAGCGAAGTGCCTGCCGGGCGGCGGATCATGGGGGCAAAGATATTCATGGCGCTTCCTTGGCCTGCAAGCATAGCGGCGAGCCGCTGCGTACGAACACTGTCGCGGTAGATGATGTGCGTGCGGCAGTGATGTGCGTCTCGATCATACCGACGTTATGCCTGTCGGCGAGCCGCAGCGTATGTGCCTTAAGTCCTCACCCTGTCGGAAGGCAGGGGTGTTCTCGCCCCTCTCCCGACTCCCTGCAGTGCTGCTCCGCCAGCGTCCGTGCTGACGGCAGCCGAATGATTAAAGACTCGCCGGGCTGTAACGCAAGGTCAGGTATCAGGTACGGCCCGGCTGGTTGAAGCAGTACGCGGTTTCGTAATTGCGATCGAAGATATTGGCCAGCCGCGCCTCGACACTCCAGCTCGGCGCAAACGCGTAGCTGGCACGAAGGCCGGTGGTGGTGTAACCGCCGAGCCGGTGCTGGTTGGCCGTATCGTCGTGGCGTTTGCTGTCGGCGTTGAAGGTGCCACCGACTGCAAATTTGCCGAAGCTCTTATCCAGATCGACGCATGCCGCCTGCTTGGGCCGACGTGGCAGCAGGTTGCCATTGTTGGCACCAGCGCCATCGTTTATCGGCTGCAACGCGGTGTCATGCAAGCGCCTTCAGGCGACGGCGCCACCGATCCAGCTTTGCGTGACTTTGTAGTCGTCGTCCATCACCACCAGGTCGGCCCGATAGCCGGCCGCGATACGTCCGTGGCTTGCACCGAGGCCGAGAAAATCGGCGGGATAGGTGCTGGCCATGTGCACCGCCTCGTCCAACGGCAGACCCAGCATTTCCACCGCGTTGCGCACGGCACCGGCCATGTCCAGCGCGGAACCGGCCAGCGTGCCTTGCGCGGTCTGGCAGACGCCGTCTTTGGCGGTGATGGTTTCGCCATTGAGCACGAAGTCGGGATGATCCGCGCCGACCGGCGGCATCGCATCGGTGACCAGCAGCATCTTGCCGCGAGGTTTGGCGGCAATAGCCGCACGTAGCGTGGCCGGGTGCACGTGATGGCCATCGACGATCAGCCCGCACCAGCTCTGCGCATCATCCAGCGCGGCACCGACGACACCCGGCTCGCGACTGCCCAGCGGGGTCATCGCGTTGAACAGATGGGTGAAACCGCGAATGCCGATAGCGAGTGCCGCCTTGGTTGTCGCGTAATCGGCTGCCGTGTGGCCAGCGCACAGCACAAGACCGGCCGCTGCCAGCGCTTCGATGCTTTCACTCGCCACCTGTTCCGGTGCCAGCGTGAGCAGACGCACGCCAGCATGGGACGCACACAGCATGGCGAGCTCAGCGCTACCGGGCGTATGAAAATATTTGGGATCGTGCACGCCCTTGCGCGCCGACGCGAGGTAGGGGCCTTCGAGATGGATGCCGAGCACCCCCGGCACCTTCTCCGCCATCGCCTGTTCGACGGCCGCGATCGCCGCTCGCATGGTGTCGACGCTGTCGCTGATCAGCGTCGGCAAAAAACCCGTGGTGCCAAAGCGACGATGTGCGGCACCAATCTGGCGAATGGTCTCCACCGTAGGCGCATCGTTGAACAGCACGCCACCACCACCGTTGACCTGGGTATCGATAAAGCCGGGCAGCAACGTCTTGCCATGCAGATCCTGCTGCTCGGCGCTTTGCACGCGCCGGTCCGAATGCGGCACCAGATCAAGAATGCGCTCGCCTTCCAGCAGTACGGCGAGATCGTCACGCCAGCCCTGCACAGTGAGCACGCGAGCGTTGGTGAGGGCGATTGTCATGGATGATGGCCTTGGTGCTTGTCCGACAAGCAGATCAAATGGTTGGCGCCGGCGAGAACAGCTCTTGCCTGATCCTCGCCACAAGCTGCTATTCCCTCAAAAACTCAAACCGTCTCGGTCACCTTGTTGAGATGCGGCGGCACGTCGGGGTTGAAACCGCGGCGCAGTGACAGCTCGGCAGTCGCGCGATAGAAACTCTGGATGATCAACAGCGGCGTGCAAAGCGCCGGCAGGCCGGCCATCACTGGCAGGCTGCCTTTGCCTTTTTGACCCGGCGCGGCGACCCACACGTGCGCACCGCGCTGACGGAACATGTCGGCCAGCGCCAGCGTGCCTTCCAGCGTGTCGTCATCCTGCGCGAAACACAGCACGGGGAAATTCGGCCCGACCAATGCCATCGGCCCGTGCTTGACCTCGGCCGCACTGAACGCCTCGGCATGCAAGCCGCAGGTTTCCTTGAACTTCAGGGCGGCTTCCAGCGCGATGCCGAGTCCGAAGCCGCGACCCACCACGAACAGGTTGTGCGCGTCCTCAAGCCCTTCGCTCAAGCTTGACCAGTCAGCGTCCCAGCCGCTGCGCAATGCATCGGGCAACACGTGCAGTGCCTCAGCCAGCTCGGTGTCACCGCGCCAGCGCGCACACAGATGCAACACGGCGGCCAGCGCAGCAATGTAGCTCTTGGTCGCCGCCACGCTGCGCTCCGGTCCCGCATGCAGCGGGATGACCGTGTCCGCAATCGCTGCCAGCGGCGAATCCTCGACATTCACCAAGGCGATCACGCGCGCACCGGCGATCTTGGCCGCCTGCGCGTTGCGTACCAGGTCCGGACTTTTTCCCGACTGCGAGATCGCGATAAACAACGCGTCCTGCCAGCGCTGCTCGGCCGCGTACACCGACGTGACCGACGGCGAAGCGGAAGCGGTGACGATGCCGAGCTGTGTCTCGAACACATACTTCGCATACGCCGCAGCGTGATCGGAGCTGCCACGCGCGCAGGTGATGATGAAACGCGGTGGATGCACGCGCAGCGAATGCGCCAGCGCGGTGACGATTTCATCATTGGCAGCAAACTGGCGTGCGACGACATCGGCGGCTTCGTGTGCTTCGCTGTACATCAAGGTATCGCGTGCTTGCATGGTTTTCTCGATTTGAAATCGTCAATTTATGGACGTCTAAACGTCTTGATCAAGCGCGCGCCAATCAATCCGTCTGCAGTTCGGCAACAAAGTCGTAGATGTCACCGCGATACCAGGAGCAGGTGAACTCGACCACGCGGCCATCGTCCAGAAAGCCGCGCCGCTCGATATTCAGCCCCGCGCTGCCGGCACTGACATGCAGCAGGCGAGCCTGTTGGGCATTCAGCGATACCGCGCGCAGCCGCTGCAGCGCTCGGCGCGGCCGGCTGTTGAAACGCTCCAGCGCCTCGTACAGCGAGTCGTGCACCAGCATCGGATCGGGCAGCACGCTGGCCGGCACCACGCTGCGCTCGATGGCCAACGGCTCGTCCTGCCCGTAGCGCACGCGATGCAGACGCACCACCAGCGAGCCGGGCGACAGGTTCAGCGCCATCGATTCTTCCGGCGTCACTTCACCAATACCGCGCTCGAAAAACTCCGAGCGCGGGTGTAATCCACGCTCGCGCAAATCTTCGGTAAAGCTGGTCAGTCGCGACATCGGCTTGACGATGCGTTCGGCGATAAAGGTGCCTGCACCGTGGCGCTGGGTCAGCAGGCCTTCCTCGACCAACCCGGCGATCGCCTTGCGCACGGTGACTCGCGACAGCTTCAGCGCCAGCGACAGATCACGTTCGCTGGGCAGCGCCTGGCCCGGTTCGATATCGCGATGCTCGACCACGTTGCGGATTGCCCGGCGCAGGCGCAAGTAGGCCAGCGGCTGATGGGTGGCCGGATCGTGGCAGATTCGGCGGTATTCGTTGGCCAGAGCGGTTTCCATAGTCGCACAAGATACCAATCACAAACCACTTGTGCAACTGGCTTAAAGATATGCCGATGAAGTCATGACATCTGCGTGACATTTTCCAAGCATTTTGCTCATTCCTCTTGCGATATTGACCATTCAGCAGAAACGTCTGTTGATATCTGGTATGTCACTGGTATGATCCTTGGCAACCGGGCAGTAGCGCCTCTTGGTCGCGCTATCTGCCCTTTGGCATCTGTCGAGGTGACTGCGTGACTGCTTCTTCCCATAGTTCTACCCAAGCCAATTCGTCCCAAACGGCTTATTCCCAGGTGGTCGAACCGTTTGACCTGGTGATTTTTGGCGGCACCGGCGACCTCGCCGTGCGCAAGCTGCTGCCCGCCCTGTATCACCGCTTTATCGACGGTCAGATTCCCGACAGCAGCCGCATCGTCGGCATTGCCCGCGAAGGGCTGGATGACGACAGCTACCGCGAGCAGGTTCGCGAAACCCTGGGCAAGACCAGCGGCGCCGACAAGGCAAAAATCGAGGCTTTCCTGAAACAGGTCCGCTATCGCTCGCTCGACGCACGCAAGGACGAAGGCTGGGATGAATTTGCCGCCCTGATCGGCGAGCAACCGGAACACATCCGCGTGTTCTATCTCTCGACCTCGCCGGAACTCTTCGTCGATATCTGCGGCCGCCTCGGTCACTACAAGCTCAACGAGGGCAAATCGCGCGTGGTGCTGGAGAAGCCGATCGGCCGCGATCTCGACAGCGCCAACCAGATCAACGACGCGGTCGGCCGGGTATTCGACGAATCGCAGACCTTCCGCATCGATCATTACCTCGGCAAGGAGACGGTGCAGAACCTGCTGGCGCTGCGCTTCGGCAATGCACTGTTCGAGCCGCTGTGGAACAACGCGCACATCGACCACGTGCAGATCACCGTGTCCGAAACGCTCGGCACCGGCAACCGCAGCTCCTACTACGACCGCGCCGGCGCATTGCGCGACATGGTGCAGAACCACATCCTGCAGCTGCTGTGCATGGTCGCCATGGAGCCGCCGTCATCGCTGGCACCCGACGCGGTGCGCGACGAAAAACTGAAAGTACTCAATTCGCTCAAGCACATCGACAGCAGCAATGTCGCCCAGCTCACCGTGCGTGGCCAGTACCGCGCCGGCGTAGCCGATGGCGCCAAAGTGCCTGGCTATCTCGATGAATTGGGTGATACCAAGTCCCACACCGAAACCTTTGTCGCGGTGAAGGCGGAAATCGCCAACTGGCGCTGGGCTGGCGTACCGTTCTATCTGCGCACCGGCAAGCGCCTGCCCGATCGCGTATCGGAAATCGTGGTCGCCTTCAAACCGGTACCGCACTCGATCTTCAGCGCCGATGCCGGCACGCTGGCGCAGAACCGTCTGGTACTGCGACTGCAGCCGGACGAAGGCGTCAAACTGTGGCTGACCATCAAGCACCCCGGTCCGGGCGGCCTGCGCCTTCGCCACGTGCCGCTGGACATGAGCTTTGCCGAAGCCTTCGGCGTCTCACAGCCCGATGCGTACGAGCGCCTGCTGCTGGATGTGGTGCGTGGCAATCCCACGCTGTTCATGCGTCGCGACGAAGTCGAAGCCGCATGGCGCTGGGCCGGTCCGATTCTCGCCGCATGGTCGGCCAGCGGCGAAGCGCCGCGCCCCTACTCTGCCGGCAGCTGGGGCCCAAGCGCCGCCATTGCCCTGATCGAACGCGATGGCCGCACCTGGAGCGAGGACAGTGAGTAGGTCCGCGACCCACGACGCATCGAATGGCGAGAAACTCCAGAACTCGCCGCCTTTACCGACAATTCACTCGTTGAAGGCGACCTCTGCGTCAGACTTCGCGTCCCTTCCCAACGACAAGCAGCACACGCCGGCAAGCTCCGATTGTCGAACGTGTGGCCACTACCCATGACTACTCATCTCAACGTCACCACCCACAGTTTCACCGATTGCCACGCACAGGCCATCGCGCTCGCCGAGCGTGTCGCGCAACGGCTACGCGTCGGGTTGAATCAACGCGGACATGCCCTGCTCGCCGTCTCCGGCGGCAGCACGCCCAAGGATTTCTTTGCCCAGTTGTCGCGTGAGTCACTGGACTGGGCCCATGTGAAAATCACCTTGGTCGACGAGCGCTGGGTGCCCGACACCGACGAGCGCTCCAACGCGCGCCTGGTGAAATCGATCCTGTTGCAGAATCAGGCCGCCGAAGCGTCGTTCGTGCCGCTCTATACCGATGCGCCTACACCGGAAGATGGCCTCGCTGCCAGCACCGCACGCATCAATACACTCGCGCTGCCGTTCGATGCCGTGGTGTTGGGCATGGGCGACGATGGTCATACGGCGTCGTTCTTTCCCGGTGGCGATCACCTCGCCGATGCACTCGACCTCAACGGCAAAGCCCGCGTACTGCCGATGCGTGCGCCTGACGCCGGCGAGCCGCGCATTACGTTGACCCTGCCGACCCTGCTCGCAACCGAGTCGTTGTTTCTGCTGGTTGCCGGTGACAAAAAGCGCGACTTGCTGGCCGATGTGCGACTCGGCCTGGGCGCCGCACGTGACTACCCGGTGCACGCCGTGATAGCCCAGCAGCGCGTGCCCGTGGCGGTTTACTGGTGCCCGTGATGCGCAAGTTTTCCATTTATTGATGCCCTGCAGCGGCGACACACACCGCCGCCGCACACGGGCAATGTCCGGAGTTTTGAGATGAACACGCTGCACCCTGTGGTTGCCGAAGTCACCGAACGCTTGCGCGAGCGCAGCCGCGAAACGCGTGCGGCGTATCTTCAGCGGATTGACGCCGTCGATCGCGATGGCCCGCAACGCGACCGTCTTTCCTGCGGCAATCTCGCACACGGTTTTGCCGCCTGCGGCCCGGACGACAAGAACGCGCTGCGCAACGGTCGGCGCGCCAACGTCGCCATCGTTACCGCCTACAACGACATGCTTTCGGCGCATCAGCCCTACGAGCGCTATCCCGAGTTGATCCGGAAAATCGCCCGTGATGCGGGCTTCACCGCGCAGGTGGCCGGTGGCGTGCCAGCGATGTGCGACGGCGTGACCCAGGGCCAGCCGGGCATGCAGCTGTCGCTGTTCTCGCGCGACCTCGTCGCGATGGCCACCGCCATTGCGCTGTCGCACGACATGTTCGACGGCGCGCTGTACCTGGGCATCTGCGACAAGATCGTGCCCGGTCTGCTGATCGGCGCGCTCAGCTTCGGCCATCTTTCCGGCGCATTCGTGCCGTCCGGCCCGATGCCCAGCGGCATTCCGAACGAGGAGAAATCCAAGGTTCGCCAGGCCTACGCCGAAGGCAAGGCCGGCAAGGCCGAACTGCTGGAGGCCGAGGCCGCCTCGTATCACAGTGCCGGTACCTGCACCTTCTACGGCACCGCCAACTCCAACCAGATGCTGATGGAGATCATGGGCCTGCATCTGCCCGGCGCCAGCTTCGAACCACCGGACACGCCGTTGCGCGACGCGCTCACCGCCGACGTCGTGCATCGGGTCAATACGTTGAGTTCGCTCGGCGACAGCTATCTGCCGATTGGTCACATCATCGACGAGCGCGCGATCATCAACGGCGTCATCGGCCTGCACGCCACCGGCGGCTCCACCAATCACCTGCTGCATCTGGTCGCCATTGCACATGCGGCTGGCATACAGCTGCGCTGGGACGATTTCGACGCGCTCTCCGGCGTCATCCCGCTGCTGGCACGCGTGTACCCGAACGGCTACGCCGATGTGAACCAGTTCCATCAGGCCGGCGGCATGGCGTTCCTGATCGATCAGCTGCTCAGCGCCGGCCTGATGCATGCCGACGTGCAGACGATCTTCGGCACGGGCATGGACGGCTATACACAGATTCCTCAGCTCAACGACAGCGGCACGCTGCGCTGGGTACCGGTATCAAAACAGAGCGGCAACCGCGGCGTGCTGCGCAGTATCGACGAACCGTTCCGCCACGACGGCGGCCTGCGCATGCTGCAGGGCAATCTCGGCCGCGCCGTGATCAAGGTCTCATCGGTACCGGACGATCGACTGATCATCGAGGCGCCTGCCGTGGTGTTCCACGACCAGGACGAAGTCGGCGCCGCGTTCAAGCGCGGCGAGCTCAATCGCGACTTCATTGCCGTGGTGCGCTTCCAGGGTCCGCAGGCCAACGGCATGCCGGAACTGCACAAGCTCACGCCGACACTCGCGCTGCTGCAGGATCGCGGCCATCGCATCGCCCTGCTCACCGACGGCCGCATGTCCGGCGCCTCCGGCCGCGTGCCCGCAGCGATCCACGTCACCCCCGAGGCCGTGGCCAGCGGCAACATCGCCAAGATCCGCAACGGCGACATGATCCGGCTCGATGCGGTGAATGGCCATCTGGACGTGCTGATGGAAGCGCACGAACTCGACGCACGTCTGCCGCAGCACGCCGATCTTTCCTCCCAGCACAGCGGCATGGGGCGCGAACTGTTCGGCCTGTTCCGGCAGGCCGCCACCACCGCCGATCTTGGCGCAGGCGTGCTTTGAGCCCTTCGCAATAAACGCCTAACCGCTTACTTTCAAACTTTCCGCGAGCGATTTCATGAGCAGCATCGAACACAAGCAGCAACAGGTCGAAACCCTTATGCGGCTGGCGCCGGTGATTCCGGTCGTGATCATCGACAACGCCCGCGATGCCGTGCCGATGGCGCGCGCCCTAGTCGCCGGCGGCATTCCGACCATCGAAGTGACGCTGCGCACACCGGCCGCGCTCGATGCGATTCGCGCGATTGCCGCCGAAGTGGAAGGCGCCGTTGTCGGCGCAGGCACGGTGCTGACCATTCGCGATCTGGAAGCCGCGCGGCAGGCCGGCGCACGCTTTGCGGTATCGCCCGGCGTCTCACCGAAACTGCTCGACGCCGTCGACGACAGCGACGTACCGCTGCTACCCGGTGCGGCCACAGCCAGCGAGGTGATGACTTTGCTGGAGCGCGGCTATCGCTTCCTGAAATTTTTTCCTGCCGTGCCAGCCGGTGGTACCAAGTTGCTCGGCGCCTGGGCCAGTCCGCTGCCACAGGTGCGCTTCTGTCCTACGGGTGGCATCAGTCTGGCGAGTGCACCGGATTTTCTCGCGCTGCCGAACGTGCTTTGTGTGGGCGGGTCTTGGTTGACGCCGGCGGATAAGTTGGCGGCGGGAGATTGGGCGGGGGTTGAGTTGTTGGCGCGCGAGGCGGCCGGTCTGCGTAAGGTTTGATTTTCGCTAGCGCGATCGTTCGCGCTGGGCTGCAACGTGATGATGGTTTGAAAGCAGAGCTTTCGTCCTCCTGCGGAGGGCGAGTCACTTTTCTCTGCGTGGCCAGAGAAAAGTAACCAAAAGAGAGGCCACCCCACTTGGCGCTTGCCGGGCTACGCCCGACAAGTCCGCGAGCTGAGGCCGGGCTTTTCGACAGGGCTTCCTGCCCTGACGAAAAGGAATCGACGTCCTGTCGATTGCCCTACGGGCCTATCGACCTCACCTCCCCGCCGCACAGGGGAATAAAAAAAGCGGAGCAGCTTTTCCGAAATCTGAACCAACTACGGCATAGAGGCTTCACCTTGGAAGCTACGACGTCACTGGCTTGCAACTTTGCTCATTCTCACTAAGGCACATCACTCTGACGACTCATAGAAGGTGTCCAAACAGGCGATCAACAACCTGGTGATTAACCCCATCGGATTTATTCCACCAGCATGCCGGGTAAGGCATGTCGACAAAGCGTCGATCGGGAAACTGTTGGAGGCGAGAGTGGGTGAAGGCATTGAGGAATCCCTGGCGGAGCGGCGTTTCCAAAACACCACAGATACCAAGAATACCGACGAGGA
>Ga0302313_10001732_pt1 | contig 16077 bp, 10 predicted proteins | sample III_Palsa_N2_2_FD_200454 | JGI IMG/M metagenome (GOLD analysis project Ga0302313, IMG submission 200454) | Peat permafrost microbial communities from Stordalen Mire near Abisko, Sweden - III_Palsa_N2_2 | ecosystem: Environmental > Terrestrial > Soil > Palsa > Peat permafrost | place: Sweden...
ACTTCGCCATGTCAAACGCTCGCCGTTCCTTCGGGTTATGGCATGTTTCGCGTGGCTGTTGCTGGTGGCTCTTCCGGTTCACGCTGAGTCGCTGGCCATGAACAGCGGCATGCATGCGATCGGCCGTGCCATGGGCGCGATGTCGTCCATGCCCATGGCTAAGGCCGCCAGATCCAATGATTGCCAGCACGCTGTGCAAGCCAAAGTGCCAGTGCACGTCGAGGACTGCTGCCGTGGTGGCGATGGCAATCATGGAATGGCGGCCAGCTGCCATTGTGCGGCGACGGCCGGAAGTGCCATGGCTGCCATAAGCATGATTGAGCTGCTGCCGGTGTTGCCCGGTGATATGCATCCCACGCTTCGCATAACCACCGCGCCGGATATTGCCCACGGTCCGCCGCTGCGGCCGCCAGCGGTCTAACTCTCTCTCGTTACGTTGAGCTTGCTTCGCGTGCGCCGATGAGCGCGTGCGCGACTGACGTCTACGACCGGCATCGTCAGAATGCCTACCCGGAGAGTTTCATGAAAAACCGTTTTCCCCTTTCCGCGACCGATTTGTCGCGGCGGCGCTTCGTCCAGGGTCTCGCCATGGGCAGTGTTGCTGCCGGTTTCGGCCTGCTGCGTTCTTCCAACGCCTGGGCGTTGACCAATCCCGGTCAGTCCACCGTATTCAGCGGCACCGATTTCGCGCTGAATATTGCCGAGACGCCGGTCAACATCACCGGCGCGGTGCGATTGGCGACTACCGTCAATGGCGCGATGCCCGGTCCTGTCCTTCGCTGCAAACAAGGCAGCACGGTGACCTTGCGCGTGACCAACCGCTTGCGCGTTCCAACCTCGATCCACTGGCATGGCATTGTGCTGCCGTCCGGCATGGATGGCGTGCCGGGCATCAGCTTTGACGGCATCGCTCCGGGCGAGACGTTCGTCTATCGGTTTCCGCTTAGACAGTCAGGCACGTACTGGTACCACTCGCATTCGCGTTTTCAGGAGCAGACCGGTTTATTCGGTGCGCTGATCGTTGATCCCGCAGGCCCGGATCGGTACGCGTCTGATCGTGATCATGTGGTGTTGCTCAACGACTGGACCGATGAAGATCCCGAGCACATTTACGCCAAGCTCAAGAAACGGAGCGACTACTACAACCGCGCCATGCCGACCGCGCCGGGCTTTGCACGCGACGTGCGCGAGCAGGGCCTGAGCAACGCACTGGCCGCGCGCAGGATGTGGGACGAGATGCGCATGAACCCGACCGATCTCAGCGACGTCTCGGGTTACACCTATACCTATCTGATGAATGGCGCGTCGCCGGCCGGCAACTGGACCGGCCTGTTTCGTCCCGGCGAAAAAATCCGTCTGCGCTTTATCAATGGTTCGTCGATGAGCATCTTCGACGTGCGCATTCCCGGTTTGAAAATGACCGTGGTCGCTGCTGATGGCCAGGATGTGGAGCCAGTATCGATCGACGAGTTTCGCATTGCCGTGGCGGAAACCTACGACGTTATCGTCGAGCCGCAGGAGGATCGCGCGTACACGCTGTTCGCCCAGTCGATCGACCGTACTGGTTACGCTCGTGGCACGTTGGCGCCACGACCGAGCATGCAGGCCGAGGTGCCGAAAGTCGATCGCATCGTCCAGCTCGGCATGGCGGACATGATGGGCGCGATGGCAATGTCAGGTTCCGGCGATCACGATGGCATGGCCATGGGTAACGTGCCGGCGGTGCATCATGCGCGCACCGAGTACGGCCCCGGCGTCGATATGCATGTCGATATGCCACGCAGCAATCTCGATGATCCCGGCAACGGTCTGCGCAACAACGGTCGACGCGTGCTCACCTATGCCGACCTGCACACTGTCGGTGGCTCGATCGACGCACGCGAACCCGGTCGGGAAATCGAGCTGCACCTCACCGGCAACATGGAACGTTACATGTGGTCGTTCGACGGCGTGAAGTTTTCCGACGCTGCGCCGGTGCATTTTCGGCAGGGCGAGCGGCTGCGTATCGTGCTGGTCAACGACACCATGATGAATCACCCGATCCACTTGCACGGCATGTGGAGCGAGCTTGAAAATCCGGATGGCCATTTTCAGGTACGCAAGCACACCATCAACGTGCAGCCGGCGCAGCGCATCACCTATGCAGTCACTGCCGACGCCGCCGGGCGCTGGGCTTACCACTGCCACATGCTTTATCACATGGAAGCAGGCATGTTCCGCGAAGTGGTGGTGTCATGACTGCGCGTCATGGCATCACCTCGACCACGCTATGCCGTTCGCTGCTGCCTGCGCTGCTGTTTGCCGGCATATCGGCTGCGGTGGCGCAGAGCGCGCCGGCCTCGTCCAGCAGCGCGGTGTCGCCGGATATGTCGGGTATGGATATGTCCGGAATGGATCACGGCAGCATGCCAGGCATGGACATGGACAAGCCGTCGGCATCGACGAGTGTTGCGGCTCCGGCAAAACCTTCGACGGTCAAAAAAGTCGATGGCAAGGCGATGGATGCGAAGCCGGCAAAGTCCAAGGACGACATGCCGAACATGGACGGTATGGAAGGTATGCAGGGAATGGATCATGCGGCCGAGCCCGCGACGAATCCGGCATCGAAGAAATCCGCCACTCCTGATGCCATGTCCGACATGGATCATGGTTCGATGGCTCCAGCCAAAAGTGCTGACATGTCCGGCATGAGCATGGGTCCGATGCAGGGCGGCAGCGCACCGCCGAATGCGCGCAGTGCCGATTATTCGGACGGCATTGGCTACGGTGCCATGCGCGGCATGGATATGCAGGACAACGCACCGCAAAGCATGCTGCTGATCGATCAGTTCGAAGCGTTCAGCGGCAAGAATGTCAACGGACAAACGTGGGAAGTCGAGGGTTGGTATGGCAACGATGACAACAAGCTCTGGTTGCGCACTGAGGGCGAGCGTAGTCAAGGAAGACTCGATGACGGCGATGTTGAAGCGTTGTGGAATCACACCATCGCCACCTATTGGAGCAGCCAGCTCGGCGTGCGGCAGGATCTGGGTGAGGGGCCGAACCGTCACTGGGCCGCGTTCGGTGTACAGGGTTTGTCGCCTTACTGGTTTGAGCTGGAAGCCACTGGCTATGTCGGTGACGGTGGCCGCACAGCCGCACGTTTTCGGGCGGAGTACGAAGTGCGGTTTACCCAGCGGCTGATCTTGCAACCGGAATTCGAGGTCAACCTGTATGGACAGTCCGATCCGGCGCGTCGCATCGGCAGCGGGCTATCAGATGCCCAACTGGGCCTGCGTTTGCGTTACGAGATCAACCGACAGTTTGCGCCATACGTCGGTGTGGTCTGGACGAACCGATTCGGTGGAACGGCTGATTTTTCGCGAGACGATCAGCAGGCCGGTTTCAATCAAGCGCGGACGGATCGACAGTGGGTCGCGGGCATCCGTTTCTGGTTTTGACAATTTCTCTCAACAGACATCCAGTGGGAAACTCTCATGAAGCAAACCATCACGCAATTCGTCATTACCTTGGTCATCCTTTTGGTGATCGCAGCCGCCGGCACCGGGGCATTCGTGTATTCCGGCATTTACAACATCGGTGCAGATGATCACCACAGCCGGCCGGTGTTCTCGTTGCTGCAGACTTTGCGCGAACGTTCGATTGCCGAGCATTCGCGCAATCTCCAGGTGCCTGACCTCGAAGATGCCACCTTGATCCTCAAGGGCGCTGGCCAGTACGCGGCAATGTGCACGCAGTGCCACCTCACGCCGGGCATGAAAGATTCCGAGATTCGCCCGGGCCTTTATCCGCAACCACCCAACCTGGCAAAGCTGCGGGTGGATCCCAAAGAGGCTTTCTGGGTAATCAAGCACGGCATCAAGATGAGCGCGATGCCGGCATGGGGAAGCAGTCATGACGATGCCACGATCTGGAGCATGGTCGCCTTTTTGCAAAAGCTGCCGGACTTGTCGCCAAGGCAATACAAGGACATCGTCGCCAAAGCGCCGCCGGATGACGATATGGACATGGACAACGGCGACGATCATTCCAAGGACGCTGACGATATGCCTGGTATGACGATGCCGGCCAAGGCTACGAGCGCCGCGCCACCTGCGAATGAGCCGAAGCATCGTGGCGGCTGAGTTTTCGGGACCACATGGGTCCTGGGTGAATAGCCATCCAGGACACTGTGCGATAGAGGCCCTCACCCGACCTGAAGACCGCGAATGGTTCGCTTGAGTCACTCCACCATGCTGTGGCTTTCAGCTGTACCCAGCAGCTCCGGCTGCTCTGTTGCGAGCTGCTTGCGGTTCAGTAGTGGGTGTACGAAAACGGCGGCGAGGATCACCGCCACGCCCGTGTAGAACCAGCCGTCCAGCTCGCGTTGCTCGTGCAGAAGCACGACAGCCAGCACAATGGCGTAGACCGGTTCGAGGTTGGTGATCATCTGCGTGCCGAAGGCACTGATGTGGCGCAAGGCCACCAGTGCGAGCGCGAAGGGCAGTAACGTGCAGCCGAAGGAAAGCGCCACCAGCATCAACGCGTCGTGCATGCTGGGCAATACAAAAGCAGCGCCGGTATGCGGGAACAATGGTGCCATCATGGTGAGAAAAAGTGTGCCTGTGCCTAGTTCGATGCAGGTCACTGTCAGCGGATCACCGTGTTCCACCAGTCGCTTGTTGAGCGAGCCGAACAGTGCCACGAACAAGGCGGACAACACACCGATCAAGATGCCCAGGCGCATGCCGTGCGGCACGCCGCCAACTACCATGGCAACGCCGGGAACCACCGCAATGCCGATCAGCAATTCGCGCGGGTCGAATTTGCGTCGCGCAATCCACGGTTCGATGAAGGCGAGGAAGACTGGTCCTAGCGCGATGCAGGTAGCACCGACCGACGCATTGGAAAGTTTGATCGACGCATAGAAACTCAGCCAGTGCAGCGATACCAGTACACCGATACCGGCATAGGCCCAGCGCAGTCGTATCGGCATCGCGATCAGGCCACGCCATACCCTGGGTATCAGCAGCAGCGCACCGGAAACCAGCAGCATCCGCCACCACACCAGCGGCAGCGCGGGCAGGGTGATCAGTTTGCCGAGGATGGCAGTGAAGCCCCATAGCACCACGCAGAAGTGGATCTGCAGGCGCGCCTTGCTGACAGCTTGCATGCTGGACTAAACCTGGTGAAGAAACTGGCGGCCGGAGAGCTGACATTCTAGCCGGGCGCGCGGTGCATGAGGCGCACGCGCCCAGCCCGGTTCAACGTGAGCGTGTCAGTTCGGCTTGTTGGCAGGCTTGCTCTTCGTTGCTGCTTCCGTTGCCGGCATCGCCTTGCCGGAGTTGCGCAGCTGCTGCAGTACGTCGCGGCAGGTGTTGCTGCTGTCGTCACCATGATTGGGCGAAACCAGGGCAAGCAGCGCTGCTGCCGGTGCCGCCACCACGCCTAGCGTCACGGCGCCGGCACCACGAATGATCAGCGGAACTTTCTGCACGCCGACATCCGGATTCTTCAGTGTGCCGCGCGCATACAGCGGTGTGCGCAGCGAGAAGATGCGAAATCCCTTGGTCTGCGGGCGGATGTTGAGATCCAGCTTCTCGTTGGCAAAATTCACCGTGCCATCGACCTTGATCACTGCATCGTCAGTATCGAAGACGAACAGGTTCATGTTGAACAGGCCGTCCTTGGCGGTCATGTCCGAGGCGGCGCAGTTGATCTGCACGGTACGATCGCCAAACAACTTGCCGATGACGATGTTGCCGACGTTGAGTCCAGCAGTCTCCAGCAGTGTTTTGCTGATCGCACCGTCGTTCATCAGTAGCTTCATTTCACCGTTCGAGCTGCCCAGCAGTGCCGCCACGGAATTGCCATGTGCGGTGAGGTTGACGTCGCCATTGATTTCGCCGAACGCGGTTTGCATTGGCGTAAAGGTTGGGAACAGTTGCTTGAGCTTGAGATGTCGTGCGCTGATTTTTATCGTGCCCTCTAGCGGCGCCTTGCTGCCGTCGAGCCGGATCGTGCTTTCTATGGTGCCGCCGGCAAGGCCGAAGTTCAGGGGTGCCAGTTGCAGCACGCCGTTGTCCATCACCAGATGGGTGTTGAGCGAATTGATCGGCAGCTTGTCGTTCTGCACGATGCGTACAGCGTTGAAGGTGACGTCGGCATCCATGGCTTTCCAGCGATCGGTGCTGAACGGCTCGACCGGCAATAACTTGTCCGCCGGCTGCACGGTTTTATCACCGCGCTGTTTCTTTTCCGCATCGGAGCCGCCGCCGATCAGCGGCGCGAGGTCGGCGAATTGCAGCAGCTGCGAAGACAGGTTGCCGCTCAGCTTTGGCCGTTCGCCACCGGTGGTATAGAGCAGGCTGCCGCCGGTATCCGTGCCACCAATATGACCATGGAAATTTTCGTAGCTGAAGCGGCTGTTGTTGCGATGCAGTTCGGCCTTCAAACGACCTTCGGTGGCGTAGGGCGGCGTGTTTGGCAAGGTCACGCCGGTAATCGCATACAGCTTGGCCATGCTGGAGCCGGAGAACCATAATTTCAGATCCAGCGCCGCCAGATGTACGGGATCGGTCAACGTGCCGACCAGCGCGATATGGTTATCGCCGATATGCACATCGGCCTGCACGGGGAAGGGCTGGTTGGCCTCCTGCAGCGCCAGCACGGCGCCGGTTTTACCGCTGCCTTTGACGGTCGCGCCCTGGTAACTGCCATCGACTTGCCAGGCAAACTGGTAACTGGTTTTCGATGCCGCGGCTGCGGCCTGGCCATCTGCTGCGTCGGTTGCTGCAGCCTTTTTCTCGGTTCTGGAATGGGTGCCGGTTTGTGCGTTGGTTGTAGCGGATTGCTGTGCTACCAGCTGGTCGTACGGAATCGCCTGCTGCAGCGGCGTGATGGCGACCTGCAGCTTGATCTTGCTGGCCGCGTCATCCAGCGATACGTCGCCGCGATCGAAGCCAATCGAACCGAGCTGAAGATTCCATGTCGACGGTGGGCCATTATCTTTCGGTAGCGTGAAATCCCAAGTGGCGCGGCCTTGCTTGTCGCGCTGCAGATCGACAGTGGGATGCACCAGCTGCAGCGATGGCACGTCGATCTGGTGAGCGATCAGCGGCAGTGGCGACAGCCGAAAGCGCAGCGCCTCCAGTTGAGCGAACTGCGGCTTCGCTGCCCATGCTGGATTGCCGATGTGGATATCGCGTGCGGTGAATTCCGGCCAGGGCATCAATGCGCGCCAGCCGCTTTCGGTCGGCTCGCGCCGCCAATCCACACTCAGGTCACCCTGGATGGCAAATGGACGGCCAATGGCCTGGCTGACGTTATCGTTGATGAAAGGCTTGAGGCGGTTCCAGTCGAAGGTGGCAATCACGATCACCAATACGATGATCAGCGCCAAGAATAGTCCCGCGATCCAGTTCAACACCTTGCGGCTGCGTTTCATCCACTGATCCCTTTTTCCGCTCTGCAAGCACGGGCTTTGTTGGGTTTGATAGCGCAATAGATGGAAAGATTATGTGTGCAGTACGCGAAAGCCCATGAATGAGCCCGCTCATCCCTGGTGCAGATTCAATCGTGCGATGGATTGACGCTCAAGCCGCGACGCGTTTGCATTGGCGCCGACCGATCCGATAGACCGTGGCTGGCGGCAGATTGAACAGCACACTGCCGATGCGAACGGCTTCGAGATCCAGTTGATCGAGCAGCTGGCGCGGCAGTGGGCAGCGCGTTCCGTAGGTGAACTGGTAAAGCGCGCCATCGGCATGCAGCTGCTGTTCGAAAACACCGCGTATGATCGCGGCGACCTGTTCCGGCGGCATCGACAGCAACGGCAGCCCGCTGATCACCGCACTGGCACGCTCGTCACCAAACAGCGGAAGCGTCTCTCCCAGCTGTGCGGCATCCATGCGTAGCACGCGTGCCTCGGGATAACGTTGGGTCAAGGCATCGGCAAAGACCGGATCGGCTTCCACCAGCGCCAATCGATGGGTTGGCAGTCCGCCAGCCAACAGTGCGCGGGTGAATACGCCAGTGCCCGGTCCCAGTTCGATCACCGGACCGTGACGATGATTCACGTGGCGCGTCATCAGTCGCGCCAGCGATGGCCCTGACGGGACCACGGCACCGACGCTGCGTGGTGCCCGCAACCATGCTCGCCAGAAGCTAAAGGTATCGCTCAACAACATCCGGTTTCCCGATCAGTACGTGGTGTAACGCATACGCGCAAATCTGCAAGTCCACAAAACTAGCTGATGACGCTGAATATAATGTTGTGGCGCTGATCAATACTTGCCGGTTATCGTGGTAGTGACTTCGCGCATCGGTACATCGATACTGCAGATATCGACCTTTCCGGCTGGTACGGTATAGAACGCATCGCGGCGGTTGCGCTTGGCGTCGATCAACGCCGAAAAGGTTTTGCTGTCGGTACGCAGCACTTCAATCGCTGGCTGCTGTGCGGCGGGTAGATCGGCCGCCAACTGCACGGATTGGATGCTGATCTGCTGCGATGGCTTGTCGTAAAAGCCCATCGGCCCTGCACCGCGTGGCAGGCTGGACAGCAGCGGCATGCCGTCAAGCACGCGGCCGATCACTGCCAGGTTGCGATCCAGCCGGCGTGGCGACTGACCGATCACCGCGTACAGGGCGCTACCGTTACCGGTTTCCGGTCCGTTGTCGCGGCCTACGCCGACCATGCCATAGCAGTGTGTAAGCCATTCCTGTCCGCTGGCTGGATCTCGCGCTACCGGAAAGCCTTCGGAGAAACCGACTTCCGGTGCATAGACATCGCCATCGGGCAGTTTGGTCCACGGCAGCTTGGCGTCGATCGGGCGAGTGAATTCCGGCGGCACGGTAGCCTTGGCCTTGCCCAGCGATCGGATCCTGGATTTGTCGCCGTTGTCATCGCCGGCGGGGTCGTCCCATTGGGCTACGAAGTTGTCCTGCACCCGCACGATTGCCAGGCCGTCGAAATAGTGCTGGCGCACCAGCGTGCGGATGTTGGCCGCATGCAGTGGTGTGAAATCCGGCGCCAGCTCGATCAGCACGCGACCGTTGGCCAGTTGCATCACCAGCAGATTCTCTGGGTCGGGCCTGCGCCACTCGGCCGGTGTGGACTTCGCCAATAACTCTGCCGTGGTTGGCGTTGGCTTGGCCTTTTCCTTTTCAGCCAGCGCCGGTAGCGCAAACACAAGACATGCCAGCACAGCGGCGAGGCGATAGCGGCGAATCATGGCAGTCCCCTTAATTGACAATCGGCACAATGCACAACTTAGCAGGCCAGCGTGGGCATGACACTAAAGCGTAGAAAGATTCGACTGCCTAAAGTACGTGCGAGAGTCGTCATGGCCCGAGGCCACCCGGTCGAAGCATGGCGACGCGAATATAAAGCCCCGGCAGCCTGACAACCGCCGCCAATGCAAAACAACCGGCGATTATGCCGCCGAGCCTCTAAAGCCAGGTACTACTGAAGGCGGAGCCGCGCGCGCTAGCCGCTGCTGTAACGTGTGTTATCGTTTTAGGGAGCATGAACAGGCCTTACTACCTCAGTCGCCGTCGCCGTGCCCTTTGGGTATGGGCGGTATTGTTTTGTCTGTTTTTTCAGCAGCTGGCCATGGCTAGCTATGTCTGCACACTCCCGACGGTACCAGCGCATGCTGCCTTGACGGGTGAATGTGCCGCGATGCGGACAGGCTCGAAGGTATCGTTCGCTCACGTTCATGTCACGTCGGATCCTCGGTGCGTTGAGCACTGCAGTAACAACGTGACTTCTTCTCAGGACGCGCATGCCCTGACGGTGCCCCCTGTCTTGTTACCTTCGCAGTCGCCCGCTCTACTGGGCGCCAGCGCGCCTGCGCTGAGAGCATTGCCAAGCATTTCGAAGTATCGCTCTGATCCACCGCCCATGTTGCGGTTCTGCACCCTTCTGATTTAGCCCTCGATTGCTAGCCATTCGGTGGTCATGCCTGCGTGCATGGCCCGTACGGTCTTGTCATCGGAGCTATCCATGTTTTGCCAACAAATCTTGACGCGGACCTTGTCGGTCCGTGTTCGGCGTTGCCTATTGATGGCCGCCGCTATTTTCTTCGTGTCGCCTGCTTGGGCTGACGATCCGGCGTCACCTCTAACGCTGGAAACCGCGACACGGCAAGCAGCCTCGCAAGCGCCATTGCTGGAGGCACGCTACGCCCAACAGCAATCGGCCCATGAGGAGGCCGCGCGTGCCGGCGCCTTGCCGGATCCGCAGCTTTCCGTCGGTATCGACAATCTCGCTATCCAGGGAGCGGGTGCATTTACAGCCGGTGGGGACACGATGACGATGCGCACGGTGGGGCTTACACAGGTGCTGCCATCAAGGGCTAAACGCCAAGCCCAGCGTGACCTCGCCGACGCCAACGTCGAGCAGGCCACATCGACCACGGTGATGACTCGGTTAGGGATCGAGCAACAAGTGGCGGATGCCTGGGTAAATGCCTGGGGCGCCCACCATGAATTGAAGATGCTGCAGTCCATGCGACGCGAGTGGGCCGTGGATGTTGAGGTCGCTCAAGCGAGATTGCGAGGGGGTGCCGGATCAGCAGCTGACGTTCTCGCGATGCGGATGGAGGCCCTCGACTTGGAGAATCGCATCGATGATGTGACCTCACGCGAGACCCAGGCTCGCGCAGCTTTAGGCCGCTGGTTGGGCCATCCCGTCACCGAACCGCTTGCTGATCCGCCCGATTTTTCTGTGCTGCCCCATGACGAGCCCTCGTTGCTGACCAGTGTTGATCGGCAAGGCAATCTCCTGGACTGGCCTGCACGCGAGCAGGAAGCCGAAGCTGCGCTGGCCGAGGCTGAGGCCGAGAAGCATCCGGAGTGGAGCGTTGGTTTGACTTACGGCTCTCGTGTTCGAGGGTTATCCGACATGGTGTCGCTCCAGGTGGGCGTGTCGTTGCCGCTGTTTACGCGCAATCGACAGGATCGCGGCATCAGTGCCCGCTCGGCCGATCTGGATGCGGTTCGTGCAGAGCACGACGACGCGAAGCGTCAGCAAGCAGAAGCCGTGCAGACGGGTTGGGCGCAATGGGATGCGCTGGGACGACAGACGCGTCGGCATGTCAACGAGCTTCTACCGCAAGCCAACGATCGTGCCGCGCTGGCCTTGGCGACCTATCGGGGTGGCGGCGACATCGAGCCTCTCCTCGAAGCGCGTCGTGCCGAAATTACTCATCACACCGACTACGCCCGCATGTTGACCGACTACGGCCGTGCCTGGGCAGCCCTGACCTATTTACTGCCTGAAGGGGATTCTCCATGAAACGCGCACTGTTGATTTCTTCCATCCTCGCAGGGCTGTTGGTTACTGCGGTCGGCGCGTATTTGATAGATCGCCACCACGACGGTGCTCCAGATGGAACGTCCGCCGATCATTCTGTCGGCACAGGATCGCCCGCGCAGGCCGCAACCGCGAAAGTGTTGTACTGGTATGACCCGATGGTGCCCGCGCAGCATTCGGACAAGCCGGGGCTATCGTCGATGGGCATGCAGATGGTGCCCAAATACGCCAACGCCGACGCTGCCCCGAACACCGTAAGCATTGATGCCGCGACCGTGCAAAACCTCGGCGTGCGTACTGCTCCGGTTGAGCGCCGCGTGCTGTCAGCAACGGTACAAGTGCCCGGCACGATCGGCTGGGACCTGAGCCAGGCCGTAGTTGTCAGTGCTCGCGTCGACGCGGTGGTGAGCAAGCTCTACGTGCGCACTCCTTACGCGAGCGTCAAGGTAGGCGCTCCTCTCGCCGACGTGTTGGCTCCTCAATGGAGCAGCGCCGTGGCTGAAACCCAGGCGTTGCAGCACGTGCAATCAGCAGAGGCCAAAGCCTTGCGCGGCGCAGCGCAACAGCGCCTGAATGTGCTCGGTCTATCTCCGGCAGATAGTCGTTCGATGGGAAGCAACGGTCAGATTACGTTGCGAGCCCCGCAGACCGGTGTCCTCAGCACGCTGGACGTACGTGAGGGTCAACGTGTCAACGCGGGTCAAACGTTGATGACGATCAACGGAATCTCCACCGTATGGGTAGACGCCGCTTTGCCGCAGTCGGTGGCCGGCACGATCCACGCTGACACACCGGTCACCGTGAGTGTCGACGCGCTGCCAGGACAGGTATTTCATGGCCATGTCGAATCATTGCTACCCGACATCGACATGACAACCCGAACGCAGCACACGCGCATCGTCCTCGCCAATCCCGACGGGGCATTGAGTCCGGGCATGTTCGCGACGGTGCAGCTTGATCCGGCGCCCGGTAAGGCTGTGCCGGTCGTGCCCGACGATGCATTGATTGCGTCGGGCGCCCACACGCGCATGATCGTCGCCGAAGACGGCGGCCATTTCCGTGCCATTGCCGTTCGCACGGGACGCGCGGCAGGGGGCTATACCGAAATTCTCGAGGGGCTCGCTGGCGGCGAAAAGGTAGTGGTGTCCGGCCAATTCCTCATCGATTCGGAGGCCAGCCTGTCCGGCGCATTGGAACGCCTGGATGACCCAGCTGCGAAACCCGCGCCCGCGTCTAGCGCTGCCATGCCGGGCATGACGATGGGGGCAAACCCATGATCGCCGCCCTTATTCGCGCAGCGATCGCGCATCGCATATTTGTCCTGCTCGCCGCCTTGGCGTTGGCGCTTGCTGGCGTATTCGCTGCCCTGCACACGCCGGTTGACGCGCTGCCGGATCTGTCCGACACCCAGGTGATCGTACGTACGAACTGGCCCGGTCAATCACCCCAGATAGTCGAGGATCAGGTTACCTATCCGCTGGTCACCACCATGCTCTCCGTACCGGGAGCCAAGACGGTACGCGGATATTCATTCTTCGGGGATTCGTATGTCTACGTGCTGTTCGATGACAGCACGGATCTCTATTGGGCCCGCTCACGGGTACTCGAATACCTCAGTCAGGTACGCGATCGTTTGCCGGCAGGCGTCTCCCCGACGCTGGGCCCGGACGCAACCGGTCTGGGTTGGATCTACGAGTACGCCTTGGTCGATCGTACGGGCAAACATGACATTGGCCAGCTTCGCGCACTGCAGGATTGGTTCTTGCGCTTTCAGCTCAAGACCGTTCCGGATGTCGCCGAAGTGGCAAGTCTCGGCGGCATGGAACGCGCCTGGCAGATCGTGCCTGATCCGAATCAGTTAGCCGCCCGCAACGTCACCATTTCGCAATTGGTCGAGGCAGTCCGCGAGGCCAACGGTGCGAATGGTGGCTCGGTGATCGAACAAGGTGAAGCCGAACTGATGGTGCGCAGCGAAGGCTATCTTCGCAGCAGCGAGGACTTTGAGCGTGTGCCAATCACCATCAACGCCAGCGGCGTGCCGGTGCTATTGCGCGACGTTGCGACAGTAAGGCGAGGCCCCAGTTTTCGGCGTGGCATCACCGAACTGGATGGCCAAGGCGAAGTTGCCGGTGGCGTGATTGTGTTGCGCACAGGCAAGAACGCCAAAGCCGCGATCGCCGCCGTGAAGGCCAAGCTCGACGAGCTGAAACGCAGCTTGCCCCCTGGCGTTGAGATAGTGCCTACCTACGATCGCTCACAGCTGATTGATGCCGCCGTTGAAAACCTATGGGGCAAGCTGCTGGAGGAATTCCTCGTCGTTGCGTTGGTGTGCGTGCTGTTCCTTGGTCATTTGCGTTCGGCACTGGTCGCGGTGATCACCTTGCCGTTGGGTGTGCTGACTGCCTTTATCGTGATGCATCTGCAAGGTGTGTCGGCCAATCTGATGTCTCTGGGCGGTATCGCGATTGCCATAGGTGCCATGATCGATGCCGCCGTGGTGATGATCGAAAATACGCACAAGCATCTGGAACATTGGCGCGATGCAAACGATGGGAAAGAACCCCAAGGTGCCTCGCGTTGGGCGATGATCGCCGAGTCAGCGGCTGAGGTCGGGCCAGCACTCTTTGTCAGCCTGCTGATCATCGCGTTGTCATTCGTGCCCGTATTCGCGCTCGAAGGCCAGGAAGGCAAGCTGTTCAAGCCACTCGCGTTCACCAAGACCTACGCCATGGCTGCCGCGGCTGGTTTGGCGGTCACTCTGGTGCCGGTGCTGATGGGGTATCTGGTGCGTGGACGGATTCGCGCTGAAAACCATAATCCGCTCAATCGTGGCCTGATCGCTCTGTATCGACCGATTCTGAATGCCGTGCTGCGCTTTCCCAAGATGACCTTGGTCATGGCCGGGATTATTCTGCTCAGTGCGACCATTCCGTTGACCCAGTTAGGCAGCGAGTTTATGCCGCCCATGGACGAGGGCACGTTGCTGTACATGCCGACTGCGCTACCGGGTTTATCCGCTGGCAAAGCGTCGCAGATCTTGCAGCTGACTGACCGCATGATCAAGACGGTGCCGGAGGTCGATCACGTCTTCGGAAAGGCTGGACGTGCGGAAAGCGCCACTGATCCGGCGCCGTTGGAAATGTTCGAAACGACCATCACCTTCAAGCCAAAGGACCAATGGCGTCCCGGTATGACCATGGCGAAGCTCAAAGTCGAACTGGACAAGGCGGTGCACGTGCCCGGACTGACGAACCTCTTCGTGCCACCGATTCGCAATCGCATCGACATGTTGGCAACCGGTATCAAGAGTCCTATCGGCATCAAAGTGCTTGGGCCCGATCCATCCACGTTGCAAACAGTGGCCGACAAAGTCGAAGCGGTCGCCAAGACCGTACCCGGAGTGAGTTCGGCCATTGCCGAGCGAGCCGAGGGCGCTCGCTACGTCGATGTGCATCTTCGTCGCGAAGACGCAGCGCGCTATGGATTGACGCAACAGAAGGTCCAGGAGCTGATCGCGACGGTTGTGGGTGGCGATCCGATCGGGCAAGCGGTCGAGGGCAGAGAACGCTATCCGATCGTCGTCCGTTATCCACGGGTTGATCGTGATTCGGTCGCGGCGTTACGGCAGCTACCGATCCTCGCGGCGAGCGGTGCGCAACTGACTCTCGGCCAGATTGCCGACGTCACGTTGACGATGGGTCCTCCGATGCTGAAAAGCGAAAACGGCCAGTTAGCCACTTACGTCTATATCGACACGAGTGGACGTGATCTCGGCACTGTTGTGACGGATCTGCAACGAGCGGTGGCAAAACAGGTGATGTTGCCGCCCGGTGTCACGGTCGCTTGGTCGGGTCAATTCGAGTATCTGGCCAGTGCAATGGCGCGGCTCAAACTTGTCGTGCCGATTGCCTTGGTCATCATCTTTGGGCTGATCTATGCGGTGTTTCGCCGTGCCAGTGAAGCGGCCCTGATCATGGCGAGTGTGCCGCTCGCTCTCGTGGGCGGATTGTGGTTGATCTGGTTGCTAGGGCACGCCGTGTCGGTCGCCACGATGATCGGCTTTATCGCCTTGGCCGGTGTTGCCGCCGAGTTTGGTGTCGTGATGTTGCTCTATCTCGACCACGCATGGCAGCGACAACTGACACTCGATCCACAGGCAGGACCCGCTGCACTCGACGAAGCGATCCGCGAAGGCGCAGTACAGCGCGTGCGGCCCAAGGCGATGACCGTCGCCGTGATTCTCGCGGGCCTCTTTCCCATTCTTCTGGGCCACGGCGCGGGCTCTGAAGTGATGCAGCGCATTGCCGCCCCGATGATCGGCGGCATGCTCACTGCGCCATTGCTATCCATGCTCGTTCTCCCCGCAGCCTTCCATCTGCTGATCTTGCGTCGATTGCGCAAGGCGAGCGACATGCGTTTTCTTTGATCTGCTGGCCGACTGGCCGCCCTTTGCCGAGCTGCTGCGCGCGGCAAAGGGCGGCATGGATATCAAAGTTCCGCCGACTTTTTCCAAAGATCCGTGCCGCCATCGGTTGCGTACTTTTCAATTTCGGCCAGTTCTTCAGCAGTGAAGTCGAGCGCATGGACCGCGTCCAGTGAATTGTCCAGTTGCTCGATGGTACGCGCGCCTATAAGTGCCGAAGTTACGCGTGGATCACGCAGCGCCCACGCGATGGCCATCTGCGCCAGCGTCTGGCCTCGTCGTTCGGCGATTGCGTTGAGTGCGCGGATACGCTCAAGATTCTTCTCGCTCAGCTGGTCCTTGCCTAACGAGCCTT
>Ga0302313_10001734_pt1 | contig 16062 bp, 8 predicted proteins | sample III_Palsa_N2_2_FD_200454 | JGI IMG/M metagenome (GOLD analysis project Ga0302313, IMG submission 200454) | Peat permafrost microbial communities from Stordalen Mire near Abisko, Sweden - III_Palsa_N2_2 | ecosystem: Environmental > Terrestrial > Soil > Palsa > Peat permafrost | place: Sweden...
GCAATCCAGCGAAGAGGAACGCCGCGATTACGGCGTCATGAAGGACAAGATCCGCGGCGACCTCAAGCGCTTCATCCAGAAGAACGCCAACCGCCGCCCGCTCATCATGCCCATCATCCTCGAGCTGTAAGACAGTCCTGTTTGACAGCAAGAACCTGCTGTCAAACGATCACGCAACTATCAGAAAAATGCGGCCTGCAATAGGCCGCATTTTCTTTGTCCTTTCATCGAAAGGTTCATGAATTTAGTAGAAGTTCCGCCAAAATTACTGTACCGTCATACTTTCACCATCTCACCGTTCGCCCGTTTGGGAGTCCGTGCTTCCATCGGCGATTGAATCGCTCATCTCTGGAGGCCCTGAAATGCCGTCTTGTTTTTCTCTCATCTCTCGTTCCGCAGCGCTCCTCGCAGCGGCTGTCATCGTTCCAATCTCTCTCACAGGCTGCAGCATGGGCGCCATCGATCTCTCAGGCCCCGTCTCGACTCCCGCCACAGTCTCCGTCAACATGGCCGGCAAGGTCCACGGCGGCAACCAACCAGTCACCGGCGCCACCATCCAACTCGTGACAGTAGGGAACACGGGCTACGGATCAACCGGTACAAAGCTGATCACTCCCGGTGGAATTGGATCGATCGCCTTGACCTCTGGCGGCTCTGGATATGCAGTAGCGCCAACCGTCAGCTTTACAGGCGGCAGTGGTAGCGGCGCAGCCGCCACGGCAACTCTGGGCACCGGAGCGACAGCCGGACAGGTCGTTTCTCTGACGCTCACCGCGGCAGGCTCAGGTTATTCATCGGTGCCGACCATTGTCTTTACAGGCGCCAATACCACCGCAGCAACGGCCACGGCAATCAAAGTTGCCGCGGGCGGCGTCGTCACAGACGCCAATGGTGACTTCACCATTACCGGCGACTACACCTGCCCATCGCCATCCACCTTGGTCGCCGTCACTTCGACGGGTGGCAATCCCGGACTTGCTGCCGGCACCAACAACACTGCTATTCAGTTGGTCGCTCCTCTCGGCCCCTGCGGCAACCTCAGCGCCAGCACCTACGTCTTCATCAATGAAGTCACCACGGCTGCCACGGCGTTTGCCATGGGCCAGTACTTCACAACAACCTTCGGTAGCGCCAGCACCGATAGCTTCGGCGCACCCAACACCGCTCAGGCACAGGTTGGCATCAACAATGCCTATGCCACAGTCGGCAACCTGGTAAACACCAGCAACGGCACCGCCGTTGTGACAAACACCCTGACAAACTCCGTGGGCAGCATCACAATCACACCGGAGTTCGCCAAGCTCTACACCATCGCCGACATCCTGGCAGCCTGCGTGAACTCCACCGGCGCTTCCAGTTCCAACTGCACCACGCTCTTTACCAGCGCTGTGCCCACCGGCGGCGTAACCCCCACCGATACCCTGCAGGCCGCTGTCGATCTTAGCCTGAACCCAACCAGCACGAACGCCAATGGCTCTGCCGCTAACCTGACCAGCTTGTTCGGTCTGGTATCCGGCACACCCCCATTCGGTGCAGTCACCACACAGCCAACCGATTGGACGCTCGGCATCACCTACGGCAGCAACAGCCAGGTTGCTTCTACGTCTTATCTACTCACCGATCCCGAACACGTCGCGATCGATGCGCAAGGTAATGTCTGGCTCGGAAACTTCGGCACAACGGCCTCAGGCAATAGTGTTACCGAGTTGAGTCCGACGGGCACTCCAATCACCCAGGTCCTCACCACCGTCGGCGGAACCAATCGCAACCTCGCGATCGATCCGTTAGGCAACGTCTGGCTTCCCGACTCCTACCTCGTGGTAGGAACCACAGCCACTTCGGCCAAAGGTACAACTCTATACGAGTACACCACTGCCGGCGCCACCAACGTCTTCACCACCGGCAACGATCCAGCCTCGGTCGCCTTTGACGGCGTAGGCAATGCGTTTGTGCTCGAGCCTTCCTTCGCGAACACTGCGACCGCAAGCGGAGCAGCAAGCCTCGGAACGTTGGAGGAAATCCCCCTGGGGTCCGCAAACGGTGCGGTAGCAACGACCATCGCTACCAATCTCGATACGGACTTCTCTTCCTTGACGGTTGATAGCCATTACACACTTTGGGTAACCGGCGGTGGCTCTGCTGCTGCTCCTACAGCTGCTGCAGGTCTCGATGGCCTGTACCAGTTCCTCAAGAACTCTGGCACCGGCACCGGTTATCCGGCTGCCCCTACCGCCACCGCTGTTCCAACAGCTTTGGCTGGCGCCACGGTAGTCAGTAGTGTCACCGAACCTGAGTCAGCAATAGCCGTGAATCAGAATGGGGACATCCTCGCGGCTAACTTCGGCAAATCCACCATTGGCGGTGTCGCCGGCACCTCAACCACAACACTCACAGCAGCAGCTAACACTCCCATTACTGCCACCGGCCTGACCGCACCGCAATTCGAGGTCATTGATGGTGCAGGTAACATCTGGGTTCCGCAGGCGTCTTCCACTGGGAATGTCTTCGCCTACTCCGCCACCGGCACTGCGCTCTCCCCCACGGGCGGCTTCGTTCACACCTACAAAGAGCCCTACGGCATCGCTATCGATCCCTCCGGCAACGTATGGGTTGGCAACGAGAATGCCGCTGCCACCGCAACCGTCCAGGGCTACGTCACCGAGATCGTCGGTGCGGCGGTTCCGGTCGTAACCCCGATTGCCGCTGGCCTTCCCACTACAGCGGGTGGTACCAGCACTCTCGGCACCCGCCCCTAACAACCGAACTCCAACCAACGGCAAAGCCCCGGACATTGTCCGGGGCTTTGCCGTTAACCTCGAGCCCAATCGCTGAACCCTGCCGGGTGCCCCGGGTCCCTCGTCTTTGGGGACCCGGGTGCTCACACCACCACCTAACTCACAGGAAGCCACATCACTCTGGGCCCTAAACCCTGGCCCCTGAACCCTGCACTTGCCCCTTACTCCTCCGCCTCAACCTCTTCCAGCACCGCCTCCGACCCGATCGGCTTCCGCGCAAAGTAATAGAGACTAAACGCCAGCGCCCCAAACGCCACCACACTCACCCAATCCTTATAGAAAGGGTTCGTCGGACTAAACTGCGGCGTCGGACGATGCGTCACGAATTCCTCCATCAGCTTCAGCCCCACTCCCGCGAGTCCCATAATGCCCCCGGCCGCAATCAACCCCGAAGCCAGCAGGCTTCCCGAAGAAACCTCGTTCTCCGCCTCGGTCTTCGCACCGTTTCCGGCCTTCTCCACCGCGCGATCCACCATCCATCGCACCACGCCCCCGCAGAAGATCGCCAGCGTCGTCCCAATCGAAAGATAAGCCCCCACCGCAAACGTCAGCGACCGAATTCCAAGCAGCTCAATCCCGATCACCAGCATCACGCCCAGCAGCACCAGGCTCCACGGCAGCCTCCGCGTCAGGATGCCGTTGATCACCGTCGCCATCAACCGGCCCTGCGGCGCCGCAACCTCTTCGCTCCCGATCCCCTGCACCCACTGAATCTCAATCTGCCCCGTCGCCGGGTTATAAAGATACTTCCCATCCTCCAGCGTCGACGACCCAATCGCATTCAGCAGCAAATACTTCTGCCCATCCGACACCGTCCCCGCCGTCCCCTTCGTCTTCGATCCCACCGCGGTCAGCGAAAACGTGCTCCGCTTGAAAGCCCCCTGGTTCTGCACACCATCCGGCAACGCCGCCAGCGAAATCGTCTTCGCCGCCGGCATCTTCTGAAAGCTCTCAAACCCGTTATTCATCGCCGTCAACGTCGGCCCAATCGCGAACACCGAAACAATCACGCCAACCATCAGCGCGAACTGCTGCTTCCACGGCGTTGCTCCAATCAAATAACCCGTCTTCAAATCCTGCGACGTATCGCCCGCATTCGAAGCCGCCACACAAACCACGCCGCCGATCGTAATCGCCAGCGCCCCAAACGCCGGAGCCGTCCATCCCTTCACCAGGAAGATCGCCGCCGTCGCCATCAGCGTAGCAATCGTCATCCCGCTCACCGGGCTCGCACTCGACCCCACGATCCCCACAATCCTCGCACTCACCGTCACAAACAAGAACCCAAACACCACCACCAGCAAACTAGCCGCAATATTCGCCGCCCAGCTCACCTGCGCCCCCGGAACCGGCTTGAACTCCAGAAAGCAGAACATCAACGCAATCAACACAGCGCTTCCACCCAGCACCACGCTCATCGGCAGATCGCGCTCCGTGCGCGAAACCTCTTCCACCACCGCCGTCTTGCTCTTGCCCATCTTCGCAAAGCCCGACGTCAACGCGCTCACAATCGTCGGTGCCGTCCGCAGCAGCGTAATCAACCCACTCGCCGCCACCGCGCCCGCACCCATCGGCCTCACATAGGTCCGCCACAGCGAGCTCGGATCCATCATGCTGATCGGAATCGTCCCCGGATACAGCGGCCCACTCAAATGCTTGCCAAAGAAAACAATCGCCGGCATCAACACCATCCAGCTAAATACGCCACCCGCCAGCATCACCGCAGAGACCCGCAGCCCAATAATGTATCCGACGCCAAGATACTCCGGCGTCACATCCGCCCGAATTGAAGCACCCTTCAAAATCTGCTGCCCGGTCGGATCGAAGTTGAAGTTCTTCGTCGGAGTCCCCGGAAAGAGCGCCAGCAGGTTCTCATTCTGAAACAGCGTATAAAGCCCACCCAGGCCCAGTCCTAAAAACACCCTGCTCGCAAACGACCCGCCCCGCTCACCCGCCTGCAACACATCCGCGCACGCCGTTCCCTCCGGATAAATCAGCGTCCCATGCTCCTCCACGATCAACTGCCGCCGCAGTGGAATCATGAACAACACACCCAGCCATCCGCCAAACAGCGCCAACGCAAAAATCCGCGAAGCCTCCAGGTCGAATCCCAGAAAGATCAACGCCGGCAGCGTAAAGATCACACCCGAAGCAATCGACTGCCCCGCATTCCCCGTCGTCTGCACGATATTGTTCTCAAGAATCGTCGATCGCCCAAACACCCGCAGAATCGAGATCGACAGCACCGAGATCGGAATGCTCGCCGCAACCGTCAACCCAGCCCGCAACCCCACATAAACCGTCACCGCCCCAAAGATCACACCAAACACAGACCCAAGCAACAACGCCCGAATCGACAACTCCTTAGGGCTCTGGTCGGCGGAAACAAAAGGACGAAACGTAGAAGGTGCAGCCATCGGGAGAGGTCTCCAATATCAATAAAATATATGGAACGTTCGATGGGAGTGTATCAGCGCAACCCCCATTTGCAGAACCCCAAGCAACCTCATCCGTCATTCTGACCCTGAGCGAAGCCGAAGGGGAAGAATCTCCGTATTCTCCCGTTCTTCGCTCACACCATCAACGCCGCTGAGCCCCCACCCTAACTCCTCAAACAGCCTCATCCTCCTCCACCCCAACCAACCGCGTAAAATTCGCCTTCACAATATAAGCCGGATTATCCAGCTTCAACTCCAGCGGGCCCTTCGGCTTGGGCTGCTTCCCAATCTCCCACCCCTCAAAGTCCTCATCCGGAACGTCCAGCGTAATCTTCGTCCCCCGGCGAAATGTCCGCAGGAACGTACCCGCGCCATCGCTTCGGCGATTCACGTCATAGCTATCGCAGTGGATCATGCGTTCCGCGCCCCGGCCCATCCGCACCAGCACCGTTGTGAGGTTGCCGTCCACAAGGTTGGCGACATAAGAGAACTTCAACACCAGCTTGTCGATCTTGTAGTTGAAGTTTGTCTCCTGGCAGCGAAGCGTGATCTTCGCCCACGGAGAAGGCCGATAGCTCAACAGAGTCTCCGTATTCGTCTTCTTCTTCGTATCACTCTTGGCTACCTTGTCGATCAGGTACTCAATCAACGACTCAGCCGCCTGGTCCACAGCACTCTCTTTCCACTTCAAGTGCTTCGCGCCTGAATCATAGTCAATCACGGTCTCCCAGAACATCCGTTGCCGTGTAGCTGTCGTGGACGACACGCCACTGCGAAACAGATAAAGCCGCCCGCCCGCCCGCATACGCGAAATCCCATCATGCTCGTACGTCAGCGAAACACTGACATTCTTATTTGGCATACCGGAGAGCTCCACAGCCTCCGTCGCAATCGCCATCAGCCGTATCTTGTCTCGCTGCAGATCGAGGCTCGCCATCTGCATCGGATCAAGCGTGATCTCTTTCTTCTCGTTCAGCATCTGCAACTGGCTCTTGGTCAACTGCACCTGGAACTCGTTCTCACGACCGAACCCATTGCCCTGGTACCCATCAATAATCTTCTCGACGATGTCCTGCAGTTGCGCGTCGAAGATGCCACGCAGCTTCTCATACTGTGTGTCGCTAAGCGTCCCATCCCCACCAAGAATCCTGGCAAACTCATCGACAATCTTTTGCGCTCTGAAGTCGATCTCGGCAAAGTCCTCAAACATCAGGTACTGGTACGACTTCAGCAGATAGTACTGGTACTTCAGCAGTCGTTGCCGCGCACGCTGGCCCATGCCCTGTATGTACTGCAGCGCGTCGAGATTGAGCTTATCCAGCGTTGCGTCCAGTTGCGAACGCAGCTCTATCCGCGCCTGCTGATTGGTCAGCAGAACAGTAGCAGCCTGGTCCAGCATCTGTAGCGTCGTATTTAGTTCGACCACGAAGCCCGCTTTGGTCTTGTTCAGCTCTTCAGTCTCTTTTATCAATGCCTTGTACTCAGGGCACTTTGCCGCCAACGTTTGCAGTTGCTCCTCCAACTCATCCCCCGATGCGGAAAACTTCGCAAACCCATCCAGCACCTGTTTCTTCGCCGCCTTCTCCTTGTCCAGCGCCTCGGTTACTTTGTCGGCCAGCTTCTTCTTGGCGATTTCCTTTTTAATCTCCTCTTTCTCTTTTGCCTTCTCTGGGTCCTTCTCCTTCTCGTCGGGCTTCTTCTCGTCCTCTTCCTGCTCGCTCTTAGCCTCTTTGATCTTCTCGAAAACCTTCCCCAGTTTCTCCGTCAGCTTCTCTTTTGCCAGCTCGCTAAACGCGCCAGCCAAACCGGAAAAAGTCTTCCCCGGATGTTCGGGATCGAACTCCGACAGCACCGTTAGTCCCTTCCCGAACGCCCCCAATACCGGTTGACCGACCGGGGCCAGTTGCATAATCGCACCCAGGATCTCTCCCGAGGAACGCAGAAGTCGCTCGAACCGCGTCGACTCCTCCAACTTGCGCATCAGCTCTTTGCGCTTGCCCTGCAACTCAGTAATCGAAGTGGCAATCTCATTGCACTTCGTATCCAGCTCTCCAAGCCTCTTCAGCGCTGCTACAGAATCCTTCTCCGCCTGTTCCGTCTCCTTGGCTAAAGAGGTCAACGCCCTCTCAAACGTATCCTTGGCCTTCTGGTTCTTCTTCTGATTCGTCTCAATCCAATAGGCCACGTACATCGTCTTGATGGCTTCGCCAATCTGCTCCTCATAAAGCCGCAGGTTGGCCTCAAAGGAAAGCATCGGCACCCATCCCGCCGGATTGCCAAAGTAGTCGTTAGGGCTATCGATCCGCTGAATCAGCGCGCTCATATCGGCTTGCAGAGCCGTCCATTCAATGCTCGAGGCCGCCGCCGCGCTCAGCGCACCACCGGATTTGAGGCCCTCCGCAATCGCATGTTCAGTAACAGCAAGCCTCTTGCGCGCATCCTCAGGCCGGCCGGCTAAAGCGGAGTCGTGTGTGTACAAAATCAGCGCGCGCACAATAGCTGGGTGCAGCCAGTACCCTGCACCAGCTCGGTCCAGAGACTTCAATTCGCCGGTCTTAGGAGCTTTCTTTGGATCTGGATCAGGCGCCGGAGCCGCCTTGCCGTCCTTGCTCACATGTTTGTCCCAACCCTTGTTCGTATCGATGGCTTCGTAGCCGACGACTTTGTTCTTGAGCATGTCGACTGACTCGAACACCGCTCGCGCCCAGCAAGCCCGCTGCGGCTGCCCCGCCTTGGCTGCGGGAATGTCCGCAGCCTTCTTCCCGGCCTCGCCCGCCTTTCGCTCCGCCTTCTTCTCCAGTTGCAAACCGAACGGTGAAACGATCGAGCCGCCGCTCCCGCCATGCCCGGGTGCTCCCGGCAACTTCTTCGGATCGGCGCCGTCTCCAGGCCATGCCTTAGAACCCTGATCGTTGTCGCCCTTAATCCACCCCCGCGTTCCTGTCCTTGCGTTGTACGAGCTCCACAATCCGACTTGCACGTAGACGGGTTTATATCCCTCTACCTCGGTAGACCAGTTCAGCCCGTAGGTTCCATTTATGCCCCAGTCTCTGCGCCAGCCGTTCCACGTCTCCGAGTGGCCGTCCCACGCCCGCAGGCTCGCGCCATTTGTGCCCGCCTCTCCCGCCTTGCCGGCCTGCCCTTTGCCCCCGCTGGTAACAAGGCGAACGATCTCGCCAGGCGCCTCCAGTTCCTGGACGTATAGGTGGACGCTTCCCGCATCCTGGCCCTTAAGCCCTTCCGCACGCTTCGTCGCCTCCAGAGAGACAAAGCGGGGAGTCGTAACAATCTGCCCCTCCTTCTCAAAGATCAGCTTGCGCGCATAGATAGAAACATCGGTCCCCGGCAGTTCCAGCCGCGAGCGCACCACCACCTCGTCCGCGCACAGAGTAACGCGTTTCAAATCCACCCGCCCACCGAAGCTCTTGCTTCCATCCAGCCGCGCCAAAAGTGGATACTTCGAGGTGCGTTCCAAAACCAGCCGCACCCCGGAAACAATCACCTGCTTGGTCTCGATAGCGACGTCTTTTTCAGTCTTGTCGTCGCCCTCTTTTTTATCCTGGTACTCAACCTCGTTGTTGAATACCTCCTTCCCCACCTGCGCCGCCTCTTCAACAAAGCTGACATACTGCCATCCCTCAGGGCTGGGCGCTGCGCTATCGGAGCTGCGATGCTCAATCAGGTTAAAGTCCGAAGGCAACAGCGGCAGGATCACCACAGTCTGCTGCTCACTCTTGCCATCTTTTTTGGCCTGAAGAACAGCCTTGATAGGCGTCCTGTCCTGCGGCGCAGGAGTGTACGTGAGCACACCGGTGGAGGCATCGAGAGCCATGGCGCCCTTAGGCCCAGCCCCTTCGAAGGACAACGAATAGACAGCGCCTTGGCCGAGCTTGCTCTCAACCGCAAAGTTGAGAGTCTCGCCTTTCAAGACAGAAAGAGGGGGAATCGCTCCGAGCACGTACGAGGTGAGCATCACCTACTCCTGGGAGAGCATATGTTTTGTCAAAACATCATAAGCCCACCACCCCGACAGGACAACCGGGCAAGCGTAAAAAAACGCGCCCTGGTCGAAAGAATGTGCTGAAAAAGTCTCGCTTTGAAAGGTACGAGCTTTAGCTCGTACGTTAAACCCAGCTATTGCAACGGGGCTTTAAACGGGGCTTTATAAGCTGCTGAAAAAGTCTTGTTTTGAAGGGGCGGGACTTCAGTCCCGCCGTAACTCGAACGATTGCACGGTGGCTTTAGCCACTGAGGGAATGCTCACGAGGCAAGGGACTTTTTCAGCACCCTCGAAGCCCCCGGCTCAGCCTAAACCATCTCGTCCCACGATAGATTCCACGGTCACCGTCACGGTGAAAAATCACCGTAAATCACGTCCGCAGCACCGTAAAAAACGTCCGTCGATACCGTCCTCAACACCGTAAAAACAGCGTCTTTACAGGCTTATCCAGCGATCTTGAGCGTCCGTCCGTGACGGCTCACAATAGCCAGCCGTTCCGACCCCAGAATCCTCTTAGCCTGCCCCCGCGCATGGCTCGCCCACGGCCCTGAAGGATCGAGCTTTACATACGTCATCCAGTGCCCCAAAGCCTTCCGAGGCTCCTTCATCCGTTCGTATGCAAGTGCAAGATTATAATGGGCATCCGCGTACTGAGGCACCAATTCCAGCGCCCGCTCATAGGCCACAATCGCCTCACTCAGCCGCTGCTGCTCATCCAGCACATTCCCCAGATCGAAGAACGCCAGCGCATACTCCGGATCAGACTCCGTAGCCCGCCGATAGTACCTCTCAGCCGCCTCGTAATCCCTTTCGTTGTAACGAATTGTCCCCAGATTGATAGCAGCAGGCGCATGTTCCGGCTGCATCTCCAGAATCGTCTCGTACAACGTCTTAGCCTCCGACAAAGTCTCTCCCCGCTCCTCCAGCCGAACCGCGCGCAGAAACATCTCCTGCACCTCGCCAGCCAGCCGTGAAGGCGCTTGTCCATTCGCTCTAACTACAATCATTCCCGCACATGGAGCCAATTCAAAATCAAAGGCCATCTGCCGCGTCACCGGATCAACCAGCGCTCCCCACTGCCGAAAAGCCAACCCAGTCCGCGACCGAACCGCCGCCGACTCCAAAAGCGGATTAGCCATCCCCGAAACCTTCTGCATAGCATCCACCGACCGCCGAATACTCTTCACAGAGATCCGTTCAGCCGCCAGGTCGCGCAGCTTACGCAACTGCACAAGTCCATCAAAAGAATAGGTTTCGGAGGTTTCAATCAGCCCGGCTCGCTCCCATGCAGCGAGTTGGCGGGTGGGCAAGCGGAGAATTCTAAGAACGTCTTCTCGACAATATCGGCTCACGGCACTCGTCTCTAGGTATAAGTCAGGGTCTGAGTTCAAAAATCCAGCCGCACCATGCGACCGCTCTACTTCTATCTGCGAGTATCCCTTGCATCTCCCCAAGGTTCAAGACCTTATCGCCCTCATCCCACAGATTTCAGTGGATATCTAGAACCAAGTATGGTTCTTCCCAGATCGAACCAACCTTATCCACAACCACCAACCCTCTGCCCCCAACTGTCAGAACTTGTGAAACATAAAGAACGCCCCTGCCACCAGGCATCCAAACGCAACAAAATGGTTCCAGTGCAGCTTGTCGCCAAAGTAGAACACGCTAAACACCCCAAACACCGTCAGCGTGATGCACTCCTGGATCACCTTGAGCTGGTCCGGCGAAAACGTCTTCGACCCAATACGATTAGCCGGCACCTGCAGGCAGTATTCAAAGAATGCAATCGACCAACTGACAAGAATCACCTTCCACAGCGCCACGTTTTTGTACTTCAGATGACCATACCAAGCGAACGTCATAAAGATGTTCGACCCTATCAGCAACAATATCGTCCACATGCAATTGTTCGATGCACACCAGGCACTAAGCGGCGATGCCCCTCATCAGCCTCACCGCACGCTATCGCTCGCCTTCACCCGCGTGCGCTAACTGCCACCCGCTATCATCAAGCCAGCGCACCAGCTTCCGCAGGAGCAAGCCATGTATATACCCAAAGATTTCCGCGTAGAAGACCTCAACATCCTCCACGCAGACATGCAGCAGAATTCGCTCGCTACGCTAGTCTCCATTACCTCCGCAGGCCTCGTAGCAACCCACCTTCCCATCCTTCTGGACGAGCAGCGCGGCCCCTATGGAACTATCCTCGGTCACGTCTCCCGAGCCAATCTGCAATGGCAGCAAAGCGACCTCGGCGTCGAAGCCCTCCTCATCTTCACCGGCCCCGACACCTACGTCAGTCCCTCCTGGTATCCCGCTAAGCAGGAGACCGGTCGCGTCGTTCCCACCTGGAACTACGCCGCCATCCACGCCTATGGCAAGCTCAACTTCTTCGACGACGCCGAGCGCCTTCGCCAGATCGTCACCCGGCTCACCGACCGCCACGAAGCCGCCTTCGCCAAGCCATGGCTAGTCACCGACGCTCCATCCAACTACATCGACTCCCAACTCAAAGCCATCGTCGGCTTTGAGATGCCCATCCTCCGCATTGAAGGCAAACGAAAGTTCAACCAAAACCGCTCCACCGCAGATCGATCAGGCGTAATCCAGGGACTTCGCGCGCTGAACGATCCCCAAAAGACCGAAGTAGCCGCTTTCATGGAAGACATCACAACGAAGTAATATCTCCTCTACATCGATCTCCCAACCAACAAAGAGCGGCGGCCCACCGGGCCGCCGCTCTTCACTGTCTACGTCCTACTACCTGCTTCTTAGTGGATATCAAACTGCTCCGGATGCAGCGCAGGATCGCTCTTCACGAGAATCGTCTTACCCGACATCTCTTCCATCTCCTGTAGCCACTTTCCGCCGCCATTCTTGAGCTGCTTCACCACCTCAGGATGCACCCGAAGCATGATGTCGCCCTTATCCAGCAGCTTATGCATCTTCCGCATCTCGATGTAGATATCGTTGCAGACGGTCACCGGCGACTTCACCATGCCCGTCCCCGCGCAGACGCCGCAGGTCGTAGATAGCGTCCGTTCCAGCGACTGTTTCACACGCTTACGAGTGATCGCAACCAGGCCGAAGTCATTGAACTGCAGCACCTTGGAAGGTGCGCGGTCCTTCTTCAACTCATCTTCGAGCGCGGCCATCACGCGATTGCGATTCTTCCGCTCGTCCATATCGATGAAGTCGATAATGATGATTCCGCCCAGATCGCGCAGCCGAATCTGCCGCACAATCTCCGGAATCGCATCCAGGTTTGTCTTCAGGATCGTATCTTCCAGCTTGGTCGTCTTACCTACGAACTTGCCGGTATTGATGTCGATCGCGACCAGCGCCTCGGTCTGGTTGATCACAATCGACCCACCCGACTTCAGCCACACCTTCGCACGTAGCGCCTTGTTGATCTCTTCGGTAATCCCGAACTGCTCAAACAGCGGCGTGTCCTTCGAATAAAGCTTCACGCGCCGAATCAGGTTCGGCTGGAACCGTTGCAGGAACCGCAGCACGCGTTCGTACTCCGTCTCCGTGTCCACCCAGATCGCCGAGAAGTTATCCGTAACCTGGTCACGCAGAATCCGCTCAATCAAGTTCAGATCGTGATAGATCAGCGCCGGCGACTTCGACGACTCCGACCGCTGCTTGATATCAGCCCACAAATTGAGAAGGAATCTCAGATCGCTCCGAAGCTCTTCTTCGCTCGCGCCTGAAGCGGCCGTGCGTACGATGAATCCACCGCTCGCCTCGCCCTTCTCGCTCAGCAGAATCTCCTTCAACCGCCGGCGTTCCGTATCGCTCTCAATCTTGCGCGAAACACCCGTGTGGTTCACGGTCGGCATAAACACCAGGAAGCGACCCGGCAGCGCGATGTGCGACGTAATGCGCGCACCCTTCTTCGCAATCGGCTCCTTGGCAATCTGCACCAAAACTTCTTGCCCCGGCTTCAGCAGATCGCTGATCGCCGGCAGATCGCTCGCCTGCACCGAGTGCCGCTGCCGTCCGCCCGACCGCGAGCCAGCCATACCGCGCCGGTCTCTCGATCCGCTCTCACGCGAACCCTCGCGCGGCCGCGCATCACGCGAGCCCTCACGGCCTCCGCGATCGCGTCCACCGCGACGTCCATCTCTCCGTCCGCGACGAGCAGCATCGCCTTCACGCGGCGCAACCTGTCCTTCGCTAACAACCGCCGTAGCTTCGCCGTTCTCGTCAAAGTTGCCCTCTTCGGCGAACTCTTCTTCGTCGGCCTCGCTTGCATCGCTACCCGAAAGCTCTTCATCGCTCTCAAACGCGTCTTCCTCAATATCCTCTTCATCGATATCGAAGTCATCATCGTCCTCGAGATCATCAACCGAACCCTCCGGCTGCGTGATCTGGTCAATGGACATCTCCCGCAGCATCGTTCCAAGGTCCGCCGCACCTTCCAGCGTCTCTTCTTCCAGATCGTCAACACTCGCGCTGGCTTGCAAGCTCGGCAGCTCGCCGTCTTCATCATCGAGCAGCTCTTCTTCAAGCTCTCCATCGCCAGGGGCAAACATCTGCGAACCCGAGGAGATCGGATCGATGATCGGCACAAGCGTCTGCTCGGCCTTCCAAAGCTCCACCGCCTGCACTGCGGCTTCATGCGCGATCGGCGCTGCCGGCTTCTCCGCATCCTGCGGCGCCGCTTCAATGCCACCTTCGGAGATCATCTCGCCCGTAGACTGCACCGTCGTGAACTCATGCTCCGGCGACTTCTCTTCCACCGGCGCGGTCTCATGCTCAGCGGGCGCAGCCTCATGCTCCTCGACATCTTCAAACGCAATCTCGGCCAGATCCTCTTCCGGCGCACTCTGCCGAAACTCTCTCTGCCCGGCAGGATCAACCCGGAACGACGCCGAAGCATCCTCTTCCGGCTCATATTCCGCAACCGTCTCATGGAACTCAACCGGCTCCGGCACAGTCTCAGCCACCTCATGGTGCGAAGCATGCGCCTGCGCCTGAAGATCGGCCTCGAACGTCTGCGTCTCATAGTCCGGAGCGTCATCGCTGAACGGCTGTATCGGCGCTTCTACATCATGCTGCGAGGTCACCGCCGGCAACACTGCCTCCGCCGGATCGATCTTCTGCGACTCATACCGAGCCACACGCGGCGTCTCATCGCCACGGCCACGCTGTCCATCGCGTTCTCTGCGACGGTCACGCCCGCCGCCGCGCGAATCATCACGCCCACGGCCATCACGCGATCCACGATCACGATCACGATCGCCACGAGGCTCCGAGCTCCGCGACTCTGAGTTTCCACCGCGCGGGCGAATCGTCTCACCCGGCAGCGTCGCGCCACCGTCCCATCCAGTCAGCACAACTTCGCTGGAGGGCTTCGGCGTCAGCACAATCTCATTCACCGGCTTCGCTGCAGCAGCCTCGCTACCCTCTTCGCGCGGACGATACTTGCCCAACGACTCGCCCGGCAGAATAATCGGCTCAATCGGCGCCTCCGAGGCGCTGATATCAAAGCCCTCATCCGAAGACGTATCCGCCGCCGCACTACGATCCCCACGCGGCGCAAACCGCTCACGAATCGCATCCAGCCGCCCGCGAGTACGTCCACCGCGATCACGGTCGCGTCCACCGTCACGCGAGCGTTCACCACGCGGTGAAGACTCACGCGGCGCAACCTCGGTCGCCACAGCCTCTGCTACCGGAACCTCAAACCCGTCGCCCGCAGTCTGCGTGCCTTCCGGCAACTCATCGCTGCCGCCACGCCCACGACGCCGTCCACGCCGTCCACGCCACCGGCGCCCGCCATCGGCACCCGGAGCGCCTTCACCAATCTCATCGCCCTCACCAGGCGCACCGCTTAAACCCTCATTCGGGGTCGGAGCCGGAGCGGCCACAAATTCGCCCTGCGGCTCACGCTGGCCGCCGTCCCGGCGTCCGCGATCCCCACGGTCACGATTCCGATCCCGGCCACCGCGATCTCCACGATCCCTGCGCCCTTCACCAGAACCCTCAGTCCGAACCGGCGCTTCGCCCTCAATAACCGGCGCAGCACCCTCTTCGGTGGAGCGGCTACGCCCATTGCTGCGGCCCCGATCACCACCACGCCCACGCGAGCCATCAGCGGCCTCAAAGTCAGCCGAGTCGCCTGCCTCTTCCATGAAGTCGGTGATGTAAAGAAACGCGTCCCGCTCCAGGCCGATGTCCACAAAACTGGACTGCATGCCCGGAAGCACCCGCGTCACGCGGCCGTTATAAATCGACCCCGCCAGCGTGTACTCGTTCTCACGCTCGTAATAAATCTCTGTTAGTTCGTCTTTTTCGACAATTGCCAGCCGCGTCTCGTGCGGCGTGCTGGATATATAAATTTCCTTCGACATCTTGCTCTGCTTTCTGCTCATCCTGGCTCAAAGGCCGGATCAGCGGGCAGAACAGGCGAAGATCGCGCCTCTCAGGAGCCTAGCTCCCTAAGGCTGCTCCCTCTGAGACGAACAGGGACTGAGTTGCGGAGACTGGTTCTACCTTCCATTGCAAACCCCCGCCAAAGCGGGAGAGGCCCGGCATACGCATATCGCGCACCCCCAGGCGTGTGAAGAGAGAGAAGCTTTCCAGTGGAGTACCGCCTGCCTTGGGCTTCTTACCAACGCCCTCCGGCAAAATAGCGCGAACAGAGTTTGTGACCAACTCAACCTCGTCGAGAGGTGGGGCCGTTAACCGTCTGTTCACGTTCATTCTCAAAACCTGTCCGGCTTCTCGGAAAACTGATCCGTACCTGGCCGGCCTTCTAAAATTCTTTCTATAAGCGCTGCCTGGGGAATATTCGCGTCCCAGCCATGCGCCGAACATG